>Ga0209811_10000302_pt1 | contig 22251 bp, 19 predicted proteins | sample Coa_R1_6_FD_187161 | JGI IMG/M metagenome (GOLD analysis project Ga0209811, IMG submission 187161) | Surface soil microbial communities from Centralia Pennsylvania, which are recovering from an underground coalmine fire. - Coalmine... | ecosystem: Environmental > Terrestrial > Soil >... | reverse complement strand
GCGATGCCCCCGCCACCCAGGCAAAGCTCGTTCCCCAGACCGCGAGCTCGAGCATGGACGCCCTCACGCGCGGCACGGTCGACGGCGTGCAGCTCCTCATCAATATCCTGGCGATGCTGCTCGTGCTGGTGGCGCTGGTGAGCCTCGCCAACCAGATCCTCGCGCTGTTTCCACAGGTCGCCGGCGCACCGGTAACCCTGCAGCGCGCTCTCGGGATACTCGCGGCGCCGCTGGTGTGGGTCATGGGCATTCCCTGGTCGGAAGCGACGACGGCGGGGGCGCTGATGGGAACGAAGACGGTGCTGAACGAGCTGCTCGCCTACGTCGAGATGTCGAAGCTGCCCGATTACGCGCTGAGCGCGCGCAGCCGGCTGATGATGACCTACGCGCTGTGCGGCTTCGCCAACCTCGGAAGCCTCGGCATCATGATAGGAGGCCTGGCGACCATGGCGCCCGAGCGGCGCGACGAGATCGTTTCGCTCGGCGGCAAGACCATTGTCTCCGGGACGCTCGCCACCTGCGTTGCGGGTTCGGTGGTTGGCATTCTGTACTGAGCGGGCGCTACTGGAGCAGAGGCTTGATCTTCTCCCAGTCGTTCGGGAAACGTGCGAGCATGCCCGCCTTGTCGGTGTCGAGCACCGCGTAGTCCAGCGCGAGGTACTCGCGGACGAGCGCCTCGTAGTTGTCCTGCAGAACCCGCGAATCCGGATCGAGGCGTCGCACCACGCACAAGCCCGTGGGCGCGGTCGCAATCACGTTGAGGCTCAGGTCGGGACGGTGCTTCCTGAGCAGCAGGACGAGGCGCCAGACGTCGCCACTCCAGAAGAGAGTCCGGCGTTCCCTTTCCGCCGTGAGGCGGTTCAGGGGATAGCAATCGTGGATCAATATCGTCGACCGGGGGGAGCTGCGCCCCTCGATGTTGATGAAGTCGCGTAGCGCGTATTCGAACTGGTGCATGCCGTCGATGAAAGCGAGATCGATGGGCAGGCCGTCCATTTCGGCGCGCACATCGTGGTGCGCAAAATAATCGTCGCTGGTCTCGGCGACGACCCGGGTCCGCGGCCCCAGCGGCGCCGAGATCTTGGGTTCGGGGTCGATGCCGATGGCGCGGGTTTCCGGGAGTGCGAGCGCGATCGATTGGCCGTCCGCGACGCCGATCTCGACATAGGTTCTCGGTCGCAGATGGGCATGGACCATCGCGAGTACGTCGGAATAGAAAGGTCCGGGAAAGTCGAGAGTCGAGAGCAGCTGGTGGGCGGGAAGGAAACCGGGTGAGAGTTCGAGCGCCTTCTCGCCATTTCTGCGCGCGGCATCGATATCGCCCAGTTTCCAGTGCGCTACGGCCGCATCGAAACGGTATTGCACTTCACCGGGATCGAGCCGACTCGCGCCCTCGAAGTGTTCCAGCGCTTCGCGGTAGCGGGCGGAACGGAAGGCGACTCCGCCGGCGTAGTGGTGCGCAGCCACGTTCCCAGGGTCGGCGCGTAGCGCGGCGGCAAAAAGGTCCGCGGCAGCTGTGAGATTTCCGCCTTCGAGCGCCTTAACCCCGGCGTCGAAGGCGGGCTTGCCGGATGGCGGGATCACTTTCATCGGGCGCGGATTCCATGGTGCCGCGGCCGGCACGAGTCTCTCAGCTTAGCTTATTGCCCGGCGTCTCGTTGCGCTAACCGGGGAATCGGGCGAGAATCAGCCGATTCAACGGGTTGCCTCGCTTCTCATGAAATCCGCCGACATACGAACGAGATTCCTCAAATTCTTCGAGGAGAGAGGCCACGCGATCGTGCCCTCCAGCCCCCTCGTTCCGGCCAACGATCCCACGCTGCTGTTCACCAACTCGGGGATGGTCCAGTTCAAGGACGTTTTCCTGGGTAGGGAAAGCCGGTCTTACCGGCGCGCCACCAGCTCGCAGCGCAGTCTGCGCGCGGGCGGCAAACACAACGACCTCGAGAACGTCGGCTACACCGCACGGCACCACACGTTCTTCGAAATGCTCGGCAACTTTTCCTTCGGCGATTACTTCAAGCGCGACGCGATCCGCTTCGCCTGGGAACTGCTCACTCAGGTCTACAAGCTTCCTCCGGAAAAACTCTGGACGACGGTCTATCACGAGGACAACGAAGCCTACGATCTCTGGACGAAGGAGATCGGGGTGCCGAAGGAGCGCTGCGTGCGCATCGGCGACAAACCCGGAGGCCCCAAGTACCAAAGCGACAACTTCTGGCAAATGGCCGACACTGGGCCCTGCGGGCCGTGCAGCGAGATCTTCTACGATCACGGGCCCGCCGTCGCCGGCGGCCCTCCGGGGTCGGGCGAGGCCGACGGCGACCGCTACATCGAGATCTGGAACCTGGTGTTCATGCAATTCAACCGCGACGACAAGGGCGTGATGACGCCGCTGCCCAAGCCCTGCGTCGACACGGGCATGGGCCTGGAGCGCATCGCCGCTGTGCTGCAGGGTGTGCATTCGAACTACGAGATCGACCTGTTCCGCGACCTGATCCGCGCGGCTGGTCGCGAAACCGGAACGAAGGATCTTGCCAACAACTCGTTGAAGGTCATCGCCGACCACATCCGCGCGTGCTCGTTTCTGATCGTCGACGGGGTGATCCCCGGGAACGAGGGCCGCGGCTACGTGCTCCGCCGCATCGTCCGGCGGGCGATCCGCCACGGCTACAAGCTCGGCCGCAAGGATCCGTTTTTCCATCGCCTGGTCGCGGACCTATGCGGCGCGATGGGCGACGCCTATCCCGAGTTGGTGAAGGCAAGAGACCGGGTGACGCAGGTCCTCAGGGCGGAAGAGGAGCGCTTCGCCGAGACGCTGGAGAACGGCATGAAGGTGCTCGAATCCGCGCTGCACCGCGAGGACCGGATGCTCGACGGCGAGACCGTGTTCCAGCTCTACGACACTTTCGGGTTTCCGGTCGACCTTACCGCCGACATGGCGCGCGAGCGCGGCATCATGATCGACCACGCGGGATTCGAGGCGTCGATGCAGCGCCAGCGCGAGCGGGCGCGCGCCGCGGGCAAGTTCAGGATGGAGGCGGGGGTGGAATACTCCGGCCGTGCCACCGAATTCCGCGGTTACGAGACTCTCGATCTTGGCGACGCGAAGATCGCCGCGATCTACAAGGAAGGAACCTCGGTGCCCGGCATCTCCGCAGGCGACGCTGCCATCGTGGTGCTGGACAAGACGCCGTTCTACGCCGAGTCGGGCGGCCAGGTCGGCGATGCGGGCGAGCTGGTCGCTTCGGGAGGGACTTTCACGGTTTCCGACACCCAGAAAATCCAGGCCGAGGTCTTCGGACACCACGGCGTGCTCGGGACCGGGCGCCTCGAGGTGGGCGACAAGGTTGCGGCGCACGTCAATGTCGCGCGGCGCCACCGCACCATGCGCAATCACTCGGCCACGCACCTGATGCACAAGGCGCTGCGCGAGGTGCTCGGACCGCACGTGCAGCAGAAGGGATCGCTGGTCGATCCCGACAAGACGCGCTTCGACTTCTCGCACGACTCGGCCATGAGCGAGGACCAGATCAGGACCGTCGAGGCCAAGGTCAACGCCGAGATCCTGGAGAACCAGGCGACCTCCGCGCGCATCATGAAATACGACGACGCGGTGAAAGTCGGCGCGATGGCGCTCTTCGGGGAGAAATACGGCGACGAGGTGCGCGTGCTGGACATCGGCTCCTCGCGCGAGCTGTGCGGTGGCACGCACGTCGCGCGCACGGGAGACATCGGATTCTTCAAGATCGTGTCGCAGGGCGGCGTCGCGGCGGGCGTGCGCCGCGTGGAAGCGACCACCGGCGAGGGCGCGCTCGCTTTCGTGCAGGCGATGGAGGACGAGCGGCGCTTCGTCGAGGGATTCTTCCAGGCGAGCGGCGAAGGGCTCAGGGAAAAACTCAGGGCCGAGCGCGAGGAAAGAAGGACGCTGGAGAAGGAGCTTGCGCGGCTCAAGTCGAAGATGGCCGCGGCGCAGGGCGAGGACCTGTCCTCGCAGGCGGTGAACGTCAAGGGCGTGAAGGTGCTCGCCGTGTCCCTCGATGGCGCGGACGCGAAGACGCTGCGCGAGACGCTCGACCAGCTCAAGAACAAGCTGAAATCCGCAGCCATCGTTCTTGGCTCGACCGAAGGCGGCAAGGTGAGCCTCATCGCGGGCGTGACGCCCGACCTTACCGCCAAGCTGAAGGCCGGCGAGCTCGTTAACTACGTAGCTCAGCAGGTCGGCGGAAAGGGCGGCGGCCGGCCCGACATGGCGCAGGCGGGCGGCACCGACCCGGCGAAGATGCCCGCCGCGCTCGGCTCGGTTCGCCAATGGGTGGAGCAGCGTCTCTAGTCAGAGGCACGCTCCGCTCGACACCCGGACCGAAGCTCAGCCGCTGAGGCACTTGCTCACGAACGTCTTGCGATCCTCGCCCCTCATATTCTTCAGGTTCGCCTGCTTGTTGCAGTCTCCCATGCGGTCCTGCTGCTTCTTCTGGGCTTGCGTCGGCGCCTTCTTCTCGGTCGTCGCCTTCTTCTGGGCCTGCGTCGGCGCCTTCTTCTCGGTGGTCGCCTTCTTCTGGGCCTTCGTCGGAGCTTTCTTCTGCTCCGGCTCCTTGCTCTGGGCCTGCGTCGTCGCCTTCGTCCCGGTCGTCGCCTTGCCCTTATCTTGGCCGCAGGCGACCGGCGCGATGGCGAGCGCGATACAAAGCGGCACAGCGGATAGTCCCTTCATCGGCTCCTCCTTGGTGAGTTGATGGAACCCGTGATTTCGGGAAACCGGGCTTACACGGCGACGTAACGGTATCACGGCCCGCGTGCCGGCGGCGCTTCGGCTAAAATCTAGACTTTTCAGTTCGTTAGATATTTCACGGACGATAGCCGAAATGCGCTACAAGGTCGACGACGTCCGCATCCGCGAGATCAAGGAGCTCGCTCCGCCCGCGCACCTGCTGCGCGAGTTTCCCTGCTCGGAGACGACCGAGGAGCTGACGTACAGCACGCGCCAGGCGATCCACCGGGTCCTCCACGGATCGGACGACAGGATCCTGGTCATCATCGGTCCGTGCTCGATTCACGATCCCAAGGCGGGGCTCGAGTACGCGCGGCGGCTGCTCGAGCTCAAGACGGAGCTCGAGCGCGACCTGGTCATCGTCATGCGCGTGTACTTCGAGAAGCCGCGCACCACGGTCGGCTGGAAGGGGCTGGTCAACGATCCCGATCTCGACGGCACCTATCAGATCAACAAGGGCCTGCGCCTGGCGCGCCAGCTGCTCATGGACATCAACGAAATCGGGCTGCCGGCCGGTCTGGAATTCCTGGACATGATCACACCGCAGTATTACGCGGACCTCGCGAGCTGGGGCGCGATCGGCGCGCGCACGACCGAATCGCAGGTCCATCGCGAGCTCGCCTCGGGCCTGTCCTGCCCCGTCGGGTTCAAGAACGGCACCGACGGCAACGTGCGCATCGCGGTCGATGCGCTCAAGGCCGCGCGCGCGCCGCACCATTTCCTCTCGGTCACGAAGGCGGGGCATTCGGCCATCGTCTCGACCAACGGCAACGAGGACTGCCACATCATCCTGCGCGGAGGCAAGCATCCGAACTACGACGCCGCCAGCGTGGACGCCGCGGCGAAAGAGCTGGCCGGAGCGGGCCTCGAGCAGCGTCTGATGATCGATTGCAGCCATTCGAACAGCCAGAAGATGTATGAGCGCCAGATCGACGTCGCGCGCGAAGTCGCGCGCCAGGCGGCGGCCGGCGACGACCGCATCTTCGGCCTCATGATCGAATCGCACCTCAAGGCGGGCCGCCAGGACCTCGTGCCGGGCAAGCCCCTCGTTTACGGCCAGAGCATCACCGACGCCTGCATCGGCTGGGAGGAGAGCGTGCCGGTCCTCCGGAATCTCGCCGAAGCGGTGCGCCGGCGCCGGCTGGTCAAGTCCGGCGATTCCTAGGAGCGGTGCCACGCTTCTCCTCGAGACACCGCGCAGGACGCTGCTGACCGCCGCGGCGCTGATCCTCGCGTTCAAGCTGTGGTTGTCGGCGGCGCTTCCGTTTACCGGCGACGAGGCCTACTTCCTGTACTGGGGCGTCTACCCCGATTTCGGCTACTACGATCACCCGCCGATGATCGGGTGGCTCCTCTACCTGATGCACGGCGTCTCGAACACGTCGTGGGTGCTGCGGCTCCCGGTCACGCTGCTGCCCTTCGCCCTCGCGGCGGGCGTATACCAGGTGCTGCGCCGCTCCGACGAAACGAAGGCGGCGCTCGCGGCGCTCGCCTTCATGCTGCTTCCCGCCAACGTGTGGGCCGTGCTCATCACGACTGATACGCCGCTCATTTTCTTCTCTTTCGCGTCGGTGCTCGCGTTCTGGCGGGGCCTGGAGAGAAAAGCGCCGGCCTGGCACGCCCTCGCCGGCGTGTTCCTCGGACTGGCTTTCCTCTCGAAATACTTCGCGGTGCTGCTCGGGCTCGCCTATGTCGTCTACACCGTCTGCTCCCCGCGCGGGCAGCGCGACTGGCGGGCGCTGGCGCTGGTGGTGATGTGCTCGCTGCCGTTCGCGGCGATCAACCTGTGGTGGAACTACGAGCATTGCTGGGCCAACCTGATGTTCAACGCCTACAACCGGCACCAGACCGCCGGCTGGTCCTGGAAGACGCCCATTCTGTACGCGGTGTCGGTGCTCTATGTCCTCAGCCCGGTCGCGCTGTGGCAGCTTGCGAGGGGCCGGCGGTCCGTCCGCGCCGCGCTCGGCGATCCGGGTACGCGGTTTTTCGCATGGATGTTCGCGTTTCCCTTCGGATTCTTCGCGGTGCTGTCCCTGGTTAAGCAGATCGGCCTCCACTGGATGCTCGGCTTCGTTCCCTTCTTCTTCGTTCTCGCCGGCTGGGTGCTGTCGCGCGAGCAGCTGCGCCGCTCGGTCGTCTATCTCGGAGCGTTCAGCCTGCTGCATGTCGCCGCGATCGTCGTCGCGGCGAGCCTGCCCCTGGAAACCTGGAAAAGCAGCCGCGTGTACGACGGAATCGTCTACCACGCGCGCATCGCCGATATCCTGCGCGAGGTTCAGCCCTATGAGGGCCGGTTCGAGCTCGCGGCGGACGGGTATTCGCCCGCGGTCACCGCGTCCTACTATTCCGGCAAGTACTTTTTCGTATTCGGGCAGGGCTCGTCCTATGCGCGGCACGACGACATCCTCACCGACTTGCGGCAGCTCGACGGCAAGGACATTCTCGTGCTGCGCAAGGATCCTCCCGAGGATCCTGACTACCGGCCCTATTTCCGCTCCGTCGAGTACAGGCAGTTCACGGTCGCAGGCGCAACCTTTCACCTTGTTCTCGGCCGCGGCTTCGATTTCGCGGCGTATCGCGAGGGAGTTCTGAAGCCCGTGCGGGACCGCCTGTACGCCATTCCGCGCTACCTGCCCCAGGGGCGCTGCTATTTCTGCGAGCGTTACTTTGACGCTCCGACCTGCCCGGTGAGGAAATGACGAAGGCCCTCGCGTTCCTGCGCCTGATGCGGCCGCATCAGTGGGTCAAGAACAGCTTCGTTTTCATGGGCGTGGTTTTCGGCCATGGCTGGGACAATCCGACCCTGATCGCGCAGGTGGCGATGCTGTTCGCCGCGTTCTGCCTCGCCTCGAGCGCGGTCTACGTGATGAACGATATCGCCGACCGGGACGCGGATCGCCTGCATCCGACGAAGCGCTTCCGGCCGCTCGCGCAAGGCGCGGTCGGAATCGGCGCAGCCTGGGTGCTGTGCATCGTGCTCGCGCTCGCGGGTGTGACGCTCGCCGCGGCCGTCTCGCTATCCGCGCTGATAATCGTGAGCGTGTACATGGCGGTCAACGTCGCCTATAGCGCCGGGCTCAAGCATGTGCCGATTCTCGATGTCTTCATCATATCCGGCGGCTTCATGCTGCGCATCCTGGCCGGCACGATGGGCATCGGAATTCCTCCGTCGAAATGGCTGCTGCTCTGCGGCTTGATGCTCACGCTGTTCCTGGGCTTCGGCAAGCGGCGCTCCGAGCTCGTGGCGCTCGGCGGGAACGGGGACGCGAACGGGGCCCCGGGCCAGCGCGCCTCGCTCGACGGCTACAGCAGGCCGCTGCTCGATCTGCTGATCGCGGTCAGCGTTGCCGGTGCCGCGATCGGTTATGCGCTCTATACGGTGGACGCAAAGACCATAACGCTGCATGGCACCGACCGGCTGATACTCACTCTCCCTTTCGTGCTCTACGGGCTGTTCCGGTACCTCCAGGTCATGTACTCGAAGGGGGGCGGCGGGGACCCGGCATGGGAAGTCCTGCACGACCCGCACCTGATCGTCGCGGCCGTCGGGTGGCTGGGCGCGACCGCGTGGTTCCTGACCCGGTAAGGCGCCGGTCGAGCATTGTTATCGGTACGTCCTTTGGGCATAATCTCGCCCGTCGCCGGTACGAGGAGCGGGGACGGCGGTAAGGTCGAGCGGCGGGTCACCGAGGCGAATCTGGAATGGTGGAAACGGCGGAGAGGGCCCGGTTGGCACAGCTGGAGTCGCTGGGCGATGCGATGCAGTTCGCCGGGCGCATTCACAGCCTGATCACGTTTTCGCCGCTGTTCGAGAATTTCAATCTCGCTGAAGTAGACACGCTCAGCCAGTTCATGCAGGTCTACCGGGCGGAGCCGGGCGTGGAGATCATTCGCGAAAGCGAAGCCGGCGATTTCATGGTGTTCCTCATCGAGGGCAGAATCGAGGTATTCAAGCAGGACCGCTGGAACGCCCCGAGGCTGATCGCACTGATCGGTGCGGGGCAGTCGTTCGGGGAGATGTCGATGATCGACGGTGAGCCGCGCTTTGCCACCTGCGTCTCGGCCGAGCCGTGCATGATGGCGGTACTCTCCCGAGACAGCCTGGCGCGCATCATTTTGGAGCAGCCGACGCTGGGAGCGAAGATACTCATGGAGCTGGTGCTGATGCTGTCGCAGCGCTTACGCCAGACCAGCTCCAAGCTGATGGATTATATGGATCGAGAAAAGGATCAGGGGGCATTGCCGGCCTCATAAGCTGTGGCACAATAGCCGGCCGGAGTGGTGGAGGGTGCAATGAAAATAACGAACGGCAAGGATTTCTGGGCCGGGATGATGTTCGTCGCGTTCGGGCTCGGCTTCGTGTGGAAGGCGCAGGACTATGCAATGGGTACGTCGGTGCGCATGGGCCCGGCGTACTTCCCCACGGTGCTGGGGGGGCTGCTCGCCGTGCTTGGCGCGGCGGTGCTGTTCCGGGCATTCGTGACGAAGATCGAGAACCCGCTGCACGTCTTCCCGTTCAAGATCTGGCGCTTGGTCGCCGGGCTGGCGCTGGGCGCTGTCGCGTACTACACGCAGCCGGGCAACGCCGCCGGCATCCTCCTGGACACCGGTCATGCGCTCATAGCGGGGCTGGCGGTCGGACTGATGTTCGCGGCGTTCGGCGAACGGTCCCTCTGGGTGATTCTCTTTTCCGTCGTGATCTTCGGGTACGTGCTCAAGCCCTTGGGCCTGGTGGCCGCCACCGTGCTGCTGGTGTTCGTCAGCGCATGGGGTGGACACGAATTCAAGTGGAAGGAAGTGACGATCCTGTCGGTTTCGCTGGCGATTTTCGCGGTGCTTGCGTTCGTCAAAGGCCTCGGGCTGCCGATGAACGTGTGGCCGGGCATCTGGGAGTAGCCGCATGGAGTCACTCTTTTCCAATCTGGCGCTGGGCTTCGGCGTAGCGCTCTCGATCCAGAACCTGCTCTACTGCCTGCTGGGGGTCTTGCTCGGTACGCTCATCGGCGTGCTGCCCGGCATCGGGCCCGTCGCGACGATCGCGATGCTGCTGCCGGTCACTTTCACGCTCAACCCGACCTCCGCCCTCATCATGCTCGCCGGCATCTACTATGGCGCGCAGTACGGCGGGTCGACCACGGCGATTCTCGTCAATATTCCCGGCGAGTCCTCGTCGGTGGTGACTTGCCTGGACGGCTACCAGATGGCGCGGCAGGGCAGGGCGGGGCCGGCACTGGGAATTGCCGCGATCGGTTCGTTCTTCGCCGGCTGCGTCGCGACCGTGATCATCGCGCTGTTCGCGCCGCCTCTCGCGGAGGTCGCGCTGAAGTTCGGCCCTGCAGAGTACTTCTCGCTGATGGTGCTCGGGCTGGTCGCCGCGACGGTGCTCGCTCACGGCTCGTTGGTCAAGGCGATCGCGATGGTGCTCCTCGGGCTGCTCCTCGGCCTCGTGGGAACCGACGTCAACTCGGGGGTCGCGCGCTTCAGCTTCGGGGTCTCGGAGCTCTCCGATGGCATCGGCTTCGTTTCGGTCGCGATGGGCGTGTTCGGTTTCGCCGAGATCATCGCCAACCTCGAGCAGAAGGAAAAGCGCGAGATCTTCACCAAGAAGGTGAGCAACCTGCTCCCCAGCCTTCAGGACTTCAAGGACTCGTGGGCGTCGATCCTGCGGGGGACCGCGCTCGGCTCGTTCCTGGGGATCCTGCCGGGCGGCGGTGCGTTGCTCGCTTCATTCGCGGCCTACACCCTGGAGAAGAAGATCTCGTGGAATTCCGCCCAGTTCGGCAAGGGCGCGATCCAGGGCGTCGCGGCGCCCGAGTCGGCGAACAACGCCGGCGCGCAGACGTCCTTCATCCCGCTGCTCACGCTCGGCATTCCGTCCAACCCGGTGATGGCGCTCATGATCGGCGCGATGATGATCCAGGGCATCGCCCCCGGCCCGCAGGTCATGACCGAGAGGCCGCAACTCTTCTGGGGCATGATCGCCTCGATGTGGGTCGGCAACCTGATGCTGGTGGTCCTGAACCTGCCGATGATCGGCATGTGGATCAAGCTGCTGATGGTGCCCTACCGGATCCTCTATCCGTCGATCCTCGTGTTCTGCTGCATCGGCGTATACAGCATTTCGAACAGCCCGTTCGACGTGATGCAGACGGCCGCGTTCGGCGTGGTGGGCTACGTGTTCGTGAAGCTCGAGTGCGAACCTGCGCCGCTGATCCTCGGCTTCATCCTCGGGCCGCTGATGGAGGAGAACCTGCGGCGCGCGATGCTGCTGTCGCGCGGGGACGCGCTGGTCTTCTTCCAGAGGCCGATCAGCCTCACCATGCTCATCATCGCGGGCGTCCTGCTGGCGATCGTGCTTGCCCCGGCGGTGCGCAAGAAGCGCGAGGAAGCTTTCGTCGAGGCTTGAGACGAACGGAGTATTGCTTCAAGAAGGCCCGCCCCGGCGGGCCTTTTCTTTTCTAGCGGTTCTTTCCCTGTTGCCAGAGAACGTCGCCGCCGCGGCTCTTGCGGTTGAGGACGCGTCCCAGGACGAACAGCAGGTCCGAGAGCCGGTTCAGGTAGATCCTCCCCGCGTCGGCGACCTCCTCCGAGGACGACAGGGCGACGAGCGAGCGCTCTGCGCGCCGGCACACCGCGCGCGCGAGATGCGCGAGGCCGGCGGCGCGCGTACCGCCCGGGAGAATGAATTCCTTCAGGGGGGGCAGTCCGGCGTTCAGCTTCTCGAGCAGCGCCTCCAGCTTTTCGGCCTGTGCGGCAGTCATGGTCGCGCGTCCCGGGATCGACACGTCGCCGCCGAGATCGAACAGGTCGTGCTGGATGCTTTCGAGGCTCGTCCGGAGCGCGTCGGCCATCGGCTCGGCGAGAAGCACGCCGATCGCCGAGTTCAGCTCGTCGATCTCGCCCAGGGCGACGACGCGCGGGCTGTCCTTGCGGACGCGCGAGCCGTCGCCCAGGCCGGTGTCCCCGCCGTCGCCGGTGCGAGTGGTGATCTTGGAAAGGCGGTGGCCCATGGTGCGAGCGCGCGCTTGGAAGGGCCGTAATGTATCACGCCGCAGAACGAACCCGCGCTGCCGGCGCGAGGTGACGCTTCGGTTCAGCGCAGACGGATGCTGGTGAGCCCGCCCCACAGGGGCGAAGTCAGGTCTTGGGCGATCAGGAACACCAAGGCGATAACGGCGAGCACTACGAAGACGTACTCGGCGACTCCGATCCACAGGTGACGATCGATGGGGTGGTCCACGGGGAAGGCTCGACGCTGACTATGTCATGAGCATAGTACCGGGCATGCATTAAGGAAAGGTAAAAACGTCCCTATTTCCGGGTGCGCCTCGCGTTGTCGGGTAAACCCGCACTGGAACCGCGGGGTTGACCTGTCAGACCGCGCCGGTTTTCCTGAGAAGTGCGGCGATCGCGTCGGCGAGTCGTGCGTACCCCGCGGCGTTCGGGTGCACGAGGTCGGACTTCAGCGCGTTGTCGGTGAGGATCTTCCTGAGCACGGTCTCTTCGTGCGGCAAGCCGAATTCCTTGGCTACGGCGGAGTAGAAGTCGGCCGGCGAAGGCAGCAGGCCGGGCTTCGGAACGGCGACCAGCACGACCTGCGCTCCCCGGGCCTTCGCGAGGCGGACCATGGCGCGGAGGTTGTTCGCCGCCTGCGCCTCGTCGAGTTTCTGGAGAAAGTCGTTGCCGCCTTCGCAGAGGATGACGAGCTGCGGTTTCGTTTCCTCCAGAACGACGGGCAGGCGGGAGAGCCCTCCGGCGCTGGTCTCGCCGATGACGCCCGAGGAAACGACCTTGCGCCCGATCAGCTCCTGGAGACGCACCGGGTAGCTCTCACCGGGATTCGCGCCCAGGCCGAAGGTCAGGCTGTCGCCGAAGGCGAGCACGACTGCGTCGGGCGCGAGGCGCTGGAGCTTGGGCTGGCCGCCGGTGCACGCCGCGAGCAGCGCGAGCAGGACCAGTACGGCGCGGCGCATCAGCTGTCCTCGGGCTTGGGCACGCTCGCGCACTCCTCGAAGATGCGTGCGCGGCAGGTCGCGCAGATCGAGCGGTCCAGCCGCGTGAAGACGCCGCCGATCGCCTCGCGCTTGCCCCGGAACACGTTCTCGCGTCCGATTTCCGCCATGTAGCCGCCGCGCTCCAGCATCTCCTCGACCGGTTTCCTCAGGCTGTAGAAGTACAGTTGCCCGCCGGCATCGCGGCGCAGACGCGCTTCCTCGACAAGGAGCTCGGCGCCCGCCATGTCCACGGTGTTTATGCTCTTCGACATGAGAAGCAGGTGTTTCTGGTCCGGGCTGGTCTCGCGCAGGGTGTCGAGGTGGCGCTCGACGTGACCGACCGCCCCGAAATAGATCGAGCCCTCGATGCGCAGGATCTTGAGCTGCGGGCATTCGAGCAGGCCGTCCTCGACCTCGGTCATGTTGCGTTCGCTGTGCCGCGGATCGGGGACCAGGCTCCGCGCGATCGGATGCGAAGTACGGTTGAGATAGAGGACGAGCGAGACGAGGACCCCGACCAGGATCGCGAACTCCAGGTCGAGCAGCAGCGTCGCAAAGAACGTCACCGCGAGCACGGCGCTTTCGCCGCGGCTGGTGACGAGAATCTTGCGGATGCGCGGCAGGTCGATCAGGTTCCAGGCGACGAGGAACAGGAGCCCGGCCACGACGGCCATCGGCAGGTAGGCGACCAGCGGCGCCACCGCGAGCAGCACCACCACCAGGAGCAGCGCGGCGAAAATCGCCGACATCGGCGTCTTCGCTCCCGCATCGTAGTTGATGCCGCAGCGGTTCGCCGATGCGCTCGTCGGAAAGCCCGAGAAGAACGCCGCGGCGACGTTGGCGAGCCCCTGCGCGACGAACTCCTGGTTGTTGTCCAGCCGCTGCCCCGACTTGAGGGCGATGGCGTGCGCGATCGACAGCGCCTGAGTGAGCGAGACCAGCGCGACGGCGAGGGCGCCGGGGAGGAGGTTCTGCATCGTCGCCACGGAGAAGTCGGGGAGCGACAGGGGCGGCAGCGCTCCCGGAACGGGCCCCAGCGTCCGCAGGCCCGTCCGCTCCACGCCCAGCGCCCGGTTGATGAAAAAAGCCGCAATGCTGCCCACTACCATCGCAACCAGCATCGGCGGGATCCTCGGCAGCACGCGATGCGAGAGTACCCCGACCGCCACCGTCGCCGCGGCCACCAGAACGACCCAGAGCCTGGCGTCGTCGAGGTGCCTGAGTGTCGAGGCGACGAGCTCGTGGAAGGCCGCGGGCGGCGAAACGATGCCCAGGAAATTGCCGAGCTGGGACAGGAATATGAAAACGCCCAGCGCCGCGGTGAAACCGACCACGACCGAGCTCGACACGAAATTCACCAGCGACCCGAATCCGAACACGCCCAGCACGAGCATGATCACGCCCGACATCAGAGCGAGCGTGAACGCGAGCTCGACGTAGTGATGCGAGAACGGCGTCGCAAGCGGGCTCAGCACCGCGAATACCATCAGCGACACCGGGTTGGTGGGGCCGGCGATCGCGTGCAGGGACGAACCGAACAGCGCCGCGACCAGCGTCGGCACCATGGCGCAGTACAGGCCGTACTCGGGAGGAAGTCCGGCGAGCGTGGCGAAAGCCACGCCCTGGGGCAGCACGACGATCGCCCCGATCAGGCCGGCGAGCGCGTCGGCCCTGAGCGTGGCCGCATCGACGCGCGGCCACCATTTCAGCAGGGGGAACAGCCGCAGCGAGAGGGGGGAGTTCGAGGGAGGCGAGGGCGTCACGGGGGTGCCAGCACCGAGCGGCTATGGTATCAAACGTTTGGTATCAAACGTTTCAGGGCGTCCGTCGCCCCGCGCTCGCGTGCTATCCTTTCCCGCTTTCCTTGCCGAACTTCCGCATGCCCGATCTGCGCAAGTCCGCTCCCGCGTTGATGCTGGTGTGCGCGAGCCTGATTCTCACGCTCTCGCTCGGTACGCGCCACAGCTTCGGGTTGTTTCTCCAGCCGATGAGCATGGCGAACGGTTGGGGGCGGGAAGTGTTCGGCTTCGCGGTAGCGATGCAGAACCTGCTCTGGGGCGTGACTCAGCCGTTCACCGGGATGCTCGCCGACCGGTTCGGGGCGAAGCGCGTGCTCTTCGCGGGAGGGCTGCTGTACGCGCTCGGCCTGGTATTCATGGCGAACTCGACCACTCCGCTGGGATTGACGCTGGCGATCGGCATCTTCGTCGGCATCGGGATGAGCTGCACTTCCTTCAATATCGTGTTCGGAGCGCTGGGCCGCGCGTATCCCGCGGAAAAGCGGAGCGTCGTGCTCGGCATCTCCAGCGCGGCCGGCTCCTTCGGGCAGTTCGCGCTGCTGCCGCTCGCGCTGTTCCTGATCTCGGGTGTCGGATGGTATCCGGCGCTGATTGCCCTTTCGCTCGCGGTGGCGCTGATGATGCCGGCTTCCTTCGGCGTCGCAGACAGGGGCTACAGCGGCTCGGGCCACATAGGCGGCGTGTCCCTCAAGGAGGCGGTCGCCGAGGCATTCGCCCACAAGGGGTTCTGGCTGCTCGGCGTGGGCTATTTCGCCTGCGGCTTCCAGGTAGTGTTCATCGGAACGCATTTCCCCGCTTTCCTAATGGACCAGGGGCTCACCGCCCGCGACGGAACCATATCGCTCGCGCTCATCGGGCTGTTTAACATCTTCGGCTCCTATCTCGCCGGGCAGCTCGGCGGCCGGTTCTCCAAGACCTATCTGCTCTCGGGTCTGTACGCGGCGCGCGGCGTCGCGATCGCCCTGCTGATCTCGTTCCCGCTGACGCCCTGGTCGGCGTATCTCTTCGCCGCGACCATGGGCTTCTTCTGGCTGGGCACCGTGCCGCTGACCAACGGGGTCGTCGCGGGAATATTCGGGGTGAAGCACCTCGCCATGCTGTCCGGTTTCGTGTTCTTCTTCCATCAGCTCGGCAGCTTCTTCGGCGGCTGGATGGGCGGCTACGTCTTCGACCACACCGGCTCGTATCGGGTCGTGTGGCTGATCGCGATTGCGCTCTCGGTAGTCTCGGTCGTCGTCAATCTGCCGATCGACGAGCGCGCGGCGGCCCGCAAGCCCGTTCCGGCCTGAGCTCCGACGGCCCGGTGCCGAGGTTCAGCGCGAACATCAGCATGCTGTTCGGGGAAGTCGAGCTTCCCGAGCGCTTCGAGGCCGCGGCGCGGGCGGGTTTCAAGGCGGTCGAGATCCAGTTTCCCTACGGCTGGAGCCAGCGGCAGCTCGCCGAGATAGCCCGGCACGCGGGTGTCGAAGTGGTGCTCATCAATATTCCGGGGGGAGACGCGCAGAAGGGCGAGCGCGGCATCGCCTGCCTGCCGGATCGAGTCGCGGAGTTCCGCGCGAGCGTCGGCAAGGGACTCGACTACGCGCGCGCGCTCGGCTGCAAGCAAATGAACTGTCTCGCCGGCATCTCACCGCGGGACGCGGACCGTGCCGTGCTGCGGGCGACTTACGTCTCCAACCTGCGTTACGCCGCGCGCGAGCTGGCAGGATCGGGAATGACGCTCCTTGTCGAGCCGATCAGCACGCTCGCCGTTCCGGAGTTCCATCTCAATCGATCCGAGGACGCGTTCGCGCTCTTGAACGACGTCGGCGCGGACAACCTCAAGGTCCAGTACGATCTCTATCACATGCGCATCATGGGGGACGATCTCGCCGCCACGATAAGGGCGAATCTCGGCCGCATCGGACACATGCAGTTTGCCGACGTTCCCGGTCGGCACGAGCCGGGCACGGGAACGATGGACTTCGGAAGCCTATTCGAACTCGTCGACAGCCTGGGTTACGACGGCTGGCTCGGGGCCGAATACACGCCGACGGGAAGGACCGAGGACAGCTTGTCGTGGGCGAAGAAATACTTGTAAGCTGCACCTCTAGCTGGAAATTCGCATGAACGTCGCCGTCACCGGGATCAATTTTCTTCGCCAGGCCGAGGTCGCGGGGCGCCTGCGATCGCTGTTGCCTGCCGATGCCGTGATGCACACCGAGGAAGACACGCGCGCCTACGAGTGCGACGGTCTCTCGGCCTACCGCCAGCTGCCGATGGTGGTGGCGCTGCCCTCGAGCGAGGACGAGGTGCGCGAAGTGCTGCGCGCCTGCCACGAGCTGAAGGTGCCGGTCGTCGCGCGCGGAGCGGGCACCGGGCTCTCGGGCGGAGCGCTCCCCAGGGGTGACGGCGTGCTGCTGTCGCTCGCCAGGATGCGGCGCATCCTCGCAGTCGATGCCCTGGCACGCACGGCCCGGGTGCAGCCCGGCGTCACCAATCTCTCGATCTCGGCGGCGGCGGCGCCGTACGGGCTCTTCTACGCGCCCGATCCTTCCTCGCAGATCGCCTGCTCGATCGGCGGCAACGTCGCGGAAAATTCCGGCGGCGTGCACTGCGTGAAGTACGGGCTCACGATACACAACGTGCTGCGCGTGCGCGCGGTCACTATCGAGGGCGAAGTCGTCGAATTCGGCAGCGAGGCGCTCGATTCGCCGGGTCTGGATACCCTCGCGATCCTGATCGGCTCGGAGGGGATGCTCGCGGTCGCGACCGAGATCACCGTGAAGCTCCTGCCCAAGCCGGAGACGGCTCGTGTCATCCTCGCCTCCTTCGACGATGTCGAAAAAGCCGGCAACGCCGTGGCCGACGTCATGGCCGCGGGCGTCGTGCCCTCGGGCCTGGAAATGATGGACCGGCCGGCAACGCGAGCGGTCGAGGAGTTCGTGCACGCGGGCTACGACCTGGAGGCCGCGGTCCTGCTCCTGTGCGAGGCGGACGGGACGCACGAGGAGGTGGAGGAGGGCATCGCGAGCATGAGCGAGGTCCTGCGGCGCGCCGGGGCGACCGCGATCCGCGTCTCGGGCTCCGAGGCCGAGCGCCAGAAATTCTGGGCCGGCCGCAAGGCCGCTTTCCCCGCGGTCGGGCGCATCTCGCCCGACTACTACTGCATGGACGGCACCATTCCCCGGAAGAAGCTGGGCGAGATCCTGAAATTCATCGCGGAGATGGAAAAGAAATACCGGCTGCGCTGCCCCAACGTCTTCCATGCCGGCGACGGCAACCTGCACCCGCTGATTCTCTTCGACGCCAACGATCCCGACGAACTCGACCGCACCGAGCGCTTCGCGGGCGAAGTGCTGGAGAAGTGCGTCGAGGTGGGCGGCACCATCACCGGCGAGCACGGCGTGGGCGTGGAGAAGATCAACCAGATGTGCGTGCAGTTCGGCACGTCCGAGATCGAGCGCTTCCAGGGCGTGAAGCGCGCCTTCGACCCCGAGGGCCTGCTCAACCCGGGCAAGAACATCCCGACGCTGCACCGCTGCGCCGAGTTCGGCCGCATGCGCGTGAAGGGCGGGCAGCTGTCGCATCCCGGGCTGCCGAGATTCTAGGCGTGCACCCCTGCGCGATCGCGCGCCTCGGCGGCTTCTTCGGCCTGGCGCTTCTGTGCCTTTGTCCGGCGCCGGACGCCCTCGCGATCGTGGACGAGATCCAGGTGTATACGGACGACCTCGACGCCCGGGGAGAGAGCGGTCTCGAGCTTCACATCAACACGACGCCCAGCGGGAGAAGCACGCCGGACTATCCGGGCGACGTCCCCCCGCACCACGGAGTCCGGATCACGCCCGAATTCTCCTGGGGCCTGGGCCACGACTTGGACTGGGGAATCTATCTTCCGACCACCACGGATTCGGACGGGCACTTCTATTTCGGCGGTGCGAAGCTGCGCGTGAAATGGCTGCCGATTCGCGCCGCGGAGGGAGGCAGCGGCTGGTACGCCGGGATCAACAACGAGCTCTCCGACCTCAACAAGGCCTTCTCCGACTCACGATGGAACGACGAGGTGCGCTTCATCGGCGGTTACCGCGGCGCGAACTGGCTGATCGGGATCAATCCCATCCTCGGGTGGGGCCTGTCCCCAGGTTTTCGCGGCAGTCCCGACTTCACCGTTGCCTGGAAGGCGATGGTCGACCTCGCCCATGGATTCTCGCTCGGCGCCGAGTACTACCAGGACTACGGCCCGCTCTCGAACCCGCTGCCGCGCGACGAGCAGGGCCGCACGCTGTATGCGGTGATGGAGATCCAGCGCAAGGCCTGGTCGCTGAACTTCGGCGTCGGTCACGGCCTGACGCCTGCCACGGACGATTGGACGGTGAAGGCCATCGTCGGGGTTGCCTTCAACTAGCCATGGACGCGGAGCTGAAGAAACTGTCCGAAAAGGTCCGCGAGGCGGCGCGATCGAAGCGCGCGCTGCGCCTTCGCGGCGGCGGCACCAAGGATTTCTACGGTCAGGCGCTCGAAGGGGAAGTGCTCGACACGCGCGGCTACTCCGCCATAGTTTCCTACGAACCCTCCGAGCTGGTGATCACCGCGCGTTGTGGCACGCGGCTATCCGAAGTCGAGGCCGCGATGCGCGAGCGCGGCCAGATGCTGGCTTTCGAGCCGCCGCATTTCGCCCGGTTCGGCTCGGATGGCGCGACCTTATTTGCGACCGTGGGCGGCGCGGTGGCCGCCGGGCTGTCCGGGCCCGGTCGCCAGGCGGCCGGAGCGCTGCGCGATTTCGTGCTCGGCACGAAGATCATGGACGGCCGCGGCGAGGTGCTCACTTTCGGCGGGCAGGTTATGAAGAACGTCGCCGGCTACGATGTTTCGCGCCTGATGGCCGGGTCGCTCGGAACGCTCGGCATCATCCTGGAAGTCTCGCTCAAGGCGTTGCCGCTCCCCGCGGCGGAGGCGACACTCAGGTTCGAGCTGCCCGAGGACCGTGCCATAGAGCAACTCAACCGCTGGGGCGGAAAGCCGCTGCCGATCAGCGCGAGCGCCTGGAACGACGGTACCCTGGGAATCAGGCTTTCGGGCGTCGCGGCGGCGGTGAAGGCGGCACGCGAAAAGCTCGGCGGCGGGCTCGTCGAGACTGGACCCGCCGAACGCTTCTGGGCCGGGGTTCGTGAGCAGACCGACCGGTTTTTCAGGGACGACACCCCGCTGTGGCGCATCTCGGTCCCCTCGACCACGCCGCCGCTCAAGCTCCAGGGCGAGCAGTTGATCGAGTGGGGCGGGGCCCTGCGCTGGCTGCATTCGCACGCCGACGCGCGCACCGTTCGCGAGGCGGCGAAGCGCGCCGGCGGGCACGCTACGCTCTTTCGGGGCGGAGACAAGGCGGTCGGGGTGTTTCAGCCGCTCGCGCCGGCGCTCGTGAAGGTACACAAGCAGCTCAAGCGCGAGTTCGATCCGCAGGGCGTCTTCAACCGCGGCCGCATGTATCCGGAACTATGACGGAAATTCGCTGATGCAAACCGCTCTTGCCGATTTCATCAAGGATACGCCCGAAGGCATGGAGGCCGATGCCATCCTGAGGAAATGCGTGCACTGCGGCTTCTGCACTGCGACCTGCCCCACGTACCTGCTCCTCGGGGACGAGAACGACGGCCCGCGCGGACGCATCTACCTCATGAAGCAGGTGCTCGAAGGGCACGAAGTCACCGACAAGACGCGCGTGCATCTCGACCGCTGCCTCACCTGCCGCGCCTGCGAGACCACCTGTCCGTCGGGCGTGCAGTACGGGCGCCTGCTGGATATCGGGCGCAAGCTCGTGGAGGAGAAGACGGTGCGGCCCGCGGCGGAGACTTTCAGGCGCCGTGCTCTCGCCACGATCGTCCCGCGCCGCTTCCTGTTCGCGCCGCTCCTCAATCTCGGCCGCATGGCGCGACGCTTCCTCCCTTCCGCTCTCGCGGAAAAGATTCCGGCGCCGGGCCCGGCGGCGGGCGCATGGCCCGCCCCGCGCCACGCGAGAAAGATGCTCGCCCTCGCCGGATGCGTGCAGCCCTCGCTCTCCCCCGACACCAACGCGGCGGCCGCGCGCGTGCTCGACCGCGTCGGCATCTCGCTCGTCGAAGCGCAAGGCGCCGGCTGCTGCGGCGCCCTGCGTTTTCACGTCGGCTACCAGGACGACGGCCTCGCCGACATGCGCGCGCTGATCGACCGCTGGTGGCCGCACGTCGCGGCCGGGGCGGAGGCGATCGTCATGACCGCGAGCGGCTGCGGCGCCGTGGTGAAGGAATACGGCCACCTCCTCCGGCACGATCCGCGCTATGCCGCGAAGGCCGCCAGGGTCAGTGCGATGACGCGCGATATCAGCGAGGTGCTGAGCGCGGAGATCGAGCGTCTCGTGCCGCTCCTGGAAAAAAAGGGCGGCCGCCTGGCGTTCCATCCGCCGTGCACGCTGCAGCACGGGCAGGCACTGGGCGGCGTGACGGAGAAAATCCTCGCGCGCGCCGGGTTCGAGCTGACGCCGGTGCCCGACGCGCACCTGTGCTGCGGCTCGGCCGGAACCTATTCGATCCTGGAGCCCGAGCTCTCCGGGCGCCTGAGGGCGAACAAGCTCGCGGCGCTCACCTCGGGCGAGCCCGAGCTGATCGCCACTGCCAATATCGGCTGCCAGGCGCACCTGCAGGCGGGCACCGGGCTGCCGGTGAAGCACTGGATCGTCGCCCTGGAGGAGCGCCTCGGCCAGGTCGGGTGAGCAATCGGATGGCGCGGCAAATCGACAACCTCCCCGAGCGTCCGGCGAACCGCGACGTCCGGCAGCTTGCGCGCGTGCTCCGCTTCGTCGCGCCCTACAAGGCCCGCATGGCGGTGGCGGGCGTCGCGCTGATTGTTGCCGCGGGCTGCGTGCTGGTGCTCGGGCAGGGACTGAAGCGCGTCATCGACGCGGGTTTCTCGGGGGCGGACGCGGCTTCGCTCGACACGGCGCTGTTCGCGCTTCTCGCGATCGTGTGCGTGCTCGCGGCCGCCACGTACACGCGCTTCTACTCGGTGTCCTGGATCGGCGAGCGCGTTTCGGCCGACATCCGCCGCGCGGTGTTCGGGCATCTGCTCGAGCAGTCGCCCGGGTTCTTCGAGACCATGCGCACCGGCGAGGTGATCTCGCGTCTCACCAACGATACGGCGCTGCTCGAGCAGGTGATCGGGTCTTCGGCGTCGTTCGCACTCCGCAACACGCTCATCATGCTGGGAGCCCTCGTGATGCTGGTGATCACCAGCCCCAAGCTCACCGCGCTGGTGGTGCTCGGCGTGCCGCTGGTGATCGCGCCCATCCTGCTCTTCGGCCGGCGCGTGAGAAAGCTCTCGCGCGCGAGCCAGGACCGGATCGCCGACGTGAGCACGCATATCGACGAGTCGCTGCACGAGATCCGCACGGTGCAGTCCTACGGCCACGAGGACCGGGATCGAGAGCAGTTCGGCGCGCGCGTCGAGGAGGCTTTCGGCACCGCGGTGAAGCGTATCGGCCAACGGGCACTCCTCGTCGCCTTGGTGATGCTGCTCGCGTTCGGCGCGGTCGGCGTGATCCTGTGGATCGGCGGCCACGATGTGCTTGCCGGGCGCATTTCCGCGGGCGAGCTCTCGGCGTTCGTGTTCTACGCCGTGCTCGTCGCCGGGGCGGTGGGCGCGGTGTCGGAGGTGATCGGCGATCTGCAGCGCGCGGGCC
>Ga0209811_10000301_pt1 | contig 22406 bp, 16 predicted proteins | sample Coa_R1_6_FD_187161 | JGI IMG/M metagenome (GOLD analysis project Ga0209811, IMG submission 187161) | Surface soil microbial communities from Centralia Pennsylvania, which are recovering from an underground coalmine fire. - Coalmine... | ecosystem: Environmental > Terrestrial > Soil >... | reverse complement strand
TACCCTACCCTTCCCCCTCTCAAACCGCAAAATATTGAAAATACAGACTTGGCATTCGAGGATGCTGCAAAATCTTTGTATTCAAAAGACTTATACGCAAAAGATTCCGAACAAAGGACTTAGGTGTCAAAGAGCGCGTTGCTCGGTTGGACACACTTGGGCGCCCACCCACCGAAGGTTCCATCTTGCTTGGGTTGGTGAGCTTTGTATGTGCGAGCGGTCACGGTGGAATGGTTGACGCGTCACGGTTCGCGCTTCTTCGGAATCGCGAACGGTCCGTGGTTGAGAAACTTGCGGCTTCCAGAACATCGTGGCGGCGGTGGGATCCTTCGACTTCATCGGCTGGAGCTCACTGCGCTCAGGATGACATCGGTGGAATGCGGAACTGGCAGGATTACTACCTGTTTTCAGTAACTTACGGCGATTACTTCGGTGGTTCTATGGCCTTCGGATAGTTTGCCGGGGTCGGTTAAACGCCCTATAATCAATGCACTCTGGTTGAGATTTCTCCGTCAGGTTCCGGGTAGATCACGCTAAGGACTTTGTGTCTTTGCAACGAGGATAGACCCGGACAATGCGAAAGCACCTGCAAATCGCGCTGATGGCTACCCCCGTACTCGCGGCCTCCCTTTCCCTTTGCACACCACACGTGTTTGCTGCCGACGATGCTCCGGCTAAGATGGTCGCGACCACCGACGACAGCGGACGCACCGTCTACACAAACGATGTCGTCACGCTGGCGAAGGGCGTCCGGAACGGCACGGTTTCGCGACGGAGCGGATTGGTGTACTGGAGCGACAAGGAGAAGCGCTTCAAACCCGTGCCCTCGGCAACAATGGGTGCGGCACGATCGGCCGCGGCCGAAGTGAATCAGTACCTTACCCACGAATCCAATCCTGAAGACGCCGCGCGCTCCAATTTCGTGCGCAGCAATACACCCATCAGCCAGCAGGATGTGGACGCGGCTATTGAGCAGGCGGCAGCGCGCCACAATGTGGATCCGAACCTGGTGCGCTCGGTGATCAAGGTCGAGTCGAACTTCAACCCCAACGCCGTTTCGCGCAAAGGGGCTATGGGGCTGATGCAGCTCATGCCAAGCACGGCGCGGTCGCTGCATGTGACCAACCCGTTTGACCCGCAACAAAACGTGGACGCCGGGGTTCGTCACTTGAAGAGCCTGCTGGAAAGCTATGGCGGAAACATCAAGCTGAGCCTGGCGGCCTACAACGCTGGGGCGGGCGCGGTGGCGCGCAGTTCTGGAGTTCCGCGATTCGCTGAAACGCAGAATTACGTACGGCGAATTACTGAGATCTATTACGGCGGCGGACAGCCCGGTTCGCGCGTGGTCGGGAACGTAGTACACGATCCCGTTCGCGTGCAACGGGATGCGCGCGGCGTGCTTTATATCAGCAACACCGACTAAGGTTTTCGGCATCTCTCAGGGAAGCCGCTGAACAAGTTGTAACAAGCTGGAAACGTTGACGACCCTACTTCGAAGCCAGCGCGGATTGCGTCTGGGTGTGGCGCTGTTGGCGCTGCTTCCAGCATTGCCGGGCTATGCTCGCGTGCGGCACGGCGATGCCTGGGCGCGGGATAACTTCGCGCGGGCTGAGCGCATGCGCGAAGCTTTGAATGGGCGCCCGGTCGCGCAACGAAGCCGCCACGACTACCAGCGCGTGATCGACTCCTACCGCCGCGTTTATTTTGGTTCTCCTACTTCTTCCAAAGCTGATCCCAGCGTCGTCGCCGTTGCTGAATTGCAGGTTGAGATGGGGCGCCGTTTCGACGACAACAAAATCTTTGCGCATGCGGTCAAGGAATACGAATTCCTGCGCAAAGAATACCCGGGCAGTCGATACCGCTTCGACGCACTGTTCACGATTGGTGAAATCTACAAAGACGATCTCGAGGATCCCGAGGAGGCGCTCGCCACGTTCCAGGAGTTCTTGCACCGCTATCCTCGCCACCGGCTGGCAGATCAAGCGAAGGCTGCCCTTGCCGAGTTGAAGCAGGATCACGGGGAGCCGTACAAGTCTGCGGCGCAGAAGGAAGCGGAGAAGTATCAGAAGGCAGCAGAACTGGTCGGCAAATCGGGCAAGACGGAAGCCAAGCTCCAGGACAAGACCGGCCAGGACCAGGAACGAGACGACCAGGAGAGCGGCGCTTCGGCACCTGACATTCCCGCCTCCGACGAAGCGACGGAAAAGTTTCCGCGCGTGACCAGCATCCGGCACTGGTCCACGCCTGATTACACACGGGTCGCGATCGATCTTGAGCAGGACGTGAAGTTCGCCTCGCAGCGCATCGATCATCCCGACCGGATATTCTTTGACCTCTACGACACGAAGCTCGCCTCAACCCTGGTAGGCAAGACATTTGACGTGGACGACGGATTCTTGAAGAAGATCCGCGTGGCTCAGTTCAAGCCGGGCAAGACGCGCGTCGTGCTCGAGGTGGACGACCTTTCCGATTACGATGCGTTCCTGCTGCCCAATCCGTCGCGCCTGATTATCGACATACACGGCAAGCAGACGGGCAAGTCTGAAGTTGTCCGAAACCGCAAAACTGCTGAGAGCGCGATTCCAATGAAATCGGTGGGAGACACGCCCGACGATCTAACTGCAACGCGCACCTCGATACCCGGTCCCGCGCGCGTGCCAGCGCCTGCGGAGCGCGAACTGTCAACAACGATCCCAGCGGACACCAAGCCTACTGTGAAGACGGTCAAGGTGGGCAAGAATGCCGTCAAAAAGATTATTGAAGCCGGAGACGATGACACCGGCACACGCAAAAAGACCGTCGCCCGATCCGTGGAAGATCTGAGGCCGGAAGGTCCGCCGTTGGCGTCGGACGAGTTGCGGGGGCGCGACACGCTGGATGCCTCGGCTACAAGCGACAAGGGTCGCTCAAAGAGCAAGCGGCGCACGGCGAGCAGCGCGCAACTCGACATTCGTGAAGCCCGGCCCACGGCCGCTGGCGATCGCTCACTCATTCGGGCCTTGGGATTGAAGATTGGCAAGATCGTGATTGATCCGGGCCACGGTGGGCATGACACAGGCACGATCGGCCCCGACGGTCTGCTCGAGAAGGACCTGGTTGTCGATGTGGGGCGGCGGCTCGGCAAATTGCTGGATACGCGTCTGGGCGCGGAAGTGGTCTACACGCGCAAGGACGACACTTTCATTCCGCTCGAAACCAGAACGGCGATTGCGAACCAGGAGCAGGCGGACCTGTTTGTTTCGATTCACGCGAATTCGAGTCGCGATCCGAACGCGCGCGGCGTAGAGACTTACTATTTAAATTTCACTTCGTCGGCGGACGCGCTGGAAGTTGCGGCGCGCGAGAACGCAGTTTCGGAGAAATCGATTCACGAACTGGGCGACCTCGTGAAGAAGATTGCGCTCAAGGAAAAAATCGAAGAGTCTCACGAATTCGCCAGTAATGTGCAGGAAGCACTACACAGTGGGCTGGCGGCCAAGAGTCCCGGGCTGCGCAACCGTGGCGTGAAGAAAGCTCCGTTCATCGTGCTGATTGGGGCGAACATGCCTTCGATCCTGGCGGAGATTTCGTTCGTCAGCAATCCGGGCGACGAAGCCAAGCTGCAGACTCCCGAGTACCGGCAACGTATTGCGGAGTCGCTCTATCGCGGCATCGCGAAGTACGTAAGCGGACTGAGCGGCGTGAAGATGGCCAGCCGCGTGACGAAAGAAGAAGGCCAGTAGGTCGGCGCGCGTCCTTCGAGGTTGCGGAGCGGAAGAGTCGCTAATATCCAACATCGCAAACCTCAGGCGCTGAAGCGTGCACACTCTTTCAGGGATTTAGCGGCACGAGTGAACTCGTGCCCTTCCCGTTCTTTGCCGGCCGACGGGCTTCTTGCGCAGCCTCATTCGAGGTGCTGAACTCCCCTCCAAGTTATAATTCTCCGATTTTCCGGGCGGCTGTCTGCGGCGTGGAGATCCGCCCCTGCGGGTGGCATTCGCATCGGAAGGACGTTTGAATGATCGTGAGACTCAAGGACAGCAGCGGGTTTGGATTCAAAGCTACGGGCAGCATCAGCGCCGACGACATCAAGACCATCGAGCCGCAGATCGAAGGGCAGATCGCCGAGAATCGCAAGCATCCGATTGGGATCTGATCGACCTGACGGCTCTGAAAGATGTGGAGTGGAAAGCCCGCTGGGAAGAACTGCGGTTCCTGTCAAAGTTTGGCGGCCCGATCGCCCGAGTCGCCATCGTGGGCGAACGCAAGTGGGAAAAGTTGGCTGGCGAAGTGATTGGCGCGACGGTTCTGATGCAGGCCGATATCCGGTATTTTCAGCCATCCGAGATCGCACATGCCTGGCATTGGGTCAAGACCGCCAAATACGCCGACGATCTGCCGGTGCGGACGATGTTGCCGCCCGGGCACGTAATGAGCGGTTATACGCCGGAATACACGGATTTGTGAGCGGTGGCGCAAGTTCACCCGTTTCGCCAATGTAGTCAGGACGACCGCGCGATACCCCTTATATGGCGATTTCGGTCGCGGGACGGCAGCGTGGAAACTTTCAGGGTCGCTTTGTAGTCTAATAGACTGCAGAGGGGCCTTTTCTCTTTTTCTCAATCCCATGATTTTGCGTCGATTGATCCCGGGTTTCGTGTTTTGCATTCTGGCAACATTCGCCATCGCGGCTACTCCCACCCCCAAAGGAACGACACCTGCGGCGATCCTCCCGTCGAGTTTCGCGGGATGGGACTTGCAGGGTGCGCTTCAGACCAGCACCGATGCAGGGGCAGCCGATCCTACGAACACTGCCATTCTCAAGGAGTACGGCTTTACCGATCTCGCTTCAGGGATCTTCCTGCGCGACGACGGGCGGAAGCTGACGATTCGGGCAGCGCGCTTTGCCGACGCCAGCGGTGCATATGGTGCATTCACGTACTACAAGCAGCAAGATATGCTGAATGAAAAGATCGGGGATCAGGGATCATCGCTAAACAACCGGATACTTTTCTACCGGGGCAATGTTGTCGTGGACGCGCTCTTTGAAAAATTAAGTGTCATGTCAGCGGCGGAACTGCGCGACCTGGCCAATGTGATCCCGCTTCCGCAGGGCGGCGCTCGCAATCTGCCGCCTCTGCCAACGTATCTGCCCAGGCAGACATACGTGAAGAACACTGCGAAATACATCATGGGCCCACTGACGCTCGACAAGTTGGGATCTCCGCTGCCCGTGGAAATGGTTGATTTTGGCGCGGGGGCGGAAGTGGTTGAGGCTACGTATCACGGGGCAGGCGGCGAAGGCACGCTGATGTTGATTTCGTATCCCACTCCGCAGATCGCGACCGAACACTTGCATCGCATCGAGCAGGCACATCAACCGAATGCACAGACGGGGAAACCTGCGGTGGTTGAGATGGGAGCGTTCGCACAGAAGCGCAGCGGTCCTCTGGTTGCCGTGGCGACGGGGACATTCACGCAGAACGAAGCCGAGAATCTTGTAAACCAGGTTCATTACGACGCTGACGTCACGTGGAACGAGAACACTTTCTTCGACAAGAAGAACAACGTGGCCAACTTGCTGTGGAATGCTGTGCTGCTGTGCGGAGCGTTGATGGGCATCACACTGGTCGCAGGAGTCGCGTTTGGCGGAGCGAGAGTGGCGTTGAAGCGCTTGCTTCCTCAGCAAAACCAGAGCCCGGAGCAGGATTTCATTTCGCTAAACATCGATGAACCTGTGGGGGAGTCGCGGGGAGGAATGGGCGTTTCGTCGAGTCCCCGGTAGAGCGGTCCCCGAGCATTCAGCTACAGTAAGTGGCTCATTAGAGACGCTTTACGGGGTGCCGTGCGCGTAAACATCTCAAAATGATACGCTTTCGATCGCTGTTGTTGAATTTCGTAAACGTTTGAAAACAAAGGCATTTAATATCTAAAATTTCCTTGACACCCCCCTTTTTCGGCCCATAAGATTCGGCCAGAAAGTTTTGGCGGATTTTGCCTTCCGTTAGAACTATTCTCCCTTGAAAGAAGAGGCCGCCCTTTTGCCGGGGTGGCCTTTTCGTTTGCTTCGAGACCTTCCGGTTTGCGCGCTTCTTCCGTCGAGCGGTGACGCACGGGGGGCTCTACAACGGCTCGTTGATTGGGGCGCATACCTCCCAGCGCATCGAAGCAAATCATCCTTCAAACAGCAAAATGAATTGTCTACGCGGTGCGCGTTATTCCTAGGGTTTCGGTGTGCGGTGCGGACAACTTGAGGTATTTAAGCAATCCTCCGGGATTAGCAGGCGCTCTACCGGCCTGCCGTTGATGATGTGCGATTCGATGATTTCGTCGACATCGGCGGAGGTCACGCGGCCGTACCAGACAGCGTCAGGGTATACGACAACGGTGGGGCCATGCTCGCATTGGTCGAGGCATCCCGACATGTTGGCGCGCACACGCTTCTTCAATCCGCGCAGGGCGAGTTTTTGCTTGAATTGAAATTGCAATTGGGCCTGCGCGTTGGGATCGCAGCAGCCCCGCGGATGGCCCGGATCACGCTGGTTGCAGCAGATAAACAGGTGTCTCTCGAATTTGGGCATGGAGACAGTTTACGCAGGGGACAGGTGACAGGTCACGGTTCTCAGTTCTCAGTTCTCAGGAAAGGCAAAAACAAAACGCCACGCTTTACAGCGTGACGTTGGATTGGTTTTCTGCGAACCACTTGAAGAGCCAGGAACTAGTCTTTCAGCTCGACCATCGGTTGGTCGTTCTGGCAGAAGGTTGCTACACGTTTGAGGCTGCCCGGCGCCTCGGTCACATACATCACTGGGCCGTAGCAGTAGACGGCGTGTCCGTTGGCGGCGAAGTACCACTTGCCGCCTTTGCGTGAGTGCTTGACGACCGCCTCGGTGACTAGAGGGTGAGCCGGTGGCGCGATCTTCGGTACAGGCAACGAAAACAACAAGGCCAGAGCCAGAGCTTTCATATCGTTCTCACAGGTCCCCGGGAGACGGGGCGGGCGTTTTTAGATCGACATCAAAGTTCTACGAGTATCTGCAATATCGGACGCCGGCATGGGCGGCTTTTCAGGCAGGGGTCTCTGCACTTTGCCATGATTGCGGGCGGTCGTTTTCTCGGACGGTACTTCCTGGGTTGACGGAGTTTGAACCGGAGAGTTGCCTTGCAGATCAGCTTGCGTCTTGGGGGCGTGCGCATGCTGCTGGAAAGCCTTGCCTTTCAAAGAGGACAGTTCGGAACTGTCCCCGATCAACTGATGAATCAGGGTCCGTTGTGATTGGATCGTGCTGCCCTGCTCTACGATCAGAAGGGTCATCAGACCGTAGGAAAATAGGAAGAGCACGGTGAGAAGGGGAAGCATAGTGTGCTTCCTCTTGGGTTGGGCTTCCGGAGTACCGAAAAGTGTCGTCACTTGCGCCCCCAAAATTTCGCCCCGGCTGCAGGCACTCTCTAGAATTGCAGCTACTGCGCCATCGCGGCGTTATCGTGGAAGTCCATATTTGGCAGAGGGTTAGCACCAGTATCGAAAGGCGGGGGAAAATACGCAACTGCAACTCCCTGCACATATTGGTAACTAGGGTTGGTATTACTGGGGTGACTTGATTCGACCGGAAACCGCGCTGGAAGCGGCTTTCGGAGTGGGACGGCCCCCGGCGGACGCGCTCGTGGGCACCTGGCGCAATGGCTGCTCTATGTTTCCGGGGCGGTTGAGACTTATTTTCCGCCCATCACGAGTTTGGCAATTGTCTGCAATTGCATGTTCGAGGTGCCTTCGTAGATCTTGCCGATCTTCGAATCGCGCCAGTATTTTTCGACGGGATAGTCTTTGGTGAAGCCGTAGCCGCCGTAGATCTCGATGGCGAGCGACGTGACACGCTCGGCCACTTGCGAGCAAAAGAGCTTGGTCATCGCGGCTTCTTTCACAAAAGTCACGCCGGCATCTTTCATGCGAGCAGCGTTATAGACCAGGAGGCGGGCTGCTTCGATGTCGGTAGCCATCTGGGCAATCTGGAACTGGATGCCCTGAAAATCCGACAGAGGCTTGCCGAACTGCTTGCGCTCCTGGGCATACTTGGCGGCGTATTCCCATGCACCTCGAGCGACGCCTAGCATTTGCGCGCCGATGCCGATGCGACCTTCGTTGAGCGTCTCGATGGCGATCTTGTAGCCCTTGCCAACTTCGCCGAGGACGTTGTTCCTGGGGACGCGGCAATCCTCTAGGATGAGTTCGCAGGTCGAGGACGCGCGAATTCCGAGCTTGTCCTCTTTCTTGCCAACGGTGAAGCCGGGGAAATCCTTCTCGATGATGAAGGCAGTGATGCCTTTATAGCCCGCGGAGGGATCGACCGTCGCGAACAGGATGAACACTCCTGCTTCCTTGCCGTTAGTGATCCAAAGCTTGCGGCCATTCAGTATGTAGTCGCTTCCCTTGGGTTCAGCCTTGGTCTGAAGGGCGAACGCGTCCGAACCGGATCCAGCTTCACTGAGCGCATAGGCGCCTACCGTGTCGGCCACCATGCGCGGAAGGTAGCGTTTGCGCTGCTCTTCCGTCGTCCAACGGAGCAGTGCGTTATTGACCAGCGTGTTCTGCACGTCGACGATCACGCCTGCTGAAGCATCTGCGCAGGATAGTTCTTCCACGGCCAGGATGGCTTCGAAGAACCTGCCGCCACCGCCGCCGTATGGTTCCGGAACCTCAATGCCCATCAAACCCAGCTGGAAGAATTGCTGCAGCAGTTCCTTGTCGAAGACGCCCTTCTCGTCCATCTCTTTGGCAAGGGGGCGCACGCGTTCGTTGGCGAATTGCCGTATGTTGTCGCGAAAGAGAATCTCGTCTTCAGTCAGCGAGGTCAGAGGAGCTGGATTGGCCACAGGAGCAATCGCTTCCGGCATACGAACCCCTTCACAGTAGGAATGGCAAACTCATAATTTTAACATCGGAGGACGCGCCTTTTGTCAGCGCGCAGCGAGGGGGGCAAGCTCAGGAACGCCGCTTGAAGGGAACGAGTTTCAGACCGTCGCTTTGCAGGATGCGCTGCACTTGGTTGCGAGCGTGCACCGCCCAGGGACTGGTGGTATCGAGTTTCACATACGAGCGCCAATGCAAAAGAGCTTTGCGCGGCTGCTTCAATTTTTCGTACGCCAGGGCGAGGTTGTAATGGGCATCGGCGTAGGTTGGAGCTAACTGGAGAGCGGTTTTGTAGGTCTGGATCGCCTCGTGAACTCTCCCAGTTTCGTCGAGTACATTGCCCAGGTCGAAATGTGCGAGGGCGTAGCGCGGATCGGATTCAATGGCGGCGCGATAGTGCTTCTCGGCGAGTCCGTATTCCTGACGGTTGTAGTAAAGGGTGCCGACGTTGATGTGGGCGGCTGCGTGCCTGGGTTCGCGTTCGAGAACCTTCAGATATGTCGCGATTGCCTCGGACTGCGTGTGTGCCTCCTCTTCCAGCGCGATTCCCCGGGCGAAAAGCTCGGCGACGTCGGACTCTTTCGGATCGGGCCGCAAGGGCATGACCGGAGTACGTGAAAGCACCTTCTGTTCGGGAGAGAAGTCGAACATAAACTGCCCGGCGATTGGCTCAAGCAGCTTGCCATCATGGCGAAACGCGAGCCGGTGTCCGGAAGGGAATGCGCCGGCCTCCAGCAGCGGGTTCTCCATACCTGCAACCTGTTTCTGCATTGCCTTGAGGGACTGCCGAATGACGGCCGGGCGCACCTTCTGCGCGCACAGGTCACGGACCTTTTTAATTTGCAGGAGATCGAAAAACGAATAGCTCTCCGCGGCGGGTACCAGTTCGGCCTTTTCCCAACTCGCCAACTGCCGCGCCGTGAGCCGCAGAATACGAAGCAGATCCGCTCGACTGTATCGGTACACAGTTATAAGGGTGTTACTAGCTACATTATCGAGATTTCAGCTTTGTGAATGCAAGTGGAAACAGGCGTGGCCGAACCCCAGCCAGCACTGCAGCGGAATTGGTGCAGGCAAGCATGAAGCTTAGCCCCTGGCTGGTCACGGAATACGCGGCTACTTGCCGAGCGCTTGTTCGATCGCGCTGACCACCTGAGGAGAATCGGGGGTAACTTCCGGCTCAAAACGAGCCACGATACTTCCCTGCCGGTCGACCAGAAATTTGGTGAAGTTCCACTTAATCTCGCCACCGGTCTTCGGATTCGACTTCGTATCGGTCAGATACTGGTAAAGCGGCGTAGTGTGTGATCCTTTGACGGAGACTTTCGAGAGCATGGGGAACTGCACGTTGTACTTGCGGGTGCAGAAAGTCTTGATTTCAGCGTCTGTACCTGGCTCCTGCGCGCCGAAGTTATTCGCGGGCACGCCTACGATCACGAAGCCTTTGTCCTTGTACTTCTCGTACACCGATTCCAAGGCCGAGTACTGTGGCGTGTACCCGCAGCGGCTAGCTACGTTCACGACCATCAAGACCTTCCCTTTGTATGCAGCGAAAGGGGCCGGTTGCCCATCGATCGAGTTCAAAGTGTAATCGTAGACCGACTTCTCAGCGGCGAAAGCGAAGAGAGCGCTCAACAGCAACAACGGCAAAAGAGTACGCACAAGACCTCCTAGAACGCCCACAAGGAAATTTCGAAAAGCACCCGGAGAACTGAGGGGGACGATCGAATATGCTTCCGGCATTTTAGCGCAAGACACCGTTAACGGACATTCTAGTCTGCTTTCGAGTTTCGAGACTCCATCCATCGCGCGGACAACGGCATGAGCGACAACCGTCAGCGACGACGTCGTCGTGCGGTGAAAACGCGGTGGGTCACCGCCCCGCGTGATTCCTATCACTGACAGGCACCCGTTGCTAGACCTACCGTCGCAATTGTAAGAACACTCCCCCGAAGGCCCCAATTCCAGAGTTTCTCGGTCGGTCGGTCGTTTCTCCGGGCCCTAGTTCCACGAAATTTGAGTTTTTGGTCGATGCGCCGCGCTGGACTGCTTGTGTCCTGCTGAAGGTTTTCGCCACTTCAATTGGAAAGAAACTCTCAGCAAACCTTGGGGGAGGGCGCACGAGCGGTCCAGCGAGGGGCACCGGCCGGGAGTCGAGGGAGATCGTGAACTGTCGCGCGTGTCGTGCTGCGATGTGTACCGACGAACTGCTCAGCCAGCTGCGATGCGCGGACTGCCGGCAGGTCGCGTTCCAAAACCTTTGTTCGGTTGCTCTGAAGGCCGGATTCATTATTTCAGTTGGCTGCTTAGTCTTGATCCTAGTTTGCCGAAACGCCGATCCTGTCGACCCATCTCGCGTTATTGATCGTTTGGCAGCCTAGATCTTTGTACGGGAGCGGCCTTCAACAAATCACGGCAATGTCAATAAACCGGCGAGCCGTGATCCTGACGGAAGGATGGCGGTCACGTTGGAGCTGACGTCTTGAAAGTGGACGTCGCGGACTTCAAGAGCGGCATAAAAGGAAAGAACCGACACACTAACCAGCTTGCCGGGCTGGCACGGGATTGTTCGCTTCACGAGTCATGCGGCCCTCGATCATCCTCCAGATACCGAGCGGGTTGTCATCCTTGAGCTCTGCCGGTAGCGCCTCGTTGGGAAAGCCCTGATAGCACACTGGTCGTACAAATCGAAGAACCGCCAGGCTTCCAACCGAGGTAGAACGCCCGTCGGAAGTGGCGGGATACGGACCGCCATGCACCATCGCGTGGGTGACTTCGACGCCGGTTGGAAATCCATTGAAGATGAGCCGGCCGACTTTGTTCTCCAGAATCGCGATCAGATCGGCGAAGTCGTCCAGATCCTGCGCCGTGCCATGAATCGTCGCCGTCAGATGGCCCTCGAGGGCGCGGGCAATTCTTAGCAGTTCTTCGCGAGTCGAGTGCTTTACGAGCAGTGTGGTTGGACCAAATATCTCGCCATCGAGCCCGACGTTGCTTAAGAAGGAGGCGGCATCGGTCTCAAATAGAACTGCACCTACTGGCAGTTCCGACTCAGACGAAGCACGCTCCGTGACTGACTTCACGGAGGTATGAGCCTTTCGCGCGACTACCGCTGCCCGATAGGACGATCGTATCCCCGCTGTTAACAAGTAGTGGTCCTTAGATTCCCTGACTAGTTGCCGCAGGGTTTCCGAGAAGGTTTGGGCCTCAGCGCCTTGGGGCAGAAAGACCATGCCGGGCTTGGTGCAGAACTGTCCGGCCCCGAGCGTAAAGGATCCGTGCAGCCCGTTCGCAATGCCCTCACCGCGTTCTCGCAGCGCTCCCGGCAATACAAATACAGGATTGGTGCTGCTCATCTCGCCGAAAAACGGGATGGGCTCAGGACGTGCGGCGGCCAGAGCCGTGAGCGCTCTGCCCGCATGCCGCGATCCTGTAAAACCCACGGCCTTGACCAAGGGATGAACCACGAGCGCGCCGCCAACCTTTGTGCCTCCGTCAAACAGCAACGAGAAGACTCCTTCCGGAAGATTGCAGGTGCTTATGCTGGCGCGGATAGCTTGCCCGACGAGTTCACTTGTTCCAGGGTGCGCCGGATGGGCTTTAACGATCACCGGGTTGCCGGCAGCTAAGGCTGATGCGGTGTCTCCGCCCGCGACCGAAAACGCCAGAGGGAAATTGCTTGCTCCGAAAACGACCACAGGCCCCAGAGGGCGCAGCATGGAGCGTATATCGGGCTTTGGGGTTGGTTTTCGACCGAGATCGGCACGATCGATGCGCGCGCCGACCCACGAACCTTCCTCTGCCACCTCGGCAAAGAGACGGAGCTGATGACACGTACGTGCTGTCTCGCCCTGCAGGCGGGGTTTGGGCAAAGCAGTTTCGTTGTGCGCACGATCGATCAACTCGTCGGCGATGGACTCGAGGTTCGCGGCAATGGTGCGGAGGAAGGCTGCCCTGGTTTGTGGCGTAGTGCGCCCGTAAATCGCGAACGCTTCTGATGCCAAGTGCGCGGACAAATCGACCTCGGCAGCAGTTGCCGGCGAGAAACCAGGCTGTAAGCGCTGTCCATCCGCCGGGTTGATTCCATAGAACCGTTCCGACGCCTCGGCTCCTTCCCGAAAACCAATGATCGAACGCCCCGCTATGTTGGCCATGGTAACTAACTCGCGTTGCCTTTCCTTTGTGGAACCCTTGGTGCTTTCTGTTGGAGATTGATCGCCGGAACGGAGACACACAATTTACTCCCGGCCATCACTGAACGTCTCTCAAAGCCGCGGCGGACGCACCGCCGAAGGGAGATTCGCCAAACTTGTAATGTATACAATATCGGACATCGTTCGAGATGAGGGATCGGTCATGGGAATGGGAGATTTTTCTCGCCGGGATTTCATGACGACCGCTGCGGGGGCTGCGTGTTCCGCTCTGCTGCCAACAGCCTCGATCGCCGGCTGGTTGCAGAGTCCGGTCGTGGACGCGGTCAAGAAAAACGGGGAACTTAGCGACCGCGAAAAAGTTCCCAGCAAGGTGCGGCCCTTTCCCTTGAAACAGGTTCGGCTCGGTGACGGGCCTTGCAAGGTTGCCATGGAAGCGGACCGGCGGTACCTCCGTTCCCTGCCGCCTGATCGCCTGTTGCATACATTCCGCACTAACGCCGGAATTTCCTCTTCAGCGCAGCCGCTCGGTGGATGGGAAGCACCGGATTGCGAACTGCGTGGCCATTACGCCGGCGGTCATTATTTGTCGGCATGCGCATTGATGTATGCCAGCTGTGGCGACGAAGAGCTTAAGGCGAATGCCAATACCGTGGTCGCTGAACTGGGAAAGTGCCAGAAGGCGCTCAAAGGGGGCTACCTCAGCGCATTTCCGGTGGAGTTCTTTGACCGTCTTCGCAATCGGGAAAAGGTTTGGGCGCCCTTCTACACCATTCACAAGATCATGGCCGGCTCCCTTGACACGTACGTTCACTGCGGCAACGAGCAAGGCCTCGAGATCGCCGAAAAAATGGCGGAGTGGGTTGCCGGTTACACCGAGCCTCTCAGTTACAACCACATGCAGCGAATACTTGGTACCGAATTTGGCGGCATGGGCGAAGTACTCTCCAATCTTTATGCGGTCACGGGCAAGAGTCAGTATCTAGAAGTCGCGCAACTTTTCGACAAGAAGCAATTCTTCGATCCCCTGGCTGAGCACCGCGATGAGTTGAAGGGCCTACACGTCAATACTCATATTCCGCAGGTGATCGCGGCGGCCCGCTACTATGAACTCACAGGCGAGCGCCGCTATCGAGATATCGCCGAATACTTTTGGGACGAAGTCGTCAGCGAGCGCTCCTACTGCACGGGCGGCACCAGCAATGGCGAGTCGTGGAATACCGATCCCGGCAAATTGTCGACCGAATTGAGCGCGAGCACTACAGAGTGTTGCTGTGCCTACAACATGATGAGGCTCACCCGGCATCTCTTCGGCTGGACCGCCGATGCACGATTCATGGACTACTACGAGCGTACGCTCTTCAATCACCGACTGGGCACGATCAATCCGGAAGACGGCACAATGATGTACTACCTGCCGCTGGTTTCGGGATACTGGAAGACCTTTGGCAAGCCCTTTGATTCTCTATGGTGCTGCACCGGCACGGGGTCGGAGGAATACGCCAAGCTCGCCGACACCATCTACTTCCACGATGATGCTTCGGTATACGTGAACCTTTATATTGATTCAGAATTGGAATGGCCGGAGAAGGGCCTCCGGATGCGGCAAGAAACGAGCTTTCCCGAGCAACAGGGATCCACGCTGACCATCACCGCAAAGAATCCCGTCACGATGGCGATTCACCTCCGCATCCCATACTGGGTGCAAGGAGGAAGCGTCAAGGTCAATGGCGAAATGCTGCCGGCCTTCGCGAGTCCCAGCAGCTACCTGTCGCTGAATCGGACATGGAAGACGGGCGACAGAATCGCACTCAGCCTGCCCATGGGACTGCACATCGATCGCATGCCCGATGATGAAACACTCCAGGCGGTGATGTATGGGCCGTTGGTTTTGGCGGGACGATTCGAGGCGGCAAGCAAGGATATGCTTTACGGCGATTTGGTACCTCGCAAGAACTCCGAGATCAAGGTGCCTGATATTGTCGCCGACCCCGACAAGCCCTCGGCATGGATCGGACCGGACCCGAAGCAAGCCCTGCTATTCCGCACAGTGGGACAATCCCAGTCCGTGACCCTGGTGCCCTTGTATCAAGTGATCAAGGAGCGCTACGCGGTGTATTGGAAGGTGAACAAGAAAAGTGCTTGAGGACCGGCGCAGCGTCGGTCATTTCGCAGTGAGAACTTTCTTCTATTTGAACTTCTGTTTGCGAATAATTCCCGCGCCTTCTCGAATTACGACCAGTTGATCAGCCGCGACCTTGGGAATCGCTTCCGTGGCGCCATTCGTCCATCGAATGGTCAGGTCGGCTGAGGATTCAGTGCCGAGTCCGAAGTGCAATCGACGATCATTGGTCGAATAAAAACTTGATTGAGCGCTCACTTCCTGCGCCTGACGGCGACTTCCGTAGCGCGCTGTCACACGTGAGCCGATCGCGCTGCGATTTGTCTGGACACCGACGAGCAGCACTTTCAGCCAATGGTTCTTGCCCGTGACATCATTGCGCAACAGCGACGGGGGCTCGTTCATGTTTGAAACCAGGATATCCATGTCGCCATCGTTGTCGAAATCTCCGAATGCACAGCCGCGGCTGGCGTGAGGAGCGCTGATGCCGCTTCCTGCTTCCTCGATCAGTTCCTCGAATCTGCCATCGCCGAGGCTGCGAAAAACCAGGCGAGGAGTGCGGAAGGGATACGCTGGAAGGCGCTTTTCTACCTCGGGATAAACGCTTCCGGTCGCGACGAAGAGGTCCGGATTGCCGTCGTTGTCAAGATCGACGACACCGGCGCCCCAACCCACGTACCGGGTTTCGACTCCCAGACCGGAGCGGGTGGTAACGTCATCGAAATTCCCTTTTCCATCGTTGTGGTAGAGCACATTGGTATCGTCGGCGAAGTGCGTTTTGAAAATGTCCAGGTTCCCGTCGAGATCGTAGTCGCCCACGCCGACGCCCATGCCGGCTTGTTCCAGTCCATCTTCGCTGAGAGCTACGCCTCGCTCCAGACCCTCTTCGCGAAACGTCCCGTTGTGCTGGTTGCGAAAGAGCCAACTCGGGGTGGAATCGCAAGCGACATAGATATCGGGCCAGCCATCGTTGTCGTAGTCAGCCGCGACCACCGTCATTGGGTAGGAGCCGGACGCCGCTGAGACTCCCGAGGCCTTACTGACATCGGTGAAAGTTCCGTCTCCGTTGTTGTGAAACAGCTGAACGGAGCCGGGGGGAAGGCCCCGAGGGCCGCAGTTCACGGGCACGCCTTTCCAGGTGCAATCCGAGTTCTCGCCGGGTTTCGGCAGCTTCTCGAGCGTGGTGTTGAGATAGTTCGCGACAAAGAGATCGAGATGGCCATCGCGATCGTAATCCACCCAACAGCAGCCGGAACCATAGCGGGTGGCCGGCTGGCGCAATCCAGCGCGCTCGGTCACTTCAGTGAATGTGCCGTCTCCGTTGTTGTGATAGAGCACGTTCTGGCCGTAGTAGGTGATGAAGAGATCGTCGAAGCCGTCGTTGTCGTAGTCGCCGACGGTAACTGCGGAGGCCCAGCCCGTGCGCTGCAAGCCCGCTTTGGCAGTTACATCCGTGAATGTGCCATCGCGATTATTTTTGTAGAGCCGGTTTGTGGTTCCCGGAGGCGCACCGTCGAGCCGGGTGCCGCTGAGAACGAATAAATCGATCCAACCGTCGTTGTCGTAGTCGAGAAATGCCACGCCGCATCCAACGACTTCAATGATGTAGCTCTTGCTTTCGGCACCGCCATAGATGATGGGCTGCGTAAGGCGCGCTTCCTTGGCGACGTCGGTGATGCGAGAAAGGAAGGGACGACCGGAAGGCTTCCCGCGAGGCTGCGCCTTCACACCGCGGGAGGAGATGCCCTGGCCGAAGGCAGTGCCTGTCATCGTGGTGCCAGCCGCAGCCATCATCGACGCGATCATCTGGCGGCGTGTGATCATGAAGCTGGCTCGGTCACCTTCAAGATTTGATTGGCTTTGACGTTCTCAAGTTTCTGCACGATCCCGGACGGCCAGCGGATCTCCACAAGTTTGGCCCTCGTGTCCGCTCCGAGACCCACGATCAAGCGCTTGTCACTGGCGGAAAGATAGCCGACCGCGGTGTTTACGGTGAAATACTGCGTTGCTCCGGAAGCGGCGACGACCTTCACGCGACTGCCGATGCCGTCGCGATTCGATTTCTTCCCGATGGTGAGAATTTCGAGCCAGTGATTGCGATTGCCGCCCTCGTTGCGCAGGACTGTGGCCTTCTGGCCAACGCTACTCATTACGATGTCGACATCTCCATCGTTATCCAGATCACCGAATGCCGCGCCGCGGCCGGCCCACTCCGTCTGAAAGGCTGGTCCCAGAATCACTCGCTTGAAGTGCCCTGACTCATTGCGCATGAGCAAGGGCGGTTGCATGTACTTCAAGTTTGGGGAGGTCAGGTGAATGGTGTCCATGACGTGGCCCTGCGCGACGAAGATATCTTTCCAGCCGTCGTTGTCAAAATCGAAGAGGTGAGTGCTCCAGCCTGAAAAAGCTAGCGTTGCGCCACCAAGGCCAGACACATTGGTCACGTCGCGGAATGTGCTGTCGCCGTTGTTGCGAAATAACATGTAGCGTTCATTGGAGAGGTCCGTTACCACAATATCGGGACGCCCGTCGTTATCGAAGTCGGAAAAATCAGCGCCCATACCGGCGAAAGCTTTCCCGTCCTCATTGTAGCCAACGCCCGCGAGCAGGCCGACTTCGCTGAACGTGCCGTTGCCGTTGTTGTGGTAGAGAAAGCACTGCACGGAATCATTGGCGACGAAGATGTCGGAAAAGCCGTCGCCGTCATAGTCGGCGAAGCTCACGCCCAGCCCTTTGCCAGCGGGATTGGCGATGCCGGCCTTGGCAGAAACATCGGTGAACGTGCCGTCGCCGTTGTTGTGATAAAGAACATTGGTCGCGCCATCGTAGTTGTCAGGATGGCAATAAGCGCGGTAGCCTGGCTTTTGTTCTCCGCAGTAGCGGTTCGTTTTGAAACTCCAGTCCAAATAACGCGTGACCAAGAGGTCGAGCTTGCCGTCATTGTCGTAGTCGAAGAATCCTGCGCTCGCGCTCCAGCCGCCCGACTCCACACCGGCCATCTTAGTGACGTCTGTAAAGGTGCCGTTACCGTTGTTGTGGTAGAGAGTGTTGCCACCGTAGCCAGTCACGTAGATATCTTCGAAGCCATCGTTGTCGTAGTCGCCGACCGCTACGCCCATGCCGTAGCGATTCTGCGGCATTCCCGTCAGACCGGCCTTTTCGGTTACGTCGGTAAATGTGCCGTCGGCATTCTGGTGATAGAGGCGATTCCAGAACTTTCGGTCAGCCTTGTCGGGAAGCTTGCCGTCGGGCAACGGGTCGTCGATCTTCGCGCCATTTGTGAAGAAGACGTCGAGCCGGCCGTCGTTGTCGTAATCGAGCACGGCGACGCCACCGCCCATGGTCTCGACCAGGTACTTGTTCGAAGTGGCGGAGTTTTCGTGCTTGAAGTTGATTCCGCTTGCCTGGGTTATGTCGGTGAACTGCACTTCGGGAGTGGGGGTCACACGCAGTAAGCCGCAGAGCATCGCACACGCGATGATGGAGCGGCAGGCATGGAAGTGTCTCCACATGATCGTCTTTATCGGAACTTCCTCTGCTCGAGGATTCCCTTCGTTTCCTGCACAACGATCAAGCGATTCACGGGCAGATTCGGGAAGGTCTCCTTCACGCCGGAGGGCCAGGTCAGGTCGACGCGATCCACCTTGGCAGCGCTTCCCAAGCCGAAGTGGAGACGGAAATCATTTTGCGAGTAATAGCTGGATCCGCTCATCACTTCGTCGATCTGGCTATGATCACCGCATTTGACTTTCACACGAGTGCCGATGGCCGAGCGGTTCGACTTGGTTCCTATACATTTGATCATGATCCAGTTGTTCTTGTTGCCGCCATCGTTGCGAAGGAGCGTCGGAGGCCCATCCAGGTTATTGATAATCACATCCACGTCACCATCATTATCAAAGTCCCCGAAAGCACAGCCGCGCGCGACATTCTCGGCCCGAAGTGCCGCCCCCATTTTTGACGACACGTCTTCGAAGCGCCCGTTCCTCAGATTGCGATATAGGACCTTCGGCTCCCGGTAGGAGACATGTAATTTCCGGTTGGCGATCTGCGAGTACACGTGACCGTTGGCGAGAAAGAGATCCTTCCAGCCATCATTATCGAAGTCGAGAAAGCCCAGTCCGAAACCCAGGTACTTGCGGTTTACGCCCAGGCCCGCCTTGATGCTGGCGTCTTCGAAGGCGCCGTTGCCGTAGTTGCGATACAAGGTGGTTACCTGTTCGGAGAAATCGGTGCGCACTATATCCAGCCAGCCATCCCCATCGTAGTCGGCGACAGCCACTCCCATTCCCGACAAGGCAACCCCATTTTCGTCCAGGGCGGCTCCGGCGGAGACTGCGGTCTCACGGAATGTTCCATCGCGATTGTTGCGATACAACAAGCTGGGAGCGCTGTCGGAGGCGACATAGATATCCGGCCAACCGTCGTTGTCGAAGTCGGCCGCGGCCGCTCCCATGCCGTATGAGCCGCTGGGTTGCCAGTTGTGGCCCACGAAGACCATCTTCGACGGTCCGCTGGGACGCGCGATGCCGGACTGCTGAGAGACATCCGCAAACGTACCGTCGCCGCGATTGCGGTAGAGGAGGTTCGTGCCGCCGGCAAACCCTTGCGGACCGCAGGGCACCGGAATGTCGTTGTAGTTGCAGTAGCCCGCTTCGCCCGGCTTGGGCGCGCCCGACACTTCGAAGTTCACGTAATTCGCGATGAAGAGGTCTAGGTGGCCATCGCGGTCGTAGTCGAGAAAACAACATCCTGCGCCCCAGGAGTTGCCGGTACCCGCAACGCCGGCTTTTTCGGATACGTCGGTAAATGTGCCATCGCCATTGTTGTGATACAGGACGTTGTGTCCCCAGTAGGTGACGAACAGATCGTCATACCCATCGTTGTCGTAGTCGCCAACGCAGCATCCTTGTCCCCACGCCGAGCGAGTCAGGCCGGCTTTTTTTGTGATGTCGGTAAAGGTGCCGTCGCGATTGTTGTGAAACAGGTAGCTTGTGGGGTGGCGGTCCCGTTCCGCCGGTACAAAGCTTGTTCCATTCACCAGAAAGATATCGAGCCAGCCGTCGTTGTCGTAGTCGAACCACGCGACACCGCATCCCATCTCCTCCAGAAGAAACTGCTTGTTCGTGGCGCTGCCAGACATGTTTTTGGCGCTTAGCAGACCGGAGGCAGCGGACACGTCAGTGAAAACGACGGGAAGAGTTGCATCGGCGGCATGGAGATCGTGAATTCTGGCAAGAACGGCAGCGCTGGTTCCACCCAGCACCTGTAAGAAATGACGACGGGATGGCAGGCGGCCGCAGCCGCTAGTCATGCTCGCCCCCGGGTTTGGGCGGGCTTCCGGCGGAACGATTGGCACTTCTCCGCATTTTCTCTAGTTCGTTGGTTTCTTTGTCGAGGCGCGTGAAGGAATCAAGCGCCTTGCGGCTGTCGTCCATTTTGCCAAGCCGGCGGTAGAGACCAGCCAGAACGTAATAATAAGAGGATGCGCGGGGATTGAACGAGATCGCTCGGTTCACGGAATCGACCGCATCATTCAGACGCCCCTCTCCTTCGTCAGCCTTTCCCTTCTGAAACCATGCCCGATCGGATTTTGGGTCGAGTTCAAGCGCCTTGTTGGCGTATTCGAGGGCTTTCTGGGGTTCGGATTTGCGATTGTAGTAGGCGCTGAGGTTCACGTGGGAGGAGAAGAAGGAACCTTTTCGCGCATCGTTTAAGGCGATAGCTCTTTCGTAGCTGGCAACGGCACTCCCATCGTCGCCTAAGGCCTCCAGCGTCATACCCAATGCATCCAGCGCTTCTACGTAGGAGGGTTCAATCTGTAGGGCGGCTTCGAACTCCTTGCGCGCGTTCTCCCAGTTGTCCTGGATCGAGAAGAGTTTTCCAAGATCGTAGTGGATTTCCGCAGACTGCGGGCTGTAGCGAATCCCCTGCTCGAATTCGATTTGCGCCGCGTCGAATCTGCCGATGAGCATCAGATCGCGACCAAGGATTTTATGCGCTTCGGCGCTATGAATGTCGAGTTGAAGAGACTTCGACAATGACTTGATGGACTCGCCGACCTTTTGCTGTGCGAACTGCGAGTAGCCGAGAGCGTACCAACCCCAAGAGGACTTCGGTCTTTCAGTCACGTAGTCGGTTAGTAGCGGCTCAACTTCTTTGAAATGGGACGCTCGAATGTATTCTTCGAATTCCGCGATTTTTGCGGGATCATCTGTTACCGTTTTCGGCTCCAGCTGGTCCAGTCGTTGTCGCGCATACACGTCGCTGGGATTGCTCTCGAGGGCTTTGCGAAACGCAGTTGTAGCGCCCTTAGTATCACCTTGCTTCTCGAGAGCGGCGCCGAGAAAGTGTTGGGCCTCGGCGGAATCGGGCTGCAAGTTGAGAGCGTGCCGGAATTTGGCAATGGCTTCGTCGTTCTCACCCTTGTCGAGCGCAGTCTGGCCTTCTGCGATGTCGAGGTTCGCATTCTGTTTCCGGTCATCAGCAGAGGAAAGTTCCCGGCCTTTCTGGACTTCTGCCGCCGCCTCGTCTTTGCGTCCAGCTCGAGTCAGCGCTAAACCCAGTTGGTAATGGGACTCGCCGTTTTGAGGGTCCAGGCGTGCGGCCTCCTGGAGTTCCTCCACTGCCTCCGGAATCTTTCCGTCGCGCACCAGCGCCTTACCCAGAGCGAGGTGGGCTTTCGGGAAGCTCGGCGCGAGTGCAATTACCTTGCGCAGTTGTTCAATCTCCTTGGCACCCTGGCCCGGAGTCGTGCCGTAAGCCACGGCCAGATTGAACTGAGCTTTTACAGAGTCCGGCGCCAGTGCAACTGCTTTCTCCAATTCGCGGACAGCCTGCTCGCCGTCGGTAGAAGTGAGAGCGGCGCCCAGATTGGCATGGGCGTCTGCGTAGTCGGGCTTGATGCGGATGGCTTCGTGGAACGCCGCAATAGCTGGCTCGTCGTCACCGGCCTGCGTCAGAACCAGACCGATGTTGTTGTGTGCCTGCGCGAAATCGGGGCGCAGACGAACCGCTTCCCGGAATTCCGCTACGACAGCCTCGCTCGGAGCGCCTTTGCGGCCAAGCAGGAGGCCCAGCATGTTGTGGGCATCGGCACGGTCGGGCGTTTTGGCCAAGGCTTCGCGAAGGCCTGCGATCGCAGTGTCCCAGTCGGGCACAGGGGGCAGTGGCGACGGCACGTTCAGTCCGGCTTCAAATTGTGCGAGAGCTTTGTCGAGATCGCCGGAACGAAGAAAGACAATGG
>Ga0209811_10000300_pt1 | contig 22451 bp, 17 predicted proteins | sample Coa_R1_6_FD_187161 | JGI IMG/M metagenome (GOLD analysis project Ga0209811, IMG submission 187161) | Surface soil microbial communities from Centralia Pennsylvania, which are recovering from an underground coalmine fire. - Coalmine... | ecosystem: Environmental > Terrestrial > Soil >... | reverse complement strand
AGACCACGAACGCGCGGAACGACCCCGCCGAGTACACCATGACCAGCCCCACGGCGGTGAGCAGCAGCGCCAGTCCCACGAGCCAACGATCTCCACGCCTCACGCGGTCACTCCTTTGGCCGCCAATCGCGCCACCTCTTCTTTGAAGCGACGCCCACGGTCCTCGTAGTCCTTGAACATATCGAAAGAAGCGCATCCTGGCGACAGGAGCACGGTGGCCTGGGTCCCAGTCCCCGCGGGCGCCTCGCGCGCCGCCTCCCACGCCGCCCGCACCGCGGCGCCGAGGCTCGCCGCCCGCTCCTGCCGCACCTCGGGCCACGCCCTGGCCAGCGTCTCCGCCCCCTCGCCGATCAGCACCAGGTGGCGGACCGACTTCTGCACCAGCGACGCCAGCGGCCGGAAGTCCTGTCCCTTGTCGCGCCCGCCGGCGATCAGCACCACGGGATCGGGAAAGCTCTGGAGCGCCACGCGCAGCGAATCCGTGTTCGTGGCCTTGGAGTCGTTGACGAACCGCACCCCGGCGATCTCGCCCACGGGCTCCAGCCGGTGCTCGAGGCCGCGATACTCGCGCAGCACGCGCCGCAGCACGTCGGCCGCGGGCTCGAGCGGCAGCACGGTGGCGAGCGCCGCGAGCATGTTCGCAAGGTTGTGTGGCCCCGGAAGCCGCGCTTCCTGGCGGCGCATCAACCGCTCGTGACCGCCGCGGTGGGCGATCACCAGGTCGCCGTCCTCGAAGAACGCGCCTTCGTCCACCGCGCGCGTCACCGAGAACTCCGAGGCGGCCGCATCGCCGGTGCGCCGCGACATCACCTCGGGGTCGTCGGCGTTCAGGATCGCCCAATCCTCCTCGGTCTGGCGCGCGAACAACCGCTGCTTCATCGCCCCGTACTCGGCGAGCGTGCGGTGGCGGTCCAAGTGGTCGGGCGTCAGGTTCAGCCACGTCGCGATCGAGGGCCGCAGCCGATCCACCGTCTCCAGCTGGAAGCTCGACACCTCCACCACGAGGAGTCCGGTCGGGCTCACCTGCTCCGCCACCTCGCACACCGCGCGGCCGATGTTGCCGCACACTTCCACCTCGCGGCCGGCGGCGCGCAGCAGCGCTCCCACGAGGTCGGTGGTGGTGCTCTTGCCGTTGGTGCCGGTGATGCACACGAACGGCGCGCGCGAGGCGCGATAGCCCAACTCCAGCTCGCCGATCAGCGGCCGCCCCGCCGCGCGCGCGGCCACGGCGAGCGGGTGCTCGATGGGAATGCCCGGGCTCCACACCAGGAACTCGTGGCCGTCGAGGAGCGCGGCGTCGTCGCGGCCCCAGACGCAGGTCACGCCGTCGGCGGCCAGCGCGCGTGCGCCGTCGCCCCCCTCGCGCTCGGGACGGCGATCGCAGGCGGTGACCTCGAGCCCGTGGCGCTTGAGTAATCGCGCGGCGGCGACGCCGCTGCGCGCCAGCCCCACGACCAGTGCGCGGTTCCCGGGGAGCGGATGGCGGAGGTCGAGGCTCACTGCAGCTTGAACGTGGAGATGGAGAGCAGGGCGAGCAGCGCGCCCGCGATGTAGAAGCGCAGCACCACGCGTGACTCGGGCCAGCCCATCAACTCGAAGTGATGGTGGAGCGGTGACATCCTCAGGATGCGCTTGCCCGTCAACTTGAACGACGTCACCTGCAGCATCACCGAGAGCGCCTCGGCCACGAACACGCCGCCCACGAGCACGAGCCAGAACTCGCGCTTGATGAGCACGGCGACCACGCCCAGGGCGCCGCCCAGCGCCAGCGAACCGGTGTCGCCCATGAACACGTCGGCGGGGTGGCAGTTGTACCAGAGGAAGCCGAGTGCGGCGCCGAGCACCGCGGCGCAGAACACCGTGAGCTCGCCCGCGAACGGCAGGTAGCCGGTGTTCAGGTACTCGCTGAACTTGGCGTGGCCGGTCAGGTAGCACATGCCGGCGAACGCGATGGCGGCGATCGCCACCAGGCCCGAAGCGAGCCCGTCCAGGCCGTCGGTGAGGTTCACCGCGTTCGAGGCGCCGGTGATCACCAGCATCACGAACGGCACGAACAAGAGCCCCAAGTCGAAGTAGTACTTCTTGAGGAACGGCACGTGCGTCATCGTCGGGCCGGCGGCGGGCTCGGGCCAGATCAGCACGCACGCGGCGACGATGGCGCCGATCGAGAACTGACCCACGAGCTTGTAGCGGCCGAGCAGGCCCTTGGGCAGCTTCTTCACCACCCGCAGCCAGTCGTCGAGGAAGCCCAGGCCGCCGAGCCACAGCGTGGTCACGAGCGCCAGCCACACCTGCTTGTTGTGGAAGTTGCCGCACAGGAGCACGGGGACGCCGATCGCGGTGAGCATCAGGAGACCGCCCATCGTCGGCGTACCCGCCTTGACGTAGTGGGTCTGCGGGCCCTCCTCGCGCACCTTCTGTCCCAGCTTCACCCGGCGCAGCCACTCGATCATCGGTGGCCCGAGCAGGAAGCTGATCGCGAGTGCCAGCACCGCCGCGAGCGCCGAGCGCACGGTGATGTACTTGAACAGGTTCAGGAACGACAGCCCGTGCACCGTGTGCAGCGGATAGAGCCACTCGTAGAACACGCCTCAGGCCTCCTGCGTTTCGACGGGCAATCCCGCCAGCACGTCCTCGAGCGCGGCGCCGCGCGAGGCCTTGAGCAGTACCACCGTGCCGGGCGCGAGCTGCTCGCGGAGCGCCGCGGCGACCGCGGCCTTGTCGGGGAAGCGTCTCGCCTCGATGCCCACCTTGCGCGCGCCCGCCGCGTAGTCGCCGGCGTGCTCGCCCACCACCCACAGCTCGGCGGCGCGGACTTCCGCGCCGACCCCTTCGTGCAGGCGCGCAGCGGTCGCGCCCAGCTCGCGCATGTCGCCGAGCACGGCGATGCGCCGCTTCGCACCCGGCCAGCCGGCGAGCGTGGCGAGTGCGGCCCGCATCGAATCGGGGTTCGCGTTGTAGTGATCCACGAGCAACGTCGCGCCGCCGGCGTGCTGGATCTCCATCCGGCCCTTGAGCGGCTTGTACGCCTCGAGCGCCGCCGTCACCGCGCCGGGGTCCAGGTTCAGGTGCCGCGCCACCGCGATCGCCGCGAGCGCGTTCGCCACCTGGTGCATGCCGATGAGTTTCAAGTGCACGGGCGGGAAGCCCGCGACCGTGAACTTCGAGCCCTCGGGGCCGAGGTCCTCGACGCGCTCGGGCCGCACTTCGGCCGCCCGCGACAGGCCGTAGGGGATGATGTGGGCGGGAGCTTCCTTCACCGCGGCCAGCAGGCGCGGCGAATCGGCGCCCACGAACGCCGGCTCGCCCGGCCGCAGCGCGTACGCGAGCGACGCCTTCTCGTTCGCGATCGCCTCCAGCGAGCCCAGGTTCTCGAGGTGCGCGCTGCCCGCGTTCGTGATCACGCACGCGTTCGCGTGCGCGATCGCCGCCAGCGCCGCGATCTCGCCGGCGTGGTTCATGCCCATCTCCAGCACCGCGGCGCGGTGCGCCGGCTCGAGCCCCATCATCGTCAGCGGCAGGCCCCAGTGGTTGTTCAGGTTCCCGGTGCTCTTCAACACCGGTCCTGCGGTCGCGAGTACTGCCGAGACCAGCTCCTTGGTCGTGGTCTTGCCGGCGCTGCCGGTGATCGCGATCGCCCAGCCCGCCCAGCGGTCGCGCACGCGGGTGGCCAGCTTCTGCAGCGCCACGGTGACGTCGTCCACGAGCACGAGCGGCCCGAGCGGCAGGTGCGCGATCTTCACGTGCACGTCGCGCGCGCACAGCGCCGCGGCCGCGCCGCGCGCGAACGCCTCGTCGAGGAAGGCGTGGCCGTCGGTGCGGCTTCCCGGCAGGGGCACGAACAGCATGCCCGGCTTCAGGGCGCGCGTGTCCAGCGTGGCGCCGTGCACGCGCGAGCGGAGCAGCGCCTCGCGCGCGGCGGCGTCTCCCGGGACCTCGCGCACCACGAGGTCGCCGCCGGCCCACTGCGCGAGCTCGACGAGCGTCACGCCCAGGGGCGGCTCCGCGCCCGCGTTCCGTGCCGGCGCCCCGCTCACATCGCACCCGCCCGCGACGGACCTGCGCTGCGGGCGGGTCCGGATCCGGGGCCGGACGAGCCGGGGGCACCCGTGCGCAACGAAGCGTGCAGCCGTTCGCGCGCCACGATACGGTCGTCGAACGGCGTCACCACGCCGGCCACGGTCTGCGTCGTCTCGTGGCCCTTGCCCGCCACCAGCACCAGGTCGCCCGACCTCGCCTCGGAGAGCGCTGCGGCGATCGCGGCGCGGCGATCGAGCACGGTCTCGAAGTGAGCCCTCGCGGAGGCGGGCACGCCGTCCAGGATCGCGGCGGCGATCGTGGCGGGATCCTCGCTCCGCGGGTTGTCGTTCGTGATCCAGGCGCGGTCGGCCGCGCCTGCCGCGACCGCGCCCATCAGCGGCCGTTTGCCGCGGTCGCGGTCGCCTCCGCAGCCGAACACGAGCAGCACCCGGCCGCCGGCATGCTCGCGACAGGCCGCGAGCGCGCGCTCGAGCGCATCGGGCGTGTGCGCGTAGTCCACCACCACCGCGAACGGCTGGCCTGCTTCCACGCGCTCGAGCCGGCCCGGCACGCCGGCGAAGCGCTCGAGCGCGCGCACGGCGCTGCCGCCGTCCACGCCCAGCGCGCGCGCCGCGGCGAGCGCTGCCGCCGCGTTCCAGGCGTTGTAGCGGCCGAGCATGGGGAGCGTGCACGGCCGCTCGGTGACGTTGGCGCCCGCGCGCTCGACCAGCGCCAGCGACAGACCCTCGCGCCTGGGCTCGAGGCGCGCGATGGAGACGCCGTCGCGCTCGCCCACCGCCACCGGCGAGCCGAAGAACAGCGTGCGCATGCCGCCCTCGGCCGCGGCCTCGGCGACGCGGGTGCTGTGCGCGTCGTCGGCGTTCACCACCGCCACGCACGGCTTCTCGCGCCCGCCGTTCCGGCCGTCGAACAACATCAGCTTGGCGTCCAGGTAGGCGTCCATCGTGCCGTGGTAGTCGAGGTGGTCCTGCGTCAGGTTCGTGAACACGCAGGCGTCGCAGGCGAGGCCCCAGGTGCGGCGCTGCACCAGCGCGTGGCTGCTCGCCTCGAGCGCCACGTGCGTGACGCCCGATCCGCGCATGCGCGCGAGCAGGCCCTGGAGATCCGGCGCCTCGGGCGTCGTGAACGGCGAGGGGGAGAGCTCGCCGGCCACGCGCACGCCGGTGGTGCCGATCAGCCCCGCGCGCCGGCCCCACGCGGTGAACATCGCCTCCACGAGCCACGTCGTCGTGGTCTTGCCGTTGGTGCCGGTCACCGCCACCACGCCGAGCTCGCGCGAGGGATGGCCGAAGAAGCGCACCGCCGCCTGCGCCAGCGCCAGGCGCGGCTCCGCGACCTCGACCACGGTGCCCTCGATCGCCTCGAGCCCGCCGCCACCGAACACGGCGCACGCGCCGGCCGCGACCGCGTCGGCCGCGAAGCGCGCGCCGTCCGCGTGCACGCCGGGGAGCGCGAAGAACGCCTCGCCGGGCGAGACGCGGCGCGAGTCGAGCGAGAGCCCGCGGACCTCGCGGTCGGTGGTGCCGCGCACGGCGAGCGTGTCCACCGCCTCGAGGAGCTCGCTCAGCATCACGGGCGCCGGACCCGGACCGCGAGCAGCGGCGCGGGATCGCCGCCGGGGGTCCCGGCCTGAGCCGCGGCCGGCTCGCGGGGCGAGCACCACAGCCGGCACGGGCCGTTCAGGGGCAGCTTCGTCCCCGGCGGGGGCTCCTGACGGGCGACGATGCCGCTGCCGGAGATGCGCACGGTCACCGCACGCTGCGTCAGCCGGCGCATGGCCTCGCGCACGGTGAGGCCGACGAGATCGGGAAGCGACCGGCCCAGCGAGTCGGTGGGAGCCGCCAGGTAAGCGAGCACGGCGGAGCCACGCTCGACCGGCTGTCCGGCGGCGGGCACCTGCGACAGCACGCGCGGGCCCTCGCCTTCGAAGCGCGCGTGCAGGCCGTAATCCGCGAGCCGGCGCTCGGCTTCGCGCGGCGGCAGCAACCTCAGATCGGGTGCGGTCACCGCGGGCACGCTCGGCGGCCGCATCGCCACCGCCACGTTCGCGGGATCGAAGCCCGGCCACGACGTGCGCTGCAGGTCCAGGAGCACCTCGCGGAACACGGGGGCGGCGACCTGGCCGCCGAAGTGCTCCGCGCCGTGCGGCTCGTCGATCACCACCACGCCCACGAGCCGCGGGTGGTCGGCGGGTGCGATGCCCGCGAACGACGCCACGTACATGCCGCGCCCGTACGTACCCACGCGCGCGTCGTACTTCTGCGCCGTGCCCGTCTTGCCCGCGATCTCGAGCCCCGGCAGCCGCGCGCTGGTTGCGGTACCGCTGTCCACGACCGCGCACAGCATGTTGAGCAGCGTGCTCGCGGTGGACTCGCTCCAGACGCGGTGCGACGGCTGCGGCGTGGCGTGGCGCAGCTCGTGGCCATCGGCATCGTGGATCGAGCGCACGAGCATGGGCTGCATGAGCACGCCGCCGTTCGCGATCGCCGCGTAGGCGAGCGCCAGCTGCAGCGGCGTCACCGTGACCTCGTGCCCGATGGCGATCGTGGGCGTCGAGCGCGGCTGCCACGTACGCACCGGCCGCAGCCGCCCGGCGGTCTCGCCCGGGAACTCCACGCCGGTCATGCTGCCGAAGCCCATGGCGTTCGCGTACTGGTAGAGCCGCTGCGCGCCGAGCTTGAGCGCGAGCCGGCCCATGACGATGTTGCTCGAGTACTGCACCGCCTGGCGGAACGAGAACGTGGCCGCCTCGTGCGTGTCGTGGATGATGCAGCCGGGCACCAGCTCGGCCTCGCCCGAGGTCGAGGCCTCGAAGCGATCCTCCGGAGCGGCGAGCCGCTCCTCGAGCGTGCCGCCCGCCACCACCACCTTGAACGTGGAGCCGGGCTCGTACTGGTCGGTGAACGTCCAGTTCTTCGCCTGGCCCGCGGGCAGGTGCGGCCAGCACGCGGAGGCGAGGATCTCGCCCGTCCACGGATCGAGGAAGATGGCGAAGCCGCGCTTGGCGCCGAGCGTGTCCACGGCGCGCGAGAGGTGGTGCTCGACGATGCTCTGGAGATCGGCGTCGAGCGTGAGCTCGAGCGAGGCGCCGTCGCGCGCGGGCCGGCCCTCGGCCCCCGGCAGCAGCAGGCTCATGCGCGACGAGCCGGTCGGGACCATGGTGATCCAACCGGTCCTGCCGCCGAGCAGGTTCTCGAACTGGTATTCGATGCCGTCCACACCCACGTTGTCACTGTTCGTGCGGCCGAGGATCTCCGAAGCCGCCGGCCCGAGCCGGTAGAAGCGGCGCGTCTCGTCCTCCACCACCACCCCGGGCAGCGCCGCGTCGCGGATCTTCTGGCCCACCTCGGGGGGCAGGTCGCGCGCGATCCAGGTGTAGCTCTTGAGCGATTGCAGCCGCTTCAGGAGCTTCGCCGGCTTCTCGTCCACGACCGGCGCCAGCACCTGCGCCACGGCCGAGGCGTTCGTGAGCTGCGGAGGATAGACCGCCACCTCGCTCACGCCCAGATCGTGGGCCAGCACCTTGCCGCGGCGGTCGGTGAGGATACCGCGATGCGGGAGGATCTTCTCGTGGTGCTGCTGGTTCTCCCGCGCACGCGCCGCGTAGTGCTCGTGCTGCGCCGTCTGCAGGAACGCCACGCGCGTCCACAACAGGCCGAGCATGAAGAAAAGACCGGCCGCAGTCAGCAGCACCCGACTCTTGCGCATCTCCTTGTGGGCCAACAGTTCCCTCCATGGAACGGCGGTTCACGCAGACCGCCGGCCCCACCTGCGCGGTGCTGTGACGCGGCCGGTCGACACGCCGGTCGCCGGTGCGGCGATCGGTTCAATTCACGTGGCGGCTCCGTGCCTTCGCTTCCGGCACGAGCGACTGGAGCGCGTGGCCCGCCGCAGCGAGCAACGCGGGCGAGCCATCCTGGCTCGCCACGACCCCGTCCTCCTCGAGATAGTCCGACGGCAACCACACCACCTGGGCGGCGTCTGCGGGGCGCACTCCGGCGCTGACCGCGAGCGAGCCGACCTCGGCACGCGTGGTGTTGCGCTCGAGCTGGGCGCGCATCCAGTCGCGCTCGTTGCTCGCTCGCTTCAACTGTTCGGTCGCCTGGCCGGCGCGCAGCGACAGGCTCGCCACGGCCGACTGCTGCCACACCTCGAGCAGCAGCACGGCGAGGAGCAGCACCGCGGCCAGGATCCACCCCGGCCGGAGCGCGCGCGCATCCGGGACGCGCCACGCAGGAACGGCATGCCGCCACACCTGTCTCATCTCGGCTTCCTCCTGAAGGCCCTGAGTCGCGCACTCCTTGCGCGAGGGTTCGAGCGTTGCTCCGACTCGGCTGGCACGACCACTTTCTTCGTCAGCTCCTCCCACGGCGAGGGGCTCGCGGCCGCGGCGGCCGCGGGGGGCAACCGCCGGACCCAGCTTCGCTGGGTACCCCCCTGCGCCGGCGCGCCGCGCAGCGCCTGCTTCACGCGCCGGTCCTCACCCGAGTGATAGCTGAGCGTCACCACCACGCCGCCGTCGGCCATCGCCTCGGGCAGCCACTGCAATGCCGACTCGAGGTCGGCCATCTCGTCGTTCACCCACATGCGGAGCGCCTGGAACACCGGCGCCGCCGCCGCCGGACGCGGGTCGCGCAGCACGCGCCGCACGAGCGCGGCAAGCGCGCGCGTGTCCGTGAGTGTGCCCTCCCCCGCGGCCGCGAGGATGGCACGGGCCAGGGCCCGGGCCGGAACCACGTCGCCAAAACCCCGGAGCACCCCCGCAAGTTCCGTCTCGTTCGTGCTCGCGAGCCGGTCCGCGAGCGTGGTGCCCCGTCCTGCATCCATGCGTAGATCGAGCGGGCCCGCGTGCAGGTAGCTCATGCCGCGGGCCGCATCGTCGATCTGGCGTGAGGAGACACCCAGATCGAACAGCGCGCCGGCGAAGCGCTCCGCGCCCAGCGCCGCATGTGCGGCGGGCAGTTCGCGGAACGTGCCGTGCGCGAACGTCACTCGATCCCCGAACCGCTCGAGGCGCACGCGCGCGCCGGCAAGGGCGTCCACGTCGCGGTCGTTGGCGAGCAGCCGAACCTGTTCGCTGGCGGCGAGCAGCGCCTCGGCGTGGCCGCCGTCGCCGAGCGTGGCGTCGAGGTAGAGCCCCCGGCGCGGCGACAGGAACCCCAGCGTCTCGCGGAGGAGGACCGGTTCATGACGCACGCTCACGCTCGGCCTGCTCCTGCGGGCCATCGCCCAGGGCTCGCGGCCCCAGCCCCGGGACGACGGCATCCAGCAGGTCCGCTGCCGACGGCCAGCAGCAAAGTTTCGATTCGCAGCCCGCAATGCGGAACAGGTCCGTCAGGTAGCGCGAGAGCCCGCACAGCACCACGGCCCCGGCGCGCGCCTCGAACCCGACCAGCGCATCCGCGAGGCGCGGCACGAGCCGGTAGTCCGCGTGCAGGAGCTGCGAGCAGTCGACGACCAGGCGCGACACGCCGCGCGCCGCGAGATCGTCGAGCGCCCGCTCGATCCCGCGCGCCGCGGACAGGTCCACCCAGCCGCGCAGCGCCAGCAGCCCGACGCGTCCGGCGGGCCGCTCGTGGACCTCCACGCGCGCGGCCGCGCCGTGGCGACCACTGCTCAGCTGCAGGTTCATGGTCATCGAGGTGCGGACGTCGCCCGCCCCCGCATGCGACACCATCACTCGTCGTCCCCCAGAACCTTCTCCGCGAGTGCATCGTAGTCGGCCGTCTCGGTGACGAGGCCGCTCTGGAACCGCTCCGGTGACCAGATCTCGATGCGTCCAACCTGGCCATGCAGTACGGCTTCCTTGCCGAGACCTGCATGGCCCATCAGTGACGGTGAGATCGTGATGCGTCCCTGCTTATCCACCGCCACCTTGCTTGCGCCGACCAGCGCCGTCCGTGCGAACGCCCGATGTGCCTTCGGTCCCATCGACAGACGCTGGAGTAAGTCCTCGAGCCGCTTCCAGTCCTCCTGGGCGTAGAGCCACACACATCCGTCCAGGCCTCGCATCATCACGAACTGGGTGAGCGGCGTCTTACGCTCGCCCACGTGGCGCATGCCCGCCGGCACCACGACGCGATTCTTGTCGTCGATGGAATACGTCTCGGTGCCAAGGAATGTCGCCATCGCGGTCGAGCTCCACGGGGACCCTTGCGTCTACCCAGCAACCCCAAGTACTACCACAGATCCCCACGGCTCCCCACCGCGGCGCAATGTAGGCGGCGTCCTTCTTCGAGTCAAAAGAAAAAAGGTATACCCGGTCAGAATTCTCCGGGTGCACGGGCGTGCAGCTTCGCGTTCACCGCGGCCCGCGCGGCGCATCGCCGTTTTGTGGATAACTCAGTGTGTGCCCTGAGAAGTGGCGATCGTATCCACGACGTCCCAATCGATGCGATAGAAGGAGTACACAGCGGGCGTGGGACGCGACACGCCCAGGTTCGGAAGCGTTCCGGTGCCGAGACGCGAGAGCGCGCGCGCGTAGCGGCTGCGGCGCTCGAGGTCCCATGCGGAATCGGCGCGATCCACGAGGAACTCGGGCCGCGAGAACTTCATGAACTCGAAGCGCGCGACCGCGTCCTCGGGCGACACCTTCTCGAGGATCGGCACCATCGCCGGCGTCACCAGTCCGGCGAGATCCACGACGCGACGCTGCGAGAGATAGCCGAGCGCGCCGATGTCGGGCGCGGCGATCACCGCGCCGGGGTGCGAGTGCGCCGCGAACCACCGGCCCCAGGGCTCGAGGCTCGCGCGCATGCCGGCGGTGAACGAGTCCACCTGCGGCTTCACCACGCGCTCGAGCGCGACGAGGTTCTGCGCCAGCGCCAATGCCGCGAGCGCCCCACCCACGACCCACGCCAGCCTTCGCGCCACCGCGGGGCTCCTGGGCTGGGCGCGGACGACCTCCGCATCCAGCAGCCACCACTCGATCCAGGCGAGCAGCGGCATCAGCGGCACCAGGTAGCGCGACAGCACCGGCACACCGCGCAGCATGTAGAGGAGCGGCACCGCGATCATCCACACCCACGGCAGGAAGCGCACCGTGGGCCTGGGCTCCGGCCACTCGCGACGCACGATGCGACGTCCGGCGAGCACCAGCACCGCCAGCACCATCGCCGCGTCGGTGACGGCGACGATGCCCGCCAGCCGCGTCAGCTGATCGAGGTGATAGGCGAGCCCCTCCCCGCCCGCCGCCTTCGCCGCGAGCGTGTTGGGCCAGAGCCGGCCGAACCACAGTTGCGCGAACGCGAGCCAGCCGCCGAGCACGAGCCCTCCCGGCCACAGCGTCCGGAGCGCGAGCCGGAGGCCCGGCCGCACGCCGTGATCGACGAGCAGCAGCATCGCCCACAGCGGCAAGAGCAGCACGCACTCGGGACGGGCGAGGCCCGCGAGCGCCCACAGCACGCTCGCCAGCCCCGCCCGGGTACCCCATGGCCGGCTCGCGGTGAACGCCACGCAGCCGGCGAGCACGAGGCACACGGCGAGCGGCGTCTCCATGCCCGAGAGCGACCAGCGCAGCATCCACGCGTGGCTCGCCCAGGCGAGCGTCGCGGCCACGCGCAGCAGTGGCGAGACGAGCGTACGGCGGACGAGCGCCCACCACAGCAGCAGCGACGCCAGCGTCGCCAGCGCTCCCAGCAGCTTGCTCGCGAGCAGGCCATCGACGCCGATCGCCATCGCCTCGCCCAGCGCCAGCACCCAGAGCGGGCTCGTGGTGCCGTAGACGCGCTCGCCGCTGTTGAACACGAAGCCTTCACCGTGCGCGAGCTGCTGCGCGTAGCGCAGGTGGATGTAGGTGTCGTCGGTGACGTAGTGCCGGAGCGGCCAGGCGAGGCCCGCGGTGAGCAGGAGCGCGGCGACGAGGCCGGCGCGCTCGAGCTGATGCGCGCGCGCGCTCATGCTCGCGCCCCGGTGACGACTCCTTCGAGGGCGCGGGCGAGCTCGCCGGCCAGGTGCTCGCGCGTGTGCCCGGCGAGCCAGTCCGGGACCTCGTCGGGCGTGCGCCCGTCCGCGCGCCAACGCGCGAGGCGCGCCGCGAGCTCACGCTCGAGCGCGTCGGCCGCGCCGGGCGCGATCACCTCACCGCCGGCGCGGCGCACGAGCCCCGCGGCCTCGTCGTCCTCCGGCAGCAGTGCCAGCACCGGCCGGCCCGCCGCCAGGTACTCGTAGAGCTTCCCCGGCACCATGGTGCGATAGCCCTTGCCGTGCGGCCGCCACAGCAGCAAGAGGTCGGCGCGCTGCTGGGCGAGCCGCGCCTCGGCGTGCGCGCGAACGCCGCCGAAGCGCACGAGACCTTTGAGGCCGCGCTCGTTCGCGCGCGCCTCCCACTCGCGATCGTAGGGTCCGAGGAGCTCCACGCGCAGCACCTCGCGCGCGCTGGGATCGCGGGCGAGCAGCGCCGTCACCGCGTCGATCAAAGTGCCCACGTCGTCCATGAGCGTGAGCGAGCCGGTGAAGACGATCCGGAAGCGATCGCGGCGTGGCCGCGCCACGACCGGAGGCGATGGCTCGAAGCCATTCGGCAGGTGGAGCACGGCGCGCGGTCGGGCCTCGGCGCGCACCGCGAGCGCGTCCGCGTGCGTGCGCGAGGCGGCCATCACCAGCGAGGCGCCGGAGAGCACGCTCGACTCCATGGCGCGGTGCTTCGCCGCGTGCCACCGCGTCGGGGGCGTGCGGAAGCTGAGCCCGACCCACGGGTCGCGGAAGTCCGCCACCCAGGGAACACCCGTCTGGCGCGCCACGTCCGCCGCGGCGAGGTGCACGCTGTCGGGCGGCGAGCTGGAGAGCATCGCGTCGATGTCGCCCTTCGCGATCCGCGCCTGCACCGTGGCGCGCGCGCGCTGTGCCCAGCCCAGGTAGGAATCCGGGAACAGGCACCAGTCGACGATCTTGCGCAGCGGCGCGAACACGCGCACCGAGCGCCGGCCCTCGGCGTCGTCGCGACGGAGCCGGAGCCACGTCGAGAGCCCGCTGCCGCCGCGCACGCGGATCACCTCGGTCTCGTCCGGCACCGCCGCCACCAGCGAGTCGTCCGTGACCCAGAAGTCGCGCTCGCCCGCGCACACCACCGTGCACGCCCAGCCGTGCGCGGGCAGGTGGCGCGTGAACGACAGCACGCGATGCACGCCGCCGCCGGCGAGCGGCGGATAGAAGTAGGCGAAGATCAGCAGGCGCCTCATGCGGCCTCCGCGGGCGGCAGCGGCCGGCCGTGGGCGAGCGCCTCGAAGCAGCTCTCGATGCGCGACAGGTTGACGTCCCAGTCTCCGCGCGCCGCGATCACCTCCGCATTCCGTGCCCGTGCCCGCCCCGCCCATTCCGCATCGCCAAGAGCACGCTCCACGGCGTCCGCAAGACCCTGGGCATCACCCGGCGCAAAGAGTTGCGCCAGGCCCACGAGCCCCCGCCGGTCGCCCGCGTCTGCCCGATCGCCATCGGTCACCCACTCGCGATTGCCCGGGATGTCGCTCACGACCGGGAGCGCGCCCGCGGCCATGGCCTCGAGCAGCGACTGGGACGTGGAGTCGGAGCGCGACGCGGACACGTAGACCTCGGCGCGCGCGAGCCAGCCCGCCATCTCCGCCGGCGACAGCCGGCCGACGAAGCGGTGGCGCCCGCCCGGCAGGCGCGAGGCGGCGAGCCGCTCGAGTGCCGCGCGGCGCGAGCCGTCCCCGGCGAGCACGAGCTGCGCGTGCGGATGCGCCGCGAGCACACGGGCCGCGCCCTCGATCACGGTCTCGAGATCGTAGACGTCCTCGTGCATGCGCGTCGAGAGCAGGAGCCCGTGCTCGCGCCCGGGCGCCGGCCGGAACAACACGCGGTCCACGCCCCAGGAGATCGTGCGCACGCGTGCGGGGTCGGCACCGGCGCGGCACGCGGCCTCGGCGAGGTTCGCGGCGTCGCACAGCACCAGCGCCGCGTGCCCGAGCACGAACCGCGACCTCGCGCTGCGCAGCGGCCCCGGGCTCACGAGCAGGTCGCTCCCCCACGCCGCCACCGACAGCGGCCGGAATCCGCTCAAGGCTCCCATCAACCCATAGTTGGGCACGAAGTGCGCATCCACCAAATCGGGAGCGAAGCGCTCGAGCTCGCGGCGGAGCCCCGGCACCGCGAGCGGGTAGCGGAGCGCTCCCGGAAGCGGGAGCGCGGGCAGGCGCACGATGTCGCCGTTCCATCCCGGCTCGAGCGAGTAGACGCGCACGTCGTGGCCTCGCGCGCGGAAGTGCTCCACCCAGCGCCGCGTATGCACCACCGAGGCGTTCGCGAGCGTCGCCAGCTTCATCGCGCTTCGCCTTGCGGCCGGCCGCGGCGCACGATCGCCTGCAGCGCGCCGATCGCGCGTCCGGGCCAGCCCGCGGCACGTGCGTCCAGCCGCCGCACCGGATAGCGGAACGCCTCGGCGCCGAGCGACGCCTTGAACGCCGCGACGTGCGGCAGGTCCGTGCTCGCGCCCAGGTTCAGCCGCCGGCGGCCGCGGGCGGCCGAGCGCTCGCAGATGCACCACAACAGGAACGGGAACGCGTGGCCGCGACGGCCCTCCGCATGCGTGCCGCTCCACCACACGAAGGTCTCCTGCGCCGAGTCGAGGGCGAGCGTGGCGGAGACGAGGTCCCCGCGCGAGCGCAGCGTGAACAACCGCGCGATCGGCTCGCCGCCGCCGCTCGCGAGCAGCCGCCGCGACAGATCGAGCGGGAGCGGCTGGTGCCTTCCCCAGGCGTGCGCTTGGGAAAGATGCAGCGCGTGTGCCTCGTCGAGCGCCCCCGGCTCCTCGGCGAACGCGTAGCCGCGCGAGCGCGCCTGCTCCAGCGCCTGCCGCTGCTTGCGGCTCATGCGCTTGAGGAGTGCCTCGAGCCCGTGCTCGAGCCGCAGCAGCGCCGCCTCGAACCACCGCGTCTCCCCCGGCACGCTCGCGAGCATGGCCGGCTCGGGCGCCGGGCCCTGCGGCCGGTAGAGCGACCACTCCCCGCCGACCACGCGCTCCTCGCGGGCGAGCGCTGCGAACGCGTGCGCGACCGCCTGATCGCCCGCCGCGTGCGCGCCGGGCCGCGCGAGCGGCGGCGCCGGCAGGAGCCACGGCAGCGCGTGCAGCCAGCGGAACGGGCCGCGGCGCGAGAGCACGACCGGCGCACCCGCGGCGAGCCCGCCGTCTTCCCGGTGCACGAGCAGCCGCCATTCGAAGCCGGAGATCGCGGCCGCGAGCGCCGACCACAGCTCCGGCCTGTGCGCGGGCGATGCGGACGGGTCGGCGGCGAGCAGCGAATCCCAGCCCGCGGGAACGTGGTCGAGCGCGGCGGCCCGCTCGCTCAAGGTCCCGCTACCGCAGCACGACGATGCGCGCCGTCGCCTCCGCGCCCCCGCCGCGCACCCTGAGGAAATACACGCCGGCGCCGACGCCGCGGCCGTTCATGTCGAAGCCGTTCCAGAACGGGCGGTCGTTGCCGTCGATGGCGAACCGGTGTACGAGCCGGCCGTTGATGTCGTAGATCTCGCCGTCGTAGTGCGTGGCCTGGCCACGGAGCTTCAACTCGAAGCCGGCGCGCGTGCGCCAGGATGGGTTCGGGTACACGGTGACGTGGAGCGACGGCAGCACCGGCACCGGGGGCGGCTTGAAGTTCGGGTCGAAGCGGTTGACGCCCGAGGCGGCGCCCACCCACAGCACGCCCGAGGGCTCGACGAACACCGCGCGCACCTCGATGTCGGCGATCGGCGAGTTGGCGGGCGTGAAATCGACCGCGGCGACGCCGCGGCGGTGCCAGCGCACGCCGCCGCTCGTGCCCACGAACACCGAGCCGTCGGGCGCCACCGCGAGCGGGTGCGCAGCGCCTTTGGGCGCGGGCGGGCCGGCGAGGTCGAGGCGCGTGATCTCGCGACGGGTGACGCGGTCGAAGCGGTACAGGCCGTCGGTCGCCAGCACCCACACCGAGTCCCCGTAGACCTGGATGCCGAAGCTGTCGATGAGCTTGGTGTCGGCGACGTCGGTCAAGTGGATGCTGTCTCCGGGTGCCGCGGGCACCGGGAACGTGGACAGGCCGGCGTTCGAGTTCTGCGCGTAGCCCACCCACATGATGTTGGCCTTGCGGTCATGGGCCAGCGCGCGCACCTGCCCGTTCCGCAGGTTGGGATATCCCGGCTGGAAGCTCCCCCGCAACGTGCCCGAGGTGTCGTAGACGTCGATGCCGATCGGGTTCTTGTTGTTGTTGCCACGGGAGTTCGTGTCGAAGCCGAACCAGCGCCCGGCCCTGTCGCCACTGTTCGTGTCCGCGGCGGCGGACCACACCAGCGAGTGCAGGTCCACGGAGTCCGGGTTCGCGCTCTCGAAGAAGATGTTCTGGAACCGGGGCGGCTCCACCTCGTCGTCGAAGCGTGCCAGCGGCCCCGACCACACGCCGATCCACTTGTAGCCGAGCGGGTCCACGAGCGCGCCGATCCCCTGGCCGGTGCTCGCGAACGTCGTGTCGCAGCCGGTGTGGCAGACGTCGGTAGGAAGCCAGTTCCGCCACACGCCATCGCGCAGCCGGGCGATGCCCTGCTCGTCGTAGCAGGCATAGGTGCTGCCGTTCGACGAGAAGACGTTGAACGCCGAGTTGCCGACCGGTCCCGTGGGTACGTGCGGCGTCCAGTCCGCCTCACCCTGCGGATCCGGCGCGGCCTTGAGTGCTCCCGGCGCCGCCAGCGAGAACGCCGTCGGCGAGAACGCGAACACGACGCCGTCCGGATCCATGCCCACCTCGAGCCCGAGGGCGTCGGGGTTGTCCGTCGACGGCGAGCCGGGCAGCAGGTCCCAGCCGCCGCTGAAGCGCCGCTTCCACACGCCGCCGTTGATCGACGGCGTGAACACGGTGGTGCAGAGGATGGCGCCGAAGTCGTCGCGCACCCGCCGCACCTGCGGGTTCCCGGGCGGGAACTCGGCGAACCACGAGGCGAGGGCCGGGTTCCAGGTGAAGCTCGTCTGCACGGGGCTGCCGTTGACGTTCCTCCCGGTCGCGGCAACGGTCACGTTGTGGCCGTCCGTGGCGAGGCTCGTGGCGTTGGGACCGAGCGCCGGCAGCCCGGCGTTGATCTGCTTCCACACCGTATCGCTCCGCGAGCTGAGCTGCGACTTGAGCGCCAGGTAGACGCCCACCGGGGTCGCGACGAACATGCTGTCGCCGGTGAAGCCGATGCCGTTGATCTGGTCGCTGCCGAACGGTGACTGGGTGCCGCGATCGGGGATCGAGCCCGCGAGCACGCTGCCGTTCCAGAGCGCGAGCCCGCGCGTGGTGCCGATCCACACCGTATCGCCCTGCGCGCGCATGACCAGCGCGGTGTCCGAGGGCAGGCCGTCGAATTCGTTGATGAGCGACCAGCGCCCGTCGCGATCCAGCCGGCTCACGCCCTTGCCGGGCACGGAGACGAACAGGTTGCCCGTGCGGTCGAAGGTGATCGCCTGCAGGATGTTCCCCGCGAGCCCATTCGGCTCGCGCGTGATCGACGACCACGAGTCGGTGGCGCGGGAATAGCGCAGCAGGCCCGCCTCCCCCGTGGCGACCCACACCGTGTCGCGCAGCGCGATCAGGTCCCGGCACGTCTGCGCGTGCAGGTACGTGTTCCAGGCGCGATTGTCGAACTGCGCCGACGCGGCTCGCGGCAGGAGGCAGAGCGCGGGGAGCAGGAGCGAAGAGGCGAGACGTGCGACTCGTTGCATGCGACTACTCCAGGCGGCCGAACAGGTCCAGGAAGCGGAGCTTCCACACCAACCACGCGGCCTCCATGATGATGCGCCGGTTCATCTTCGAGGTGCCAGCGCGCCGATCCACGAACACGATCGGGATCTCCTTGATCCGGAATCCGCGTTTCCAGGCGCGGAACGACATCTCGATCTGGAACCCATAGCCCTCGGTGCGCACGCGGTCCAGCCGGATGCCCTCCAGCGCCCGGCGGCGGAAGCACTTGAACCCGCCGGTCGCGTCCACGACCGGCATGCCGGTGATGATGCGCGTATAGAGGTTCGCCGAGAACGACAGGATGAGGCGAGACAGGGGCCAATTGACCACGGTGACGCCGTGCAGGTAGCGCGAGCCGAGCACGATGTCGGCGTCCTTCACCGCCTCGAGGAAGTCGCCGATCGCGGCCGGGTCGTGCGAGAAATCCGCGTCCATCTCGAAGATGAGCTCGGCGCCGTTCGCGAGCGCGTAGCGAAAGCCGTCGCGGTACGCCGAGCCGAGCCCCATCTTGCCCGGCCGCTGGATCAGGTGCACGCGTGCGTCCTTCGCCTGCCACGCCTTCACCCGCTCGGCCGTGCCGTCCGGCGAGCCGTCGTCCACGACCAGCACGTCGAGACCGTGGGGCAGGCCGAGCAGCCGCTCGAGCAGGGGCCCGATGTTCTCGCTCTCGTTGTACGTGGGCACGATCACCAGCTTGTCCATCAGGGCGTCGCCCCCGACGCCGGCTGGCTCTTCAGGAGCGGCGCCGGACGGCGCCCGAGCCACGCGCCCACCCCGAGCAGGACCAGCGACAGGAACGCGCACACGATCGACGTCCACAGACCGGCCTTGAACGCGCCCGACTCGAACTTGAACACCACCGTGTGCTGCCCCGCGGGCACCGCGACCGCGCGCAGCGCGTGGTCGGCGCGCAGCAGCGTCTCGCGCTTGCCGTCCACGGTCACCTTCCAGTCCGGGTAGTAGAGGTCCGCAAGCCTCAGCACCGCCGGCCGGCGCGCGTTCACCTCCACCTCGACGTCGTGGAGCTTGTAGGTCGTCACCCGCGCCGTGCCCACCGAGTCGGGCGCGCCCGCGGGCACGCCCGGGTCGCGGTCGAGCCAGGTGAACGTCGCCGGGTTGTGCGCCACCGCGGTCACCGAGTCGAGCACGGAGCGCCCCGCGTCGGGCTCGCGCGCCCAGTCGCCGACCAGCGTCGCGCGCGGCAGGCTCAACGCGAACTCGTACACCGCGCCGGCCTCGCCGCTGTGCACGAGCTTCAACGCCTGATACCAGCCGCCCGGCAGGTCGGTGGGCGCCACCGGCCGCGAGAACGCCCAGTAGCGGGCGTTCAGGAGCGCCAGCCACGGCAGCTGGTAGAGCGAGTTCGCGTCCATGAGGTCCTGGAACAGCTTCGTCTTCGCCGAGTGGCGGCCGCCGACCGTGGAGATGCCGAAGCCGGACATGCGGTTGTCCATGAACAGCTCCGGCTCGATGCAGAACACGCGCGCCTCGCCCGGCGGCGCCACCTTCTCCAGGAACTCGATGACGTCGTCCCGGCCGGTGTCCAGGTCGCGCGTGTGCGCATCGCCGATCGTGGGCAGCATCACCGCGCGGCTCACCGGCCACAGCTCGACGAGCAGCAGCAGCAGCGCCGCGATCGAGGCGACCGCCACCGGGAACTTCCCGCGGCGCGCGAACCAGGTCATGCCCACGACCACGAGGCCGAGGAACGCGACCTTGCCGAGGTCACCGGAGAACGCGGCGAACGCGGCGCGCGCCGCCTCGGCGCTGAAGCGCGGCTGGTGGGCGAGCGCCATGCTCACGTACCAGCCGCGCGCGGACTCGGCGCCGAACAGCGCGAACAGCCCGAGCACGCCCAACGCGGCGGCCGCGCCGAGGAGCAGCTTGTCGACCCGGTCCATCTTCCCGCGCGACTCGCCCACCCGCACGAGCAGGCCCCAGCCCCACGCCGCCGCCATCGCGAACGCGAGCTGGAACAACACCAGCACCATGACCGGGATGCGGAACTTGTTGAAGAACGGCAGGTGGTCGTAGAGGAGGCCGTAGAGCGGGAAGTTCTTCCCCAGGGACACCAGCAGTGCGAACAGCGCCAGCACGCCGGCGAAGATGCGCGCCGCCAGGTCGCCGCCGCCGCCCGCCGCGAAGCCCACCACGGCGAGCAGCACCACGATCACGCCGAGGTAGCCGTTCGGGTAGTCGGTGAACGGCATCCCGCCCCAGTAGGTGGCGCCGCCGAAGCCGACGAAGTTCGGGAACACGATGCTCGGCACCTCGTAGATCGACATGCTCCACGATGTCGCGTACTCGAACGGCGCGCCGCCGCCCGCGGAGGACCCGCGCATCGAGTAGCGGGCGTAGTCGCGCAGCGGCAGGTTGTAGACGCCGGCGATGCCGAACGCGAGCGCGGTGGCGCCGAGCAGTGCCCCGGAGCGGATCGCGAGCTTCACCAGCTCCTCCGGCTGGCGCGCCACGAGCGCCAGCTTGACCACCACGTAGAACGCGATCGCGATCCAGGTGTAGAAGCAGATCTGCACGTGCCCGCGCAGGAACTGGAAGCCGCCCGCGAGCGCCAGCCAGCCCAGCTCGGTGAGCGTGCCCTTCCGGAGCCAGCGTGCGGCGAGCCAGAGCATGAGCGGGATGTACGCCGAGTCCACGAGCTGGCTGCCGTGGCCGTGGGCGCCCACCGCGACCAGGTTCGGCTGGAACACGAACGCCGCCGCGCCGAGGAGCGCGCCCTCTGGTCGCGCTCCCCATTCCCTTGCGAGCAGGTAGGTGAAGAGCCCGGCGAGGAAGTAGTAAAGGAGGAGCCACGTCAGCTCGGGGAGCGGCAGCAGCTTCTGCAGCAGCGCCACCGGCCAGTCCGGCGGGTAGATGAGCGGGTTGTAGGCGCCCGAGCCGAACGACGGCAGCCCCAGGAACACGAACGGGTTCCACAGCGGGTAGACGTGGTCGTGCCACAGCGAGCGCTCGCCGATGCGTACGAACCCCGCCGGCGCCGTGGCATCCGGCGACACGAACGTGCGGCCCTCGAGCGAGACGTCGTGGAAGAACACCAGCGTCAGCAACGCGAGCAGGACCGCGGCCCAGGGCGTGGTGAGGGTGAAGCCCCGCGGCTGCTTCGCGGGCTCGGCGCGGCGGCTCGGGCTCGGGCTCACCGGATCACGCCGCAGCGAGGCGCCGCTCGATCTCGGCCACCATGCGCTCGCTGAGCGCGCCCCAATCGTGCGGCCGGGCGAGCGCGCGCCGCCGCTCGGCATCGGGCGCGGCGTCGAGCACGCGCTCGAGCCCTGCCTCCCAGCCGGCGTCGTCCGCGGCGAACACCAGGTCCGGCGGCGAGGGCGAGAGGTCCAGGAGCGGCGTGGTGAGCACCGGCCGCCCGGCGGCCAGGTACTGGTAGACCTTGTTCGGGTTGATGCCCTGGACGTATGGATCGCTCGCTCGGAACGGGATCAAGCCCACATCCAGGCCCTGCATGTAGGCGGGGACGTCCTCGTAGGGCCTGGGACCCAGCACCGCCACGCCCTCGCGGCGGCCGAAGTCCGCCACGGCATCGCGGGTGGCCGGCGAGCCGGGACCTATCAATACCAGCGTGCCCCCGCGCCGGTTCCGGCGCAGCGTCTCCAGCACGTCGAAATCGAGGAAGTGCGAGAGCAGGCCGACGTAGCCGATGCGGGGCCGGGGCAGCGCCGCCAGATCGGGCGGCGTCGCCCGGGGCGGCTCGAAGTGCGCCGTCTCCACTCCGTTGCCGAGCAGGATCAAGGGGCGGTCGGTCTCCGAGGCCAGCTTGCGACGGTAGTATTCCGAGACGACGAACACCCCCTGCGCCTGCGCCAGCGTACGGCGCAGGTAGGGTTCCGCCCACGGCGGCGTGGCCGAGAACTGCAGGGGGTGGTCGTTGAAATCGTAGAGTAACAGCTTCTTGGGAAGCCGCGAAAGCAGCGCCGGGGCATAGATGTTGGAGGCCATCACCACCGGCCTGGGCTCGATCCCGAGCCGCCGGATCATGCCGTTCAGGTAGCGCTCCGCCCCCCACTCCACGAGCGCGCGTCCCGGCGGCAGGGACGTGAGCGCGTTGTAGAGCGGGCTCGTGGTGCCGGGTTTCAGGAACGGCACCGTGAACACGGTGACGCGTCCCTCCCGCCGCGGCGTCCACGGGTCGTCCGCGCCCGCGGCGGGCGGCTGGGCGAAGAACACGCGCCAGCGCTCGGGAAAGCGCGACAGCAGGAACTGCTTGCGCGTGCGAAAATACCCCCAGCGCACCTCGGAGAGGACGAGCAGGTCCAAGCGGTCGGTCGCCTAGCCCGCGACGAGCGTGCTCTCGAAGTTGGCCACCGCGTCGACGTACCCGAGGTGCCGGCCGGCCGAGCGCGAGGGATCGGCGGGCCGTTCCAGCACGCGCGGGTCGCGCGCGACGTAGTGCTGCGACCACGCCTCGAGCGAGAGCCAGCGCCAGACCTGGAGCCCGATGTCGCGCCGCCCGGCAAGGTAGTCCTCCACCGCCGTCGTCACGACGTCGGCGTCGACCCAGTCGAGGAATGGACCTTTCCGCGCAAGCCGGCGCCGGAGCTCGCCCGCGTAGCGTCCCCGGAGCCACAGGTCGGTCGGCGTCTCGAAGCCCATCTTGTCGCGGCGCTCGAGCACGGTGCGCGGCACGCGGTCGCCGAGCGCGCGGCGGGCGATGGCCTTCGTGGTCGTGCCGGCCAGGCGCTC
>Ga0209811_10000298_pt1 | contig 22517 bp, 18 predicted proteins | sample Coa_R1_6_FD_187161 | JGI IMG/M metagenome (GOLD analysis project Ga0209811, IMG submission 187161) | Surface soil microbial communities from Centralia Pennsylvania, which are recovering from an underground coalmine fire. - Coalmine... | ecosystem: Environmental > Terrestrial > Soil >... | reverse complement strand
TCTGCGGCTCGGGCTCCACCGCCCCGGCGTCGAGCTTGGAGATGTCGAGGAGCGAATCCACCAGCGCCGACAGCGACGCGAGGGCCTTGTTGATGTGCCTCGCGATCTCGCCGGTAGCGCCGTCGGGGGCGTGCAGCTTGAGCGCCGCGCTGTAGAGCGACAATGTATGCAGCGGCTGGCGCAGGTCGTGGCTGGCGGCCGCGAGAAAGCGCGATCGCGCGAGATTGGCGAGTTCGAGCTGGCGGCTCTTTTCGTCCGTCTCGCGGAACAGCCGCGCATTGTGGATCGCCAGCCCCGACTGGGCCGCGAAGGTCTCGAGGAGATTCACCGTTTCGGGCGGCAGGCTCCCCACCTGGCGCCGCGAGACGACCAGGCCGCCGAAGATCCTCTGCTCGCGTCTGAGTGGAAGAGCGAGAAGCGATCGGTGGCCGAGACGCTCGAGGACGGGGCGGGCCCGGGCCAGGATCAGATCGGGCGTTTCCAGGATGTCGGGGATCTGAATGGGCCTGAGCTCGGCCACCGCCCGCCCGATCGCTCCCTGGTTGCGCGGGATCGGCGCCGCCCGGAGCACCTCGACAAGCTCGGCTTCAAGACCGTGGCTCGTCCGCAGGTGAAACGCCTGCGTCGCCTCGTCGTATTCGTAGATGGCCCCGCCGCTCGCGCCGGAGAGCTCCACCGCATGGGTGACGATGGTGGTGAGCACCGCTTCGAGATCGAGCGTGGAGCCGACCGATTGGCCGATCTCGCGCAAGGCATTCAGCTGGTCGATCGATTTTTCCGCCGCGCGCCGCTGGAGGAAATCGCGGCGGATATAGGTTTCCATGTTGTACCCGGCGACGAGCCCGAGAAGAATCGCGGAGACCAGGAAGAAGTTGTTGTTCGCTATCACGGCGGGCGGAATATCGGTGAGCCAGACCGCGGCGATGTTGTCGAGCAGCACGGCGCTCAGCGCCGCCCACACGCCGTTGATGAACCGCATGCGCCAGATCACGCATCCGCATGGAACCGCCAACAACAGGCCCGCAGTGTACGGATGGGGGTCGCTCGGGCGGATCACCCAATTGACCATCACGATGAGCGCAAGCACGGAGATCATGAAAACGGCGGCCGCAGCCTCTTGCGCGAACCGATGAAAGGATCCGGCGAATGTAAACAGGAAGATCAGGACCAGGGAAGGAACCACGAAGGCAAAGCGGATCGTCCACACGGCCCATTTCACTTCCGGGACGATCCAGGGATCGAGCAAACCGAATAGCGACCAAAGCGCGATGGCGAGCCCGATGCCGAAGCGGACATGCCGTACGGATTTGAGGGCGTAGTCGCGCCGGAACTCGTCTTCGAGTTCCTTCGGAAAAGAAAGGGTCAGCCAATCGATGTCGGCTTCGCGGCCGGATCCGGCCGTGTCACGTGCGCGGTCTTGTTTGTTCACGACATGCGCGGCACGCGCAGGGATGGGTGATGAGGCTGCATAGCATACGCCGGCGTCCGCCCCCGTGCATTGACCGACCGGCTACGACTTTCGTCCATGCCGTATCCGCCTCGCGGGGAATTCGCAGCCGCCCCGGACGGCCTCACAGTGGCGCATCGACAGATTTTTTAAAAAGGGAGGATCGATGCGCAGCGACTTCTTCTGCAGGCCCCAGATGACGGCAATCCTTGTGTCCCTGCTTCTGAGCCTCGCCGCGTGCAGCGGCGGCGGCTCGGGCTCGTCCGAGGCTACGGCGCCCGGCGGTGACAGTGCCCCGGCGGGCGGCGGCGCTGCGCCTAACGTCGGTCCCGTCGCGAGTGCGGGAGCCGATCAACACGTTTTCATGGGAACGGGAGCGGTCGAGCTCGACGGCTCCGTGAGCCGGGACCCGGATGGCGCCGCGCTCCAATACGCGTGGACCCTCGTCCTTCAGCCTGCAGGGAGCAACGCGACGGTATCCAACGCCAACGCCGCGCGCGCGAGCTTCACGCCCGATGCAACGGGCCTGTACCGGGCGAAACTCGTGGTCAGCGACGGCGCGCTGAGCGCATCGGCGACGGTCGATATCGACGTGGCGGTCAGCCCCAGCTCGACCGCGAACGCCGGACCGGACCAGATGGTGAACCGCGGTGCGACCGTGGCGCTCGACGGCAGCGCGAGCAGCGATCCGCTCGGGCGCCCGCTGACGTACGCCTGGGCGCAGCTCGCGAACGGCTGCCCGGATGTCACGGCCGGCCGGGGTTTCCTGAGCGGTGTGCGTCCCGCGTTCGCCGCGCCGGCAACGGTATGCACGATCGCGTTTGCGCTGCGCGTTAACAACGGATTGGCCGACAGCTTCGCTTCCCTGGTGCGCGTGCTGGTGCTCGAGGACGCGGCCAACGCGATCTTCGTCGCCGGCGCGGCGGGAGACGACGCCAATCCGGGCACGCGCGCGAGCCCCAAGGCCACGATCGAGGCGGCTATCGCCGCTGCCGTCGCGGCCGGCAAGGGCGCCGACGTATATGTGTCCAATGCAACCTACAGCGTGTGCCGCCTGGCCCTTTCGCCGAAAATTTCCGTGCACGGAAACTACGACACCAACTGGGAGCGTAGCGGCACGCGCACGACTGTTCTCGGAACCTGCGCGGAAACCGTCAACGGGACCGCGCTCGACCAGCTGACCTTGTCCGGTCTCAAGATCGTCGCGGCGAACGCCGCTTCCTCGGGCCAGAGCTCCTATGCGATGCGTTTGAGCATCGCGGGCGCGGTCGCGATCAGCAACAACGAGATTTCCGCAGGGCAGGGTTCGAACGGAACGGGCGGTTCGAGCGGAGCGAACGGGCAGCCGGGAACGGGTGGCATACCCGGAGCCTTCGGCAGCTGCGACGCGTCGGTCGCGGCGCCCGGTGGCGCCGGAGGCCCCGGCGCTTTCCCGGGCGGGTCAGGCGGCGCGGGCCAATACGCCAGCTCGGGCTCGTCCGGAGGCGCAGGCGGAGGCGGCGTGCGCGGCGGCGCGGGCGGCGGCGGCGGTGCGGCCGGGAACATCGGCAGCACGGGTTCTCCCGGTGCGACAGGCCAGAGCGGCGGCGCGGGCGCGTCGGGAGGTCCGGGCACATCGACATTCTTTGGAACGTATACGCCCGGCAACGGCGTTCCCGGCGCACCCGGAGCCCCGGGTGGCGGCGGGGGAGGCGGAGGCGCGGGGGGCGGACAGAGCGGAACGCTCTTCGGGCTGTTCGACGGCACCGGCAACGGCGGGGGCGGCGGTGGTGGCGCCGGTGGTGGGGGAGCTGGCGGCGGGGGCGGAGGCGGAGCCGGCGGATCCTTCGCCCTCTATCTGAGCGGCACGGGCACGGTCGAGCTCACCGGCAATACTCTGACCGCGAGCCGCGGCGGCGCGGGCGGCGCGGGTGGACTCGGTGGCCGCGGAGCCTCGGGTGGCGCGGGTGCCGCAGGCGGTACTTTGTGCACCGGCGACGTCGGCGCGGGAGGGAACGGAGGTGCCGGCGGATCCGGCGGCAACGGAGGCGCGGGCGGGGGCGGCTCGGGCGGTCCCTCGGTGGGCATCGCGCATGGGGCCGCGGTGTCGGTGACGAATACCGGCAACACGATCTCGGTGGCGCCGGGCGGAGCCGGGGGTTTTCCCAACGGGACGGGCGGAGCGTCGGCGGAGATGCTCGCCTTCTGAGTTTTGAGGAGGCGCGCCGACAAAGCGGAGACCCTGGACTACAATCCCCGTTCCATCGATTTCGGGACGGGGAGAAGAATCATGACACTTGGCAACAAGGCGGTACTCGTCGCATCGGCGCTGCTATCCTTTTCCGCAATGAATTCCACCGCCCAAACGCCCGCGGCGGCCCCGCCCGCGGTGCCCGCCGACGTCAGCCCGCTCTACGTCGTGACCTATGTCGAGGCGAAGCCGACCGCGAGAGACGAGACCGCGGCCCTCTTGAAGTCCTACCAGGTTGCCAGCCGCAAGACCTCGGGCAACATGCGCTCGATCGTCGTGCAGCGCCCGCGCCGCCCGGGCCAGTTCGTGGTCGTGGCGGCGTGGAAGGACAAGGCAGCGTGGGACGCCCACATGGCGGCGCCGGGGACGAAGGAATTTCGCGACAAGCTCGCGAGCGTGCGCAACGCGCCGGCCGACGACCGTTTCCACAACTCGCTTTCCGTCGGGCCGATGGAGGACGCATCGGGCGCCGTCTACGGCGTGACCCACGTCGACGTGATCCCGCCGCAGAAGGACAACGCCATCGTCGCGCTGAAGGCGCTCGGCGATGCCAACCGCGCCGCGGCCGGGAACGTCCGCTTCGAGATCGTGCAGCAGACCAACCGCCCCAACCACTTCACGGTGTTCGAGGTATGGCGCTCGCGCGAGGCCTTCGACGCGAACACCATGTCGGCGCACCAGCGCGAATTTCGCGACAAGCTCGCTGGGATGGCGGGGGCGCTCTACGACGAACGGCTGTACGAAATTCTGAACTAGGGCGAAGAAGGCGTACGAGTTCGCGTTCACCATGCAGCCGCTCTAGCTCTACGGCGCTACCGGCTCGACGGTAGCGCCGGCGGCGATCCCCTAGCTATCCCGCCGGTGTCGGCGCAGGAGCGCGCACGATCGGGCGCTCCTGTATCGGCAGGTTCACGAGCGCGGCGAAGATCCCGAGCCCGATCGAGATCATCCACACCACGTTGTACGAGCCGGTGTGGTCGAAGAGGTAGCCGCCCAGCCACACGCCGATGAAGCTGCCCATCTGGTGGCTCAGGAACACGAAGCCGGACAGCGTCGACATGTAGGCGACGCCGAAGATGCCGCCGATGACGCCGTTGGTGAGCGGCACCGTCGACAGCCACAGGAGGCCGATCGCCGCGGAGAACAGGTACACCGAGCCCTCGCTGACCGGCGAAAACACGAACAGCGCGATCACGATCGAGCGCGTGAAGTAGATCGACGAGAGCAGGTACTTCTTGGTGTACTTCGCGCCCAGCGCTCCCGAGGCGAACGAGCCGAAGATGTTGAACAGGCCGACCAGCGCGAGCGCCATCATGCCGATGTTCGCCGGCAGCCCGCGGTCGACCAGGTACGCGGGAAAGTGCACGGTGATGAAGGCGAGCTGGAAGCCGCAGACGAAGTAGCCCGCCGTGAGGAGCAGGAAGCTCTTGTGGCCGAAGGCCTCGCGCACCGCCTCGCCGACGCTCTGGGTCATGGCGGCGGCTGCCTTGCCCCGCGTTTCGACGAGCGCCGAAGCGAGCGGTGCGATCAGCGCGGCGCTCACCGACAGGATCAGGAGCGTGTGGAACCAGCCGAAGTTGGAGATCAGGCTCCCGGTGTAGGGCAGCATCGCGAACTGGCCGAACGAGCCGGCGGCGCTGCAAAGACCCAGCGCCATGCTGCGGCGCTCGGGGGGGAAGATCCGGCTCACCACGCCGAAGACGATGCTGAAAGTGGTGCAACCCTGTGCGAGGCCGATGAACAGTCCGGTCGCGAGCGAGAACTGCCAGCCCGTGCCGGCGAGCGCCATGAGTATCAGGCCGATGGTGTAGAGCACCGCGCCGGTCACGAGCACGCGTCCCGCGCCCTTGCGGTCGGCGATCATGCCGAAGAAAGGCTGCGAAATACCCCAGATCAGGTTCTGCAGCGCCAGCGCGAACGCGAAGGTCTCGCGGGTCCAGCCGTGGTCCAGCGTCATCGGCTGCAGGAACAGCCCGAACCCCTGGCGCGTGCCCATTGCCAGGGTCAGGATGATGCCGCCGCAGAGCAGTACTACGCCGGGAGTGCGCCAGGTTTTCATGTAGGGAATCGCCTCGTGGAGACGGCATGATAGCGCATGCCGCCGCGCTTCCGCCGCCGCATGTCAGGCATGCGGCGCGCTCATGCCAGCTTCTGCGGTCCGCCTATCGCCAGCCCTTGCGCGAAATCCACTTCGACCAGCTTGAGATTCTCGAGCACCTCGGCGCTTTCGACGAATTCCGCGATGGTCTTGATGCCCATCGCGTGGCACTTCTGGTTGATCGACTCGGCGCGCTCCGAGGCCGCGAGCGCGCGGCCGACGTCCTTCACGATGCCGTAGGTGAGCTTGACGAAATCGGGCTTGAGCACCTTGAGGAAGCTGAACGAGCCGTCGGTACCGTCGAAGCCGGCAAAGGTGAAGCGGCACCCCAGGGGCTGCAGCTGGCTCATGATCATCTTGATGTCGTCGCTGTGCACCAGAGCAGTGTCCCAGCCGACCTCGAACGTGAAGCTTCCCTCGGGAATCTTCGAGTTCTGGATGTTCCGCGCGACGAATTCGGAGAACTTGGGCTCGCGCAGGGTGTCCTCGGACAGGTTGACGCCGTTCGCCGGCACCTTCCAGGCCGGATTCTGCGATCGCGACTCCTGGATCCAGGTCGCGAGGCGGCTCACCACCCAGCGATCGACGTACGGCAGCAGCCGGTACTCCTGGAGCATCGGGAAGAACGTTCCGGGCGGGAGCAGCTTCTCCTCCTCCTCCTTGAAGCGGACCAGGACCTCCTGGAACGGCCGCTCGGCGGCTCCGGCGCGGAGGGACAGGATCTTCTGTGCGTAGAGCACAAAGCCGCCAGTCTTCAGCGCCGCGATCAGCTTGTCGGCGATGTTTTTCTGGATTGTGCTTTCGTCTTCCATCAGCAGGGCCATTGCGTCCTTCGGGCCTCGGGTCGGGGAGCGTTCGAGGCGATTGAGAGACGCAAGAAGTGTTCCTGAACCGGGCCTTCTTCCAGTCGAGCTGCCGGTGCCCTAGACATTGGCGGAATGTGCCGCATCGACGCCCCGCAGTCAAACCCGCAGTCAACCCCGGTTCGCTGGTCCGCCCCGCGGTGCGATAGAATCGCCCGCGATCCGTGGGGGAAAGGAAAATCGCCGGCACTGGCGATCCGCGCTCGGGCGGGAATACCTTGCTTTATCAACGCCGGGCGACTACAAGACGAGATGCGATGAGCTCGACCATCAAATTCCTGCTGACCTCCCGGGGTGATCCCCGACAGTCGGTAAGGCTGCGCCGTTTCCTGCTCGCCGCGGCTACCTACGCCATCTGCCTGCCGCTGCTCGCGCTGGCCTACGCGCTCGGCATGATCGCGCGGGGGCCGGCGCTCTGGATCACAGCGCTGATGGTGGGGGTCAACATCGCGTTCTACTTCGTGTTCCGCACCGGCCTGAATCTTCGATTCGCCGATCCGAGCCTGACGCGCGCGCAGGTGCTCCTCGCCAATGCCGTGCTCATGTTCGCCGTCTACAGCTTCGACCAGGGCCGGGCGATGGTGCTCAACCTCGCGCTGGTAGTGCTGACCTTCGGGGTGTTCCGCTTCACCACGCGCGAGTTCGTCAGGACGGCGCTGCAGATCCTCGCCGGCTACGCCCTGGTGATCAACCTCCTGATGTACCTGAAGCCGGACACCGTCAACGTCTATCACGAGTGGTTCCAGTGGGCGGGGCTCGCCGGCCTGCTGCCGCTGTTCGCGATGATCGGCGGGAGGATCAGCCGCCTGCGCGAGCGCCTGCGCACGAGCAACGAAGAGCTGCGCTCGGCGCTGGGCGCCGTGCGCCAGATGGCGACGCACGACCATCTCACCGGTCTTCCCAACCGGGTGCTATTCAACGAGGAGCTGCTGCGGGCTCTCGCGCGCGCCGAGCGCCACACCCGGCCGGTGACGCTGTTCTTCATGGACCTCGACCGCTTCAAAAACATCAACGACACCCTCGGCCACCAGTTCGGCGACCGCGTCCTGCAGGAAGCCGCCAAGCGCCTCGCGAGCTGTGTGCGCGAAGGCGACATCATCGCCAGGCTCGGCGGCGACGAGTTCGTGCTGCTGGTCGAAGAGCAGGGCGATTCGGAGGCGCTGACCGAGATCGCGCGCAAGCTGCTGGCGGCGGTCGCGGATCTCGGGAGGATCGACGGGCACGACCTCAACATTTCCCTGAGCATCGGGATCTGCTCCTATCCCACCGACGGCCGCGACGCCAAGTCCCTGCTCGCGGGCGCGGACATCGCCATGTACCGCGCCAAGGAGCAGGGCCGCAACAGATTCTGCTTCTACTCCGCCGAGCTGCAATCGCACACGCCGGAGAAGCTCGCCCTGGAAGCCGGGCTGCGTCATGGCCTGGAGCGGCAGGAATTCCGCGTGCACTACCAGCCCAAGATCGACATGGCGAGCGGCGAGATCACGGGCGTGGAAGCGCTCCTGCGCTGGCAGCATCCGGAGCTGGGCCTGCTGCTTCCGGAGAAGTTCATCCATCTCGCCGAGGAGACGGGGCTGATCATCCCGATCGGCCTGTGGACGCTGCGCGAGGTCTGCACGCGCGCGAAAGCGTGGACGGAGTCGGGATTGCCGCGCATGCCGATCGCGGTCAATCTGTCGGCGTGCCAGTTCGGCCAGGACCAGCTCGTGCCGCAGCTCGCCGAGATCCTCAAGTCGACGGGCACCGACCCGAGCATTCTCGAGCTCGAGATCACCGAGAGCATGGTGATGCAGGACCCTGAGCAGGCGGTGACCCTGATGCAGAACCTGCGCGCGATGGGCGTGCGCCTGACCATCGACGATTTCGGCACGGGCTATTCATCGCTCGGCTATCTCAAGCGTTTTCCCATCAACAGCCTCAAGGTGGACCGGAGCTTCGTGCGCGATCTGCCGCATTCGACCGACGACATCGCGATCACACGCGCGGTCATCGCCATGGCGCACAGCCTGCAGATGAACGTGATCGCCGAGGGAGTCGAGCTCAAGGAACAGTTCGACGCATTGCGCAGCGAAGGTTGCGACGAGTTCCAGGGCTATCTGTGCCGTCCGCCGCTCATCGAGGATGAGCTGATCCGCTTCGTCCGGGAACACGCGATGCGCGCCGAGGTGGTCTAGCCAGGGCCGCAAAGAAAAACCCCGGCGACCCGAGGCACGCCGGGGTTTGCGGAGAGCGGCCGGATCAAGCCGGAACCGGCTCCCTCGGCTTCGCTTCCGGCGCCGGTTGGGCAGGGGCGTGCGGCTTGTCCCTGCGCTCGTCCAGCTGCTTCCGCCTGCGCGCTTCGTCCTCGCGCGCCTTCCTGTACAGATCGTCGAATTCCCAGCACATGAAAGACTCCTTTCGCATCAAGTGATGAGCAACGCTCCCCTGCCACGCTTGGAGTTTTTCTCCGATCCATGCTACTCCCCGCAAGTGCGAAGTTCAACGGAACGAATCGTGAAACAATAGCCCGATGCGAGGGCTCATCGCCTTGATCGCCGCACTGTCTCTTGGGAACGACGTTGCGGCCCAGGACCCGTATCCCGTCAGAACCATCCGCCTGGTAGCGGGCACGGCGCCGGGCGGCATCACCGACAATCTCGCGCGCATTTCCGCCGAGGGGTTGTCGGGTCGGCTCGGGCGGCTGGTCGTGGTCGAGAACAAGGCGGGCGCCACCGGCAACCTGGCGATCGAGCACGTGGCGAAATCGCCTCCGGACGGTTACACGCTGCTGCTGGTGGCGGGCGGCAACGTCGTCATCACGCCGTTCCTCTATGCCTCGCTGCCCTTCGATCCCCTGAACGACATCGTCCCGGTTTTCAACATCGCCGGCGCGCCGCAGCTGCTGGTCGTGCCCGGTGCCCTGCCGGTCAGGGACCTCGCCGAATTCATCGCGCTCGCCCGCGCGAATCCGGGAAAGCTCAACTACGCGTCGGCGGGTCCCGGCAGCACCACGCACCTCGCCGCCGATCACTTCGCGCGCCTGGCCGGCGTGCAGCTGGTGCACGTGCCTTATCGCGGCGCCGGGCCAGCGCTCACCGATCTTCTCGCGGGGCGCGTCCAGATGCTCTCGGTCGGGCTCTCTCCGGTGCAGGTCCACCTGAGAAGCGGCGCGTTGCGCGCACTCGCCGCGGCGTCGAAGACGCGGCTCGCCGCGGCGCCCGAGGTGCCGACCGCGGCGGAAGCCGGGTTGCCCGGCTGGGAGATGACCACCTGGTTCGGGATTTTCGCGCCGAAAGGGACGAGTCCCGAAGTCGTGCAGGCGGTGAACACCGCAATGCAGGCGGTGATCGACGACCCGAAGACGAGAAGGCGCATGATCGAGTCCGGCATGGAGCCGATCGGCGGTCCGGCGCAGGCGTTCGCCGAGCGGGTGCGCTCGGACTACCGCACCTGGGAGAAGGTGGTCCGGGCTTCCGGGGTGAAGCTCGACTGATCAAGCGCGAAAGCATCGGAGGATGCGATGAGAATCTGCCATTACAACGATCATCAGGTGGGAGCCGTGGTCGGGGATCGCGTGCACCCGCTCGGCGATACCCTGATCAAGGCCGGTCATCTGAAGCCGGGCTACACCATGCTCGAGGTGATCGAGCGGCTGGCCAACGACTCCGCCGCGATGAAGTGCGCGCGCTTCGCGCTGCAGTCGAGCTCGTCGCTTCCGCTCGCCTCGGTGAAGCTGCTCGCGCCGCTGCTCAACCCGCCTGCGATCTGGGCGGCGGCGGCGAATTACAAAGACCACCAGGCCGAGATGCGCGAGAAAATGGGCTCGTCTGACCGCTCGGAGCTCACCAAGGACGAGCTCATGGCCGAATTCTTCCTCAAGCCGGTCTCCTCCATAGTCGGCCCCGGTGGACCGGTGGTCCTGCCCAAGGTCTCGAGGGACGTCGATTTCGAGTGCGAGCTGTGCGCGGTGATCGGCAGGCCCGCGCGGCACGTCGCCGAGGACCGTGCACTCGAGCATGTGTTCGGCTACACCATCCTGTGGGATTTCAGCCAGCGCGATCCATGGGGACGCGGCAGGAACAACACGCGCAACATCCGCAAGGGTTTCGACACGTTCACGGGCCTGGGCCCGTGGATCGTCACGCGCGACGAGATCGACGACCCGCAGACCCTCGCGATCCGCGTCGAGCAGAACGGCCGCCTCGCCATGAGCGCGCACACGAGCGACATGATCTGCACGCTGCGCGAGCACATCCGCTTCCTCTCGGGCGTGGCCACCCTCGCTTCCGGCGTGCTCATCACCACCGGCACCCCCGCCGGCGTGAAGAAGCTCGCCGCGGGCGACGTCCTCAAGGGCAGCATCGAGCGGATCGGCGAGATGGAGGTGACGGTGCAGGCGGAACGTCAATAGGGCACAAACTGCGTGTCCATCTGGCACAAAACGCACCCCGTGCAATCGCGTAAGCTTGCGATCCCGGTCCGAATCAGCACACATGAAATCGTTTGTCGCTACCCTCTCGGCGGCTGCCGTTTTCCTCCCCGCGACCTGCGCGCTTGCGGATACCGGCGAGGAGATCTACCAGAACCGCTGCAGCCTGTGTCACGCGGGCGGGGCGGCCGGCGCGCCGAAATTCAAGAACCGGGACGACTGGGCGCCGCGCGCCGCGCGGGGCAAGCTCGCCCTGTACGAAGTCGCGCTGCACGGCAAGCCCAACACCGGGATGATGGCGCGGGGCGGCTTCCGGGATCTGTCCGACCACGAGGTCATGGCCGCGGTGGACTACATGGTCGCCCAGGCGGGATTCAGCCCGGGACTGCGTCCCGAGCCCATGCCCGCGGCGCCCGCCGCCCCGCTGGCGGCGGAACCGAGCCTGGCCGCCGCACCCTCGGAGTTCGACGACAAGACCGCCACCGGGCGCATCGCCGAGGCGCTGCTCGTGCAGCTCGCGCCGCCCGACGCGAAGATCGAGATGCAGGAGGGCGTCGCCAACGTCGGCGGCCTGGGGATACGGGTCGGCACGCGCGAGGGCGTGGTGTGGCTGCGCGGCACGGTGAAGAGCGCCGAGCTCATCGAGCGCGCCGAGGCGATCGCGAGGTCCGCCGGCGGCGGCAGGAGAGTCGAGAACAGGCTCATCTCCGCGCAGATATTCGAATCGGACTGAAGAGGGACTGAACTGCTCGCGACACGAAGGCTTTCCCTGGTCCTCGCCGCGTTTCTGCTCTGTTCGATCGCGGGGCCCGCGCTCGCGCAGGGCGTCTACCCCAACCGCGCCATCCGGATGGTGATCGACACCTCGCCGGGCGGGCTCACCGATATCCTCGGGCGCATGGCCGCCGAGGGCCTCGCGCGCGAGCTCGGCCGGCAGGTCGTGGTCGAGAACAAGGCGGGCGCGTCGGGCAACATCGCGATCGAGTTCGTGTTGAAATCCCCCGCCGACGGCTACACGCTGATGATCTGCGGAGGGGGAAATCTCGTCATCAAGCCCTTCCTCGATCACTCGTTCGCCTTCGATCCCCTCGTCGATCTCGTCCCGGTGTTCAACGTCGCCGAGGCGCCGCACATCCTGGTCGTTCCGAGCGCGCTTCCGGTGAAGGACCTCGCCGAGTTCATCGCGTACGCGAAGGCGAATCCGAGCAAGGTGTACTACGGCTCGGCGGGAATCGGCAGCCCGCCGCATCTCGCCGCCGAACAGTTCGCGCGGCTCGCGGGCCTCAAGCTGATGCACGTGCCTTACAAGGGCGTGGGCCCGGCGTTTCCCGATCTGGTCGCGGGGCGGCTCCAGATTTTTTCGATGAGCTATGGCTCGGCGAGGCCCCACCTGAAAAGCGGCGCGCTGAAAGCGCTGGCGGCCGGGTCGAAGCACCGCCTCGCGGGACTCCCCGACGTGCCGACTTCCGCCGAGGCCGGGCTGCCCGGATGGGAGATGAGCGCCTGGTTCGGCATCTTCGCGCCGAAGGACACCAACGCCGGCATCGTGCGCCTGCTGAACGCGAAGCTCCAGGCGGTGATCGACGACCCCAAGTCGAAGCAGCGGCTGCTCGAGATCGGCGCCGAGCCGCTTGGCGGCACGGCCCAGGCCTTCGCAGAGCGCCTGCGCGCCGATTATCATTACTGGGGGCAGGTGGTGCGCGAATCCGGAATCAAGATGGAGTAACGATGGGCGAGTCCGCGATCAAGAGCAGGTTCATCTCGCACGGAACGCTGGGCTCGAAAGACCTCGAGGCGACGCGGCGCTTCTACGAGGAGTTTCTCGGCCTGGAGGTGGTGCGCACCAGCAACGTGTCGCTCATGGTGCGGCTGGGCGGAAATCACGTCTACGCCGTCGTTTACAGCAAGAAGAAGGAGCGCATGGACCGCCTCTACCACAACGGGCTGGACGTCGACACCGACGCCGAGGTCGACGAGGCATGGCGCCTTTGCAACGAGCAGGCGTCTAAATGGGGGCTGCACGAGATCGGCAAGCCCTCGGCGCGCCACGGCACTTACAGCTTTCTGTTCTGGGATGGCGACGACAACGCCTGGGAAATCCTGTCCAACCCGAAGGGCGGCTACACTTGGATCTTCGAGCAGGGCGATCTCGAGGGCCGCGGACATTTCGAGCGAGGCTTTCGGCATAAGCGCCCCGACGCCGACAAGGGGTAGCGATGAAAGCGGTCTACTACGAGCGCAAGGGGCCCGCGGCCCAGGTGCTCGTCGCGGGCGAGCTTCCCGACCCCCAGCCCGCGCCGGGCGAAGTGCGGGTGAAGGTCGAGTTCTCCGGCATTAATCCCACCGACACCAAGCTGCGCGCCGGCTGGGACGGCGCCATGGAGATGCCGTTTCCGCGCATCGTCCCGCACCAGGACGGCGCGGGCGTGATCGACGCGGTCGGGGCCGGAGTGCCGAAGACCAGAGTGGGCGAGCGCGTCTGGATCTACGAGGCGCAGCGCGGGCGGGCTTTCGGCACCGCGGCCGAGTACGTTGCGATTCCCGCTGAGCACGCGGTCCCGCTGCCGGAGAGCGCGAGCTTCGAGACCGGGGCCTGCCTCGGGATCGCCGGAATGACGGCGCATCGCTGCCTGTTCCAGGACGGCGGCATCCAGGGGCAGACCGTGCTCGTCGCCGGAGGCGCGGGCGCGGTCGGCGAGGGGGCGATCCAGCTCGCGAAATGGGGCGGAGCACGCGTGGTCGCGACGGTGAGCCGCGCCGAGCAGGAGAAGATCGCGCGCGAGGCCGGCGCCGATCTCGTCGTGAACAGAAAGAGCGGTGATCCCGCGGCGCAGATCAAGGCATTCACGCGCGGCGCCGGGATCGACCGCGTGGTCGAGGTCGCCTTCGAAGCGAACCTGGATCTCAACCGCGCGGTGCTGAAAGCGAACGGTGTGATCTCCACCTATTCCTCGGGGCCGCCCGACAGCGCGCCGCGCATTCCGTTTACCGCGGTGATGAGGCAGGGCATCACCGTGCACTTCATCCTCGTGTACGTCATGCCGCGCGATGCGCACCAGGCGGCGGCGCGCGACCTGAACGCCGCGCTCGAGGCCGGGCGCTACCGGCCGCACGTCGCGCGCGTGTTCGGCCTCGACGCAACCGCCGCGGCGCACGAGGCGCAGGAAAGCGGCGCCACGGTCGGCAAGCTGCTGGTAAAGATCTGAGCAATGGCCAGGTCCCGCGCCGTCGCGAGCAGGCTGGGCTCTTACGCGAGGAAGACGCGCGGCGGGATCGTCGCGGGCGTCGACGGTTGCCTGCGCAAAGCCGTGCCGGCGTGTCGCAAGCTGAGCCCCCGCGCGGCGAAAAAAATCGAGGCGTTCGCCGCGTGGGTGCGCGCGAGCGAGGCGCGCAGGCTCGGAACGGCGGCTGTCGCCGGAGCGCTGGTCCTCGCCGTCGCTTCCGGGCTCCTCCACGAATACTGGCGCGCCGCATTCTCTTCGCAACCGCCACTCGCGGACGGGACGCGGCACGCCGTACGCGAGAAGGCGAACCAGCTTGCAGCAGCGATCGAGGCGCGCCTGGTCGCGGACGGCCGGCTGCAGGGCGACGCGTGGACCACCGCCCAGATCCTGGTTGCGCTCAAGGAGAACAACGCCGGTTACACCGGCCGCGTGAGCTCCAAATCGATCGCGCGGCACTTCCGCTCGATCGCCGGACCCGAGTGTGCCTGCTGGCGCAAGCTGCCCGCCGGCAACTTCCCCAGCCACGTCGGCGTGACCTCGTGGACCCTGTGGGGGCTCGCGTGCTACGGCATCCCGGCGCGCCGCGGCGAGATCGAGTTCCTGCTCTCGGCCCAGAGTCCGGAAGGAGGCTGGCCGCTGTTCGCGGGCGCCGAGCCCAGGCACTTCGCCTCGAGCTACGCGACCGCCGCCGCGATCCTTGCGCTTCACGCGCTGTCGGCGACCGAGAAGGACCCCGCGCGCCGCGAGCGCATCGCCACCGCGGTGAACCGCGGCGGCGAGTGGCTGAAGAGCCGCGCCGTCGCCGGCCGGGCGCGCTGGGCGGACTACCCCGATTCGCCCGAAGAGAGAAGGGAGTATCTGGGGCTCTCGGGCTTCGTTCTTTTCGCCCTGCATCGCACCGGGACTCCGGGGCTTGCGGCTCTCGACCGGGACTGGATCGGCCGGCTTCCCGACGAAACACCCGCGCTGCACGCGGACCAGGCCTCCGGCAGGAAAGTGTGGGTCGGCAAGCGCGCGTATCCGGACGACACCTTGTACCGCGCGCTGCCATGGACTATCGTCGCGACGATGAACGCCTATCCGGACGCCTCGATTTTCGGCAAGGTCCGCGCCGCGAGGTGGCTCGAGCGCGCGCTCGGGCCGGGCGCACAGGTGCACGCGCTCGTAGGGAGCGAGCCGGACGCGGCCCTGCTCGCCGAGGCGCTGTTCGCCCTGCGGAGCGAAACGTGAAGCCTGGAAAGAGCGCCAAGGCACCGCCCGAGCTCAGGCGCGACGTCGCGCTCGCGAACCTGATCCTCGAGCGCTTCGGCCTGTCGAACGCGTTCGGGCACGCGAGCGCGCGCATTCCGGGCACCGACACCTTCCTCATGCCGACGCGGCGCAGCCCCGGATTCGCGAGCGCGGGAACCCTGCTCGTCGTGAACACCGAGGGCAGGATCCTTTCCGGCAAGGGAACGCCGAACAGCGAGCTGTGGATTCACGCGCGGGTGTACGCCGCGCGTCCCGACGTCGGCGGCGTGGTGCATGCGCATCCGCCGGCGTGCGTCTGCCTCACGCAGATCGGCCAGCCGCACCGCGTGGTGCACAACCAGGGAGGAGCGTTCCGCGCGGGCGTGCCCGAGTACGAGCGCGTCGGCCTCATCCGCACGCGCGAGCTGGGAGATCTCCTCGCGCACAAGCTCGGCGCGGGGATCGCGGTGATGATGCGCGGCCACGGTATCACCACCGCGGTGACCGACGTGCGCACCGCGACCGTGGCCGCGTGCCTGCTCGAGGAGAGCGCCCGCCTGCAGCTGGACATGCTGGCCGCGGCGGGCGGCGACGCGTCGCGCATCCGCGCGTACACGCGCGAGGAGGCGGAGAGCGTGGGCGACCAGATCAGCCCTCGCGTGGTCGCGCGCGCCTGGGAGTACTACGCCGCGGTCGCGGCGAAGCGGCCGATCGGCGGATAGGCGCGGCTTATCTCTTCGCCGGCGCGGCCTCCTGCGCCGCGTTCTTGTCGACCAGCGTGATCTCGATGCGGCGGTTCTTCTTGCGCCCGTCGGGCGTGTCGTTCTCGGAGACAGGTTGGTACTCGGCGCGCCCCGACGCGACCATGCGCTCGGGGGGAATGCCCGTTTCCTGCAGGTAGCGCACCACGGTCGTCGCGCGCGCGACCGACAGCTCCCAGTTGGAGGGGAAGACTTTGGTCTTGATCGGGACGTTGTCGGTGTGGCCGACGACGCGGATGACCTTGTCGTCGTAGCCCTTCAGCGCCCCGGCGACCTTCTTCAGCACTTCCTTGCCGGTGTCCTTGAGGTCAGCGCGCCCGGAATCAAAGAACATCTGCTCGGCGACGTCGACCGTGAGCATGTCCTTGTACTGGCGCACCTGCAGCTGCCCCTTCTGGACCTCCTCCGTGAGATTCTTCACCAGCGCGTCGTACTGTGACTTGTCCTGCTGGGTGGCAGTCAGCAGCTGGGTCTTCTGCTGCTCGAGCGCGTCGACCTGCTTGCGCAGATCGGCCTGCTGCTGCTCCAGCGAGCTCTTCTGCGTCTGCAGACCCTTGACCTGATCCTCGAGTCCGCCGCGCTGTTTCTGCAGCGCCGCGATCTCCTGGTTCTTGTCCGCCTCGAGCTTCTCATAGTCGCCCTTGCTGACGCAGCCGGCCGCGATGAAGGCCACGGCGAGTCCTGCAACGCTCAACCTGCTTCGGTTCATTTCTTTCTCCTTTGGAAGCGATGGCTCCCCTGGCTCGGTGCGAAATATAGCACCGCTGGATGAACTGTCGCGCGATCCTTGCTGTGCTCGTCTGTCGCCGAATAGCGACACGAGTTCCATTTCGAAATATCATGCCGTGCCATGAGTCGCAAGAAAAAATCCGGGGACCGATCTGCGCCGCCCGACGGCCCGCGAGCCGGCGCAGGACGGAAGTCCTGGCACGCGATCGCTGCGGTGGCGGCCGGGCTGGCCCTCGCCGCGGGCGCCGCGGTGTGGTGGCTGCCGCGCGGCAGCGCGCCGCCGCAGTCGCCGCCGCTCGCGGCGGCCTACGTCGGGGCGAACGCCTGCGCGAGCTGCCATGCGCCGCAGCGCGAGGCCTGGGCCGGCTCGCATCACGCGCTCGCAATGCAGCAAGCCGCCGGGCAGGCGGTGCTGGGCGATTTCAACAACGCCCAGTTCCGGCACGCGGGGGTCACATCGCGCTTCTTCCGGCGCGACGGCAGGTTCATGGTGCGCACCGACGGGGCCGACGGCAAGCTCGCCGACTTCGAGGTGAAGTACACCTTCGGCGTGACGCCGCTGCAGCAGTACCTGATCGAGTTCCCCGGCGGGCGCTACCAGGCGCTGTCCATCGCCTGGGACGCGCGGCCCCGCGCTGCGGGCGGGCAGCGCTGGTTCCATCTCTACCCGGGCGAGAGGATGGACCACACCGATCCCCTGCATTGGACCGGCATCTACCAGAACTGGAACCTGCAGTGCGCCGCGTGCCATTCGACTCACCTGAGCAAGGGCTACGCCGCGTCGAGCAATACCTACAAGACCACTTTCAGCGAGATCAACGTGTCGTGCGAGGCCTGCCACGGCCCCGGCTCGCGCCATCTCGAATGGGCGAAGGGAGCGAAGCCGCCCTACGCGAAGGAGGGCGACCGGGGCCTCACGGTGCTGAGAAGCCGCTGGAACGAGGCGTGGAAGCCCGCCGCGGCGGGCGCGAAGACGGCGCAGCGCGACAACCCGGCGGGCGACGCGCTCATGAACGTGTGCGCCGCCTGCCACGCCCGCCGCTCCGCGATCGCGGACCGCGAGGATCCCGCCGCGCCCTTGGAAGATACCCACCGCCTTGCGCTCCTGACCGCTCCGAACTACCACGCCGACGGTCAGCAGCGCGACGAGGTCTACACCTGGGGATCGTTTCTCCAGAGCAAGATGTACCGGCGCGGCGTCACCTGCATGGACTGCCACGAGCCCCACGCTCTGAAGCTGCGCGCCGAGGGCAACGCCCTGTGCGCGCGCTGTCACAGCGCGGCCGCGTTCGACACCGGGCAGCATCATTTCCACGAAGCGGGGTCGAAAGGCGCGCAGTGCGTCGAGTGCCACATGCCCGCGCAGGCGTACATGGTGGTCGATCCGCGCCGCGACCACAGCATCCGCGTACCGCGTCCCGACCTGTCGGAATCGCTCGGCAGCCCGAACGCCTGCACCGGGTGCCACGAGGATCGCCGGCCCGGGTGGGCGGCCGCCGCGATGGACAAATGGTACGGAACGGCTTGGCGCGCGCGCACGGAATACGGCACCGAGCTTCATGCCGCAGCGAGGTCGGGCGCGAAGGCGCTGCCGTCCCTGCTCGCGCTCGCGGTCGACCCGGCCCTTCCGCCGATCGTCCAGGCCACCGCGGCGACGCTGGCGCAGCCTTACGTGCGCGCCGGCGACGTGGGCACCGTCAGCAGGCTGCTGGTGAACGTCGATCCCGCCGTGCGCATCGCCGCGCTCGGCATGATCGAGTCCTTCGACCCGGGCGTGCGCGCGCCGGCCGCCGCGCCGCTGCTCACCGACCCGGTCCGCGGCGTGCGCGTCGAGGCGGCGCGGGTCCTCGCGGATATCGGCGACGAGCGGCTCTCGTCGGACCAGCGCCGCGCACGCGAGAGCGCCACGAGCGAATTCGTCCGATCCCTGCAGGACGATTCCGACTGGCCCGCGGCCAACGTGAATCTCGGCAACCTGCGCATGCGCCAGGGCCGGACCGCGGATGCCGTCGCTGCGTACGAGCGCGCGCTTGCGCTCGACCGGCGCTTCACCGGGGCCTACGTCAACCTCGCGGATGTCTACCGCCGGCTCGGACGCGAAGGCGAGGGCGAAAAAACCCTGAGGCGCGGTCTCGCTCTCCTCCCGCGCGCGGCCGACCTGCACCACGCGCTGGGGCTGCTCCTGGTGCGCAAAGGCGACAAGGCCGCCGCGCTGAGCGAGCTCGGCGCGGCCGCGAGGTTCGCGCCCGAGAATGCCCGGTACGTCTATGTCTACGCGATCGGGCTGCACTCCGCCGGGAAGAGCGCCGCCGCGCTCGCCGCGTTGCGCGCCGCCGAGGTCAGTCACCCCTACGACCTGGACGTCCTCGGCGCGCTCGTCTCCATCAACCGCGAGGCGGGCGCCGCGAAGGCCGCGCTTCCGTATGCGCGCAGGATCGCCGAAGTGCTGCCCGACGATCCCGGGGTGCGGCGGCTGGTGGCGGAGCTGGAGCGATCCAACTAGGTCCAGTCATTTTTTTGGTCCTACAATAGGGCACCGCGGGTGTTTCCGGCGGATCAACAGAAAATACGGAGGAGGCACATGAAAGCGATCGAATTGCTTTCCGCAATGCCTTTCGCGGCACTTGCGGTGTTCCTCGCGGGCTGTGCGACCACGCCGCCCGCGCCGACGCCGGCCGCGAAATCCGAGCTCGCGCCGACGGGGACGCTGCGCGTCGCCGTGTTCACCGGCAACCCGGTGCTCGGCTCGCGCGACAAGGAGACCGGGGAGGTGAGCGGAACGACCGCGGCCATGGGCCGCGAGCTCGCCAAGGCGGCCGGCGTGCCGGCGAAGATCATCGGCTACAGCGCGATCGCGAAGATGGTGGAGGACGCGAAGACCGGCGAATGGGACGTCGCGGTGGTCGCTTTCGATCCCGCGCGCAAGAACGTGGTCGATTTCGCGCCACCGCACATCGTGGTCGATCTCACCTATCTGGTCGCGCCCGGCTCGAGCATCCGCAGCGTCCCCGAGGCGGACAAGCCCGGCGTGAGCATCGCGGCGGCGAAGGGTGCGGCGACGACGCTGTTCCTCGAGCGCACGCTGAAGTCGGCCAAGGTGGTGCAGGCCGACAACGAGCCCGCGGCCTTCGGCCTGATCAAGGACGGCCGGGCGCAGGTCTACGCGCAGAACCGCTACATGCTGCTCGGGCTCGCCGACGGCCTGCCCGGCGCGCGCGTGCTCGAGGACCGCTTCTCCGCCGCGGAGATGTGCCTGGTCCTCCCGAAGGGACGCGGCGCCGCGCTCACCTACGTGAGCGAGTTTGTCGAGCAGTCGAAAAGATCCGGGACGGTGCAGCGCGCGATCGACGAGGCGAAGCTGCGCGGCGTCTCGGTCGCGCCCGCCGCGAAAGAGAACCTCACCCCGGGCGGGAGCTACTAGGCCTTACCTGGGCTGCGCGAAGCTCGCCCCGCCGCGGCTGCCCGACGCGGCAAGGCTGGTCCGCACGGTGAAGTTGCCCGCGGTGACGGCGTTCGGGCCGTTGAAGGTGCCGGGCATGATGCCGGGACCGACGACGTTCGCCCCGGGGAAAGGCCGGATTGGCTTCGCGCGCAAGTGGCGGCGGACCGGGACGGCAACGGGGTACGCATACCCGCCGTAGTCGGCCTGCGGGCCGGGCGCATAGGCGAGCTCGACCTGCTGGCGGGCGAGGCGCTCGTACTGCAGCTGCCGTTCCAGGTTGTCCACTCTTTCGGACAGTGCGGAGCTCGCGACCACGACCGGCTCCGCGCGCGCAACGGGCGCGTCGGGCGTGTACACCGAGACGCGGTCGGCCAACGTGGCCGTGTTCTTCCCGCCCGCGGGCGCCGTGTCCGAATAGTGCGTCTTGCCGGATGCGTCCACCCACTTGTAGATCTGGGCATGAGCGGGCGCGCTGGCAGCGGCCAGCACCATCACGATCGACGCCAAGGATGAGGTTTTCATGATTGCGCGCTCCGGGACGATGACCCCGATGCTAGCAAGTCTCCGCCCAGGGAGCGGTAATAAAGTGTTTCCAATTGTGAGCGCGCCGCGCTCCGGTTACATCCGGCCCTAGATCTTGATCGGCAGGGCGCGGATGCGCTTCCCCGTGGCGGCCGCCAGCGCGTTCGCGACCGCGGGCGCAGCGCCAAGGCGCTGCGCTGGGCGCTCACCAACGATCGCGCCGTCGGTCGCTACCCTTGTAGCCGAATCGGCAGAGAACGGATGCGTTTCCCCGTGGCGGCCGCGAGCGCGTTTGCGACCGCCGGCGCGATGACCGGAGTCGCCGGCTCGCCCACGCCGGTGGGCTTCTCCTCCGAGCGCGCGATATACACGCCGATGCGGGGCATCTCGGGCAGGCGCAGCGGCATGTAGTCGTGGAAGTTCGACTGCTCGACCACGCCGTCCTTGAGCGTGATCGCGCCGTACATCGCGGCAGTGAGGCCGTAGGCGATGCCGCTCTCCATCTGCGCGCGGACCACGTCCGGGTTCACCGCGACGCCGCAGTCGACCGCGCACATGACGCGATCGAGGTGCCAGGACCCGTCGCGCCTCACCGTGACCTCCGCGACCTGCGCGACCACGGTGTTGAACGACTCGTGCACCGCGATGCCGCGTCCGCGCCGGTCGCCGACCCGCGCGGAGACGAGCGGCAGGGTCCAGTCGGACTCGGTCGCCGCCATCTCGAGCACCCGCCTGTGCCGCGGAGCATTGGCGAGCAGCGCGCGGCGCAGCTGGAACGGATCCTTGCCGGCGGCGGCCGCGAGCTCGTCGATGAAGGTCTCGGTCGAGAACGCCGTGTGGGTCGAGCCCACCGAGCGCCACCACTGTACCGGCACGCCCATCTTCGGCGAGTGCAGCTCGACGCCGAGGTTGGGGATCGCGTAGGGGAGGTTGGACGCGCCCTCGACCGAGGTCGCGTCGATGCCGTCCTTCACCATCATCCCCTCGAACGCGGTGCCGCCGAGGATCGACTGCCCGGCGATGCGGTGCTGCCAGGCGACGATGTTCCCCTGCGCATCCAGGCCGCCCTTGAGCGCGTGGACGTACGCGGGGCGGTAGTAGCCGGCGCGCATGTCGTCCTCGCGCGTCCACACGAGCTTGATTGGGGCTCGTCCCGCGATCGCTTTGGCGATCTGCACGGCTTCCAGGACGTAGTCGGATTGCGGATTCGCGCGCCGTCCAAAACTTCCGCCCGCGAAGAGCATGTTGAGCTTAACCTGCTCGGGTTTCATCCCCAGTGCCTGCGCTATCGCGGGCTGATCGATCGACTGGAACTGCACCGCGTACCACAGCTCGCAGGCGTCGGCGGAGAGCTTGACCACGCAGTTCATCGGCTCCATCGCGGCGTGCGCGAGGTACGGGAACTCGTATACCGCGTCGAAGGTCTTCGACGCGGAGGCGAGCGCCACCGCAGCGTCGCCTTCCTTCTTCGCGGGTAGGCCGGGCGTCGCGACCAGGCGCCGGTACTCGGCCATGATCTCGTCCGAGCCCGGCGTGAAGTGGATCTGGATCTGCTTGTTGATG
>Ga0209811_10000296_pt1 | contig 22615 bp, 18 predicted proteins | sample Coa_R1_6_FD_187161 | JGI IMG/M metagenome (GOLD analysis project Ga0209811, IMG submission 187161) | Surface soil microbial communities from Centralia Pennsylvania, which are recovering from an underground coalmine fire. - Coalmine... | ecosystem: Environmental > Terrestrial > Soil >... | reverse complement strand
TGGGAAAATCGCTGGTAACCGAATCGACTCTCAAGGACTTTGGTGGGACTAATCGTCCACGTATAGTTAAGCCCCGCTAACTGAGCGCGGGTCGGGGCAATCGAATTCCACATGTTCGGGCCGGTGGCCAAATCGCCAACTGACTGAGGTACTCCCGGCGCAGGCGGTTGACTCTGCAAACTGTCGCCAAACAAATATTTCACTGAGACGCGATGTGATTGGTTGAAGACGTAGTCGAACTTCACGTGAAAGTTGTTCAGGTCTAGCGTGTTGTTCGCAGCTATATTGACTAGCGCACCCGGGCTTGGCGCCAGTGGAATGAAGGAAAGCAGGTTCTGGCCGATACTGCTGGGCAGACCATCGTCTCCAGTGCCTCCAATTTGATCTGAGCCCGGTCCCGGGAAGCCATCGTTAATGCACGTGGCCGGATTCGGGTCAAGGACGGAATTCGGGTTGGTGCCGGTTGCCACACAACCCAATGCATCGTTGATCTCCGCCTGAGCTGGCAGCGTTACCTGTGATGGAAATTGGTCCTTTAGATGGAAGCCTTGGTAAGACATGAATACGAAGGCTCTGTCTTTCACGATGGGGAAGCCCCCCGATGCACCAAACTGATTCAAGCGGAAGGGCGTGACCTTGGACGCGAACCAGTTCCTGGCGTCAAATGCATCGGTGTGGCGATCCCAGAACGCGTTACCGTGAAGTTCATTGGTGCCGCTCTTTAGTCCGATGTTAATAACCGAACCACCCTTTACCCCAAACTCCACTCCTGGATTTGACTGTACGTTGAATTCCGAGATTCCCTCCAGTGGTATCAGCGCGGCCGCAGTTCCCGAAATGGCCGCCTGGCCCAGGGATGACTCGCCGTAGTACCGATCGTTGTTTGGGATACCATCGACCGCATAATTGTTGGAGGTCGCACGCTGCCCATTGATATTCAAACTTTGGAATCCGCCGCCGGCTTGGCGCTGCACTCCGGGCACTCCATCCAGCAGGTTGTTGAAGTCGCGGCCATTGTTAGGGAGGTCGGCCACCGCCTTGTCATCGAAGAGCGTGCTGAGCCGGTCCTCAGTAGTCTCGACCAGGGGTGCAACGCTCTGCACTTCCACGGTCTCCGACCGGGTTCCCACGACCAGTGAGAAATTGGACTCGGTGATCAGCGCGATACTAACCGTAGCTTGACGCTCCATGCTCTTGAAGCCGGAGGCCTCGACCGTCACACGATACTGGCCCGGAGATAGGTTGACCATGCGATAGAAGCCAGCTTCATTGGTAGTGGCGGTCGCCTTCTCGTTGGTTCCGGTATTCACCGCATTCACGACGGCTCCCGACACCGCCGCGCCGCTCGGATCCGTGACGGTCCCGGAAATGTCGCCCGTGATTTTCTGAGCAAACAGAGGAAGGCTTGCGATCAAGCTCGTGAGAAGGAGAACAAAAGCCCCACGCAGAATACGGTCCACTGCCATCGTACCCCCTCGGATATTGCTAGTGAACGGCACCCGCTACGACTAAAAAATAGTTAGGCGGGATCGTCAACGGAGACGGGCTCTTTAGTCAAGCGAAATATAGCGAAATTTCAATGACTCGCGGTCAGCTACAAACAGCACACGTGCAACATCAGTGTTAAGCAGGAAATGTTCAGCGGGAATCAACCTCTCTAAGACTGGTACGGAACTTGAACCACGCGACGCGGCTGTGCAGCACTGATCGTGCTAGTCTGGGCCGCATGCGGGCCCTTTCAATCCTGACACTGTGCACCCTGACCGCGATCAACGCCGCGACCGGACAGGCAGGGAGCCGCGGGCAGCAGCGACCGGATGTGTACCTGATCACGATCGACACTCTGCGCGCGGACCATGTTCACTCTTATGGGGACGAGGACATTCAGACCCCAGCCCTCGATGACCTGGCGCGGCACGGAATCCGCTTCGCGCAAGCCTTCACACCGAGTCCCATCACAAATAGTTCTCATGCCAGTATTTTGACCGGCCTGTTGCCAAGCGGCCACGGTGTCACCGATTTTGCTAGGCCGCTGGCGTCCCAGAGTCCGACCTGGGCAGAATTTCTCCAAAAAAGCGGCTACCAGACGGCGGCATTTATCGGGGCGGTAATTCTCGACAGCAAAGCGCTGGCGCCGGGATTGGATCGGGGGTTCGATTTTTACGATAACTTCCCTGAACGTTCGCAGACGAAGTCACGCTGGGGACGCGTCGAGCGCCGCGGGACCGAAGTGGTGCGACGGGCGGAAGCTTGGCAGGACGCGCATCCCAGGGGTCCTCACTTTGTGTGGGTCCATTTGTATGATCCGCACGATCCGTATGAGCCGCCTGCGCCTTATTCCAGGCAGTACAAAGACCGCTTGTATGATGGCGAAATTGCCTTTGCCGACTCTGCGCTGGCAAATTTTGTGGGCCATCTCAAGCAGCGTGGCTGGTACGAGAACTCGCTGATCATCGTCGTCGGAGACCATGGGGAGGGACTGGGCGAACATCACGAACAGACGCATGGAATTTTCCTCTACGATTCCACGCTCCATGTACCACTGATTTTGAAATTGCCCGGCAGGAGCGCCGGTTCGGTGATTCAAAGTCAGGTTCGCACCACCGACATATTACCCACCGTCCTGGACCTGCTCAGCATTCCATCACCCCAGACCCTTGATGGTCAGTCGCTGAAGCCTTACCTCTCGGGGCATGAATCCGTCAGCCGAACCCTGTTGGGGGAGACGGACTATCCGTTGCACTTTGGCTGGGCGCCGCTGCGCGCGGTTCGGGCCGAAGGGTTCAAGTTTGTCGAGGCGCCCCGGCCGGAGTTGTATGACCTGAACACCGATCCCGGCGAGCTGAAAAACACTTACGTACCCTGGGATGCTACTGTCCAAAGGCTCCGCAAAATATTGGCCGACGAACGCGCCCAGAAGCCTCCCATGGCACCTTCGGGAGGAACCGTTGGAGTTGCGACCCTCGACGAGCTGCAGGCATTGGGCTACCTGGGACCCGCCGATTCACGCAGTTCGACAAACGTTCCGGAGCCTTCTCTTTTGCCCGATCCCAAGGACAAGATCGAGCAACAGAATCTGCTGCACTCAGCCATGATGGCGGCGGAGGACGGCCGTTACTCCGATGCTCAAGTTGGTCTTGAGAAAGTTCTGGCGCTTGACCCCGGTTCGCAGACTGCCCTCATGCAACTGGGTGAGTTGGAACTGCATGCGGGCCAGTATGAGAAGGCGACGGAATATTTGAAGCGCGCCCGTGCGCTACGTCCGGAAGACCCCACCGCAGCGTTCTACGAGGGCAAAGCCCTGGTAAAGGCCGGCAACCTGACGGGCGCCCGCGATGCTCTGCAGGACAGCGTACGACTTGCTCCGCGCCAGTCCGCCGACGCTCGCGTGCTGCTCGGGCAAGTCTTTCTGGGTCTGAAAGATGTCAAAGCGGCCGAGGACCAATTCGAAGCTGTCCTTTTGTTACAGCCGGACAGCGTGGATGCGCAGATCGGAATCGCAAGAACGCAGCTTGCCGATCAGAAGTTTGCGGAAGCGCTCCGGCAACTTGCGCCGCTGTCGAAATCGCAGCCACGAAATGCGGATGTATTCACGCTGTTGGCAAAAGCTTATTCAGGACTGGGCAGGAACCTTGAAGCGAGACAGGCGGAGAGTCGAGCCAACGTTCTCCTCGATGAAGCGAACAAGACCGGGCCTGAAAACCGCTAAAACAGCGGAACACCTACCACGCGCCCTGCTAACCTCCACTCAGATTGTGCTTGTTCCCGCGAATTATTCCTTCTGCGCAACTTTGCCGTCGGACTTCTCAAAAATCTCGCTCAGCACTCGCCCCCGCATCTGCTTCGACGGATCGATTCCGTACAGGTGCAAGATCGTCGGAGCAAGATCGTAGACGCTGGCTTCAAGACCCATCAGACGAAGGCCTTGCTTGATGCCGGGGCCCATGGCGAAAAATGAACCCGGGACATCATCGCCATCGGCGAAATCGTGTTTCGCGATCACGGGAGTGGTTTTTTCATGATCCATGTGCGCGTGGGGGTCGCTTTGTTCAAACTCGCGGAGCGGCTTGATGCCGTGATCGGAGACGATAAAAACGTAGGTCTTGTCATCGACGTGTTTCAGAATGCTGCCCAGAACGCCATCGAAGCCGACGTATTCGTTCGGAAACGCATCGGTGCGGATCGCATTGATCTTGGGATTGTACCCAGCATTGTAGGGAGCGATGGGATAAAGCCAGTGTCCGGTCCGATCTTCGCAGGACTGCGCCAGCCAAGTGAAATCTGTAGGGTGCGTATTTAATAGATAGTCGAACAGCTGAGTCTGTTGAGCGCGAATCACGTCCACTTTTTTCAACCACGCGTCAATCACTTCGGGCTCGTGGTCTTTCAGTTGTTCGGCCGACGGCATGCGTTCACAATCGATATAAAAATCTCCGACGTTCTTGATCAATTCCGCCTTCAGGGCAGGTGGATAGACCGCTTCTCCCCCTTGCACCTCCGAAAGCTTGGGTGCGCACAGCACGCCGTCCTCGCAGTTCTTGCCGCGGGTCAACATGCCGCTGATCATGTATCCATTTACGGGCAACACAGGAAAAGTCGCGGGTACATTTGCCATTCCGACCGTGATTTTGTTCTTGGAGAGCATGGACCATATGGGCTCTTCCTTTAGCATGTTGGTGTTGGCAGTGATTCCCCCAACAACGAAGCCGCTGACACCGTGTTCCTCGGGCCTGGTACTGGTGAAAAGTGTGCTATAGACGCGCGGGCAGTTGGGCGCAGAGACGGTACGCAGCTTGCCGTAGGTTCCCTTTTTGATGACGCCTGCGAGGTTGGGCATCTTGCCCTGGAGGATGAGCGGACGAATCACGTCCATCTCCATACCGTTCACACCAATTACGATTACGCGGGGCCGGGCCTTGGCGGTGCTTTGACCCTGTCCGAAAAGAACCGATGGTGCAACGCAAACGAGCAGCACGAGTGCGAAGATCACGCGGGGAAATTTGGGAATGCGCAATTAATTGCTCCTACCGTTATTCTGTGCCGTTATTACTATGACACGATTGTTGGAGAGCATTCTACAGCGTACCGGGCAGCTTGGCTGTCTAAGATGACGAGGCCGGAGCAGGCGGGAGATCGAAAACCGAAATCATCGAAGCGTATTTCCCCCGTCGAGTCCGTGACCCAAGAAGAGAGATATTTCTGCGCGGTTGACGAGGCCGGGCACGTCAGCCGGAGCTCTGGCGTACGGGAGAGCTACAACCGAGGTAGGCTTGTGACCAACTTCGCCGGGTGCGTGCCGCACCAGTCGATGCCGGTCGCGGACCGGCTCACTTCGCTATCTTTCTGCGACCCGCAGTCGGCCTCAGTACTCCTCGACCCGCTCTTTTTTCTAGGCACGGATTAGAAAACCCGTCTGGAATTGCGTCGGCGGAATGCTGTAAAGATGTGGATTTCTCAACACTACAACGATGACGTTTGCAATGGTTAGCTGTCCAGCCTCTCCCCATGATGCGGTCGCGGGTACCTATCAAGAAGCTTGCCAGGGTTTCTCAGAAACACGCGAGAATTTTGACCCTAGCGAGTATGCATTGATCACAATTGACCATCTTGCTCGCGAGCGCAGGTGCATTATGCAGCTATGAAAACCAAGCGGACACCCGCCTTGGCGGTTCGTTGCCCGACCTGCGGAGCTAAGCCAGGAGAGAAGTGTGAACTGAGCACTGGGCTGCCCCGTACAGACCCACATCGGGATCGGCGCTTAGCGGCTTCTGAGAAGTAATCGGACAGACGAACCGGCGAAGGCAGAACGATTCCAAGGATTTCTGTTGCAATGCCCCCATCTGCCGAAAAATGGCCGGGCACAAAACAATCAAGCCTCCACTAGCAGACTGAACCTCGAAGAAGAGCCTTGCTCAGGACTTCAGGCTGACGTTAGTTCGGCGAGAGAGCCAACATGACGGACAGCTCCCTAATCAGCGACGAGGTCAGGACGCTCTCCTGTTGTGCGGGGATTGCGATCTGGAGCAGTGCGTGCCTACCCATATCCACTGGAAGCAGAAATTCGGTTTGGTGCTGCATCACAATTTGAAGAGCGTGATGCAGGGCATCGATTCGTACCCATTCTCGAGTGGACGCCAGCGTCGTGAGATTCAGATCGTGACGCCCAGTACTCAACCGCCAGAAGCCAATGACCTCGGCTTATGGACGCCCAGAACTTCAGGCAATCGATAGTGTCGTCGGCAGCGAAAGCCGTATTCAATTTGAATCAAATCGGCTTGGGCATTGCGCAAAGTCCGCCCAAGACACGACAACTGCAGACTCCAGGGTTCGCTCCCGACCTCCGCTTTCGTTTGGGTCCATAGTTGCAACCCCCGCCGCCCGCGTCTTTTTCCCCTAGGATTGATCATGCTGAAACGTCCGCGTCTCTACACTATCCAGGTAACAGCTCTGCTGGATGTGCCGAGAGTGTGCTGAGACGACAGCGTAGGGCAGCCCCAGAAACCGCCGTTCATCTATGCCGGTCACTTCCAGGGAATTGAAGTGTTGCCCTCGAACCTTTTGTAGAATCCGCTTGAGCGCGCCCTGGATCTTGTTCGCCGCAAGCGTACCAATAATGATGGCTTTGACCTCTGTCGCCATGAAGAAGAAATTCCAACCTGAGGAACGGATTTTACGTTCCAGCGAGAAGCCGGACAGTGCCCTGACCAGGCGCCAGTTTCCCGAATAGCGTTCGCTTTCAAAACCAAGCAGTTGGGTTATCCGCGGCGTTTCGTCAATCAGGATGGCGCCGACGTGGACGTGTATGGGTAAAGGCATGGGTCGTTCTTCTCCTCGAGATCAATTGAGCGCCCGCACATGTAGAATCGGCGGTTTCTCTTTGAAAAACTGTGCAGAATGGCTCACATCTACCCTTCCGTGAGCAAGTGGTTGAACCCACTGGAAAGAACAGTACGCTTAATAAGCAGGGGTTCTCATCTGCAGGACTATAATCGGTGGGAATGAGTTCCCCTTCGGCTACCAAGAAAAATCGGACGTTCGACCCCGACCGGTTCCTCGCCACAATTGGCCAAGGCCGAAAGAGCTTAGCGGTCGATCGAAAGAAAAGGATTTTTACCCAGGGCGATGTGGCCGACTCTGTCTTCTATATTCAGAAGGGGAAGGTGCGCCTGACCGTCGTTTCGAAGACCGGGAAAGAAGCTACGATCGGCATCTTGAGCCAGCACAATTTCTTCGGCGAAGGCTCGTTGGCAGGACAGGCTCTGCGAATGGGATCGGCGGCGGCCATGACAGACTGCCATCTCTTGCGGATTGAGAAGAAGGCGATGATGGATGCTCTTCACGACGAGCATGCTCTGTCCGACGTGTTTGTGGCGTACCTCCTGGCACGCAATATTCGTTATGAAGAGGATCTGGTTGACCAACTGTTCAATTCCAGCGAAAAGAGATTAGCCCGCGTCCTTCTGATGCTCGCGCATTTTGGCAAGGAGGGAGTGCCCGAGACGGTGGTTCCTAAGATCAGTCAGGAGACACTGGCGGAGATGGTGGGCACCACTCGTTCCCGGGTAAGCTTCTTTATGAACCGGTTCCGAAAAATGGGCTTCATTGACTACGCCGGTGGAGTGGAAGGCGGGCTACAGGTTCACAGTTCGCTACTGAATGTGGTGTTGCACGACTGATCCCGGGTACTAGACAGCGCCTGATTCCCCGCAATCAAAATTCCTGCCTAAACCGCTTCGTGGCAGCGTACTTCTCTAGCTTTCTGTGAACGCATTCTCGGACATTGTTTCAGGTCTCAAGGCACGGCACTGTGCGATTGTGATCAGATAACGGTCCCCGACTTGTGGTAACAACAAGTGCTATGGCTATTCGGCAGTGCCTGCAATGCGGTGGTGAACTCGTGCTGGCTTTTCGTCCGAGCGAAATCGGTCGACCCATCCCCGGTACCGCTAGGGTGATCAAATCAAATGCTACCTGGAGATGCAGCACTTGCGGGCAGGCTTTCACTTCAGATCAACTTCGCTCCGGGAAGCGCGCTACGTCAAGACCAGTCGAGCAAGGGTGACGCTGCCCAGCAAGATCACGAATCACAACCAGTCCCAATAAGGAGAAACTGAATGGCTGAGTTACAAGAAAAGACCGAAGAGACAAAAACGAAAGGGTCCTCGAAATCGGACAATAAGCACTCGGTAAACCGGATGGCCAACAAGCTAAGAAAAAAGAGAGCGCATCGACGCAATCTCAGGAAGTCAAACGCGAATGGGTAAGACGCTGTCCTGACTTTATCCGCGTGAAGCCGGTTCCAGTGCGGCAGGTTCGGATTGGGGTGCAACGATCGGCTTCGGAACAACCTGTCGCTGCCATTCGGTCGGCGGAAAGTGCCGGGCAAAATGCGGATTCCCTGCGTGATGTTGGGTGTGGCCACATGATAGACAGACCTCGCCCAGAATGCGTATTTCGGTTTCTTTGGAGATCTCATTCTCACGGACCGCCAGCGACCCGGTCACGGCAGGACCATTGCACTGATCACAGACGTAGGCCGAAAGATGAAGATATTGTTTTCTCATGGGTGCCCTCTCTTTACGTTTTGAACTCAAGCAGGCTTGAGAGACTTGCCACATTCCATGCAGCACGTCTTGTTGCATAGCGTAATCAAGCCGCAAAACGGGCACATCCTCTGCAAGCGAACTTGTGGACGATTCTCTGCGAGCGTCGCCGGCACTTTTCTAAGCCATCGAGTGATAGCAGCAAGTCGCCTACGAACCCGAATGCCGAACCGAAGTTGGACTGGTGCCATTGTTTTGACCTGCCGGCTTTCGCGTGATGCTTCGGAAGGCTTGCCTGCGGGGGAAAGTCCACACGAGCACTAGGCCCTCACGTCGCGAATACTTAACCATGACACGCCTGGGCGGACGATACTGTGCCCGATTGCTCACATTGCACTAACAATTTCTGCGCGTTCGGCTGGGTTTTTAACAACTTGCCAACGAAGCGTTCAGAAGTGAGCGATTCTGACCACTTAAGATCTGGCCTTTGAGCGATGATGACGGCAGAGACGAGTTCTCCTTCTCGCTCTTTCAGGTTTTCTGAGCTAAGTCAGCCCATCTGAAGTCCTTTACCTCTTAGTTCCGTTCCGAAAGGGCAATTCATGAAAAAGACGATTGCACTGCTGTTGATGAGCTGGATGGGAATGATGGGAACCTACGCTTGGGCGGGTTCGAATAGTGAAGATTCGGTTGAGCGACTCCAGTCGTCTGTGGAAGTTCTGCATTCGATCATGTCGACGCCCGACAAAAGCATTCCCGAAGAAGTATTGAGCAACGCCAAGTGCATCCTGGTGGTCCCAAACCTGATCAAGGGCGGCTTCATCATTGGTGGCAAGCACGGGCGCGGCGTGGCCACGTGCCGCACTTCTGACGGTTGGAGCGCTCCCGCATTCGTTTCGGTTGGCGGTGGGAGCTGGGGACTACAGATTGGAGTCGAGGGTGTGGATCTGGTCATGCTGGTCATGAACGATCAGGGCTTTCAGCATCTGCTCTCCAGCAAGTTTGAACTCACGGGCGAAGGATCGGTTGCGGCGGGCCCGGTCGGGCGTCATGCCTCCGCCGGAACTGACTGGAAGATGAACACTGAAATGCTGACCTACTCCCGCTCCAAGGGTGTGTTTGCCGGCCTGACGCTGGAAGGTGCCGTAGTGGAGCAGGACAACGACTCGACGCGCGCGATTTATGGCAAGAACATGACGTTCCGCAACATTCTTTCGGGTAAGGCGTCCACCCCGAAGAGTGCAGATGCATTCATGAAGGCTGTATCCGAAGCGGGCCAGCAGGCTCGGGTTGCAGAAGCAAAAGACAAGAAGTAGATCTGCCCGTATGGCCTCTGCACGGAATAGTTCAGCCGACCGGGACCAACTCACCCGTTCCGGTCAGTCTGGATTAGCTGGACGCAACGATTCTGCAGATAAGCCGTTAGACCAAGCACTCTGTTCAACACGCGCTTGCTCGGAGGCCTTCGGGATCGTTCAGGATGCAATCGGCAAGGGCTTCGTGTGTCGCCAGAAGTTGCTTGATGTCATCCTCGGGTGCGATCTCAGGATGAGGGATTTCCGGCAACCTTGTAATATTCCGAATCGTCAGCCGACAAGATGCATCCAACCAACATCGGCTAAGTTTGGTTCATTCGCAGTTGAAAATCGGTTCCGCCAACCAGCGTCACCCCTTCTCACCGGCAGCGACTCTTCTCAGCAGACAATTCAGATAAGAAAAAGGAAACACCAATGGAAACAGGAACAGTGAAGTGGTTTAACGACGCGAAAGGTTTTGGCTTCATCAGCCGGCAGAGTGGCGAGGATGTATTCGTGCATTTCTCGGCGATTCAGGCGGGCGGCTTCCGCAGCTTGCAAGAAGGCCAACAAGTACAGTTCGATGTCACCAAAGGCCCGAAAGGCTTTCAGGCAGAGAACGTAAAGCCGGTCTAAGTAGCTGACTTCAAGGGGTGCTCATAGTCGAACGAGACTGAGCACCCTTTTTTGTTCAACGCGCCACCGTGCATTCTTGAACGCCCCATCGGACCTACCCAAGCTCCAGGTGCAGCTTCGAGTTCCCCTGGCGAATTGTTTTCACAGCGCAATCCCTCGTCGCGATTTCTTTGGCGTCCTTAGTGGTCAATACCTGTCGCAACAATTTTGGGCAATGTTTTGCAAGGCTCCTTTATTCGGTTCACTACTCTTGTGCCGGCCCACGGCTTAGCTTTCGCGCCATCGTGGGCGGTGCGCTTCGCCGCTACACAATCCTGCGTGATACCCAGTCTCTCCGCGGTCTGTGAAATCAATCTGCCCGGTTGCTGGCAGATTCTCTGTCTTTTGAAATGCTCAACATAAGTGCGAAGACAATTCCCGCCCCAGCTTCTTGCTGGCTACGAACATATCTTCTTCCCCTCCACGGCCGATTAGGAAAATGCCGACGCTATCTCGCGCAACGAAGGCGGGCGTCAGATGTTGCTTGGCGTCGAATCTGGGCGAAGTGGAAACAGGCACCGGTACGGGGAACTCGGTGTCCGGGCAGGTATCGCCTCGAGAGAGGATCGGCCGCCTGGTTTGACGGGCAATACTGCTCTCCTGAAGCAGGTTCCAGTCTCGCTCACTCTAGAGCGGAATACTGTGCAGAATGGCTCATTTACCAATTCCTCGGGACAATCTTGAATAGAGCAATTCTGAACAGACCTGCGCCGCTACTGTCGCTTTAATGGATAGACAGTATGGCAACTCAGAGCACATTACTCTGCATACACCGAGATCCCGACCAACTATTGCACCTTGAGGAGAAGGGCTATCGTCTGGTCACTGCAACCTGTGGGCAGGAGGGCCTGCGCCAGCTCATGTCGCAGCCAGTCGATGCAGTCGTGATGGAGTACCACTTGGGATTGCTGGACGGTGCGGTCGTGGCCTCTGAAATCAAGCAGGCAAAGCCCCAAATACCCATCGTCATGGTTTGTGACAATTTGGAACTGCCCGAGGACGCCTGGAAGTCTGTCGACGCCATAGCGATGAAGTCCGATGGTCAGCACTTCCTCGTGGCCACGGTACATTTTGTTCTGAGCGTCCAGTGGGAACAGCAGCAGGCAACCCGCACAGCCGCCGCCGGGAAGCCTTTCAACCGCCTGGGTTTGGGCAGGCCGCGCAGAACAACGACTACGCGCGCCCGTCGTTCCGCACCGCCAAGTGAAGATGCAACTTTACCCCCGAGGGTGTGAAAACGCATTCTTGATGGAATCCAGTTCTGAGCGAACCCCCACTTCCCACAGTCGAGCAGATCATGGACCTTTCAAGAATCCGGCAGAGGGCACCTGAAAACAAGAATCTTTCGATGTGCATCGGCTGCGCAGCCATACGGCCTGCAAGAAATGGACGAGCTCGCTACCGCGATCACTGAATACGGGCGTATGAGACAGGAGCACTACGGCTCTCGGTCGGTTGTTCTAGGCGCTGGGGAATTAGCGATGCGGTTACGAGAAACCACTCAGACCATCGTCCAGGGCCGCGCTCAAGAAACCGGCGCCCCCGGACGTTGGAAACTGCTCTCCCCCGTGCCCGGTGAGCAGGCGTTGGACAGAGCGTCGGGAGAAGTGGCAAGGCTAGAAGAACTACGTCGTTGAACAAATGCTGGGAAGCGGCTCCGGTCTTCCGCTTCCCAGCTGATTGCATTTGGTCGGAGTGCGAATCGTCGCGCATTTTTTTCTCTTACATCTTGCCTACACTTACTCTTAGCGCAGAGTTCCGGTCGTCGCATTGACAGGATTGCCGATGGCTTCGCCCGACACGAGCAGTTCCACTCTCCGGTTTTGCTGCCGGCCGGCGGAATGCTCGTTCGACGCCACCGGCAATGTGTTGCCGAATCCCTTCGAACTGACGGAACCAGTCGCTACACCTTGTTGCACCAGGTAGTCGCGCACCGAACTCGCCCGGTTCTCGGACAACGTTTGGTTCATTGCGTCGCCGCCGACATTGTCGGTGTATCCACCGACTTCGATGTTGAGACCTGGGTAGGCCAGCAAAATGCCGGCGACCTTCGCCAGCTTCTCGCGTGCGCCCGGCTTTAGCGAGTATTTCCCGGTGTCAAACAGTACGTCGGACATGCTGACGATCAAGCCACGCGCGCTATCCCTAGTTTGCAGGATCTTGTTCAACTGCTCGGACAACCGTGTGCGCATGGCTACCTTGTCGGCTTCCGCCTGTTGCGCGGTCAACTGGGACTGCTGTGCCGACATGCGGGATTGGTCCGCGTCAGCTTGTGCCGCGGAGAGTGCACTTGCTGAGGCAGCCTGGCTGTCAGCCATATCGGACTTAGCTCTTGCTGTCTCTGCCTGGGCATCTGCGGCATCAGTGCGTGCCTTTGCTGCATCTGCCGTCGCCTGGGCGGAAGCTAGCTCCGCTCGGGCCTGGTCAGACTGGGCCTGTTGCGCGCGGCGGGTAGCGTCGTCTGCTTGTGCCTGGGTCTGCGCCTGGGCGTTGGCGGCGGCCTGTCGTTCATTCTCCAAGCGTTCTTCGCCAATCTTTTTGACCGCAATGGCGCGAGCATCTTCGGCGGTCTGCACCGCCTCACGGGCTGCGGCGATCAGTGGCTTTTTGTCGATGTGGCCGCTGGTGGCGTATTGATCGGTTTTGTCCATGAGTTGTACCGCGTGCTGGTAGGTGTCCTTGGCGTACGTTTCGGCTCCCTCAGACTGCGCGATGCGCAACGCGTTGCGCGCTTCAAAGAATTCCAGTGGCAGCTTGGCATTTTGAACTACGGGATCGAATTTGTAGCCGGTAGGAATGTAGCCACCGCGTTCCAAGAGTTCATACTTGGTTTCCATTGCCTCAGTGGTTCCCTTCGTATCTTCACGGACCACGTTTTCGAGAACGACTACGTTGCTGGGCTGGCGAACCGCGTAGTAAGGTTCTGCGGTAACAACCAGCGCAAAAGCCTGGAGATCGGTGGTCACGTCCAGCTTGCTGCGGTGATTGCCGCCCACCAGGACTTCTCCTAAATTAATCGCGCGGCCTTCGGGCGAAATTGCCCACAGGATGTAGGTCAGGTACTCATTGCCGAAAGTCGTTGGGTTTTCCAGGTTGCCAAATTCCACTTCGATTTCGATGTAGCCTTTCTTGCTCTCCACTTTGGCTTGGCCATTGGCCCCAGGCATCAGGTCCGTGCCCGCAAAATCCAGTTTCGTGGCTCCTCCGCGGTGCTTGTAGTTCACCGCCTTCACGCTGCGGCTGACCACCGTGACACGGAATGTCGGCGTGTCAGCCATAGGCTCGACCGTCAGGTTTGTTGGAGAATTGGTTTGCGAAAATGCGCTCAAGCTCAGGGTGATTCCGGCCGCTAACAAAAGACTCTTCTTCAAAGCATCTCCTAGAGGCAGATTCCTGCCGTTTTACGCTGTTGTGTGTGAGGTGCGAATTTTCTGAGACGTTTCGTTACGTTTGAGCTTTATGTCCCAATATGGATGCGGGCCAGGGAATGAAACAGCCCGAAAACGTTCAGCAGCCACAAGACGACCGCAATGACCACAACGCCGTTCAGAATAGATTTGATCGATCCCTGCATGGGGATGAAGCGATTCACCAGCCACAGCAGGACTCCCACTACAACCAGAACTTCCAGTAGTTGAATTAAAGGCATGATCTTGAACCTCTCCTTCGCAGGCTACGGCCCTCATCCGCTTCGAGGTGCAGCGGCCCTTTATTGCTGTTGAGAACTTTCCGTTTGACTCGTGCCTCGCCGCAAGGTTTTCGTGGCGTATGCACGCTGAAGAATGCCGATGAGCTGGATGTGGTCGCTTGAACCCTAGCGATCTAGGAATGAGAGCTACGAATCAGCTGTCGTGGCTCGGTGTACACACTCAGGTGAATCAAGAATGACAGGTATCAGAATGGGCGTCTGAGCAAGATAGCTCACATCCAGAATGAGGACCGCACGCTTACTTAAGGCCGGTTCAGATGACCACTGGGTCAGCGTGGCGGGTGCGAGGGTTCGCGACATCGGATCCTGCGGGACGCATCAGCTCCCAGGAATATGGGAATTCCTGGCCGCACTCGATACAGATCTGCTACGTGCGCTTCTTGATGGTGACGACGCTACTCAGTTTATGGTGACATCCGAACGCAAAGTCGATGATCCGACGCAGAAGTCTCATAGATCCCCAATTCGTTGCCTCCGCTCGCAACTTCCGTTGGCATCCAGCCAATCCAGCAGTGAGCGAACACTCGCGCGGGCTAGCGCGATCGAGCAGTCTGCCGCCCCGTAATAAATATTGACGGTGTCGCCATCGGGATTCATGGTGTACCCGCAAGGAAACACCACATCGTCGACGTCGCCATGCAGTTCGTACTCGGCCTCGGGTCCAAATATCCACGAGTCGCCTCGCAGTAAACATTTCTCGGGTTTCTCCAACTCGAAAAGCGCGAGCCCCAATCGATAGAGGCATCCCGAAGGCGTGTGCCGCACTCCGTGGTAGAACACAAGCCACCCTCTGTCCGTCTCGATAGGCGGCGGCGACAAGCCAATCTTGTTGGCGTCCCACCATGCGCCGCGACGTGCTTCCAGCATGAGCCGGTGTCGGCCCCAGTGTCGCAGGTCCGGCGAGTACGAGATCCACATGTGCGCCCCGAGGGCGGTCATAGGCCGATGAATCAACGCCCAGTACCCATCGATCCTGCGCGGAAGAAGCGCCGTATCCTTGTCATCGGGCGGCATAATGACGCCGTAGCGTTCGAAGCTTCGGAAGTCTTTGGTCAGGGCCAAGGAGACGCCGGGGCCACCGCGTGCGTACGAAGTGTAGGTCACCACATATTGCTGCAGTTCGGGCACGTGCGTAATTCGAGGGTCCTCAATACCCCAGATTTCTTCGGGGTACTCTTTCGGGCTGGGCATCAGGGTAGGTTCTTTATCGATTTCCCATCCGTCCACACCGTTCTTTGAGCGGGCGGCGCAAAGATGCGACAAGCCACGGCGGTCTTCCACACGGCAGAGCAAGAGAGTAGAGCCATCCGCCAGTAACGTCGCACCTGCATTGAAGACGCTGTTGATCGAGTATGGCCAGTCTTTGCTGGACAGGATCGGGTTGGCAGGGTGACGGAGAAGAAGTGGTTCGTACTGCGTGCTCAGAACGGTCATAGGTTTTTGGGCAGGACTGGTCACGACGGTATTTCCATTTGCTGAGACTCTTTCAGGGAGCGCATTTCTAACAGCGACATCAAGAACGATAGGGTTGATTCCGCGCCCTGATTCTCGTTCGCGCGGTCGGGATGCAGCCCGTCCCGGCACCCGCCGGTCAAGGGATCATAAAGAGGAAGCTGCAGATCGTTAGAGCCGAGGAACCAGTTGAAGGCCGACCAAGCCCCGTCTCGCCAGCGCGACTCTCCGGTGGCGCGGTGCGCTTGGAGACATGCAGAAACGGCGCCCGCGGCTTCAATCGGCTGTTGATCAAAACGCGCCTTGCTGCCGCCCCGGCGATAAAAGCCTTGTGATCCGATCGGCACGAAGTGGCCGTTGGTTTCACATCGCTGCTGGGTCAGCAACCAGTCCAGGCTTTCGAGGCCAACCGAGATCATTCGATCATCCGAGCATGCGGTGCCGACCAGCAACATGACTTGTGACAGCCTTGCATTTCCATAGGCGACGACATCTTCGAACCAGTGCCACTCCGGAGTTCGGACTGCCTCGTACATTTCGAGCAAGCGTCGGCTGAGGACAGACCGGATCTTTTGCGCGTCCCGGTCGCCGGGATAGGAGTTGAGATATTCCTGAATCCCGATCAAGGCGTAGGCCCAGGCACGAGGACTACGGAATTCGAGTACCGCCGGAAGCGAGAACTCGAACAAGCGTCCGGCAGCGCTGCGCAACCCCTCATCGAGCGACCGTCCCAACACTGTCCCCAGGGCCCAGAGCGCGCGCCCATGACTGTCTTCGGAGCCTTCGGTTTCGTTCCAGCGCCGATCAAAAGCGAGAAAGTTCTTGAATCGACCATTCGCGGGATTGAACGAATGCTCAAGGAATGACAAATATCGGGATGACGCCTCGAGAGAGGATGCTGAAGAAGTGGATTTACGATTGGACGGATTATCGCTCATCGTTCGCGCGAGAGACGCTGTGAAAACGAGAGCACGGGCATTGTCGTCGGTTGTGTAACCCTCTCCATAGTTGGGTACGGTGAAAATCGAATGCTGAAACATTCCGATGTCGTCGGTGAGTCGATGGAGATGATTCAACTTCAGCACCGGCAGCTGGTTGAGAGACTTCGGCGCAACACGGGCCGAAAACTGGACGCGCGGAGTCTGCAGGCGATCACTGCGAACCCGGGAAAAGCTTTCCATATACCCTTGTGCCACTCTTTTCCAGACCATCTCGCGCGCAAACAGGTAGCCGCGCTTCCGCATGGAGTGGCGTAACGCGGGAGTGTCGAGCAGTTCAACAGATTTCTGAGCAATTGCATCCGGGTTCTGGAACGGAACCAATGCTCCCCGCCGATCGTCCAGCAACTCGATGGCATGCCAATAAGGCGTCGAGATGATCGCCTTGCCTGCGCCCAGGGCGTATGCAAGCGTCCCCGAAACGACCTGCGCTTCATGACGGTAAGGAGTTATGTAAATGTCTGCCGCGCCAATGAACTCCACCATCTCTTCGGGACTGACGAAGCGATTGTGGAAAAGTACGCTTGACTCCACTCCCCGCTCTTTCGCAAGCGCCTGCAAGTGCTCTCGATACTTATCACCTTCGCGCCTGAGAATGTGAGGGTGAGTCGCGCCCGCCACGATGTAAACGACATTCTTGTGTTTCGCCAGAATTTGAGGCATCGCTTCGATTACGTTTTCGATCCCCTTGTTCGGAGAGAGCAGCCCGAAGGTGAGGAGAACCGCCTTTCCCTCCACACCGAACCGGTCCTTATAGAAATTAGGATCGATAAACGGCAGGTCGGGAACTCCGTGGGGAACCATGTCGATCTTGCTGCCGGGAACCTTGAAGATTTCTTGCAGGAACTGGGACGAGAGCTGGCTCATCACGATCAGGCGGTCAGAAAGCTCAGCAATCTGTTCCATGACCATCAACTGGTCTGGATTGGGTTCGCGCAGGACGGTATGCAAAGTGGTCACGACCGGCATCTTGAGCCCGCGCAAAAGATGCAAAATGTGGCTTCCGGCCGGTCCGCCAAAGATTCCGTACTCGTGCTGCAGGCAGACCATGTCGATATTGTTGAAGTTCAGGAAGCGAGCGGCTTCTTCATACGACGCAATTTCGTTCTGGTCGAGTGACCATCGGACCCGCGCGGGATAGTCATACCCTTGTTCGATGTCGTTTACCGGCAAGGCTAGCAGTCGAGCTGTTCCGAACTCCGCGGCGATCGCGCTGCAAAGATCCGTGGTAAACGTTGCAATCCCACACTGGCGCGGCAAGTAGTTCCCAATGACAGCAATTCGGCTTGGCAGGGATGGCTTCGGCTGCACTCTCGGACGAACAGGCACCACTCCAGGCCCGACCAGGGGCTGCGGACCGACGATCGTTAACGTTGCCTTGGGAACCGCAGTATTTGGTAGTGACATTTACACCTGGTTTCGTTGGAATCAGCCGCGATGAGGTGCAAATGAGCCCGAAGTAGACCATCACCATTGTGGGCTAAGATCAGTTGAGCTCATCTACGTAAGTGAGCGATTAGGTTTTTCCTAGTATCTGATGAAAGGCAAGTCCGGAACTGGTCAAAAGTGAACACATGCATCTGAGGGGAACATTGGAGATGGGCGGCGCGAAGTGCGAACGCTCAACTTGCCGTGATAAAAACATGATAGTTCCACGATCAGACCGGATCAGACTCAATCTGAACTCGTCAGAACCCATTCCTGGTAAGCGATCGAGACTTAGGTAGAGTGGAGAAGTTTCATAACCAGGTCAGAACCCTCCTTGAACTGGGACGTGCCGGTTTCCGCACAGGGCTTTCATAGTGATCGCCGCCGAACAATTGTTGTCGCTTACTTTGTTCCTGCCCCTGGTTCGTCCTTGATGAGCAGATTTTGTCGTTAGCCCACCCTCAGCTGTGACCCACGAACGTTTAGAATCAAAGGATTCGCCACTTCGTCCAACGCTTTTGCGTTTTGGAAGGTCCACCTCAGGAGGGGTATTGGAGATGCCAGACCACAGCACCGAAAATCTATCAAAGGTGAAGGCAATCATCTTCGACTACGGCGACGTGCTGTGCCTGCAGCCCACCCCGGAGGACATTGAAGGCAGCGCGCAAATCTTGGGCATTAGCGCCGATTCGTTCCGCGAGCTCTGGGGACACAATCGTGATCTGTATGATCGCGGGGATCTGTCTCCGGAAATGTATTGGCGCAAACTCGCCGAAGGTGCGGGCACAACCCTGGACGATTCGCAACTCCAGGGCCTCTATGAGCGGGACGTGACCATGTGGAGTCGAATTAATCCCGACATGGTGGGGTGGCTCTCGGCCTTGTCCTCTGCGGGCATGAAAACGGCGGTCCTCTCCAATATGCACATCGGCATGATTCAGCATGCGCGGCATGCTTTCCAATGGCTGGACTACGTTAACTTCACGACATTTTCCGCCGAAGTGCGATTGATCAAGCCAGACCCGGCCATCTACGAACATTGCCTGCGGGGCCTCGATGTTGCCCCGTCCGATACTCTTTTCATCGACGACCGCGAAGTCAATGTGGAGGCTGCTCGTGCCATGGGGATTCATGCCCTGCAGTTTTTATCCCTGGCGCAGCTCCGGAACGAACTCCAGCAGGCGGGCTTCCCCGTCCTCCCTCTGGACGCAGGTATAAGCACCACTCGCATCTGAGGGTCTCGCCTGGCTGCCCGGCAGAGACCATTTGCCGGCTGCGATTTCTGAACCTTATTATTAAAGCGGCTGTGCCGAGGATCGCAGTCGCAGACGCGCCACAAACTCGGTCTCGATTCCATGGTCGAGTTGAACCCAGCGACAACTCCAGCAAACCCAGGCACAAATCCGCAACCTGCAGGCCGGATACGATTATCGTCTTGCGCTTCGCTACCAGACCAGCGCTCCATGATGCTTCCTACATCGAATGCGATGGGTCACTAGCGGCAAGTAGAAGCGCCGCGATGAAACCGATTCCCGACCACCTCTTCAGCTTTGTGGCGCAACGTTTCCGAAATCCGGCGAACCTCGTACGATTCCCGCTCAACGTGCAACCTCCACGCCTGTGACTTTAGGATTTACACCCGTGACTCTGGTCACGCCCAAACTTCGTTTCCCAGTCACGCCACGGACTCACGCTCCTACTACTGTCCACATAGTAGATTTCTCTAAGTCCTTGGTGCTCGTGGGAGAAAACGCAGACCGCTTGCGCCATCTTGCCTGTGCAACTCGAATGCACTTCGTGTGCAGTTGACAAGAAATTTTTGTCAAAGGGTTTTTACATTGCGCGTTCAATTTCGGCTTGAGTTTTTTGAACGAGGACGATAATTTGACGGTAATCAACTCCCCCTCGGCTGAGGCGTGAAGGCGTCTTATCCGCAAAATCCAAAATCAGTAAAACAGATTCCGGGCGAAGACCCCCATTTTTCGCTTCATGAGCGACGGTTCTCAGGCCCCTGACCCTAATGCTCACGGAACGGTTCTGTGTATTAGCAAGTGATGACTTGCTCGGGCAATACAGCGTCTCGATAGTTCAGCGGACCCGCTGCCAAGTTGCGTGAGGTCGCTCTTTCGAGGCCGCTCCCCCCATAGGTAAACACGCAGTAATTGTCGAGGAACGAGTGTTCTCCAACGCTCAGGCGAAGCTCTGCCTGCGTGAGGAAAGGACTGTTCGATGGTCACGCGAGCTCTTCCAGGTGAATGTCCTCTTGAGAAACCGAATGCAGCGTCCCTGCCACGCCGCACGGCTCTCCGCTTCTTACTCGGAACAGTAGTAGGTTCTGTTGCTGCGCTGATGTATCCCGTACTCCGCTACCTTGTGCCGCCGCCTGAGTCAGGCATGAGTGCAAGCGAAGCTCTGGCCGGTCGTATCGACGAACTGAGACCGAACAGCGGAAAAACATTCCGCTTCGGCAGCCGTCCGGCGCTGTTGGTGCGCCTCGCATCCGGTGAGTATCGCTCCACATCCGCGGTCTGCACGCACCTGGGATGCACCGTGCAATACCGGCCGGAGACTTCACAGATCTGGTGCGCATGCCATAACGGCTGCTACGACCTCAACGGCAAGAACGTTTCTGGTCCTCCGCCGCGCGCGCTTGATACTTACGAAGTCAATGTTCGCGGCCAGGAGATTTACGTCATCAGGAAGCAGGCAGCCTAGTCATGAATGCTGCAGCCCGAGTACAGACCTGGATCGACGAGCGCCTGAATCTCGAGGAAGCACTTTCACCGCTGCGAGAGAAGACGGTTCCCGTTCACCGTCATAGCGCGTGGTACTTCCTGGGTGGTCTGACTCTGTTTCTGTTTGGCGTGCAGTTGCTCACCGGCGTTCTGCTTTTGCTGTACTACCACCCGAGCGCCGGTGAAGCTTATGAGAGCGTGCAGAACATCACCAACCGCGTGCAGTTCGGTTGGTTGATTCGCTCGCTGCACTCTTGGTCTGCCAACCTGATGGTGTTTTGCGCCTTTGCTCACATGTTTAGCGTCGCGCTGGCACGTGCGTATCGCAAGCCGCGCGAGTTGACCTGGATCAGCGGAGTCGTCCTCTTGTTCCTCGTCCTGGGTTTCGGCTTTAGCGGGTATCTGCTCCCGTGGAACATGCGCGCTTACTTCGCCACCAAGGTTGGAACCGAAGTAGCAGGTCAGGTTCCCGTCATCGGTCACGCAATCATGGTTTTCATGCGCGGCGGCGAAGACGTTTCCGGGGCCACGCTGACGCGTTTCTTCGGACTGCACATCGCAATTCTTCCCGCACTAACCATCGGAATTTTGATCTCGCATCTCATGCTGGTTCAAAAGTTCGGAACCAGTGTCCCTGAATCGGTCGAGCAGGAATGGGAAGAGCATCCGGACCGCCGGAAAGAGATGCGCTTTTTCCCGAACTTCTTCCTGCGCGAATTAATGGGATGGTATGCAGCCCTTGCAGTCCTTATCGCGTTGGCTGTCTTTCTCCCGTGGGAACTCGGTACCAAGGCTGATCCATTCTCCCCTGCGCCGCCCGGCATCAAGCCGGAGTGGTATTTCCTGGCACAGTTCCAGACCCTGAAGCTGATCCCCGCCCACATCCTCCATCTGGATGGCGAAGTCCTCGGCATCCTGGGCTTCGGATTAGGAGGCGCATTGTGGATGGCCCTCCCCTTCATTGAAGTTTTGGCTGGAGCCCGTCGCGTTCGTTGGGTGAGGGCGGGAATCATTTTCGCGATGATCTTCCTCGCTTCCATGAGCGTAGTCGGATACGTGGCGAGGTAATCAAGTTAGGGAGATGAGGATTCTCAAGAATTTCCGTTGGTGGTTGGCTGGCCTTGTCATGCTGGCGCCTTGCGCCATGGCAGAGCAGGGGAAGAACGCCTGCGTTGACTGTCATTCCAAGCTCGAAGGCAATCTACGGGTGGTTGTGGAGGAGTCGGCCGCGAGCGTGCACGGCCACAAGGCCATGAGCTGCACAACCTGCCACGGCGGGAACGCAGAGGCCGAAGCGAAAGAGAAAGCGCACGGCAATGGATTCCGCGGGCGTATTTCACGCGCGCAGGTCACCGAGTTGTGCGGTTCTTGCCACGCCGACGGCGAGCGCATGAAGACTTTCAATCCGTCGCTCCGTACCGATCAGCTGGCTCTCTACCACACCAGCGTGCATGGCAAAAAGCGGGAGCAGGGAGACGAGCGGGTTGCCGTATGCACCGACTGTCACGGAGTACATGACATTCTTCCGATCAACGATCCACGCTCGCCCGTTCACCCGGTGAACGTTGCGTCCACCTGCAAGCAGTGTCACGCGGATGGCGATCTGATGAAGAACTATCGCCTGGCATCCACGCAGTTCGCGGACTATTCGGACAGTGTGCATCACGAGGCGATGGCTGAACGTGGCGACCTTTCAGCTCCGACTTGCTCCACTTGTCACGGTAGCCACGGCGCGGTTCCTCCGGGCGCAGCTTCGGTCGCGAATGTCTGCTCTACGTGT
>Ga0209811_10000294_pt1 | contig 22799 bp, 21 predicted proteins | sample Coa_R1_6_FD_187161 | JGI IMG/M metagenome (GOLD analysis project Ga0209811, IMG submission 187161) | Surface soil microbial communities from Centralia Pennsylvania, which are recovering from an underground coalmine fire. - Coalmine... | ecosystem: Environmental > Terrestrial > Soil >... | reverse complement strand
GAGAGGTCGTCGGCAGCGCGGCGGGCCGTAGCCAAGTCCTGCGCAGCCAATGTAATTTCAGCTTGCGCGGCGAGCGCCTCGGCTTTTTTGCCCGGCTCTACAGTCACATCCACAACATGCCGGATCTCCGATTGCGCGGCCTTCACTTCTCCCCGCGCCAGGCGCAGCAGGGCGAGTCCGGGACGGGGTACGCGCTCCCACTGTGCGGCCGCTCGATAGGCCTCCTCTGCCTCTTCCAACTCACCGAGCAACCGATGCATTTCCGCCTTGCGATAAAATGCGGCTCCCACGGCAGGCTTAGGAACGGGCTGCGAAAGACGTTCGCAGGCGCACCGCGCCTCAAGCAGCGCATCGGGCCACGCTCCCCGCAACTGCATGATTTCCGCGCGGCGAATCAGGCAGTGTCCGCGGTAGGGCACCATGTCAGGCTGAGAACTGCACCATTGTTCGAGGGCCGCAGTCCATTCCTGTGCGCGCCGCAGATCGAAAATCTCTCCGCAAGCATCGAGGACGCTGCAATAGATTCCTCCCGCGACAATGGGAGAGACTTCATTTGCCATCACCGCAACCATGGCTTCATCCAACAATGCGACGCCGCGCGGGATCTCGCCACGGCGCACCAGCACCCGTCCCTGCCCTTGCAATGCGAGGGAAGCAAGATCGCGATCCGCGAATCGCTGCCCAATGGTCGCAGCCTCCACGAACGCCGCATGTGCAGCGTCCAAATCGCGTTGCTGCGCCGAGGCCATGCCCACCGGCAGTAGCAAGTAGCCCTTCTCGACGCAATCTCCCTCGGTCTCAAGCAAACGCCGCGCCCGAGACAACCATCCGCTGGCCTGCGCGCGGTCACCGCGAAGTTGCGCCACGAAGCTCAGCCATCCCGCACAACGCGCCGCCCGCCGAGTTTCCCCACGCGCTAAATATCCTTGATGCGCGCGCGCCAGCGCCTCGCCACTCTCCGCATCTTTCCCGGTTAGATGTGCGGCAACTGAAAGTAACTCGAGGTCTCCCGGATCAAGCGAGGCCTGCCGGCCAGCTTCCGTGAACTCCGCAAAAGCCGTGCTCCACGCCTTTTCCCGGATAGCCTCGCGCGCACGCGCAAGAGCAGCCGCACCAGCAATTGAATTTTCGACTGCGGAAGGACGAGGCATGGACGTCGTAAAAGTCTAGCACTCCGTCGAGAGTCGGAGAGAGATGGGGTTCGACGTGCGATTTCAGAATTGTAGATTTGAGATTTCAGATTGTGGGATTTGAGAATTCGGTGCGGATTTGGACTTGCCCATTAAACAACTGGGATACGAGATGGCAGCGTGGGACGAAAACTACGAAACTCGAAACCTGACACTCGAAACTTGAAACTATGCCGTGTCAGCTGTGACCCGTGACCTGTCACCCGTTCCGATGCGCTTTCCTCCGCACACCCCGCAAGCGGTTTACCAGCGTGAAGTACGCTTCGCGTGCAGTGCCAGGTTCTTCCACGTGGGTAAGGAAGAGCGTCCGCACGAATCCGGGAGTCACCCGGCCTTCAAGATAGCCCTCGTAGAGTTCGCACCCCAGCAGATAGCCGAGTTGCTGCGTGATGTACTCGAACTTCGGGCCGCTGCTGCGAATGCCTTCGTCGAGCGAACCGCGCACGCGCTCGCACTGGCGAGCGTCAGTTTCCAGCAATCGGTGCAGCAGCAGGAAATCGATAGCCCGGACGGCATCAGGAAAATCCAGCCCGGTCTGCCGCTCAACGTCTTCGCGAGTGGCGTCGTTCAACTCGCGCAAGTCGCTTTCGTGCGCCGCGGCTCTCGCCGGATATAGCACTCGCGAACCAAAATATGCCAGCGCATTCTCAAGGGCTCGACCGTAGAAGAAGTCCGCCGGCTCGTCGGCTGCTTCGTCGCGCGCCGCCACCCTCGCGGGCAAGCCGCGGCATGCGTGATGCAGAAAGCGCGCCGCCTCTTCCGACGCGTGCACCATTTGGAAATCATGCATGTAGAACGCGTTCACTTGCGGCAGATAGGCGCAGCCGCGATCTTCCACGCGCTGCAACATTGCTTCCCGCTCTTCTTCGCTCACGCCCTTGCGCGACAGCAAACGGCGCAGCAGGTTATCGGAAGACCGGTAATAGACTTCCGGCAGCAAGTCGACCAGGAACTTCGGCTGCGTGGTGTTGTGCGGTGAGTAGCGATTGATGCCGAGAAATCTCACCAGCCCGTCGATCAGGTTATAAACCGTCGGGCCCAGATCCGGACCGTCGGACTCTTCTCTTCGCCAGCGATCCAGACACAACCGGTAATTTTCGTACTTTTCGAGCGGCGTGGCGTTGAACACGCAGATCACATCACTCGCCACCCGGACAGCCTCGACGCGGTCATGGCGCTCGCCGGCGGCGCGCCAATAGAGCGCATCCACGTTCTGCAAAATCGTAAGAAGTTTTTCCTGCGGCAAGGTAGTGCGCACTTCACGCGGCAGATGGGCCGGCGCCAGATGCGACTCCCCAAACAACACCAAGATCGCTGCTTCCGGATGTCGCAATCGGACTTCCGCCAACTTGTCGGCCGCGTGGCGATCGCGAGCCCCGATCTTGCGCAGATCTTCGCGCGGCATGCAATCCAAGCCGTAGATCGCATCGGCGTGCTCGCGGGCCGTCACCAGTAGTTCGTAGAACGGATCCCACTCGTAGCCCCACTCCAACTGAAAACGCATGCGCTCGCGCAGTTCGTGCTCGTCGATCTCGCGGCGCCACCACTCGTCAATGATGTGCTGGTCACGCGCAAAGATCGTCTCTACTCCGAGCACCACGGGGCGGTCGCCAATCAGGGCTCGCTGTTCGAGCAGGGCCCCGGCAAACCGCTGGCACGCGGGTAGTGCGTGGTAGTCGCCGATCAACACCAGGTCGGCGGGCTGCACCGCTTCCTGCACATCTGCTGGAGTCAAAACCGATTCGTACGTGCGATAGGCTGCACTGAAGTCTTTCAGGTACTTGCGGCGGCCAACGTGGTCGTTGGCACGGATCTCGCGTTCCACTCCCTCCAGCGCATGTCTCTGCGCCGCGGAGCGCCGCGACCGTAAGTGTGAAGGATTCGCCATTTCGTTCAGAACGCCGTCCGCCTTGCCGCTCCTTGACTTCTTCTCGGCGGCATCCCTATGCTCAAAAGCCCAAGGAGTCCGCTTGCCTGCAAATGAACCTCATAACCTCACCGTTGCCACGACAGGCGCCAGCGGCTCGATCTTTCTCAAACAACTTCTACTCGCCGTCGACCGCGACGCCCGCGTCAAGACCGTCAACTTCATCGCTTCCGACAGCGCCCTGCGCGTGCTCGCCGAAGAACTCTCGCTCCGGGGACGCACCAATCTCCTAGGCCAGATCCTGGGCAAAGGCTCCCGCAAGATCCAGCTGCAATCGAATGCCGATATCGGTGCGAATGTGGCCAGCGGTTCTTACCCTTGCAATGGGATGATCGTCATCCCCTGCAGTGTTGGAACGCTCGCACGCATCGCCAACGGCATCGCTTCGCAACTGATCGAGCGCGCCGCCGATGTAACGCTCAAAGAACGAAGGCCTTTAGTGCTCTGCGTCCGCGAGACGCCGCTCAATAAGGTTCACATCCGCAACATGTACAGAGCCGCAGATGCGGGAGCTACGGTCTTCCCCCTCATCCCGACCTTCTACAACCGCCCGACAGGCCTGGATGAGATGGCCCGCGAATTCGCCTACCGCGTGCTCGCCCATATTGGCCTTCCACAATTAGATGCATACCGATGGAAGGCCTGATTTTTCAACTACTTAGCAGGGAAACAAGAGTCCCTGAAGGGAGAGTTCCAGTCTAGGCAGCTAGAAGGTCAACGACTAGATAGCCGGGGGACATGTCCGGGTGGAGTGGATTCATGCCCCACCTCCACACCGCTTTGCCTGGCGCAGACACGGGATTTAACCCGTCGTATACTTCATCGCTGATGCCTCGCATCAACTGCTTCAAAGGGATCCTCAGCGCCCTCGCGGCAATGTATCCCAGTTCTGTGGGCTCTTCGAGGGATGGGGAGCGAGAAAGCGACTGGTGTAGCCGCCATGGCAGGAGGTCTTTTAGAGAGTCTCTTGACACCTTCGTTCTGGGTCATCGCGATAATCGTTTTTGCTTTGTTTTTCGCAGCGAGTCACTTGCGAAACAGATTTCTCAGAGCATTGTTGTTTTGGCTCCCTGCTGGAACGATATCGTTGCTAGCAGTCGCTACCACAGCGTTTGTCGGATATCTTTTCCTGCAAGCTAGACACTCCTGGCTGATGCATGTTTGCGTCTATACTCTCCGCATGCGAACTTTCTTCGCCGTGCTGCTCGTCGCCACAACCTTGCTGGCCCAATCGGTTGCAGGACTGAAATGGACACCACCCTCTGGATGGAAAGCCGAAGAAGGCGAACGCCCCATGCGCGCCGCTACCTACACCGTCGCGCCCACCTCAGGAGACACAACGAATGCGGAGTGCGTGGTCTACTTCTTCGGCGCCGGGCAGGGCGGCACGATCGACGCGAACCTTGAACGCTGGAAAGGACAGATCGTTGGCCCCAACGGTAAGCCAGCCGAGGCCAAGATCGCTAAGCGGACCGTCCACGACCTTCCGGTCACGACAATCGACTCGTCGGGCGACTACACCGGCATGGGTGGCCCCATGGCAGCCTCGAAAGCCGTGCATAACAACTACCGCCTGCTGGGCGCCATCATCGAAGGCCCGGGCGGAAATGTGTTCCTGAAATTCACCGGCCCAGCGAAAACCATTGCCGCAAGTCAAGCCGACTTCGAAAAGCTGGTGAATTCATTCGAGAAGGAGAAGTAAGTCGAGAAAAAATCTTCTCCGCGGCGTCTGCGGAAGTTTCGCTGCGCTCTCTGCGTTTTAAGACTTTTCCTGAGAACCATCCCCCCTACTTCTCAGCCCCAACCGCACAGCGCACGACAGTTTCAATCCGAGGCGGATGCAGCAACGTGTTGTGAATCAAGCACCGGTGCACCGCGTCCTCGACGCCTCTCTGATGCTCTTCACTCAACTCAACCGGCACCTCGAGCTCAATGCGGAAGTCATCTACCCGCGCCGGATTCTTCGCCTTCTGCGCAACCACCTGCACGCGCGTCCCTTCGGTCGCTAGATTATTCCGGCGCAGGTAGTCCGCCGCGTAATAAGCCGCGCACGACCCCAACGACGCCAATAGCAACTCCGGCGGGGTCATGCCCTCATCAAAACCGCCATTCTCCCGAGGCTGATCGGAAACGATCGTGTGTTCCCGCACCTTGATCTCGAACTGCAACGCCCCCAAGTGTTCGACCCGAACTTCCATGATGACCTCCGTATGAACCTCACCCTGCGAATTCCGCGTCCAGCCGCTCGCGCACCAACGCCCGCGCCCGATGCAGGCGAGACTTCATTGCAGCGAGCGAGATGCCAAGTCGTGCCGCCACTTCTTCCCCTGGCACCTCTTCCAGATCGCGCAATTCGTACACCTCGCGGTAGTCGGGCGGCAGCGCAGCGATCGCGTGCTGCAGCGCCTCCTTCATCCGTCGCGTGAGAAGCTGGGCCTCTGGTGACGGATCGCCTGCCGCAATCTCTCGTCCTTCCTGTTCCAGTTCCGAAAGCTGCAGCAGCGGCGCAAACGCCGCCTTCTCCTTCAGCTGCCAACAAACACGGCGAGCGATCTGCGCCAGCCACGGACGAAACGCCGCTTGATCCCGTAACTGATCGAGGTGGCGATATGCCTTCAACAATGCCTCGATCAAAACATCCTCGGCATCCTCGCGATTGCCGCACGCCCGGATCATCTGGCGGTAGACCGTGTCTTTATGCTCCGCGGCCAGATGCTCGAACTGATCGACTGTCTCTTGTTCTTTCACCTCCCCTGATGCTAGCCGCAACAGCTCGGGCGATCTGTGCCGCACGTCACGTCTCCGCGGCGAGGGCCGTTCCACGGCATCTTGCTGAGCAGCATGCCCATAAGGCAGAAATCGGTGAGCCCCGCAAAGGTGAGACCCAGGCCAATGAACCCGGCCAGATAGATCCAGCGCGCGCTGATTGTCACCGCCAGCACCGCACCGGCCAGCACCAGCAGTCCGGCGCCCAGCCGCACTTGCCGCTCGAGTGACCAGCGGGTATTACAACTGACCACCAGCGGCAAGCCTGCCTCGCGCCAAGCGTCGGTGCCTCCATCCAGCACCTTCGCCTCGGGACGGCAAGGCTTCACGAGCGCCGCCGCCATGCGCGCGCGCTGCCCGCTCTTGCAGATCAGAATGATGGGAAGACTCGCGTCCAGGTCATCGACTCGCGACTCGACCTGCTCCAGCGGCATGTGAATCGCGCCGGGAATATGCCCGGTGGCAAACTCCGACACGGAACGGACGTCAATCAAAAGCCCCTGCCGCCCTTCGGCGACAAAACTCTGCAGGTCGGGGATGGTTACGATAGCGCTCACTTTCGGATTTCTCCTTCATCTGGGAAGAGCGGCTCCTCCCGCCAAAGGATTCACCCAGCCAAAAACAATCCGTTTCCCGTCCGGCCATGAACCGTCCGACCCCCCGATTTCGTCCTTCCGTAACAGGCGCAAGATCGCGCAACCCGCTTCGTGCGTTGCCGGATGGTATCTTTGTCATGCCACAAGCCCACATCCATGGACGTTCTTAACGCCCTCTTCGAGCAGCACTTCCACCATCCACCGACGCGAGTCGTCCAACTGCAGGGCGAATTGGGCGGCTCGGGCCGCAAGATCATCCGCCTCTCTGACGGACAGCAAAGCGCCGTCGGGATTCTGCACGGCGTGCGTGAAGAAAATGCCGCATTCCTGGCCTTCAGTCGCCACTTCCGACGACATGGATTGCCGGTGCCTGAAATTTATGGCGAGAGTCTCGACCATGGCGCCTACCTCGAGCAGGACCTCGGCAGCACCACGCTGTTCGACTTTCTGCAGAGCAATCGGCCAGGAGAGGTCATCGCGCCTTCCGTCGTCGAGGCCTACCGCAAAGTTGTCGCCGTCCTGCCGCGTTTTCAGATCGACGCTGCGCGCGATCTCGACTACTCAGTCTGCTACCCGCGCGGCCGCTTCGACCGCCAGTCCATCGCGTGGGACCTGAACTACTTCAAGTACTACTTCCTGCGCCTGGCCGGGATCCCCTTCAGCGAGCAGGCACTCGAAGACGACTTCGACCGCCTCACCGAACTACTGCTCAGCGCGCCGCAGGATTATTTCCTCTACCGCGACTTCCAATCCCGCAACGTAATGCTGGTCGACGGCCAGCCCTACTTCGTCGACTACCAGGGTGGACGCAAGGGCGCCTTGCAATACGACATCGCGTCCTTGCTCTACGACGCCAAAGCCGACCTTCCGCCGGAACTTCGCCAGCAGTTGCTGGACTACTACATCGACCAACTCGCGAATCACATCCGGCTCGATCGCGAAGAATTTCTCCGCTACTACTACGGATTCGTTTACGTCCGCATCATGCAGGCGCTGGGAGCCTACGGATTCCGCGGCTTCTACGAGCGCAAGCCGCACTTCCTGCAAAGCGTGCCGTATGCGCTGAAGAACCTGCGATGGCTGTTGCACAACGTCAAGCTGGCGGTCGAGTTGCCGACGCTGCTCGGCGCCTTCAACAGCATGTTGGCATCGGAGAAGCTGCAGAACATCGCTTCGTCTGCCGACACGCTTACGGTTCGCATCTTCAGTTTCTCGTTTCACCGGGGCTGGCCCAAAGACGAGACCGGCAACGGCGGCGGCTTTGTCTTCGACGGCCGCAGCCTGCCCAACCCTGGCCGCCTCGAACAATTTAAAGCGCTCACCGGACGCGACGCGCCCGTCATTGAATACCTGAATCAGCAGGAGAGCGTGCACCAGTTTTTCGCGAGCGTTCTGTCGCTGGTCGATTCGAGCATTCAGGAATACCAGCGGCGGGGATTCAAGCACCTGATGATTTCGTTCGGTTGCACGGGCGGCCAGCACCGCTCCGTCTATCTCGCCGAGCAGTTGGCGAAGCGACTGCGCGACCGCAATGGCTTGGACGTGGTGCTTCGCCATCGCGAACTCGAGAGCAAGCCGGAATGAAGGCGATGATCCTCGCCGCCGGCCTGGGTACGCGCCTGCGCCCGCTCACCGACGACCGGCCCAAAGCGCTAGTCGAAATCGCCGGCCGCACCCTGCTCGAACTCACGCTGGAGCGCTTGCGCACTTTCGGCATCCACGAAGTCATCATCAACGTCCACCACTTCGCCGACAAAGTGGTCGACTACCTGCGCGCCCATCGGGACTTCGGCATGCGGATCGTGATTTCGCGCGAAAACTTTCTGCTCGACACAGGCGGCGGGCTGAAAAAAGCGGGGTGGTTCTTTCTGGAGAACCCTGAGACTTCCAACGAACCTTTCCTCCTGCACAATGTCGATGTCCTGAGCACGATTGATTTACGGCGTATGGCAGAGGTCCATGCCCAGGGCGATGCTCTTGCGACGCTGGCGGTGCAGAATCGCAAGACCTCGCGTTACTTGCTGTTCGACTCGTCCATGAAACTCTGTGGCCGCCGCAGCGGCGAAGATGGAAAGCCGGAACTGGTTCGTACGGCATCGAGCGTTACGGCGCGTGCCTTCGCGGGAATTCACGTCATCTCGCCGAGCCTTCTGTCGATGCTCAACGAGGAAGGTGCGTTCTCGATCATTACCTCGTACCTGCGCCTGGCGGCGCAGGGCGAATCCATCCAGCCGTTCGCATCCGACTACTATTACTGGCGGGATATGGGAAAGCCTGAGAACGTCATCCAGGCCGAGAAGGATCTTAAGAACAAACTGCTTTGAGAGCGTGTTCCTGAGAAGATCCTGCTCTACGCGATCGCCATGTGGTAGGTGGAGAAGCCCAGTGACAATGAAGAAAACGGTCGGGCCTTCTACCCTGAGGTTTATCGCGATATGCGCCCTTGCGCTACTACCACAGTGCGCGAAAGCTCAAGACTGTTTTATCCGCCTATATGGCAACAATAATGTGAACTACCTTGAAGTGACGGTGGATACGCGTGCGATCGGATCAAATGAGGTTCTTGAGAACGTGTCCTTTGAAGTCACTCTTGACGTGAAGGGGACGGAGAAAAAAGGCCAGCTTTGACTTTACGGACAACGACCATCGCTTCCTACGGTCTGGACAGGCGTATCAGCGATACATTGCTCCATTTCCATCAGGCATCGGATTACAAGCCCGGATTGTGGCGGGAGATTGTCAATACAGCAGGGTGTTGTCGTGGCTGAAGTCGGATACGGGCAGCGCAATCCGGTTGGATCGCAAGCCGCTACGTAGAGGCCATCCGCCGGATCCTTCGAGAGTTCTAGGGAAGATGCCGCCTCCATTTTGGCCCTGAATCGAACAAAAGCGTCAGGCACAGTCCGAGAAGAAAGATTTCCGCAGAACGTCTTCTATTGACTCCCCCGGCACACACTTTCGTGCCGGTTGACGCGCCCGCCCTTTCCGTACTAGTCTGCGATTACACCGGAAAGGAGGTGGTCGAATGCAAAGTTCAGATGGTAGTAGTAGCAAAAGACCAGGTGAGGTGGCTGCGACTTAGAGCGGTCGCTCTAAGCGGGACGTTCTGCAGGCGCCGTCAGGCACCACGGAGCGTTACAGCCCGCACACTAACGGTGAGTTAGGGTTCCGATCCGCCCAGTTGCAGGTCGAACTGGGACCCGGAGTTGCCGAAGAGGCCACGTAGAGTGACCACCTCTTGGTCAATCCCAACAGTACCACCGGCGGCCCGCGCGCTTAATCGTGCGCGGGCCGTTTTACTTTTCAGAAGTTTCTTCTGCGCAGAGGGCTACGGGGAATTCAGCCCTCTTCTAGAATTCAGGGGCCGAGGTCGACATGAAAGGTCCCGCTAAAAAACTGGCGGCCGGTGAAGAGCATCTACGTCGCGTTCGCCGTCTCTGTTCTGCCCTGCCTGACACGACTGAGAAGCTTTCCCACGGCGAGCCGACCTTCTTCGTGAAGAAGAAGGTTTACGCCATGTTCGTGAACAATCACCACGACGATGGCCACATGGCCGTCTGGCTTCCGGTGCCGCCCGGAGCCCAACCGAGCCTGATCAAGAACGAACCCGGGAAGTTCTACCTGCCTCCCTACGTCGGCGTACGCGGATGGGTGGGCATTCAACTCGATCAAATCGACGACGAAGAGCTCGCAGCGTATCTGCTCGACGCCTGGCGCCTGATCGCGCCGAAAAAGATGGCCACGAAAAGAAGCTGAGAGGTTGTTCACCACAGAGACACAGAGTCACAGAGAAATCTCAAGAAGGCTTTCCTCTGTGTCTCTTTGACTCTGTGGTGAACGCTCGCCCGGCGTTCTAGCCGGTTGCAACTGCAAGCTCCGCGTTGGAGAGGGTAGTGGATTCCACTTCCCTTCTCCGGGTCCAAAAATAAATCGCGAACGCAACGGCCACCAAAGGCAGCACCGCACCGAACTCATCGATAAACCACGCGGTCCTCCCGCGATCGGCAGTCAGCGGAGTAAAGATCGCCTGCACGTACAGATTGTGGCTGGCATGCAGGATAGCCCCCGTCCACAAGCTTCCGGACTTCTGCCGCAGCCACGCGAACACTACCGCGATCGCCACCACCATCACCGTGAAGCACGTAAGCCCGTACCATGCCGGAGTGCCGTTGTTGTAGTCGCCCCAGATCAAACCCGGATAGTGCCAAGTCGCCCACACGATCCCGCTGATCAATGCGGTGGCCGTGAAACTAAAAGTCTTCGATAGTTCCGGCACCAAGAATCCGCGCCAGCCGATCTCTTCCCCCAGCGCGCGTCCCGTGCTGCCGATCAGCCCGTAGCTCCCCACCAGCAACACATAGAGCACGGTCGACGCTGCCGGCGAGACGCGCAATCCCATCCGCCCCACCAGGCTCTGCATGTACTCGTGGTTGGGGAATCCACCCAGCCCGCCGATCCACACGATCAGGTAAGCAATCGCCGCATAGACCAGCGGCACATACCAGCTCATGAGCGTGTACTTCCGCGCGGGCCACTTCCATCCCAGCTCAGAAACCTTACGCCCGTTCAGCCACAAGGTTGTGAACGCCGCCAGCGCCGGACACCACATGATGCCGGTCACGTAGAGCCCACCGCCTCCGCCGATCGAATGAGCTCGCAGCATCAGAAAATAAAATACTGAGCTGAACAGAAACACGAACCCCACATACATCAACGCCTGAACGCGGGAACTCCGGGCTTCCGGCATACGGCCTCCTTGGCAATGAGATCTAAATCCGCGGACCTTCTAACCACAGAGTCACAGAGACACAGAGAAAAGCCGAGAATTGTTTTTCTCTGTGACTCTGTGTCTCTGTGGTGAAAATCCCTTTAAACCGTGTATTTCTGAAACCCCTTCAGAATTACTTCTTCCGTCTCCCGCGCCAACCCCAGCCCAGCCAGCTCCTCGCGCCGGAACCAACGCACTTCGCGCGCGTCATCGCCGGCCTGTAAGTCTCCCGCAACCCGTCGGCATAGAAAATCGATCAGCACATAGTGATAGCGCATCCGCCCCTGCTCATCGGGAATCACGCGCTCAAACACGCCCAGCAATTCGCCTGGCTCTACAGCTAGCCCGGTTTCCTCGAGCGCCTCGCGGACGGCTGCCTTCCGCAGCGTCTCACCGATCTCAAGGACGCCACCGGGGATCGACCACTTCCCTTCCAGCGGAGGATGCCCGCGCTTTACGAGCACCACGCGATCTTCCTCAATGATGATCGCGCCCACGCCGACCAGCGGACTGTCTGGATATTCACGTTTCATCTTGCCCTTAGCCGGAGACAAAGCTTTTAGCCGCAGAGTCCGCAAAGAACGTTCGCAAAGTTCGCGAAGCCCCCGATTCGAGTTCTTCTTGGCGTCCTTCGCGGGTTTTCTTTGCGAACTTTGCGGTAGAAATCTTTTCGCGACTCAGTACTCTACTCCATAGCCGCGTTCCGCGACTTCCGGCTACAATGTCGCCCATGGCTCTTGAGGAATATCAGCGAAAACGCCGCTTTGACGCGACCCCCGAGCCTTCCGGCAAGGTCGAAAAGAAATCCGCACACCGCTTCGTGGTGCAGAAGCACCGAGCCTCGCACCTTCATTACGACTTCCGCCTCGAACTCGACGGCGTGCTGAAGTCGTGGGCCGTGCCCCGAGGCCCGTCACTCGATCCGGCCGACAAGCGCCTCGCCATGCACGTCGAAGATCATCCCGTTTCTTACTTCGACTTCGAAGGCAACATTCCGGCCGACAACTACGGCGCCGGATCAGTGATGGTGTGGGACGTCGGCACTTGGCAGCCTCTAGGCTCGGTGCCGGTCGACGGCAAATACGTCCCGACCACCGACGATGAAGCGCGCGCCATGCTGGCGAAGGGCGACTTGAAATTCCGCCTGAAGGGCAAGCGCCTGAACGGCGACTTCGCCCTTATCAAGATGAAGGGCCGCCGTCCCGGAAGCAAAGGCAACGAGTGGCTGATGATCAAAAAGCACGACGAGCACGAAGTCGAAGAGTACGACATCGATCAATACGATAGCTCTGTGCTCACCGAGCGCAGCATGGACGAGATCGCCGGCGACGACGCGTCCGCCGAATGGCGCAGTCGCCCGTCAGGTCGAGGTGGAAAAGTAAAAGCGCCCTGGCTGGCGGACGCAATCAAGAAGTTCGACGAGAAAAAATCCGCCGAAAAGAAAGCGGTGACGCCAGATTCTGCAAAGGCGACTTCTGCAAAGAAGAAATCGTTCACGAAACCCTCGAAGTCGAAGACAACCGAGATTCGCGCGGCCGCGCCAGAAAAAAAAACGCTGAACCCGCGCCGGAAGTCCGCGTAACCGCAGACGCAACCGCTCGGCGCTCTACGAAGAGGGCGAGCAATTCCGCCAAGTCGCGATCCAGGCAATCGCGAATCACCCTTAACAATGTAGCGACGTCATCTGAAGCGCCACCTTCCTCTGTGTCCCCTGTGGTGAAGCGCTCTTCTCAGCGCGCGACCACTCCCATCGCGGTGCAAGATGTCCCAGGCGCAAGGAAAGCGCCCATGCCTACCGCAATCTACCCGATGCTCGCCACCTCCATCGAAGATCCCTTCGACAGCCCCGAATGGTTCTTCGAAATCAAATGGGACGGCTACCGCGCGATCGCCTTCCTTGAAAAAGGTACCGTGCGTCTCGTATCGCGCAATCAAAATGACCTTACGGGCCAGTACTCCGACCTGCATGACATGGCGAAATATGTGAATGCTAAGACCGCCGTCCTCGACGGCGAAGTCATCGCGCTCGACGAGCAGGGCAATTCCTCCTTCAGCTTGATGCAGCAGCGCACCGGCTTTCGCGACCGCAACCGGCGCGTCGCTCCGCAGCGCGACATTTCAATTCTGTATTACGCGTTCGATCTGCTCTATGCCGACGGCTACGACCTGCGCCGCGCCACACTCGAAGACCGCAAGGCGTTACTCGCCACGCTGCTGACTACTCCCAACGACACGATTCGCTACTCCGACCACTTCGTCGCAGAGGGCAAAGCACTGTTCGAGGCCGCCCGCCAGCAGGGACTGGAAGGAATCCTGGCCAAGAAGCGCGACTGTCCCTATGAAGAGCGCCGCAGCCGCAACTGGCTGAAGATCAAAATCCGGCACACGATCGAATGCGTCATCGGTGGGTACACGGATCCCGAAGGCAGCCGGCAGTATTTCGGATCGATTGTGCTGGGCTTATACGACAAGGAAGGCAGGCTGATCCATGTCGGGCAGGCGGGCAGCGGCTTCGATCACAAAACGCTGGCCGCCATGTGGAAAGTACTGAACAAACTCGAAACCAAGGAAAACCCGTTCCACGGTCCGGTCGACGCCCTACGCCGCGCCCACTGGATCAAACCCAAACTGGTAGCAGAAATCGAATATTCAGAATGGACGCATCTGACGAACGAAGGCGGGCAGAAGTTAAGGGCACCGGTGTTTTTGGGATTGCGGGAAGACAAGAGTCCGCGGGAGTGTACGTTTGATCAGGAGAAGTGAGGGTACAGTTCTCGGTTCTCAGTTCTCGGTTCTCAGTTCTCGGTTCTCAGTTCTCGGTTCTCAGTTCTCGGCTTTCGGTTGTCGGTTTTCAGTTTTGAGGTCCAGAAGTTTGCCACAATTCAGCCAGTTCGATTTGAAAATTAAACCGTCGGATCATTACATCTATTGGGTCTTATCGAAGCAAGCAGAGCGTTAAGAATTCTACCCAGCTCAGATGTCTGCTTGTGCAACCTGGAACCCGCCGCGTGCGCTAAGAAACCGAGGTTCGTCGCAATCTCAATCTGAGTCTCGACTTCGACCAGGGAACCGCGAGCAATGCTAAGGAATCGATGGAATTCTCTGGGTGAAAACCGGGCCTGGCCTTCTGCGATATTGCTGGGAACAGAAACGGCAGCCTTCCGAAGCTGGTTCGTGAGTCCGTACCGCTCTTCAACGGGAAAAGATTTGGTTTCACGATAAATGTCAGTTACGAGTTGCATCGCCTTTTGCCACGCTATGAGATCACGATAAGACTGTCCCATAAAATCTCTCTGCTGAGAGAGTGTGACAATCCAAACCGCTAGGATGTGACGGATGAACGTTCGAGCAGGTAACCCATTGGCGAGCTGTGCCAAACTGAGAACTGAGAACTACTTTATATCCTTCACCGCCACCATAGTCCCGTAATCCTTCCCTGACGGCTCCACGGCGCGTGCAATGATCGCTGAAAATCCGTCGCGGTATTCGGGATACTTCGCCACCAGCGCCTTGATAGCTGCCAGATTGTCCTGATACGTCTGCGCGGTATTGGCCACGCTGGGGCACTGGTACTTCGCGACCAGATCGATGTCACTATCGATGCCCACTGGAAAAATGCTCGTGAACCGATACGTTTTCCCTCCGGCCAGAACGTCGACGGGATTTTCCGTTGAAGGCGCGTCCGGAACTTGCACGGTTTGCGACTCGTCATACAGCTTGTCGGTTTCCATCGTGCTCATGAACGGGACCGGGACCATCAACTCGCGCGCCTTGAGGTAGTACATCGATGCGTTGTGATTCTGGCCCTTGCTTTTGAACTGACGCGCGCGATCTCGAAACCACGCACCGTCGTGCCCGCCGGCCTGCGAGGGTCGCGCGTAGTAGCCGCCCAGTTTCCAGTCGGCGCCCGCTTTCTGCAGGACCAGAGATAGCGTCTCCGGCGTTTTTGACGCCACGTCCATAATCACAATGCCGTAATCGCCGGGCGGCAGGTTCGGGATCACGAACACGGCGCTGCTGTTCGTCTGCCCAGTCTTACCGAATACACCGCACAAAAATTCTGCGCGCGCGATCGGCTGCGCGCCCTCCGCCCTCAAAACGAACAGGGGACGCAAGGTCGTCGGCGCGCCCGTGAAGTTCGCCTGGTTATCGCGCACCGCTGTTTCAACCCCACCGAAGTCAGACGCGAGCGCCGGAATCGAATTCTGCTTGATGGACGCCGTGTCGCCCTTCGACGTCCAGTCAAAATACTGGCGTCCGGCATTTTCCAGCGCGGCCTTGCTGGCAGCATCGATCTCATCGGAGGTCAGGCAGGTCTGTCCAAGGGCCGACGCCGTCAGCGCCAGCAAGCCCAATAAAAACAGGCTACGTATGCAAGAAAAGCGACTCAAACCGTTCCCCTTGATATACATAGTTTTGCGCCCCTTTTGGGCGATTTCACACGATACGGGCAACTTATTCGCTTGCGCCCCCGCACGTCAAGGATGTGCACTAAAGTGTGATGCATAACCGCAGTCGGCTGCTGGCAGGGTGTTATAATTTTGTCAATAGTTCTACGGGATGAAGTTGCTCGGCAACCACGGTTGCCGACTCGGAATCGAAGCATTCATGACAGGCTTTTCGCTGAAAATCGCATCAATTTCGATGACGGCGTGCCTGTGTCTGTTCGCATTCAGCCCCGACGCTTCTGCCCAGAGAGGCGGCGTTCGCAAACCCAAGAAAAAGCCACCGACGCAGGAGCAGGCGAAGCCTCCGCTGCCGGCCTACACCCCGGCACCGCTGCAGCCGCTGCCGCTCGAACAGGTCCCAGCGGTAGCGCCAAAAGTGAATTTCTCCGAAGGCGAGCTGACCATCGTCGCCCACAATTCCACATTGTCGGACGTTCTCAAAGAAGTCCGCGAGCAGACCGGCGCGGAACTCGACATTCCGCCGAATGCGAATGAGCGGGTGGTGGCCGATCTCGGGCCCGGTCCGGCGCGATCCGTACTCGCCGACCTGCTCAACGGTACGCATTTCAACTACGTGATGGTTGGATCAATCACCGATCCAAAAGCAATCCAGAGCATCGTTCTGACGCCACGGACCAGCGGTCCGGAGACGGCAACCACCGCGTCCAACCTTCCTGGCGGTGCACAGCGCGGCTTCGCGCAGCCTGCCATGATGACCGCTACTCCAGCCGAGGTCGGGCAATCGGGCGATGATGGCGCCGAAGAGGCCGACGCGCCCGACGATCAGCCCGAACAAGCCGATCAGAGCCAGCAGAACAACAACGGGCAGCCGAACACTCCCAAGACGCCCGAACAGCTTCTGCAGGAACTGCAGCGCCAGCAGCAACAAATGCAGCAACAGCAGAACCAGCAGCCCGGTCAGACAGGCCAGCCTGGACAGAACGCCCAGACGCCTCCGGGAGTTCTTCCAAATCAGCCGCCCACCGGGGCCGCGCCTACACCCGCCAAGCCCGAGTAGCGCAAAGCTCACTCCTTCGCTTTCCTGCTAGCCTCGCCGACGCACATCCACTACCGAGCCACGGAGAAATCTTCTAAGCCTTCCGTGTGCGTGCCACGAGCATCAACGGATTCGCGGATCCCAATGGTCTCAGCATTTCTCTGAATTTCTGTGTTTTCTTTCAGGCTGCGGTAGCGGAGCAATAGCAGGAAGAGACGTAGGGAATGGCAATCGGGAGCGACGGAGAGGAAGGGACTAGGGGAGGAGAACTAGTCGCCGCTTGCGTGAGTTTGGGTTGGGATGAAGGCCGGCGCCGCTTCTTCGTGCGTGCGCGGTCCAAACGTATCGAGAATACCGTTCACCACCCAGCTTGCCGACAGCACCCCTAATCCGAGTGCCGCGACCACCGTTGAGAACAGAACAATTGTTGCCAGGTACGCGTTCAAGTTCGGCCCGCCTTAAGTTACTTAATTCGCCTTCTTCCAGGAACTTAGGGCCGAACCGCCCCAACTTCGCCGCGGCTTTTGTTCAATCTACCCGCGTTGACGCTGGTCGCTGTTGACCGATAAGATACCTGTGTAGAAGTGCGCATCCCCACTTTCCAACAATTCTGTGCACCCGTCCACGTTACGAAGGGACAGCTGTTACTTTCGGTTCTCTGATGGCTATTACCAAGATTTCGGTGCGCGGGGCGCGCCAGCATAATCTGAAAAATATCGACGTAGAAATCCCCCGAAATACCCTGACAGTGATTACCGGCCTCAGCGGTTCCGGGAAATCGTCGCTCGCTTTCGACACGATCTACGCCGAAGGCCAGCGCCGTTACGTCGAGACCCTTTCCGCCTATGCCCGCCAATTCCTTGATCAGATGGAACGTCCGGACGTTGACGCCATCGACGGCCTGAGCCCGGCGATCTCGATCGAGCAGAAAACCACCAGCCGCAGTCCCCGATCGACCGTCGGGACCATTACCGAAATCTATGATTACCTTCGTCTTCTTTACGCCTCGATCGGCGTGCCGCACTGTCCCAAATGCGGCCGGCCCATCGCCCGGCAGTCGGCGGAGCAGATTGTCCAACGGGTCATGTCCCTGACCCCGGAAGACCGCGTAATGGTCATGGCCCCCATCGTCCGGGGACGTAAGGGTGAGTTCAAAAAAGAGATGGAAAAGCTCGTCCAGCACGGGTTCACGCGCGCCCGGGTGGACGGCGAACTGATCAACCTGGAAGACGAACTGTCGCTCGACAAGCGCAAGAACCATACGATCGAAGTCGTGATCGACCGCTTGCTCGTGAAGCCGGGAATCGAACATCGCCTGGAAATGTCGGTGGGGCTGGCGATGAAATTGGCCGGCGGCCTGGTGCAAGTCGCTGTAGTGGGCGGCGAAGAGACGCTGTACTCATCGCGCCTCGCCTGTCCCGACTGCGGCATCAATGTTCCGCAACTCGAGCCGCGCTCGTTTTCTTTTAACAGCGCCTACGGTGCCTGCCCCGAATGTCACGGCCTGGGCAGCAAGTACGATTTCGACCCCGCGAAGATCATCGTCGACTGGTCCAAGCCACTGCTTGATGGCGGCCTCGGCCCGGGCTCCGGCTCGCAGAATCTGCAACACATGCTGCAGCTCGCTGCAGCCGCTCACGGCTTCGAACTCTCGACGCCCTTCGAGAAATTTCCCGAGAAGATTCAGAACCTCGTGCTCTACGGTGAAGCGGGCAAAGGTGGCAAGACCGGGTTCAAAGGCGTTCTCGGGTATTTGAAACAAAGTCTCGAGGAATCGAGTTCCGACAGCTACCGCGAATGGCTGCTCGACTTCATGTCGGCTACCGAATGCCCCGCATGTCATGGCAAACGCCTGCGCCCGGAGAGCCTGGCGGTGAAGGTCAACGGCATGTCGATCGCCGACTTCACTGGGCTGTCGGTGGCCCGGTCCTTCGAGGTCGCAGAAAAGATCAAGCTCAAGGGCCGCGAAGAACTCATCGCCGGCCGCATCATGCATGAGATTGTGGAGCGCCTGCAGTTCCTGCACGCCGTCGGCCTCGGCTACATTTCACTCTCCCGCTCAGCTGCGACGCTTTCGGGAGGAGAAGGCCAGCGTATCCGCCTTGCAACGCAGATTGGATCAAAGCTGCGCGGCGTTCTTTACGTTCTGGATGAGCCTTCCATCGGCCTGCATCACCGCGACAACGACCGCCTGCTGGCCGCGCTTGAAGACTTACGCAATCTTGGCAACACCGTTCTGGTGGTCGAGCACGATGAAGACACGATCCGCCGCGCCGACTACGTGATTGATCTTGGTCCTGGCGCAGGCCGCCACGGCGGAAGCCTGGTCGCGCAAGGTACGCCCGGCGACATCATGAAAGCGCCCGACTCGCTCACCGGCGCCTACATCTCCGGCAAAGTTGCCATCGAGATGCGGCCTGAGCGCCGCCACACCAACGGCCACGCGATCGCAATTCTGGGTGCTCGTGAAAACAATCTCAAGAATCTCGACGTGACTTTTCCTTTGGGCGTCATGACCGTTGTCACGGGCGTTTCGGGGTCGGGCAAGTCGACGCTTGTGAACGACATCCTGTACCGCGCGCTCGCCCGGCAGCTTTACCGCTCGCGCGAGGAACCCGGCCAGCATAGAACGATCTCTGGTGCGGAAGCCGTCGACAAAGTCATCCGCATCGATCAATCCCCGATCGGCCGCACGCCGCGCTCGAACCCGGCCACCTACACCGGAGTGTTCGCTCAGATCCGCGATTTATACGCGATGCTTCCGGAATCCCGCGAACGAGGCTACAAGCCCGGACGATTTTCATTCAACGTCTCTGGCGGACGCTGCGAAGCTTGCCAAGGCGAAGGCCAGCGCCGCATCGAGATGAACTTCCTGCCGGACGTGTACGTGGTGTGCGAAGTCTGCAACGGACGCCGCTACAACCACGAAACGCTATCGGTGAAGTACAAGGGGTACTCGATCGCCGATCTGCTCGAGACGCCTGTCGCCGACGCGCTGCCGATTCTCGAAAACATTCCGCAAGTGCGGCAGAAACTGCAGACGCTGGTCGATGTTGGACTCGGATACGTGCACCTCGGCCAGTCAGCCGTCACGCTTTCGGGCGGCGAAGCGCAGCGCATCAAGCTGGCGCGCGAACTCTCCAAACGCCAGACCGGCAAGACGCTCTACTTGCTCGACGAACCCACCACCGGCCTGCATTTCGACGACGTGAAGAAACTGCTCGACGTGCTGCATCGCCTGACCGACCTCGGCAACACGGTCATCATCATCGAGCACAATCTCGATGTGATCCGCAACGCCGATTGGCTCATCGATCTCGGCCCCGAAGGTGGCGAAGATGGCGGGCGTTTGGTCGCGCAGGGGACACCAGAGCAGGTGGCACGCGTCAAAAAGTCGTACACCGGCCAGGCACTCGCGCACTTTTTCAATGGCAATGGCGCCCGACGCAAAGCCTAGGCGCTGATCCCCTCGCATTCCCGCAATCTCTCATGCTTAATCGGCCATAGTCTCCCCCAAAAGAGCTATAACGCCCACCCGCGTCTGGTTGTATAGTGCCGCGGGGCTCTAACGGATTCGTCTCACTCCATCCTGCTTGGGGGAAACATGGCCACTGCGTCTGTGACTGCGGTGCGCAACTCTTTTCTGCGCCCGAAATACCTGGTTTTTGCCTTCGTAGGCTTAATGATGGCTTACGTTCTCAACCACAACGAAAGCTTTCTTATCCATGCCAACCATCCTGTGTGGCATCACTACCAGCCGTTCAAATGGTGGTTGCTTCCGCACGGCATTGCCGGAGCGTGCGCTCTTCTGCTTGGCCCCATGCAGTTCTCCGATCGCTTGCGGAAAAAGTATGCGAAGTTGCACCGGGTAGTAGGGCGCTTTTACATTGCCGGCGTGTTCGTGGCCGGTCCGCTCGGCTTCTATATTCAATTCTTCCAGGAACGATCAGGCGCGACGCGATCCTTCAGCATCGCGGGGGCTGTGGACGCCACGCTTTGGATGACGACGACGGCAATCGCACTTCTTTTCATCCTCCGCGGCAACGTGAATCTGCACCGCCAGTGGATGACACGGAGTTTCGCGGTAGCCATCGTCTTTCTTGAGGTGCGGGTGATCGGCGGCGTGACCGGGTGGGATATGCTCGGCCCCGGTGCGATCGAAACGATCGTCTGGGTCTGCCTGGCATTCTCTGTGCTTGCGGCTGATATCGTTCTGCAATGGCAGGATCTGGTCGGCGTGCGGCGAACTTCGGCCCAGCCCAGAACAAAGTTACCGGTGGCGGTGGCAGAAGCCTAGCAGGCCCTGCATATGTTGGGCGCCCACGCGCTGGCCGCATCTGCCCGGTTTCGCTGTTAGAAACTCCCATGGGGGTGTCGTGCAACGGCGAAAAATCATCGTCAATCTTGCGACGAGTGCGGACGGCTTCGTGGCTCGACCCGATGGCAACCTCGATTGGCTGACGGAACGTCCGGCTCCGAAGGGTTTCTACGGCCTCCCGGAATTCGAGCGCTCTACCGATGCCAAGATCCTCGGCCGCAAGACCTTCGACCGAAGTCTGCAACTGGGCGCACGCTTCAGCGCAAATTCCGTGCACTATGTGTTCTCTCGGAGGTTGGCGCCTGCCTCTGTGCCAGCGGGCGTCACCTTCGTCACCGAGTCGATCGGGGCCTTTGCCGAACGCGTCCGCGCCCAAGCCGGCAAGAACGTGTGGATGATGGGCGGAGGCGAGATCATCGCGTCCTTCCTCGACGAGGGCGCGATCGATGAGTTCATTATTAGCGTCGTGCCAACCTTCATCGGGGAAGGGATTCCGCTGCTTGCACCCCGGCATCGTGAGGTGGCTCTCCGCCTGCTTCGTGTACAAGAATTCCCGGACGGCGTCGTTCAGTTGCATTACGAGGTGCAACCGCCGAAACTCTGAACCAGCCACGCGATGGTCGCAGAGTTCCCTATTCACAGCAGGCTGCTAGGAGGACTCCTGACGTTTGAGAGTTGGCCGCTGCTCTAGAGCCATTGAACTCTTCGGAGTTCGCCACGCCGTCCTCGCGGTCCTCAACTTTTTGTTTCAATTCGGAGGGGCACTCGCTCCCTTGATCCCTTCTCGTGTACATTGAATCGAGAAGGCCATCTACACTCCGTGTCCGCTCCCGAGAATCCAATTTTCGTTCCGCCCCCGCTTCCAGAATCACCCATTCCGCCAGTGGCTTCGCCCGTGGCGGCATCTCCGGATGAAAATCCATCGTGGAGTTTCTGGGATGTGCTGGGCCTTACGGTGATCACACTCATCGCAATGTTCGGTTGCGTTCTGGGAACCGCATATTTCGTGCACCGTCGATTTTCTCCGTCCGCTCCTTTTCTGGAATCGCTGAAACGGCCGGAAGTCATCGTGGGCGGACAGTTGCTCGCCTATTTCCTGGTTCTGCTCGTGATGTACGCCATCGTGGCATCGCAGACCAACGGCCGCGTGCTCGAAGGCATTCGCTGGAACTGGCCGCAGAACTGGGGTCTGTATCTGCTTGCCGGTGTCGGACTCGAGTTGTGCCTGGTGCCGTTCGCCTACCTGCTGCCCATGCCCAAGCACGCGCCCATCGACGATTTCTTCCGCACCGCGCGTGACGCCTACGTGCTATCGCTGTTCGGAGTTTTTTTCGCACCGCTGTTCGAGGAACTTTTTTTTCGCGGATTCGTTTACCCAGTACTGGCGCGGCGACTGCGCATGATTCCCGCGATCGTTCTTACAGCGCTGGCCTTTGCCTCGATTCACGCCTCGCAGCTTAAATACTCCTGGGGACCGGTGCTGGTGATTTTCCTGGTGGGCGTCACACTGACGACAGTGCGCGCGTTAAAAAAGTCGGTGGCCGCCACGGTCCTTATGCACATGGCCTACAACGGCACAATCTTCCTCGCAGCCTACATCGCCACCAGCGGATTCCGGCACATGGAAAAATTTAATCAGTGAGCCACGAGCGACGAACGTCGAGCAAGCAAAATCTTCCCCGAGGAGAGATGAACTGAGAACTGAGAACTGAGAACTGAGAACTGAGAACTGAGAACTGAGAACTGAGAACTGAGAACTGAGAACTGAGAACTGAGAACTGAGAACTGA
>Ga0209811_10000293_pt1 | contig 22912 bp, 20 predicted proteins | sample Coa_R1_6_FD_187161 | JGI IMG/M metagenome (GOLD analysis project Ga0209811, IMG submission 187161) | Surface soil microbial communities from Centralia Pennsylvania, which are recovering from an underground coalmine fire. - Coalmine... | ecosystem: Environmental > Terrestrial > Soil >... | reverse complement strand
AGGAGCGCGCCGAGTATGGCGAACGGCACCGAGAGCAGCACCGCCACGGGCAGCGACCAGCGCTCGTAGTTGGCCGACAGGATCAGGAACACCATGACCAGCGCAAAGCAGAACGCGATGATCGCGGCCTTGCCTGCGCGCTTTTCCTGGAAAGCCTGGCCTATCCATTCGAGGAAATAGCCGTCGGGCAAAGCCTCGCGCGCGACCTGCTCGACGGCGGCGATGCCCTGCCCGGAACTGACACCGGGCACGGTGGCCGCCAGCACCTTGGCCGCGACGAACCCGTTGAAGCGGTCGATCTGGTCGGGGCCGACGATCGGCTGGATCTGCAGCATGCTCTTCAGCGGCAGCATCTCCCCTGTGGTGGCCGAGCGCACATAGACGTTGCCGAGATCCTCCGGGCGGACGCGGAACTGCGGCTCGGCCTGCATCTGGACGCGGTAGGTGCGCCCGAACTTGTTGAAGTCGTTGACGTACAGCGCGCCCATCGTGCTCTGTAGCGCATCGAAGATGTCCGAGATCGGAACGCCGAGCGAGAGCGCTTTCTCGCGATCCACCTCGACGAAGAGTTGCGGCACGCTGGCGCGGAAAAAAGTGTTGGTGGCCGTCAGATCGGGTCGTTTCCTCAGGTCGCCGAGAAACTGCTGCACCGTTCCGGCGAGCTTTTTCGGATCGGCGCTGGCGCGGCTCTGCAGGTACATCTCCATGCCTCCCGCGGTACCGAGGCCCCGGATCGGCACCGGGCTGAATGCGAAAACGAGTCCTTCACTCACGCTCGAGCCGCGAGCGCCGACGAACTTGACGATATCGTCGGCGCTCGCCGTGCGCTCGTCCCATGGCTTCAGGGTGATGAAGAGCGTCGCCGAGCTGGTCTTGTTGCCGCCGCCGATCAGGTCGAAGCCGTTGATCAGAAACACGTGCTCGACCGCCGGATGTTCCGTGAGGACTTTCTGCATCGCCGCGCCCACCTTGCCGGTGCGCGAGAGGGTCGCTCCGTCGGGCAGGACGACCGCTCCGAACAGGTAGCCCTGGTCTTCCGGCGGGACCAGGCTCCCGGGAACGACCCTGAGCAGCCATCCGGTGCATGCGATGACCAGCGCGAAGATGCCGAGCGCGATCGCGGCGTGGTTCGCGACCCAGCGAACGCCGTTGGTGTACACCGACACGATCCATGCGAAACCCTGGTTGAACGGCCTGAAAATCCGCGATTCCCCGTGGGAGGGTTTCAGCAGCAGCGCGCACAAGGCGGGGGTGAGCGTCAGCGCGACCACGCCGGAAATGACCACCGCCGTGACGACGGTGACGGCGAACTGCTGGTAGAGCCGGCCGGCGAGGCCGCCGAGAAAGGCCACCGGGACGAACACCGAGCACAGCACCAGCTCGATCGCGATGATGGCTCCGGTCACCTCGCGCATGGACTCGATCGCCGCTTCCTTGGGCGACAGGCCCTTCTCGGCCATCAGCCGCTCGACGTTCTCCAGCACGACGATCGCGTCGTCCACGACGATGCCGGTGGCGAGCACGATCGCGAACAGGGTCAGCGTGTTGATCGAGAAGCCGAACGCGTACAGGCCGGCGAACGCTCCCACGAGCGAGATCGGCACGGCGATGAAGGGGATGAGCGTCGCGCGCCAGCTCTGCAGGAACACGAACACCACCGCGAGCACGAGCAGCGCCGCGATGAAAAGGGTGTGAATCACTTCCTTGATCGACGCCTGCACGAAGCGCGTGGTGTCGAAGGGGATGATGTAGCTGACGCCGGCCGGGAAGCCCTTGGCGATCTCGTCCATGGTTTTGCGCACCGAGTTCGCAACGTTGAGCGCGTTGGCGCCGGATTGCAGGAAGACGGCGGTGCCGATAGTCGGCCGGCCGTCCACCGTGGTGTAGGCGTCGTAGCTGATCGCGCCCAGCTCGAGACGCGCGATGTCCTTCACGCGCAGCACCCCGCCCGGACCGCTGGCGCGCAGCACGATGTTGCCGAACTCCTCCGGCTGGACGAGCCGTCCCTGGGCGGTCACGGTGTAGATCAGGGCCTGGTCGTCCGGAGCGGGGTCCTGGCCGATCTTGCCGGCGGCGTATTGGTTGCTCTGGGCGCGGATGGCATTGGCGACATCGGTGGCCGTGACGCCGAGCTGCGCCATCTTGTCCGGGCGCAGCCAGATGCGCATCGAGTAGTCGCGCGCACCGAAGATGGTCGCGTCGGCCACGCCGGGAACGCGCTTCAGCACGTCGAGCCCGTTTATGGTCATGAAGTTCGACAGGTAAAGCGTGTCGAAGCGCGGGTCGGTCGAGGTCAACGCGACGAACATCAGGATGTCGAGCGAGCGCTTCTGCACCACCACTCCGGTGCGCTTGACGTCGTCGGGCAGCCGCGGCAGAGCGATCTGCACGCGATTGTTCACCTGGATGGTGGCGTTGTTGACGTCGGTCCCGACCTCGAACGTGCAGGTGATGGTGAGCGTGCCGTTCGAGGAAGACGTGGACTGGAAGTAGAGCAGGCCCTCGACGCCGGAAATCTGCTCCTCGATCGGAGCGGCGACCGTGCGCGAGAGCGTCTCGGCGCTTGCGCCCGGCAGCGCGGCGGTGATCGTCACCGTGGGCGGTGCGATCTCGGGGTATTGCGCGACCGGCAACACCTGAAATGCGACCAGACCCGCGAGCGTGATGATGATCGAGATGACCGACGAAAAGATCGGCCGTTCGATGAAGAACCGCGACATGGCGCTTATTTTGCGGCCGGAGCCGCCGCGGGCTTGGCTTCTGCGGGAGATTGCGGGCTCACCGCGGCGCCCGGCCGAACCTTGAGCAGATTGTCGAGAACGACGCGGTCACCGGGATTGAGTCCGGAGAGGATCATCCAGTCGCTGCCGACCCAGCTGCCCACCTGAACGGGGCGGGCCGCTGCCTTGTTTTCGCGGTCGAGCGTGAACACCAGAAACGTCTTCTCGGTCTGGATGACCGCGGTCTGGGGCACGAGGAACACGTTGTCGCGCTCGCCCGCCACGACGCGGACGCGCACGAACTGGCCGGGGAGCAGCTGCACCTGGGGGTTGCCGAATTCCGCGCGCAACTCCTTGGTGGCGAGGCGGGGGTCGATCTGGGTCGCGGTGAAATTGAGCCGGCCTTTGATCGGATAGAGCGAACCGTCGGGCAGGATCAGGCGCACCTCCGCGGTCTTGATGCGTTCGGGGCTCCTGTCGGGAACCTTCGCGATGTCCGACTCCGAAAGACTGAACCGGACCCAGATCGGATGCACCTGGTTCATCGTCGTCAGCAGGCTGCTTTCCTGTCCGGCCGTCACCAGGCTGCCCTCGGAGCGGGCGATGCGTCCGGCGATGCCGGAGACCGGCGCGGTCACGAGCGTATAGGACAGGTTGAGCTCGGCCTGGCGCAGGTTCGCCTCGGCCGCCTGAAGGGTCGCGCTCGACATCTTCTGCGCCGAGATCGCGTCGTCGAATTCCTTCTGGCTGATCGCCTTCTCCTCGGCGAGCGCCTTGAGCCGGACCGCCTCGCGCCCGGTCTGCTCCTGGCGCGCGCGCTCCTGCGCGATCTGCGCGTTGGTCTGGGCGAGGGCGATCTGGTAGGGCACGGGGTCGATCTGGAAGAGAGAGCTCCCTTCGCGCACGAAGTCCCCCTCGTTGTAGAGGCGCTTGAGCAGGATTCCGGAAACACGCGCCCGGACCTCGACCTCCTTGGAACCCTGCACCTGGCCGACGGCTTCGAGGACGATGGGCACGCGCTGCGGCGCGACCTCGAGCACCTTGGCGGGGATGCTGGGCGCAGCCGGACCGGCGGCGGGGGTATGGGCTCCGCCTTGTTCGCATCCCGCGAGCGAGACCGCGACGAGCAAACCGACAAGCTCCGACAGTCGGTACGGCAATCCAAAGACCATGGGGGATTTCTTCTCGGTGAAGAGTTTTGTCGAGTCGATTATTCTAATATACAATCACGAATGTATGTCAATGATGCGGCGCCTCCGACTTGCGTAGAACGAAACAGGAATCCGAACGTACCCGGCAGGGCATCCTCGCCGCGGCGCGCAAGGTTTTCGCCCGCCAGGGCGTGACTCGCACGACTTTCGAGGAGATCGCAGCCGCGGCTGGCGTCACTCGCGGGGCGATCTACTGGCATTTCGCAGACAAGACCGAGCTGTTCTTCGCGATGCGCGAACAGATGGCCGTGCCCATGATCGACCGGATCGACCTGGCGCTGCTGCCCGCCGACGGGTCCGATCCTCTGGCGGGAGTCGAGCGCTTCCTGGGCGGCATTCTGGAATCGCTCGAAAGCGATGTGCGGGCGCGCCAGACGCTTCAGATCATGGGCTTCAAATGTGAATACGTCGGCGAGCTCGAGCGCGAGCTGGCTCTTCAGCGCCTGCGTTGCTCGGAGCTCCTCTCCAAGCTCTCGGAGGCGTACCGGCGGGCAAGTCGCGCGGGAAAGCTGCGAGCCGGACTGAGTCCGCAGCTGGCAGCGCTCGAAACCTGCACCTTCCTGGTCGGCCTGGTCCGGCTTTGGCTGCTCGATGCCAGGGGCTCTCTCGTGCGCCCGGGCGCACGCAAGCTGATTGCCGCTCACGTCGCCAACCACCGGCGGGTCGGCAAGGGCGGGAACAAGCGAAATCTTTGATTTATTTCCGCGAGAACGCTACTCTCACCGGGCAGGGCCGCGGTTGCGGCCGGGAGAGGCCAGACCGCCGATGCGAACAGTCGTCCTCGACACCGAGACCACCGGCCTGAACGCCAGCCTCGGCGACCGCATCATAGAGCTCGGCTGCATCGAAATCCTCAACCGCCGCGTCACCGATAACAGCTTCCAGCGCTACGTCAATCCCGAGCGCAAGAGCGAGGAGGGCGCGCTCAAGGTTCACGGCATCACCGGCGAATTCCTCCAGGACAAGCCCAAGTTCCGCGAGATCGCGGCCGAGTTCCTCGATTACATCCGGGGCGCCGAGCTGGTGATCCACAACGCGGCCTTCGACGTCGAGTTCCTGAATCTGGAGCTCGCCCGGATCGGGCAGCCCCCGATCGAGGAGCACTGCTCGGGCATCGTCGACTCTCTCAAGCTTGCGCGCGAGCTGCACCCGGGGAAGAGGAACTCCTTGGATGCCTTGTGCGAGCGCTACCAGGTCGAGCACGCCCACCGTACCCTGCACGGTGCCTTGCTGGACGCCGCCCTGCTCGCCGAGGTCTACCTGGCGATGACGCGCGGCCAGGACAGCCTGGCGATCGACCTCGAACCCGCGCGGGCGGCATCGGAAGGGTGGACGGGCCAGGGCGAGCGCCCCACCCTGATCGTCATCCCGGCGAGCGCGGAAGAGATCGCGGAGCACGCGCGCCTGATGGAGGCCATCGAGGCGGAAAACAAGGCGCCCAGTGTGTGGAGACGATTCGAGGCGGCCGTGGAACTCCGCTAGGGCGGTGTGCGAAAATGCTCGCTGGAAGATCGGAGTGAACCGGCGATGTCAGGCACAGGCAAGCCCAGCACTTACGAAGTCGGTCTCGGCAAGAATCCGGCCAACTACGCGCCCCTGACACCGCTCGGCTTCATCGAGCGCGCGGCGTACGTCTATCCCGGTCGCACCGCCGTCATTCACGGAAAGCGTCGCTACACCTGGGGCGAGACCTACGTGCGCTGCCGGCGGCTCGCATCCGCCCTCGCGCGCCGGGGCATAGGCACCGGCGACACCGTGGCGGTGATGCTCGCAAACACGCCGGAAATGTACGAATGCAATTTCGGCGTACCGATGTCCGGCGCGGTGCTGAACGCGCTCAACACGCGGTTGGACGCCGAAGCGATCGCTTTCATGCTCGATCACGGCGGCGCCAAGCTTCTCATCACCGATCGTGAGTTTTCCCCTACTGTCGAACGCGCGCTCGCGCTCGCGAAGGCCAAGCCCGTCGTCGTCGACGTCGACGACGACGAGTATTCCGGGCCGGGCACGCGCATCGGCGCGATCGACTACGAGAGCTTCATTGCGGGTGGCGATCCGCAATTCGCGTGGCAGCCGCCCGATGACGAATGGAACGCGATCTCGCTCAACTACACTTCGGGCACCACCGGCAACCCCAAGGGCGTTGTCTACCACCACCGGGGCGCGTATCTCAATGCGATCTGCAACATCGTCACTTGGGCAATGCCCCACCACGCCGTGTACCTGTGGACGTTGCCGATGTTCCACTGCAACGGCTGGTGTTTCCCCTGGACCATGGCCGCCAACGCGGGCACCAACGTGTGCCTGCGCAGGGTCGACGCCAGGCTGATTCTCGACCTTATCCGCGAACACAAGGTGACGCACTACTGCGGCGCACCCATCGTGCACTCGACGCTGATCAACGCCGATCCTAAGCTTCGCGAAGGCATCCGCCACAAGGTGCACGCCATGGTCGCCGCCGCCGCGCCGCCCGCGGCGATGATCGAGGGCATGGAGCGCATGGGCTGGGAACTGACTCATGTCTACGGCCTGACGGAGGTGTACGGGCCGGCGACCGTCTGCGCGAAACAAGACGAGTGGAAGGAGCTCGACATCGGCAAGCGCACGGAGAGGAACGGCCGGCAGGGCGTGCGCTATCTGATGGAGGAGGGCCTGACGGTGATGAATCCCGAGACCATGACGCCGGTGCCCGCGGACGGCGAGACCATGGGCGAGATCATGTTCCGCGGCAACATCACCATGAAGGGCTACCTGAAGAACGCCAAGGCGAGCGCGGAAGCCTTCGCCGGCGGCTGGTTCCACTCGGGCGATCTCGCGGTGATGCAGCCCGACGGCTACGTCAAGATCAAGGACCGGTCCAAGGACATCATCATTTCGGGCGGCGAGAATATCTCTTCGCTCGAGGTCGAGGATGTGCTCTACCGCCACCCCGCTGTTCTCGCCGCCGCGGTGGTTGCCAAGCCCGACTCCAAGTGGGGCGAGACTCCGTGCGCCTTCGTTGAGCTGAAGCCGGACACCAAGGTGTCCGAGAAAGAGCTCATCGACCACTGCCGGGTACATCTCGCCCGCTTCAAGGCTCCGCGCGCCGTGGTCTTCGGCGTCCTTCCGAAAACCTCGACCGGCAAGATCCAGAAGTTCGTGCTGCGGCAGCAGGCGAGATCGGTGGAGGCCATCGAGTAGGAGTGAGGCCATGAATGCTCCGTCCAAGCCCGAAGTGGAAGCCCCGTACGTGCTGCGCGAAGTCCGGGACGGCATCGCGACGCTGACCCTCAACCGGGGCGATCGCATGAATCCCCTGTCCACCGCGATGCTCAAGTCGCTCCAGGCCGAGATCGACCGGCTCGCCGACGACGATGCGATCAAGGTAGTGGTGCTCGCGGGCGCCGGCAAGCATTTCTGCGCCGGGCACGATCTTCGCGAGATGCGCCAGCACCCGGCCAAGAAATGGCAGAAGGCGCTGTTCGAGCAGTGCAGCCGGATGATGCTGTCGCTGGTCCGCCTTCCCCAGCCGGTGATCGCGCGGGTGCAGGGCGTCGCGGTTGCGGCGGGCTGTCAGTTGGTTTCCATGTGCGACCTCGCCGTCGCCAGCGACGTCGCGCAGTTCGCGTTGCCGGGAATCAAGAGCGGGATTTTCTGCACCACGCCCGGGGTCGGCGTCGCGCGTAATGTCCCGCGCAAGCGCGCCATGGAGATGCTGCTCACGGGCGATCTCATCGACGCGAGCACGGCGCTCGCCTGGGGCCTGGTGAACCGCGTCGCGCCGCTCGCCGAGCTCGACGCCGAAACCGACAAGCTGGCCCGGAAAATCCTCGCGCACAGCGGCGCGGTCGTGACCATGGGCAAGCATTTCTTCTACGCGCAGGTGGGGAAGAGCATGAAGGACGCCTACTCCCTTGCTTCCGAAGGCATGGCCTGCAACATGATGCTCGCGGACGCGGCCGAGGGCATAGACGCTTTTCTCGACAAGCGCAAGCCGCGCTGGCGGGGAAAGTGAGCGGGCTCGATTGCCCGATCGCCGGTCCCGGGTGATACTCGCGGCCTTGCAGGGAGGACCCGCCGGATGACCGCGCGTAGCGTCGCATGAGCAACGAGTGCATTCTGGAAACGCGCGGGCTGACCAAGGAGTTCAAGGGTTTCGTCGCGGTCAGGGACGTCAGCATCAAGGTCCGCCGCGGCAGCGTTCACGCACTCATCGGGCCGAACGGGGCCGGCAAGACCACCTGCTTCAACCTGCTCACGCATTTCCTTTCGCCGACCCGCGGACAGATCCTCTACAACGGGCATGACATCACCGGGTCGAACCCGGCGACGATCGCGCGCATGGGCTTGGCGCGCTCGTTCCAGATCTCCGCGGTATTTCCTCACCTCACCGTGCTCGAGAACGTGCGCATCGCCCTGCAAAGGAAGCGCGGCAACTCGTTCGATTTCTGGACTCGTGACAAGGTGCTGGGCGGGCTCGACGGGCGTGCCCGCGAGCTGCTCGAATCGGTGGGCCTGTCGGGGTTCGAGGAGGCGATCGCGGTGGAGCTTCCCTACGGGCGCAAGCGCGCCCTGGAGATTGCGACCACGCTCGCCCTGGATCCGGAAATGCTCCTGCTCGACGAACCGACCGCGGGTATGGCACATGAGGACGTCGAGCATGTCTCGGCGCTGATCAAGCGCGTCGCCGCCGATCGCACGGTGTTGATGGTCGAGCACAACCTGAGCGTGGTCGCGAAGCTGTCCGATCACATCACCGTGCTCGCGCGCGGGGAAATCATCGCCGAGGGCGATTACGAGACCGTGTCGAAGCATCCCGGGGTGATAGAGGCTTATCTGGGGTCCGAGCATGTCTGAAGCCCCCCTGCTCTCCGTAGCGGGCCTCCATGCCTGGTACGGAGAGTCGCACATCCTGCACGGGGTGGACTTCGAGGTCCGGCGCGGCGAAGTGGTCACGCTTCTCGGCCGCAACGGCGCGGGAAAGACCACGACCCTCAAGTCGGTGATGGGCATGGTCGCGCGCCGCGAAGGCTCGGTGGGGTTCGACGGCAAGGAGACGATTGCGCTTTCCTCCGACCGCATCGCGCGGCTCGGGCTCGCGTTCTGCCCCGAGGAGCGCGGCATCTTCGCGAGCCTCGACGTCGAGGAGAACCTGCTGCTGCCCCCCGAAGTCCGCACCGGCGGCCTCGGGCTCGGCCAGGTCTTCGGACTGTTCCCGAACCTCAAGGAGCGCCTGTCCAGCCAGGGCACCAAGCTGTCGGGGGGCGAGCAGCAGATGCTCGCGATCGGGCGCATCTTGCGCACCGGTGCGAGACTCCTGCTGCTCGACGAGCCGACCGAGGGACTGGCCCCGGTGATCGTGCAGCAGATCAGCCAGACCATCTCGCGGCTCAAGGCGGATGGGTTTACCATCCTGCTGGTCGAGCAGAATTTCCGCTTCGCCTCGCGGGTCGCCGATCGCCACTACGTGATGGAAAACGGCCGTATAGTGGACATGATCCGGAACGCCGAGCTAGAGTCCAACCTCGCGAAGGTCCACGAGTACTTGGGCGTATGAGTATTCAGTTTCGATCAACCAGAGGAGAGAGGGCACCATGGACTACAAACGCAGCTTGATCATCGCCGCGCCGCTTGCGCTCGCCGCCGCGGTCGCGGCGCCGGGCGCGCAGGCGCAGATCTCCGACGGCATCGTCAAGATCGGAGTGCTGTCCGACATGTCCAGCCTCTACTCGGACATCGGAGGCGGCGGATCGGCCGTCGCGGCACGCCTGGCGATCGAGGACTACACCAAGGCCCACGCGGGCCTGAAGGTCGAGCTCATTTCGGCCGACCACCTGAACAAGCCCGACGTCGGCTCGGGCATCGCGCGCCAGTGGTACGACGTCGACAAGGTCGACGCCATCGTCGACGTTCCGACCTCCTCGGTCGCCCTCGCGATCAACCAGGTCACCCGCGAGAAGGGCAAGGCGTTCCTCGTGTCCGGCGCGGCCTCCTCGGACCTCACCGGCAAGGCGTGCTCGCCGAATACCGTACATTGGACCTACGACACCTGGATGCTCGCCAACGGCACCGGCAACGCGATCGTGAAAACCGGCGGCGACACCTGGTTCTTCATCACCGCCGACTACGCCTTCGGCCTCGCGCTCGAGCGCGACACCGAAGCCGTGGTGCTGAAGGACGGCGGCAAGGTGCTCGGCCGGGTGCGTCACCCGCTCAACGCCCAGGATTTCTCCTCTTTCCTGCTGCAGGCGCAGGCCTCCAAGGCGAAGATCATCGGCCTCGCCAACGCGGGTGGGGATACCACCAACTCGATCAAGCAGGCGGCCGAGTTCGGCATCGTCAAGGGCGGGCAGAGCCTGGCGGGCATGCTGGTGTTCATCAGCGACGTGCACGGACTGGGTCTGGACAAGGCCCAAGGGCTGATTTTCACCGAGACTTACTACTGGGATCTGAACGACGCCACCCGCGCCTTCGCCAAGCGTTTCGCCGCGGCGAACGGCGGAAAGTATCCAACGATGGTCCAGGCCGGCGTGTACTCGGCGATCACGCACTACCTCAAGGCGGTCGAGGCCGGCAAGACCGACGACGGCACCAAGACGGTGGCGAAGATGAAGGAGCTCCCGACCGACGACCCGCTCTTCGGCAAGGGCCGCGTGCGCATGGACGGCCGCAAGATCCACCCCGCGTATCTGGTCGAGGTGAAGAAGCCTTCCGAGTCCAAGGGACCGTACGACTATTACAAGATCCGCGCGACCATACCGGCCGACCAGGCGTTCCGGCCGCTGAACGAAGGCGGGTGCTCGCTGGTCAAGTGACGCTAAAGCGGACGCGATAGCGCCGCTTTAGCTGCGCGCAATCGAACGGACGGAAGCAATCCGCCGTTCATCGCGCGCACAAGTTCATGGAAATCTTCGGCATACCGACGCAGGCGCTGTTCGGGCAGCTCCTGATCGGGCTGATCAACGGCTCGTTCTACGCGCTGCTCTCGCTCGGGCTCGCGGTGATCTTCGGCCTGCTGAACATCATCAACTTCACCCATGGCGCGCAGTACATGATGGGGGCGTTCTGCGCGTATTTCCTGCTCTCCTGGCTGGGCATCGGCTACTGGTGGGCGCTCGCGATCGTGCCGCTCGCGGTCGGCGCGGTGGGCGTCGCCATCGAGCGGCTGATGCTTTCCCGGCTCTACAAGCTCGATCACCTCTACGGGCTGCTGCTCACCTTCGGCCTGGCGCTCATCATCCAGGGGTTGTTCCGCCAGCAGTACGGCACTTCGGGCATCCCCTACACCATGCCGAGCGAGCTCGCGGGCGGCCGCAACCTGGGTTTCATGTTCCTGCCGAACTATCGCGCGTGGGTGATCGTCGCGTCGCTCATGGTCTGCCTGGCCACCTGGTTCGTGATCGAGAAGACGAAGCTCGGCTCGTATCTGCGGGCAGCGACCGAGAATCCCGAGCTGGTGCAGGCCTTCGGCGTGAATGTGCCCCGCATGATCACGCTGACCTACGGGTTCGGCGTCGGTCTCGCCGCGTTCGCGGGTGTGATGGCCGGGCCGATCTACCAGGTGAACCCGCTCATGGGAGCCGACCTCATCATCGTGGTGTTCGCGGTGGTGGTGATCGGCGGCATGGGCTCGATCATGGGCTCGATCGTGACCGGCTTCGCGCTGGGGCTCATCGAAGGCCTCACGAAGGTGTTCTATCCCGAAGCGTCGAACACGGTGATATTCATCATCATGGCGATCGTGCTCATGATCAAGCCGGCCGGGCTCTTCGGGACGCAACGATGAGGGTCCGCTAACGTGTCGGCCGTACCGAACGTCGCGCTTGCCGGAACCGCGAACGGATCCGGGCACCAGCGCATCGCATTCGCGGCGATGATCGTGTTCTTCGCGCTCGCCCCGCTCGTCGCCTATCCGATCTTCCTGATGAAGGTAATGTGCTTCGCGCTCTTCGCCTGTGCTTTCAATCTTCTGATCGGCTACGGCGGCCTCGTCTCTTTCGGCCACGCGATGTTCCTCGGTACCGCAGGTTACGCCTCCGCGCACGCGGCCAAGGTGTGGGGCTTTCCGCCGGAATTCGCGATCCTGTTCGGGACCGCGGCGTCGGCTCTGCTCGGGCTGGTGACGGGCCTGCTCGCGATCCGGCGCCAGGGCATCTACTTCGCGATGATCACGCTCGCGCTCGCCCAGATGGTTTACTTCTTCTACCTTCAGGCGCCGTTTACCGGAGGCGAAGACGGCATTCAGGCGGTTCCGCGCGGGAAGCTCTTCGGCATGATCGATCTCCGCAACGTGTGGGCGATGTACGCGCTGGTGTTCGCGGTGTTCGTCGGCGGGTTCCTGCTCATACACCGCACCGTGCATTCGCCTTTCGGGCAGGTGCTCAAGGCGATCCGCGAGAACGAGCCGCGAGCGCTGTCTCTGGGCTACGACGTCAACCGTTACAAGCTCCTCGCGTACGTGTTGTCGGCGACCCTTGCGGGCCTTGCCGGGGCGACCAAGGCCCTGGTGTTCGAACTCGCCTCGCTCACCGACGTGCACTGGACCATGTCGGGAGAAGTCGTGCTGATGGTGCTGCTCGGGGGATTGGGCACCGTGTTCGGGCCGGTCGTCGGGGCGCTCGTCATCGTCGCGATGGAGAACTACCTGGCGCAGCTCGGGTCCTGGGTGACGGTGACCCAAGGGGTGATCTTCGTGATCTGCGTGCTCACGTTCCGTCGCGGCGTCGTCGGCGAGCTGGGGCACTGGCTCAAGAAGCCGCTGTAGCCGGGCACCGGCCAGCCAGGCTCGCCCGGGATCTGCCTTGCAGGAAATCACCCGCCTGATCGCGCAGCACGGCCTGTGGCTGGTCTTCGGCAACGTGCTGATCGAGCAGGTCGGCCTGCCCGTGCCCGCGATTCCGACGCTGGTCATCGCCGGGGCTCTCGCCGTCGACGGAAGGCTGTCCGCCTGGGCCGTCTTTGGTGCCGCTTTCGTCGCTTGTACCCTCGGCGATGTGCTCTGGTACCTCGCAGGCCGGATCTACGGCCGGCGCGTCATGCGGCTGCTTTGCCGGATTTCGCTGTCGCCCGACTCGTGTGTGCGCCAGACCGAAAACCATTTCGAGCGCTGGGGCGGCACCGCCCTGGTGCTCGCGAAGTTCATCCCGGGTCTGAGCGGCATCGCGCCGCCGCTCGCCGGCGCAACGCGGCTGCCCTGGGCATACTTTCTGCTCCTGAACAGCCTGGGCGTGGTGATCTGGGCCGGCGTCGCGATCGGCGCCGGGATGCTGTTCCACGCGGAAATCGATCGCCTGCTGTCCCGCATGGACGGACTGGGCAGCTGGGCGTTAGGGACGATAGTCGCGCTGCTCGCGGGATATATCGCTCTCAAGTGGTGGCAGCGGCGGCGACTGCACAAGATGCTGCGCGTCGCCCGGATCACCGCCGGTGAATTGAAAAAGCTGTTCGAGGACGAAAAGCGCCCGGTGGTGGTCGACGTGCGCTCCTCCGTCGGCCGGGATCAGGACCCGCGCTTCATTCCCGGAGCGCTGCGGATGGATATGGCGGAAGTGGAGGACAAGCTCGAGCAGCTGCCGGTCGAGCGCGACATCATCTTCTACTGCGACTGCCCCAACGAGGCCTCCGCCGCCCATGTTGCGAAGCGATTGATGGATCTCGGCTACACGCGCGTGCGCCCCCTGCACGGGGGATTGGACGCCTGGATCGCCGCCGGATACGCCGTCGAGCAGCGCTCTCCGGGCTAGATGATCTTTTTCGCGGCGAGGCGCTCGAGGTCGTTGTCGCTCATGCCGAGCACGCCCGAGAGGACTTCGCGCGTGTGCTGCCCGAGCAGGGGCGGGGGCCGATCGTATGCGACCGGCGTTTCCGAGAAGCGCATCGGGCTCGCGACGCCCGGCGTCGTCCCTGAAAGCGGGTGGGGCATCTGGATCTTGAGCCCGCGGTGCCGGACCTGCGGGTTCTCGAACACTTCCTGGTAGTTGTTGATCGGTCCGCAGGGAACGTTGGCCGCGTCGAACCGGTCGATCCAGTCGCGACTCGGACGACGCTTCATGATGTCCTGGACGATGGGTATGAGCGCCCGGCGGTTGCGGATGCGGTCCGGCATGGTCTTGAAGCGCGGCTCGCTTGCGAGCTCGGGCCGCCCGGCCGCCTCGCAGAAACTCACCCATTGGCTGTCGTTGCCGGCGCCGAGGATCAGGTGCCCGTCCGAGGTGGGGAAGACCTCATAGGGGAGCAGGTTCGGGTGCGCATTGCCCCAGCGCTCCGGAAGCTTGCCGGAATGGAAATAGTTGGAAATCTGGTTCGCGCCGAAGGCGACGATGGTGTCGAGCAGCGCGAGGTCGATGTACTGGCCCGCCCCGGTGCGCTCGCAGTGCAGGAGGGCGGCGGTGACGGCGAGGCTCGCGTACATGCCCGCCATCACGTCGGTGACCGCGATGCCGACTTTCTGCGGGCCGCCGCCGGGAAGTCCGTCGCGCTCCCCGGTGATGCTCATCAGCCCGCCCATGCCCTGGAAGATGAAATCGTAGCCCGGGAGGTGCGCGCTGGGACCGCTCTGCCCGTAGCCGGTGACCGAGCAGTAGACGAGCCGCGGATTGATCTTCCTCAGGTCTTCGTAGCCGAGTCCGTATTTCACAAGGCCACCGACCTTGTAGTTTTCCAGGAGCACGTCGCACTTGGCCGCCAGCTCGCGCGCGATCTTCCCGCCCTCGGGCGTCGCGATGTCGAGCGTCACCGATTTCTTGCCTCGATTGACCGAAAGGAAGTAGGCCGATTCCCCCGTCTCCTTTCCGTCCTTGTCCTTGAGAAAAGGCGGGCCCCAGCTGCGCGTGTCGTCGCCGGACCCCGGCCGCTCGATCTTGATCACTTCGGCGCCGAGGTCGGCGAGGTTCTGCGACGCCCAGGGGCCGGCGAGCACGCGCGTCAGATCGAGTACACGGATATGCGAGAGGGGACGCGCCATAGGGGACGATTCGGGACGGGGCGATTATAATCCGTGTGGTTTTCTCCAAGACGACGTCAATGAAAATCCTGGTTGCAGTCAAGCGCGTGGTCGATTTCAACGTCAAAGTGAGGGTCAAGGGCGACGGTTCCGGGGTCGAGACCGCCAACGTCAAGATGTCCATGAACCCCTTCGACGAGATCGCCATCGAAGAGGCGGTACGGCTCAAGGAAGCGGGCACCGCGACGGAAATCGTCGCCGTTTCCTGCGGCGTCCAGGCCTGCCAGGAGACGCTGCGGACCGCGCTTGCACTGGGCGCCGACCGCGCCATTCTCGTCGAGACCGACGCCGAGTTGCAGCCCCTCGCCGTCGCGAAGTTGCTGCGCGCGATCGCACAGAAGGAGAGCCCGGGGCTCGTGATCCTCGGCAAGCAGGCGATCGACGACGACTGCAACCAGACGGGTCAGATGCTCGCGGCGCTCCTCGGCTGGCCGCAGGCGACTTTCGCGTCCAAGCTCAAGCCATCGGGAGACCGTGCCGAGGTGACGCGCGAAGTGGACGGGGGACTGGAGACGATCGCGATCAAGCTGCCCGCCGTCGTGACCACCGACCTGCGTCTCAACGAGCCGCGCTACGTCACGCTGCCCAACATCATGAAGGCGAAGAAAAAACCACTCGAGCTGCTCAAGCCCGAGGCGCTCGGCGTCGACGTGGCTCCGCGCCTGAAGACGCTGAAGGTCGAGGAGCCGTCCAAGCGCAAGGCGGGGGTGAAAGTGCCCGATGCCAGGGCGCTGGTGCAGAAGCTGCGGAGCGAGGCGAAAGTCATCGCATGAGCGTCCTCGTCATCGCCGAGCACGACAACGCATCGCTCAAGCCGGCGACGCTCAACACCATCGCTGCCGCCGCCAAGATCGGAGGCGAAATCGCGGTGCTCGTCGCGGGGGCTGGTTGCGCGGCGTCCGCCAAAGCCGCCGCGGCGATACCCGGCGTTGGAAAAGTCCTCGTCGCCGACGCGCAGCACTACAAGGATCAGCTCGCGGAGAATCTCTCCGCTCTGGTGGTTGCGCTCGCGCCGGCCTTCACGCACATCCTCGCGCCAGCGACTTCCTTCGGAAAGAACGTGGCACCGCGGATCGCGGCGCTGCTCGACGTGGCGCAGATCTCCGACATCGTGGAGGTCAGGAGCGCCGACACTTTCGTCCGGCCGATCTACGCCGGCAACGCTCTCGCGACCGTTCAATCATCGGACAAGGTCAAGGTGATCACGGTACGCACTACCGGGTTCGATGCCGTCGCCGCGAGCGGCGGCTCCGCCGCGGTGGAGAACGCGCCCGTGGGCCCCGAAACCGGGCTCTCGTCGCTCGTGGGACGCGCGCTGACCAAGTCGGAGCGCCCCGAGCTGACTTCGGCCCGGGTGATCGTTTCCGGCGGCCGCGGCATGGGGTCGGGCGAGAACTTCAAGCTGCTCGAGCCGCTCGCCGACAAGCTGCACGCCGCGATGGGCGCTTCGCGCGCGGCGGTGGACGCGGGCTTCGTGCCCAACGACTGGCAAGTCGGCCAGACCGGCAAGATCGTCGCGCCCGACCTCTATATCGCGGTCGGCATCTCGGGCGCGATCCAGCACCTCGCGGGGATGAAGGACAGCCGGGTCATCGTGGCGATCAACAAGGACGAGGAAGCGCCGATCTTCCAGGTCGCGGACTATGGGATCGTCGGGGACTTGTTCCAGGTCGTGCCGGAGCTGGTCAGGGAACTGGGATAGATTTCCGGGAGACAACATGAGCGAATACAAAGCGCCTTTGCGCGACATGCACTTCGTAATGCAGGAGCTCGCCGGTCTCGCCGAGATCGCGAAGCTTCCCGGCTGCGAAGAGATCAACGCGGAGCTGGTCGACCAGATCCTCGAGGAGAGCGCGAAGTTCGCGACCGGCGTCCTCTCGCCGCTCAACCGGCCTGCCGACAAGGAAGGCTCGAGGTGGGACAAGGGCAAGGTCACCACGCCCAAGGGATTCAAGGAGGCCTACAAGCAGTTCATCGAAGGCGGCTGGAACGCGCTGCAGGCGCCGACGGAGCATGGAGGCCAAGGCTTGCCGAAGATCGTCTCGACTCCGGTCGTGGAGATGTGGAAATCGGCCAACCTTTCATTTTCGTTGGTGACCATGCTCACAGCCGGGGCCGCGGAGGCGCTGATCCTGCGCGGCAGCGAAGCGCAGAAGAAACAGTACCTTCCCAAGATGATCGAGGGCACCTGGACCGGAACCATGAACCTCACCGAGCCGCAGGCGGGCACGGACCTGGGGCTGGTGCGGACCAAGGCCACCCGGGAGGGAGACCACTACCGAATTTCCGGTCAGAAGATTTTCATCACCTACGGCGAGCACGATCTTGCTGACAACATCGTGCACCTGGTGCTCGCGCGCGTCGACGGCGCGCCCGAGGGCGTGCGCGGGATCTCGATGTTCCTCGTGCCGAAGTTTCTGGTCAACGCGGACGGATCGATAGGAGAGAGGAACAGCGTGCAGTGCGCCTCGATCGAGCACAAGCTCGGCATCCACGCGAGTCCGACGGCCGTTCTCGTATACGAGAACGCCCTGGGGTATCTGGTCGGCGAGGAGAACCGCGGGCTGGAATACATGTTCATCATGATGAACCTCGCGCGCTTCGCGGTGGGCATGGAAGGCCTGTCGATTTCGGAGCGCGCCTACCAGCAGGCGCTCGCGTACGCGAAAGAGCGGGTCCAGAGCCGGGACGTCGCGGGCGGCGGCAAGGCCGTGACCATCATCCACCATCCCGACGTGCGCAGGATGCTGATGAGCATGAAGTCGCAGATCGAGGCGATGCGCGCGCTGGCGTACGTAGTCGCGGCCGCGGTGGACAAGTCGCTGAGGCATCCCGACAAGGAGGAACGCGCGCGCAACCAGGCCTTCGTCGACTTCATGATTCCGATCGTCAAGGGCTGGTTTACCGAGACCGGGATCGAAATCGCCTCCACCGGCATCCAGGTGCACGGTGGAATGGGATTCATCGAGGAAACCGGTGCCGCGCAACATCTGCGCGACGCGAGGATCACTACGATCTACGAAGGCACGACCGGGATCCAGGCGAACGATCTGATCGGCCGAAAAATCGCCCGCGAGGGTGGCGCCACCGCGAAGAACGTCATCGCCGCCATGCGCGGGGTTGAAGCCGAGCTGGGCAAAGTGCCGGGCGAAGACATGGCCGCGACCCGCGAGGCATTCTCCGCTGCGCTGACCGCTGCGGAGGAGTGCGTGTCCTGGATGGTGATCACCTACGGCAACGACATCAAGGCGGCGCACGCCGGCGCCGTGCCCTTCCTCAAGCTCATGGGCATCGTCTGCGGCGGCTGGCAACTCGCGCGCTCGGCGTTGATCGCGCATCAGCGCCTGTCGGAAGGGAAGGGCGTCAAGTCTTTCTACGAGGCCAAGATCAAGACCGCGCGGTTCTACGCCGATCACGTGCTGACGCAGGCCCCAGGACTGCGCAACACGGTCGTGCACGGCGCCGCTGGAGTCATGGCGCTGGCGGAGGAACAGTTCTAGGAGCGCAACTGTCGGTTCCGGGCGGACGCCAATAGGAAGATCGAGGCACGGGGACTAGAATAGGAAAAAAACCGTCCTCGAAGGGGAGTCGATGGGCGACCGGCATACCTTGTTCGCTTGGGCTGAACGCGGCGCGATCGCAGACCTGAGGGCGGCCCTTGGCGCCGCCGGAGTGCTGCCGGACGCGCGCGATTGGCGCGACTTTCTCGACCGCTTGCTGCTGTGGTCCGGCGCGGCGGCGCTCGCCGCAGGGGTAGTGTTCTTCGTTGCGTACAACTGGAACGATCTCGGCAAGTACGCGAAGTTCGGCCTGGTCGAGCTGCTCGTCGTCGGGGGAGTCCTCGGCTACTGGCGGTTCAGCCCCGAGCGTGCCACGGGCAAGGCCTCACTTCTCGTCGCCTCGATCCTGCTGGGCGCCCTGCTCGCGCTCTTCGGCCAGACCTACCAGACCGGCGCCGATACCTGGGAGCTCTTCGCGAACTGGGCGGGGTTGATACTGCCCTGGGTGATAGTCGGACGCTTCGCGGGCCTGTGGATGCTGTGGATCGCGATCGCGAATGCCGCGATCGTTTTCTATTTCCTGGTCTTCCCCGGCTTGCTCGGGATGCTGTTCAGCACCGAGCGCCAGCTGTGGACGCTGTTCGTCTTCAACACCTCGGCCCTGGTCGTCTGGGAACTCGCCGCGCGGCGGATTGACTGGCTCGGCGAGCGCTGGGCGCCGCGCCTGCTCGCGACCGCGAGCGGCGCGATCGTCACGTTCCTGGTGCTGCTCTTGATCGTCGACTGGCGTGAAGTCAGCGGCATCGCCTCGGTCGTTTACCTGGCGTGGCTGGGGTGCGCGCTCGCGGCGTACAGGGTGAAAGGCCGCGATGTCCTGATCCTCGCCGGCGGCTGCCTCTCGATCATCGTCGTGGTGACCACGTTTCTCGGCAAGAACCTGCTTTCGGGTAGAGGCGAAGCCGGCGCCTTTCTCTTCATCTCGTTGGCGGTGATCGCAATGGGGGCCGCTTCGGGCTGGTGGCTCAAGCGCGTCGCGAACGAGGAGCGCGTGTGAAGGCATCCCCTGCACCTGAGCTTTGGGCGAAGCTCGCATCTGCGGGTCTGACCGTCGGCGGCATGCCCGAGGCTGAGGGTCACACGCCTTGGTACGTGCGCGTGATGCTCGGCATTGCGGGTTGGCTGGCTGCCGGCTTCCTGCTCGGATTCGTCGGCGTAGGGTTCGCCTTCGTGATGGAGAGCAAGACCGCATCGATAGCGGTCGGCTTCATGGTGATCGCGGCATCCTACGCGGTGTTCCGCATGGCGCCGCGCAACGATTTCAGCTCGATGTTCGGTCTGGCGGTCAGCTTCGCCGGACAGGCGCTCGTCACGTCCGGCATCGTCGGCTTGTTCGAGCGCCACATGACCGGCGCGGCGCCCTGGCTGATGATCGCCGCGATCGAAGCGGCGCTTGCCGTGGCGATGCCGAATTTCATTCACCGGGTGGTGTCGGCGGCCGCTGCGGCGCTCGCCTTCGTATACGCGTGCGAGATATCCGGCGCCCATGCGGTGGCCGCGGGAGTTCTCGCTGCGTCGGTCGCCTTCGTGTGGTTGCAGGAAATGCGCTTCGGCAGGTTCGTTGCGGTCGCCGCGCCGATCGGATACGGGCTGACGCTCGCGATGATCCAGGTCGAGGGGATGGCGTCGTTTCGCCACTCGATGGCGATATTGGCGCAGGAAAAGGCGTTCCTCGGCACCTCGCTCTGGATCGGAGAAACCGTCGTCGCGATCGCGCTGCTCGCCTCGGTGTGGATGCTGGCTAGGCGGGCCGGTTGGCGCCACGGGGAATCCCGGACGGTTCTGGCTCTTGCCGCCGCCGCCGCCATCGGCGCCGCGTCCTTCAAGGCGCCGGGCATCGCCGGAGGCTTGATGATCGTCCTGCTCGGATTCGCGAACGGGAATCGGGTGCTGGCAAGTCTGGGGATCGCGTCACTGCTCGTTTACGTTTCGAGCTATTACTACCTGCTCGATGCGACTCTCCTCGCGAAATCCGGAGTTTTGCTGGCGACCGGCGCGGTGCTGCTCGGGGTGCGCTGGCTCGTTCTGGCTGTCGTGATGCCGAAGAAGGTCGCGGGTGCGTAGCGCCGGTGCGATCCTCGCGTGCGTGTTGGTCCTCGCGCTCGTCAACTTTTCCATCGCCGGCAAGGAACGCCAGCTCGAGAACGGCCGTATCGTGTATCTCGAGCTTGCACCGGTGGACCCGCGCTCGCTCATGCAGGGCGACTATATGGCCCTGGGGTTCCGGATCGCCAACGACGCGCTGCCGGCGATGCCGCGCACGAACACTTCGGGCTCGCGGCGCGTTTTCGGGCCTAGTAACCTCGAGGCGGCGGATGGGCGCATCGTGGCTGCGCTCGACGAGCGCTCGATCGCGAGCTACCGGCGCCTCGACGACGGAACGCCGACGGGGGCGAATGAGGTCCTGCTGCGCTACCGAGTGCGGGAGGGCACGCTCAAGTTCGCAACCAATGCATTCTTCTTCCAGGAGGGCACGGGGAGGCGCTACGAGAAGGCGCGCTATGGCGAGTTTCGCGTGGCACCCGACGGCGAGGTTCTCCTCACCGGACTTCGCGGCACGGATCTCGAACCGTTGAAATGAATCGCCCGGGTCAGGGCCGGGGCGAGCGCGGATCCAGGGTTACGCGCCGCAATGCTCCGCCTTCGGGGTGAAAGTCCACGCGGAATCCGAGCGAGCGCGCGAGTTGCACCATGGGCGTGTTGGACGCGAACACCTCACCGATGAGGTGCTCGACACCGTGCTCGCGCGCCGTTTCGATCAGTATGGCGAGAAGCTTTCTGCCTATGCCGCGGCCCTGCCACGCGTCCGCGATGGTGATGGCGAACTCGCAGGTCACGCCATCGGCCAGGCGCACATAGCGCGCGATGCCGATCGCGGCCTCCAGGCCCTCGATGGTCGACGTCGCGATCAGCGCCATGTCGCGGCTGAAATCGACGCGGGTCAATTGGTCCAGCAGTTTGGGTGTAAGCCTCACGCCGGCCCCGAGAAAGCGGTTGTAGCGCGCTTCCGTCGACAGCCTGCGCGCGAACTCGGTCTGGAGGTCGATGTCCTCGGGGTGGATAGGCCGCACGGTCACTGAATGCGACAGTCCCAGAGGCCAGGAGGCCACCAGGCTGCCGGGGTGGGGCGTGGATGCCTGCATGGCCTAGCTCGCCGCCACCGGTCGATGCGTCTCGATCAGGCGCTCGAACGCGGCCTGGGCGCGGGCGAGCGAGCGAGTGTCGTCGAGCAAACGGCGGTCGTGATGAGCGGCGAGCACGATGCCGAGCAGCTCGAAGCCGAGCTGCCAGGGGTCGGTCTGCGGCTTGAGGTGCCCCGCATCGATCGCAAGGCGGATGGCCTTGGCGATCGCCCCGCGCAGCTCGCGCTGGCCGGCGACGAGCACATCCCGCACCGCCCCAGGGCGGTCGTCGTATTCGACCGAAGCCGCGAGCATTACGCAGCCCCCCGGCGGATCTTTCCTTTCGAGCCAGGCGAGCCAGTTGGAGAACAGGGCGCGAAGGCGCGGCAACCCGCGTGCTTCCTTCAGGGCCGGCAAGAACACGCGCTCCTGAAAAAGGCTCTGCGCCTGCTTGAGAGTGAGAACCTGGAGGTCTTCCTTGGAACCGAAGTGCGCGAACAAGCCGCTTTTGGAGAGTCCAAGCCGCGAGGCGAGCGAACCGATGCTCAGGCCCTCGAGTCCGACCTGACTGGCGAGGGCCACCGCCTCGTTGAGAATCATGCCGCGAGTTTCTTCTCCTTTGCGCATCCGTGGAGGTTAGCACGAACGTTCGTGTTCTACAAGATACAGTGTAATCAGTCAGTTATCCAATCTGGCGTCGAAAACAAGAGGCAGGTAGAGCGTAAATGTGCTGCCACTGCCAGAAGTGCTGCTCACCCGTATCTCACCCCCGAGCCGTTGCGCCAGCTCTTTGCTGATGGAGAGGCCGAGACCGGTTCCTCCGAACTCCCTGTTAGTGCCCCCGTCGACCTGTTGGAAGGCCTGGAAAATGAGCTCCTGCTTGTCCTCGGGGATTCCCACTCCGGTGTCGCTGACCGAAAACGCCACAGCGCCATGCGCCCGGTCCAGCTGCGCGTGCCCCGGCGTCCAGCCCGATTTCGAAGCCGCAATGCGCAGAGCCACGCCGCCCTGCCTGGTGAACTTGAACGCGTTGGCGAGGAGGTTCCGGAGAATCTGCCGCAGGCGCTGGGGGTCGGTTTCCACGGCGTCGGGCAGGCCCTCGTCAACCACGATGTCGAAGCGCAGGCCGGCATCGCGCGCGGCCTGCCCGAAAGCGCTTTCCAGATAATCTTTCATCCCGCTCAGGCCTGCCGGTCCGATATTGAGGGCAGTGGGGACACCGGATTCGATCCTGGCGAGGTCGAGAAGGTCGTTGATGAGGGCGAGCAGATCACCGCCGGCCTCGTGAATTACTTGCGCCTGTTGCACCTGCTTGGGCGTG
>Ga0209811_10000292_pt1 | contig 22959 bp, 24 predicted proteins | sample Coa_R1_6_FD_187161 | JGI IMG/M metagenome (GOLD analysis project Ga0209811, IMG submission 187161) | Surface soil microbial communities from Centralia Pennsylvania, which are recovering from an underground coalmine fire. - Coalmine... | ecosystem: Environmental > Terrestrial > Soil >... | reverse complement strand
CTTGCCCTCGATCTCGGCGCGCAGGGCGAGCAGGTTGCGAAAACCCTCCCTGTCGAAGCGTGCGTCCGGCGTGAAGCCGCGCACGGGGTCGGCGAGCACCGCGTAGCTGCGCTCGGCCACGTCGCGCGGGATCTTGAGCTTGTCCATCAGGATCGCCACGCACGCGGCGCGGTTCCCGGGGCGGCGCACCCAGCGCAGCGACTCGACGTAGGCCGCGATGTAGCGCTCGAGCAATGCGCCGTTGGCTTCCACCCAAGCCCGAATGGCAAAGGCGCCGTTCGCCTGGTACGGTCCGAGCATGTCCACGGTGTTCCCCAGGCTCTTCATCCCGAGCTGCTCGGCCTGGATGGTGAAGGGGAGGTTGAGGATCGCGGCCGTGTAGTCCTTGTTTCCGGCCATGGCCTTGAGGCGCAGCTCGCCGCGGCCGACCGGCACGACCTTGTAGTCGTCGCCCTCCCGCAGGCCGTGCTTGAGCAGGATCTTTTTCGCCTGGATCGCGTAGGCGGTGTTCGGCGCATCGACGATGAGCGTCCGCCCGCGCAGATCGGAAAACGACGAGATGCCGGCCTGGACGAAGAACTCGTTCATGCCGTTGTCGCCGCCGGTGACGATCACCACGTCCTTGTTCGCATCGGCCATCGCCACGGCGTTGTCCACCGCGGCGTGCACCACGTCGAACCGGCCCGCGGCAAGGCCTTCGCGCTGGGCGGTGGAGTTCTCGGTGAACGAGAGCTCGAGCGCCAATCCGCGCTTCGCGAAAATCCCCTGCTCGATGCCGGCGTGAAACGGCAGGGCCTTGGCGTTCGGAAAGGTGTTGACGCGGACGGTGTCGGGGCCCGCCGCGAGTGCGGCGGAGCAGAACGCCGCGGCGGCCGCCGCGAGGAGCGCGCGCATCACTCGACGACGATGTTGCCGTCGCGGGCGATGGTCCGCCATTTCTCGTAGTCGGCGCGGACGTAGGCCGCGAACTCGGCTCGGCTCATGTCCATGATGTCCACGCCCATCGAGCGGTAGCGCTCGCGCACGGTCTCGTTGGAGAGCGCGCGGCGCAAAGCGGCGGTGAGCTTGTCGGCGACGGGCGCGGGAACGCCCGCCGGCGCGAATATTCCGGTGAAGGTGCTCGCCTCGTAACCCGGCACGCCCGATTCGTCGAGCGTCGGGACGTTGGGCAGGAGAGGCGAGCGGGCCTTCGAGCTGACCGCCAGCGCCTTGAGGCGCCCGCTGCGGATGTGCTCGATCGAGGCGGTGAGCTGGTCCATCATGGTCTCGACCTGCCCGCCGAGGAGGTCGGTGATCGCCGGGCCGCTGCCCTTGTAGGGAACGTGCACGAGCTTCAGGTTCGCCTGGCGCATCAGCAGCTCGATCGCGAGATGGTTGGAGGAGCCGCTGCCCGCGGAGGCGATGGTGAGGCCGCCCGGCTTTGAGCTGGCGAGCGCCGCGAACTCCTTGTAGGTCGACACCGGGGTGGTGAGCGCCGCGGTGAGCACGATGGGCACGGACTGTATCGGGCCGATCGCGACCAGATCCTTCACCGGGTCGTAGGTGATGTTCTTGAATACCGCGGGACCGGCGGTGATGGTGCCGCTCGAGCCCAGGAGCAGGGCGTAGCCGTCGGCCGGCGCCTTGGCGACGGCGGTGGTCCCGATCCTGCCCGCGGCGCCGGCGCGGTTCTCGACGATGACCTGCTGCCCGAGCGCCTCCGAGAGCGCCGGCGCGACGGTGCGCGCCGTGATGTCGACGTTGCCGCTGGCGGGCCAGGGAACCACGATCTTGACGGGATGGGCGGGAAAATCCTGCGCCGGCGCGGCCGAAGCGGCGAACGCGAGCGCGAGAAACCATCGCCTGACCATGCTTCCTCCTCGTTTTGGAAATCGTAGCACGGTCCGGTCCGCTATCCGGAACGTCGGTGGCTTTGGCGGAATAGGCGCGCTATCCTATTTACGTCCGACCCCGGAGTTTCCCATGCTCGCAACCGACAGAGTCAAGGTGTTCTGGCAGCCCGGATGCACCAGCTGCCTGCGCACCAAGGAGTTCCTCACCAAGAGCGGTGTGGACTACGAATCGATCAACGTGCACGGCAACGCGGCCGGCATGGCGGAGCTGAACAAGCTCGGCGCGCGCAGCGTCCCGGTGGTCGCGCGCGGCGGCAAGTTCGTCTTCGCGCAGAGCCTCGCCGACGTCATCAAGTTCCTCGACCTGAAGGTGAAGCAGCAGGAGCGCCTGAGTCCGGAGGAGCTGGTGAAGAGGCTCGGGATCGTGCTGCCCGCGGCCTGCCGCTACATCCGGCAGATACCGCCGGAGCAGTTCGACAAGACTTTCCGCAACCGCAACCGGCCGATCCGCGTCCTGTGCCACCACGTGTTTCGCATCGTCGAGGGATTTCTCGAGTCGATGCAGGACGGCAAGGAGCTGACCTACGAACGCATCATGCAGGAGGCGCCGGGCCTGCGGACGGGCGAAGCCATCGCGAGCTTCGGCGAGAGCGTGCTGGCGCGCTTCCAGAAATGGTGGGCCGCTTACCCCGACCACAAGTGCTCGCAGATGATGGAGACCTACTTCGGCAAGCAACCTTTGCATCTGGTGCTCGAGAGAACGGTGTGGCATCCGACGCAGCACACGCGCCAGCTGATGCTGGTGCTCGAATCGCTCAACATCGAACCCGACCGCCGGTTGACGGCGGCAGACCTCGCGGGCCTGCCGCTTCCGGACAAGGCCTGGGACGACGAAAAGGAGGCAGCATGAAGAAGATGCTGGTCGTGGTGGTCGCATCTGCAGCGGCGGCGCTGAGTTTCGCGGCGTTCGCCCAGCAGCGCAATTTCGACGCGGTACAGATCAAGACGACGAAAGTTGCCGACGGCATCTACATGCTCGAAGGCGAGGGCGGCAATATCGGCGTGTCGGCCGGCGAGGACGGCGTGTTCCTGATCGACGACCAGTTCGCGCCCCTGACGCCCAAGATCGTCGCCGCGGTGAAGACGATCTCGGACAAGCCGATCCGTTTCCTCATGAATACCCACTGGCACGGCGACCACGTCGGGGGCAACGAGAACCTCGGCAAGGCGGGGGTCGTCATCATCGCGCACGACAACGTGTACAAGCGCATGTCGGTCGGCGGCGCGATCACGATGCTCAAGCAGAACTACGCGCCCTACCCCAGGGTGGCGCTGCCCACCGTCAGCTTCAGCCAGAGCGCGAGCTTCCATCTGAACGGCGACGACGTCACCTCGACGCACCTGCCGCCGGCGCACACCGACGGCGACTCCTTCGTGCGCTTCGCCAAGGCGAACGTGGTCCACACGGGCGACGTCTTTGCCTCCTACCGCTATCCCTTCATCGACCCCGAGAGCGGCGGGTCGGTCAAAGGCGTGTTGCGCGCGGTCGACCAGCTGCTGCTGGTGATCGACGACAAGACCAAGGTCATCCCGGGGCACGGCGGCCTGTCGTCCAGGAAGGACGTGCTCGCCTACCGGAAGATGATCGCGACGGCGATCTCGAAAATCGAGCCGATGGCGAAATCGGGCAGAACGCTGCAGCAGGTGATCGACGCCAAGCCGCTGCGCGAATTCGACGAGGAATGGGGCAAGTTCAGGAAGCCCGAGGCCTTCGTCGAGATCGTCTACAGCGGGTTGAAGCCGGCCAAGAAATAGAAAGGCCCGGCTCGCGTCAGGCGGCGCCCGCGGCGTCGGCGCTGTCCTCGAGCTCGGAGAAGCGCACCGGGAGCACCTCGCGCGTCGCGAGCCTGCCTTCCGCGGATTTCTCCAGGACCATGAGCTGCTGCCTGTCGGGGATGCCCGTCGGGATCACCATTCTGCCGCCGGCTTTCAGCTGCGCGATCAGCGGCGGCGGGATCAGATCGGGCGCCGCCGTGACCATGATCTTGTCGAAGGGCGCGTGCTCGCTCCAGCCGTAGTAGCCGTTGCCTACGCCGATCTCGATGTTGGCGTAGCCCAGGCGCTCGAGGCGCTTGCGGGTCTGGAGCGCGAGCTCCTCGATGATGTCGATGCTGTAGACCTGCTTGACGAGCTTGGAGAGAATCGCCGCCTGGTAGCCGACGCCGGCGCCGACCTCGAGCACCGTGTCCCCGGCTTGCGGCTCGAGCAGATCGGTCATGAGCGCGACGATGAAAGGCTGCGAGACCGTTTTGCCGTAGCCGACCGGCAGGGGCGAATTGATGTACGAGTAGGCCTGGAGCTCGACCGGCACGAACTCGTGGCGCGGTATCCTGCCCATCACCTCAATGACCCGGGCGTCGAAGGCCGACTTGCCGAGGCGCTGCGTGAGAAACACAGCCTCCGCGACCACCTCGGTGATCATCTGCTGGCGCATCTGCTCGTGCTGCCGGTTCTCGACCACCCGGAGTGCTCCTTTGGCGCGGAGGGGCGCTGGCACGGCCCCTCGCGGGTTGGACCCGCGAATCCGGCCAGGGTTGCCGCTAGTGCAGGGAAGGTTTCTTGAGCAGCTCCTGACGGTCGGTCGAAGGCACCTGGATGCGCGACACCGACCCCTCGCGCACCAGCGTCATGGGCACTTCGACGCCGGCCGCGCCCACGCTCCAGATCCTGCGGAACAGGTCGGCGAGGCCGTTGACGCGGTCGCCGGCGACCTCGATCACGATGTCGCCGACTTGCACTCCGTTGCGCTCCGCCGGGCCTCCGTCGGCGAGCCCGGAAACGACGACATGGCCCTTCACTTCCGTCGCGTACAGCCCGAGCCAAGGGCGCGCGGCGCGCCTCGCGCGGCCGACCTTCAGCAGGTCCTCGAGAATGGGTTCGAGCAGGTCGATCGGAACCATCATGTTGCCCTGGACGCTTCGTCCGCCGATCTCTTCCTGGACCATGAGCGAGCCGATCCCGAGCAGGCGCCCTTCCCTGCCGATCAAGGCCGAGCCGCTCCAATGCGGATGGGCGGGCGCGGTGAACAGCGCTTCATCGAGCAGGTACTCCCAGTAGCCGGCGAACTCGCGCTTGGCGATGAGCTTGGCCTTGAGGGCGTGCCTGCGGCCGCCGTGGCCCGCGACGACGACGTCGTCGCCCACGCGGCACGAGGCGGCGGTGCCGCGCTCAAGCGCCGGTGCGCCCAGCTTGCCCAGGGGCTGCACGAGCCCGAACCCGCTCGGTTGATCGTAGGCGACCGGATGGCCCGGCACCGCCTTGCCGTCGTTCGTGTTCAGCCAGATCGTGGTGGCTTCGGTGATCAGGTAGCCGATGGTGAGAACCAGGCCGTCGTCGCGAATGACCACGCCGTTGCCGATGCGCTCGGTGCCGAGGATCCCGGCGGTGAAGGCGTCCTCCGGGACTTCCGCGCGCAGCAGCACGATCGAGTCGAGCGCTCCCTCGAGGTCGAATCGCGCTTCCTCGGCGTTCGGCTGCATCTCGGGCGGAAACGCCCAGTTGCTCAGGTCCGCCATACGAAATCCGTTTCGGGGGGCATTTATTCTATGGCAGCGCCGGGACTCGTGTCAGCCCGGGGTCGGTCTTTTCGGTACACTGCCCGTCCGGGAGGATCATGAACATACCCGTCAGCATTGCAATGGCATCCAATCCCCGAACCTGGCCGATTTTCGAGGGGAAAGTCGAGGCGGACGGGATCGCGCTGATACCCAGCGCGGTGCATCCCTCGGAGCTTTTCTGGCGGCAGCTGCGCTTCGGCGATTTCGACGTGTCCGAAATGTCGTTTTCGTCGCTGCTGATAGCGAAAGCCGGAGGCGACGCCCGCTGGGTGGGTCTGCCCATTTTCACGACCCGGAAATTCTTCCACGCCGAGATCCTGGTGCGGCGCGATTCCGGCATCGAGAAGCCGGCCGACCTGAAGGGGAAACGGGTCGGCGTCCCCGAGTACCAGCAGACTGCGGCCCTGTGGACCCGCGGGGTGCTCGAGCACGAGTTCGGCGTTGCGCCCAGGGACATGGAGTTCTGGATGGAGCGCACGCCCTCGCACAGCCACCGCGCCGCGGCCGGGTTCGCGGCGCCGCCGGGAGTGACGATCAACCAGATTCCGGCGGAAAAAAACATCGGCAGCATGATGCTGTCCGGAGAGCTCCACGCCGTAATTCACTACATCGTGAATCCCAATCTGGTGGACCGCAGCACCGCCGACCTGTGGAACCACAAGGACGTGAAGCCGCTTTTCCCCGATCCGCCGGCCGAGGGCGTCCGCTACTATCGCAAGACCGGCATCTTTCCGATCAACCACGGCATGGTGATCCGCAGGGAGCTGGCCGAGAAGCATCCCTGGATCGTCCTGAACCTCTACAAGGCGTTCGAGCGCGCCAACCAGATAGCCGACCGGGAGCGCGTCGAGCACGTGGAGTACTACCGCGCCGCGGGCGTGCTGACGCGCGAGGCGGGCGACGCGCTGCGCGCTCCGCTGGTGCGCCACGGCATCGCCGCGAACCGCAAGGTGCTCGAGACCGCGGCGCGCTACTCGCACGAGCAGGGGCTGACGCCGCGCCTGCTCGCGCTCGAGGAAGTCTTCGCCGCGAGCTCGATGGAGCAGTAAGGGCTACGCTTCCGCAGCCTTGCTGCCGAGGAGGGCTGCGCGGAACCGGTGCTTGAGCAAAGCGCCGTCGCGCGGCGGCAGGACGAGCGGAACCGGATCGCTCCCGATTTTCACCTGGTAGAAAAGCGGACCCTTGCCCCGGTGGATGCCGGACCGCACGCCCGCCAGCTGCGCCGTGCCGCGGACGATTTGGGCCTTGCCGAAGCCGCACGCGAGCGCGACCGCCGCGAGGTCGGTGCCGTAAGCGGTGTGCGTGCGCTGCATGCCGGTCTCGCCGTAGCGCTCGTTGTCGAGCACCACGATCGCGAGATTTCCCGGGCGCTGTGCGGCGACGGTGGCGAGGCTGCCCAGCCCCATGAGCATTTCTCCGTCCCCGGTGACGACGAGCACACGCCGCCGCGGCTGCGCGAGCGCGAGCCCCAGACCGATGGTGCACGCCGAGCCCATCGCGCCCCACAGTGGAAATGTGAGTGGATGGTCTCCCGCCGCGGTGCAATCCCAGGCGCTGGAGCCGAGCCCGGCGACGACCAGGAGATCGCCGCGCCGCTCGAGCAGCGCGCGCACCACCTCGCGGCGGTCGAGCTTCGCGCCGCTCACGGTTTTTCTCCGAACGATTTCGCGCCGATCAGGCGCTGGGCGATCAGCACCGCGACCGCGCCGTAGCCTTCGAAGGCGAGCTTCGCGGCCGCAGTCACGGTGTCGAGCGCGTCCTCGGCGCGCGCTAGGCGCAGCGTGCGCACGCCGCCCAGGCGAAGCGCGTCGGGCGTCGCCTGTCCCATGGGAATCTGCCAGGGGTTGAACTCTCCCCATTCGCCGCGCATCGTCACGATCATCAGCAGGGGAAAACCGCAGTTCGACGCGAGCGTGAGCGCGTTGCCGCAGTTGCCCACGCCGCTCGATTGCATGAGCAGCGCGGCGCGCTCGCCCCCGAGCCAGGCGCCGGCGGCAAGGCCGATCCCCTCCTCTTCGGTCGTGAGCGGGACGGTTTTCATGCTCCTGTCGGCGTGGCAGAGCTCGATCAGGCGCTTGTGCCCGGCGTCCGGGACGTAGGAGACCTGGCTCACGCGGTGAGATTTGAGCGCGCGGTGTATCGCACCCGGCCAGTCCGCCGCGGTGCCCGGCGAGGTCCCCGTCTTGCGTCGCACTTCACGTCCTCCCGATAGTTCCAGCTTCGGTATCATTGCATGTTTCGGTCTTGTCCCCGGCAATTCGCAAAGGAGAAACCCCCATGAAACTCTATTACCACCCGGTCTCGACGACCAGCCGTCCCGTATGGCTCTTCATCGCCGAGAACGGCATCGATTGCGAGATGCAGGTCGTCGACCTGATGAAAGGCGAGCACTACCAGCCGCCCTACGTGGCGAAGAATCCCAGCCGCCTGGTGCCCATGATCGAGGACGGCGACTTTCGCCTGACAGAGAGCTCGGCGATCCTCAAGTACCTCGCGGAGAAGATCGGCTCGCCGGCGTATCCCAAGGAGCTGAAGGCGCGCGCCAAGGTTAACGAGATGATGGACTGGGTCAACACGCAGGTCTGCCGCGAGTTCGCCTACGGCCTCGTCTATCCGCAGATCTTTCCGAACCACAAGCGGCGCAGCGACGAGGCGCATGCCGCGCAGCTCGCGTGGGGCAAGGAACGCGCTCAAGGCTGGCTGAAGGTTCTGGATGAAAACCTGCTCGGATCGAAAAAGAAATATCTGTGCGGCGACCAGATCACCATCGCGGACTATTTCGGAGCGCCCTTCGTCGGGCTCGGCGAAATCGTGCGCGCGAACTACTCGGCCTATCCGAACGTCAGCCGCTGGCTGGACCGGATGAAGACGCTGAAGAACTGGAGCAAGGTGCACGAAATTTTCTACGGCTTCGCCGCATCGATGAAGGACAAGGCGTTCGAGGCGGTCTGACGGACGCCCCGCTCACGGCGGTTACCACCGCTGGCGATGCCGGTACCAGGGCTGATTCTTGAGCTTCTTCTTCTCCTCGGAAGTTGCTTCCGGGGCCGGCGCTTGATCGGCCGGCGCGTCGGTCGACGGCGCCGCGTCGGGCTGCTCCTTCGCCTTCTTCTTTGCGGGGGGGGCCTTTTCCGCCACGGGGGCGGCGGCTTTCTTCCGCGCCGCGGCGGCGGGCTTCGGCGCGGGCTTGGAGGGTTTCGCGGAATCCAGGTGCAGCATGTTCTTCAGGCCGCCGAGGATCGATTTCTTTTCTGCCATGAGAGATTCCAGAATGGATTGTGCCGCGTCATCCTAGTATAGCGTCTGGCGCAACGGACTGGATGCGGCGCCCGGAGGGCGAAACGATGAAGACTCTGAACCTTGTTCCGGCGGCGGCCTTTGCGCTCGCCCTGATCGCTTTCCCCGCGCCGGCACAGGACGCCTGGCCCGCGAGGCCGGCGAAGTTGATCGTGCCCTCGTCTCCGGGGGGCGGCACCGACCTCTACGCGCGCCTGCTCGGCCAGGCGCTGGGCGAGGCGCTGAAGCAGCAATTCGTCGTCGACAACCGCCCGGGCGCCAGCGGCAACATCGGCGCGGAGGCCGCGGCGAAGTCCGCGCCCGACGGCTACACCTTCCTCGTCTCGGCGAACCCTGCGTTGACGGTGAATCCGAGCCTGTACAAGAAACTGCCGTACGACGCGGAAAAGGATTTCTCGCCCGTGGCGCGCGGGGTGATCGCGCCTCAGGTGATATGCGTGCACCCGTCGCTGGGGGTGAAGACCATCGCCGAATTGCTTGCGCTGGGCAAGCGCGAGCCGGGGAAAGTACCGTTCGCGTCCGCGGGAACCGGAAGCCCGACCTACCTCGGCGTGCGCATGCTGGAGGAAGTGTCGGGCGCGCGCTTCGTTCACGTCCCGTACAAGGGCGTGGGCCAGGCGTACAAGGACCTGCTCGGCGGCGACATCAAGTTCATGTTCCCCGACGTGGCCTCGGTGTTGCCGCACATCCGCTCGGGCAAGGTGGTGGCGCTCGCGGTGAACCAGCGCACACCGCTGCTCCCGGGCGTGCCCACGCTCGCCGAGGCGGGCTTCCCGGTCGAGGTGTTCACCTCGTTCAGCGTAGTCGCCCCCGCGGGCACGCCGCGAGCGATCGTCGATCGTATGAGCGCCGAGATCGCGAAGGCTATGAAATCTCCGGCCCTGGCCGAGAAGCTCCAGGCGCAGGCCCTGATGCCGGTGTTCGACACGCCCGAGCAGTTCGCCGCCGAGCTGAAGAAAGAGCGGGATGGCTGGGCGGCGTTCATACGCCGCAACGCCATCGTGCAGGAAGAATAGCGCGACACGCCCGGGCCGCACGCATGGCGACCTACGCGATCGGCGACATCCAGGGCTGCTTCGACGAGCTGCAGGCGCTGCTCCGGGCGTTCCGGTTCGACCGCGCGGACGACCGCCTCTGGTTCGTCGGCGACCTCGTCAACCGCGGCCCGGCCTCGCTCGCGACCCTGCGCTTCGTGCGCGATCTCGGCGATCGCGCCGTCGTCGTGCTCGGCAACCACGATCTGCACCTGCTGGCGCTAGCGCACGGATACGCCAAGGCGCGCAAGGACGACACGCTAGACGAGGTGCTGGCGGCGCCCGACCGCGACGAGCTGCTCGATTGGCTACGGCGCCGCCCGATGATTCACGTCGCCGGCGACACCGCTCTGGTCCACGCGGGACTCCTGCCCCAATGGGACATCGCCGCCGCGCAGTCGCTCGCGCGGGAGGTCGAGACCGAGCTGCGCGGGCGGCGGCACGAGAAGTTTCTCGAGACGCTCTACGGCTCTCGCCCGGACCGCTGGGCCGAGGACCTGAGCGGGGCCGACAGGCTGCGCGTGGTCGTGAACGCGATGACACGCCTGCGTTTCTGCACGCGCGACGGCGTCATGGAATTCCAGAGCAAGGGCGAAACCACGAAAGCCCCGAAGGGCTACGTGCCCTGGTTCGACGTGCCGGGAAGGAAAAGCGCGCGCAGCACCATCGTCTGCGGCCACTGGTCGGCGCTGGGTTTGCGCGTGTCGCCCAGGCTCCTCGCGCTCGACTCGGGCTGCGTCTGGGGAGGACAGCTGAGCGCTATCCGCCTCGAGGACCGGCGTCTGTATCAGGTTTCCTGCGGCGCGAGTGGTGCGCCGCGGGCGCCGGCACGCCGAGCGCGTCGGCGATAGCGGCCTCGGTCTTTTCCGCGAGCGAGCGGCGAGTCTCGCCGAGCACGGAGATGGGCGCGAGGAGGTTGAGCTCGGCGACGATGTGGCGGGCGCACACGATGGCCCACACCGACTCGAGGAAGGATGTTTCGCCCACGTAGCCGGCCGCATCGGTGGGCGTCCCCGCCGCATCGAGATAACGCAGCGCGATCGGCTGCAAGGTCGCCCCGGCGTCCAGGGCCGGCTGGAACATCGCGGAGTGAAACGATTCGAGGCTCCGCCCGAAAGTCGTCGTGCCCTCGGGAAACACGGCGATCAGCACGCCGTGCTCGAGCTCCGAGATGATGGCTCTGCTCGCCTTGCGCGCGGCGGCGGGCCGGCCGCGCTCGATGTACAGCGTTCCGACCAGGGTGCAGAGCCAGCCGACGAACGGCCAGTCGCGGATCTCGGATTTCGCGATGAAGGTCGCGGGCGAGGTTGCGTTGATCACGAAGATGTCCAGCCAGGAAATATGGTTGATGACGAGCATGCAGCGCTCGGGAAGGCTCTCCGGCGCGTTTCTTTCCCGTACCGACACCGAGAGGATGGTCAGCAGCTTTTTCGACCAGCGGCGCTTGCGCGTGTCGCGCCGGGGTTTCGAGAGCCACGGAAAAATCAGGGAGGTGATCGCGAGGCCGTGCAGCAAGTGCAGTATCAGCCTTGTGAACCGAAGCAGGCGGACGAAAGGCGAATTGCGTCCCGCCGCCATGGGCTAGGGATTCGCCGGCGAGACCGGCGGGTCTCCCCTCAAAGGTCCGACCCGAAGTTGCGGCGGTAGAGGCTGCGTATTTCCTCCAGTTTCACCGCGTGGTTCTGCCCGCCCCGCGCGGCGACCTTGATCGCGCCCATGAGAGAGGCGAGCTGCCCGGCTTTTTGCCAGTCGAATCCCGACGCGATGCCGTGGAGGAGGCCGGCGCGGTAGGCGTCGCCGCAGCCGGTGGGGTCGACGACCGCTTCCGCCTCGGCGCAGGGAATGTCGAACCGCTTCCCGTCCGCGTAGATGATGGAGCCTTCGGCGCCGCGAGTGAGGATCAGCGCCTTGAGCTTGGGCGCGAAATCTTCGAGCTTGCGTCCGGTCCGTTCTTCCAGCATGTGGGCTTCATAGTCGTTCACGGCGACGTAGCTGGCGTGCTCGATGAAGGCGAGCAGCTCCTTGCCCGAGAACATCGGCAGCCCCTGCCCCGGGTCGAACATGAACGGTACGCCGAGCTCGGCGAGCTGGCGCGAGTGCTGCAGCATGCCTTCCCTTCCGTCGGGGGCGACGATCGCCAGGCTCACCCCCAGGTCGCGTGTGATCCGGGTTTCGTGCGAGTGGTTCATCGCCCCGGGATGGAAAGCGGTGATCTGGTTGTCGTCCAGGTCCGTCGTAATGAACGCCTGGGCCGTCAGGGTCTCGGGCACCTGGCGCACGCAGTCGAGGTTGATGCCGAGCCGCTCGAGGCGCTCGAAATAGAGCAGCGAATCGGTTCCGACCGTCGCCATGACCAGTGGGTCGGAGCCGAGCATCTTCAGGTTGTACGCCATATTGCCGGCGCAGCCGCCGAACTCGCGCCTGAGCTCGGGAACCAGGAACGACACGTTCAATATGTGGATCTGCTCGGGCAGGATGTGGTCCCGGAAGTGGCCGGGAAACACCATGATGTTGTCGTAGGCGATCGAGCCGCAGATCAGGATGGGCATGAGCTCAGAGTTCGTTCACGGATGCGAGGTTCGGCCTTCGTGCCGAGGGGCGCCAAGCCGGGAACCGTTTCTAGCGCGCCGGCCCTCGGATTGCCGCGAAGCATAGCGGAATTCGCGGAGTGCGGCAGATCTTGCCCGCGCGGGCTTCAGGCGTAGAACAGGTAAAGCCGGTAGCCGGTGGGCTTGAGCGCCGCGGCCTCGACATAGACCCGGATCTGAAGCTCGCTTCCAGCCGCGAAGCCCGCGTCCGATCGAGCCGGCGGAGCGACGTAATCCTTCGCCAACAGCACGCGCCTTGCAACCGTCTGCCCTTCCGCGCTGGTCAGGCTCAGCTCCAGTGCCGGAAACGCCTGCACGAAGGCGGCGCGGTTTCTGAGAGTCGCCGTCAACACCATCACGTTGGGGTGGCCCGCGTCCGCCTGCAGGTCGGAGGACTCGATGCTGAGTAGCTCGGCGCGACGCGGCAGGGGAACGTCGCAGCCGAGGTCGGCGCAGAGACTCTCGAGCAGGGGTTTCGCTTCGGGAAGGAGGACGGCGATCTCGCCGCGATAGCGATACGCGCCCTGCACCGCGATCACGAGCAGCAGCGCTAGGCTGCCGAGCCACCACCACCGGCTCGAGGGCCGCGCCGCAGGCGGCCCGAAATCGAAAACACGATCCTTTTCGGTTCCCAGGAGGACGGCCATGCTGCCCGAGGTCGGGGGCGGGGTCTTGTCGCGCGGCGGCCGGGTGGGCGTGTCGGAACTCAGCGTCGCGATCGCGTCGAACATCGTGTCGCAGCGCCCGCAGCGTACCTGACCTTCGCGCGCACCGAGTTGCTGCTCGGTCACCCGAAAAGCGGTGCCGCAGGCGGGGCAGCGGGTCATCATGGTCATCGCCTTGCTCCCGAGAGGCATACCCAGCCCTCCTCCTCTGCCGGCGCCGCGAATGCGATCCACGGCGCGTAGCAGTCTTCCACCTCCGGGGCCTGCGCGGCCAGGATTCCCGAGAGCGCTATCTGCCCCCCGCGGCGGCATCGCCCGGCCAGCAGGGGCGCGAGCACCTTGAGCGGGTTGGCGAGGATGTTGGCTACGACGAGATCGGCCGCGAACTCGAGGGACGAAGCGCTCTCGAGGAATTCGCCCGCGACGCCGTTGCGCGTGGCATTCGCGACCGCCACCGCCACCGCTGCGGGGTCGATATCGACGCCGACCGCGCGACTTGCACCGAGCTTGAGCGCCGCGATGGCCAGGACGCCGGAACCGCAGCCGTAGTCGAGGACCGTCTCCCCACCCGAGACGCGCTCCTCGAGCCAGCGCAGGCAGAGGCGAGTGGTCGCGTGGCTTCCGGTTCCGAACGCGAGGCCGGGATCGAGCATCAGGTTGACCGCGCCGGGCTCGGGCGGCGTGGACCAGCTCGGCACGATCCAGAGCCGGCGCGAAACGCGAATCGGGCCGAACGCGTCCCGCGATCTGGCGACCCAATCCTCGTCGGGGACTGCGCTCTGCCGGTGCGCCCTGATCTCGACCCCGGAGACGGCGCAGGCGCGCCACAGGATCTGCTCGGGTTCGCGCCCGTTGCCGCACAGGGCGGTGAGGCGCACTCGCGGCCAGGACGCCGGTTCGCCCGGCGCGGAGGAAGACGGCGGAGCGGCCGCCGGATCGGTTTCTTCGCAGGAGACCGACAAGGCACCCGCTTCGATCAGCGCATCGGAGAGCACGTCGGCCTCCCTGCCCTGTACATCGACGATGAGCGCGATGAGGGTCACGCGCCCGCGTCCTTATCTGGCCGAATCCCGTTTCTTGTGCGCAAGCTTCTGCTCGAGGTAATGGATATTGACCCCTCCCCTAATGACCCGATTGTCGAGCAGCAGTTCCTGGTGCAGAGGGATGTTGGTCTGGATTCCCTCGATGACCATTTCCGAGAGCGCGATGCGCATGCGCCGGATCGCCTGGTCGCGATTCGCTCCGTAGGCGATGAGCTTGCCCACCAGCGAGTCGTAGTTGGGGGGAACGGTGTAGCCCTGGTAGATGTGGGTATCGACCCGGATTCCCGGTCCTCCCGGGGGATGGTACGCGGTGATGCGTCCCGGCGAGGGGGTGAATCGGAACGGATCCTCGGCATTGATGCGGCACTCGATCGCATGACCTCGAATCTCGATGTTCTTCTGGCGTATCGACAGCTTTTCTCCCGCGGCGACGCGGATCTGCTCCTGGACGATGTCGACTCCGGTAACCATCTCGGTGACCGGGTGCTCGACCTGTATCCGGGTGTTCATCTCGATGAAGTAGAACTCCCCGTCCTCGTAGAGGTACTCGAAGGTGCCGGCGCTGCGGTATCCGATTTTTCTGCAGGCCTCCACGCAGCGCTCGCCGATGCGCGTGCGCATCTTCTCCGTCATCTCGGGCGCGGGCGCCTCCTCCATGATCTTCTGGTGCCGGCGCTGCATCGAGCAGTCGCGTTCGCCGAGATAGACCACGTTCTTGTGGGTGTCCGCGAGGACCTGGACCTCGATGTGCCGGGGGTTCTCCAGGTATTTCTCGAGGTAGACCGTGGCGTTGCCGAACGCGGCCTCGGCTTCGGCGCGCGTCACGGTGATCGCGCTCTTCAGCGCGGCCTCAGTGTGCACGACCCGCATGCCGCGGCCGCCTCCCCCGCCCGATGCCTTCACGATCACCGGATAGCCGACCTTTCGCGCGATCTTGAGCGCTTCTTCGGGTGCGTCCGGCAGGGCGCCGCCCGAGCCCGGGACGCAGGGCACGCCCGCCTTTTCCATAGCCTGCTTCGCGTTAACCTTGTCGCCCATGAGGCGGATCGTGTCCGCCGTCGGGCCGATGAATACGAAACCGCTCTTGTCCACGCGTTCGGCGAAGTCCGCGTTCTCGGCGAGGAATCCATACCCGGGGTGAATCGCCTCGGCGTCGGTGACTTCCGCCGCGCTGATGATCGCCGGGATGTTAAGGTAACTCGCGGCGGACGGCGGGGGGCCGATGCACACCGACTCGTCGGCGAGCTTGACGTATTTCGCCTCGGCGTCGGCCTCCGAGTGAACGACGACGGTCTTGATACCCATGTCGCGGCAGGCACGCTGGATGCGCAGCGCGATTTCCCCGCGGTTGGCGATGAGAATTTTCTCGAACATGGTGTCCCGAGAGCGCTAGCCGATCATCATCAGGGGTTCGCCGTATTCGACCGGCTGGGCGTTCTCGACCATGATGGCTTTGACGACGCCATCCTTGTCGGCCTCGATCTCGTTCATGAGCTTCATGGCCTCTATGACGCAGATGGTCTGGCCGGCTTTCACCGCGTCCCCCACCTCGACAAACGGCTTGGCTCCAGGCGCGCCGGCACGGTAGAACGTGCCCACCATCGGCGACTTGACGATGTGTCCCTCGAGAGCCGTGGGTGCTTCCGCCGCGGGCGCCGGTGCGGCTGCCTGGGGCGCGGCCGCTATCGGCGCCTGAGGCAGGGCCGGAGCGGAGGACGGCGACAGCAGCACCATCTCCCTCCCCGCTGTGCCGCCTTTGACGATCTTGACCTTCTCTTCGCCCTCGGTGACCTCCAACTCGGCGATCCCCGAGTCCTCCACGAGGTCGATCAGCTTTTTCAACTTGCGCAGATCCATACGGGCCTCCTTAGGATCCGGCCGCGCGCCCTGGAGACTCGGGCGGACCGGATTGTGGCGCGTGCGAGACGCATTTCTTTGCCTTCGAGCTCTCTCCGCTCGAGGGAGAGTTCAGTTCGATTGAATCGCAAACTGCAGGGCGAGGTCATACCCGCGGCTGCCTAGCCCGCAGATCGTTCCCACCGCGAGGTCGGAAAAGTACGAGTGGCGCCGGAACGGTTCCCGCGCGTAGATGTTCGAGAGGTGCACTTCGATGAACGGGATTTCGACCGATGCAAACGCGTCGCGTAGAGCGACGCTGGTGTGGGTCAGTCCTCCCGGATTCACGATGATCCACCCGATCCCCTGTTTCCTCGCCGCTTGGACGCGCTCGATCAGCACGCCCTCCTGGTTGCTCTGGAATACCTCCAACGCAAATCCTTCGCGTCCTGCCGTGGCGGACAAACGCTTGTTGATGCTGTCCAGATCTTCGCGTCCGTAGATTTTTGGCTCGCGCACGCCCAGCATGTTCAAGTTCGGGCCGTGGAGTACCAGGATCTTTCGCAGCGTCCGCGAGGTTTGGGCCCGCTTACGCCTTGGCTTGGACATGCGCGCAAGTTTGCCGTAGATGGCGGAACTTGTCCAGGATTTGCCGTTTTTCCCTACGTGAGCAAGACGTTGCAAACAGACCGCTTGCGTAGCTCGTCGAAGCCCAGAAAGTCCACCAGAGATCGAAATGGAGATCGACACAATTCGAGACAGATAGAAAAATTTGATCGGCTATAGCGATGTGATCGCTGCAGTTGGCGACGTCAGAAACTGCCATTTCTTGCCTTCCGGGGTGGCCGGGACCCCGATTTTGGCTACCCCGCTGCGGACAAGAGTTGGGTCACGGCCTGGATGCCGGCCCGTTCGATCGGGCGGCCGGCCCAGGTCGCCTTCAAAGTGCCGCGCTCTTCCTTCAGGGTATATATCGCGAGGTTGAGGGGAACGCCCTGCCAGTCGACCTTCAGCACCGAGACGGCACGTGCCTGATCGCCGGCGAAGCGCCGCTCGTCCGAGATGTCGTAGACGATGTTGCGGCTCAGGAGAAAATGCTCCACCGCCTTGCCGTCGTCGGTAAACAGCTGCAAGTCGATGTCGCTATAGCGCCCGGCCGTGCCGCTGAGCACCGAGCCGGCGAGGTACGGACGAAAGCGCTCGAGCAGGTGCATCGCCTCGAGCGCGCGCTGGCGCAGGTACTGGATGCGCTCGCGCTGCTCCTCGCCCTGGTAGAGCGACTGATAGGCGCGCAGCTCCGCTTCGATTTCTTCGTTCTTCGGGAGCGACTGAGTGTCCTCTGCGCCGAGCTGGCGGGCCGCTTTGCGTTTCGCCAGTGCAAAATCCTCGACACCGTCCTCGGCCATCAGGCGGGCGGCCGCGGCCGCGATGCGCGCGCGCATCTGTTGCTGCTTGGACTTGCTGTCTTTCGGCATGAGCAAGAGCGGGCGGGGTCGGGCCATGATACCGCAGCCGGAAATCGCGGCGAAGTAGGCTAGAATTCGCCTCTTTTCGGAGCGCGGTCCTCTCATCCCGGCGCGCTTTGCGCAACCCGTGCACATTCACATCCTCGGCATCTGCGGCACGTTCATGGGCGGCATCGGCGCGATCGCCAAGGCCGCAGGCCATCGCGTCACCGGGTGCGACCTGAATGTCTACCCGCCGATGAGCACGCAGCTCGAGGCGCAGGGTATCGAGTTGATCTCCGGGTACGGCGCGGAGCAAATCGCCCTCGCGCCTGATACTTGGGTGATCGGCAATGTCGTCACCCGGGGTAATCCGCTCATGGAAGCGATACTGGATCGGGGCGACCGATACATCTCAGGTCCGCAATGGCTCGCCGAGAACACGCTGCAGGGCAGGCGAGTGCTCGCCGTATCCGGAACGCACGGCAAGACCACCACGTCGTCGATGCTCGCCTGGATCCTCGAGGAGGTCGGGCTCGCGCCGGGGTTCCTCATCGGCGGCGTCCCCATGAACTTCGGCGTGTCGGCGAGGCTGGGGCAAGGCAGGCACTTCGTTATCGAAGCGGACGAATACGACACAGCCTTCTTCGACAAACGCTCCAAGATGGTGCATTACCGTCCGGCGATTGCGATCTTGAACAATATCGAGTTCGATCATGCTGACATCTTTCCGGATCTTGCATCGATCGAGACGCAATTTCATCATTTCGTTCGAACCATAGCTCGCTCGGGCAAGTTGGTGGTCAACGGCGTGGACCCGGCCATCGAACGAGTGATTTCCATGGGCTGCTGGACACCCTTGGAGAAATTCGGCGTACGGGAAGGCTGGAACGCGACGCCGGCCGGGAAAGCGCGATTCGAGGTGTTCCGCGGACGCGAGCCCGTGGGGACGCTGAATTTCGATCTTCAGGGCGAGCACAATCTCCAGAACGCGCTCGCGGCGGTCGCTGCGGCCCACGCTTCAGGAGTGGACGCCGGGCAGGCGGTCCGCGCTCTCGCGCACTTCAAAGGCGTGCGGCGACGGATGGAGTTGCGGGGAACCTCGGGCGGGGTCGCGGTCTGGGACGATTTTGCCCACCATCCCACGGCGATCGCCACCACGATTTCGGGCCTGCGGGAAAAGGTGGGGAAGGCGCGCATCCTCGCCGTGCTCGAACCGCGATCCAATACCATGAAGTCCGGCGTGATGAAAGATCGCCTCGCGCAGAGCCTCGAGCGCGCCGACCGCGTGTTCTGCTACAGCGCCAACCTCGGCTGGGACGCGGCCGACGCGCTCGCTCCGCTCGGCGCGCGCGTGCGCGTCATGGACGATCTGCGCAAGCTCGTCGACGCGGTCGTGGATGACGCGCGGCCAGGCGATCAAGTGCTCGTCATGTCCAACGGGGGATTCGGCGGCATTCACGAATTGCTGCTCGAGTCGCTCGCCGCCCGCAAGGTTCCAGCCGCCGGGGCATGATCCTCTACCTTCACGGTTTCAACAGCACCCCGCAGTCGGCCAAGGCGCAATATTTCAGGGGCTACCTCGAAGAGCGGGGCAGGGGCGGCGAATTTGTCTGCCCGCAATTGCCGCACCGACCGAGTCTCGCAGTGCAGGCCGCGGAAGCCGAGCTCTCGCGGTTTCCAGAGCAGCAACTCACTCTGGTCGGGAGCTCCCTCGGGGGGTTCTATGCGACCTGGCTCGCCGAGAAGCACGACTTGCGGGCGGTGCTCATCAATCCGGCGATCGACCCGTACCTGGGCCTACGGGCCTACCTGGGGCCGCAGCAGCCCTATCACGGCGGAGAACGCTACGAGCTCACCGAGCAGCACCTGAGGGAGTGGCAGGCGCTTTTCGTGACCAAGGTGCGGCCGGAACGCTACCTGCTCCTGGTCGAGACCGGAGACGAAGTGCTCGACTACCGGGCCGCCGTCAGAAAATACCTGGGAGCAAAACAGATCGTCGTTCAGGGGGGAGACCATAGTCTCGCGAGCTTCCCCGACCACGTCCCGCTGATACTGAATTTCGCCGGGATGGCGTGATCACTGCTTGAGGACTTTCCAGATCGCACTGCCGTCTCTGACCGCATAGCGAGACACGGCTTTTTCGTCGAACGCGAATCCCAGGCCCGGAGAGGTCGGCAGGACCAGCATGCCGTCCTCGACCTTGAGCTGCCTGTCGATCAGGCGCCGGAAGTTGAGCACCTGGTCGTCGGCGAAGAACTCGACGTAGCGCGCGTTGGGCGTGGCCGCGACGAGGTGTGCGTGAAGATCGTGAAACCAGTGCGGGCAGACGGTGACCCCATAGCTCGCCGCGGTCGCCGCGATTTTCCTCCACTCGGTCACTCCACCGCACACCAGAGCGTCGGTCTGCAGGATTTGCGCCGCGCCCTTGTCGAGAATCTCCTTGAAATGCCAGCGTCCAGTGCCGATCTCGCCGGTGGCGACCGTGACGCGCGTGAGCTTGGCGAGCCGCGCATGGTTGTCGATGTCGTCGGGGAAGAACGGCTCCTCTATCCAGTAGGGATCGTAGAGTTCGAACCGCTCGACGTAGCGCATCGCGGTAGGCAGGTCGCGCCAGGCGTTGTTGGCGTCGAGCATGAGCTCGACGTCGGGACCGATCGCTTCGCGCGCCGCCTTGACGCGCGCTTCCTCTTCCCTGGGAGACAGTCGGCCTACCTTCATCTTCACCGCGCGAAAGCCGGCCTTGGCATAGCCGGCCATCTCGAGGCCGAGTTTCTTTGGCGTCTTGCCCGCGAGATAGTACCCACCGCTCGCATAGGCCGGCACGGCCCGCTCGACAGCAGCGCCGAGATACTTGTAGAGCGGCAGCTTGACAGCGCGCGAGTTCGCGTCCCAGAGCGCGCAGTCGAGAATCGAGATCGCGCGCATCACGCTCCCGGCGCGTCCCTGCAGCACCGATTCCTCGAACATGCGCTGCCACAGCCCCTCCACCAGGAGGCTGTCGCGGCCGAGCAGGATCGGCGCCAGCAGATGCTCCACCGCGTCCGCGACCAGCGTTCCTCCGGAGGAGCCCGCGTAGCAGAATCCGATGCCCTCGACGCCCCCGGCGCGCACCTTGACCAGGCCGTAGTCGCGGGCCGACACCGTGCGCGTCGCGAAGCTGGTTACGTTGTCCAGGGGAACGCGGGCGGTCGTGACGGATATCGACTCGATGGTGGCCATTGTTGAGTGCTCTTGTGGGCGGGGATGCTGCGCGGCTGCGATATAATTATCGCATCATCGGGCCGGCACGACGCGGCCTCTCTGCATCGGTCCCTCGAGTGAACGTTCTCTACGAAGACAGCGGCGCGTTCAAAGTCGCCACGGTGCTCACCGAAGGCGAAAACGCCGTTCAGGTCGAAGCGCCGCACGGCAAGCGGACCAAGATCAAATCGAAGGACGTCCTGCTGCGTTTCTCGGAGCCTGGCGCGGCGGAGCTGCTCGCGCAAGCGGAGGCCATGGCCGGCGGCCTGGACACGGATTTCCTCTGGGAATGCTGCGGCACCGAGGAATTCGGATTTGCCGATCTCGCGCGCGAGTATTGCGGGCGCTCGCCGTCCGCCGTGGAGGCGGCGGGGATCCTGGTGAAGCTGCATTCGGTGCCGGTGTACTTCTACCGCAAGGGCAGGGGGCGCTATCGCGCCGCGCCGGCGGAGACCTTGCGCGCCGCGCTCGCCGGCATCGAAAAGAAGAAACGGCAGCAGGCACAGGTGGCGGCCTGGGCGGAGCAGCTGGTGCACGGCGTGTTCCCTGACGAATTCCTGCCCCTGAAGGAGCAGCTCCTGTACGCGCCCGACGGCAACCGTCCCGAGACCAAGGCGATCGAGGAAGCCCGCGCGACCACGGGCCTCTCGGTTGCGAAACTGCTGGGGCGCTGCGGTGCGTTGCCGCCCAGCCAGGATTTCCACTTGAACCGGTTTCTCCACGAGCACTTTCCGAAGGGGACCGCGTTTCCCTCCCGGTACGAGGTCGGCGCGCCTCCGGATCTGCCGCTTGCCGAAGTGAAGGCATTCAGCCTGGACGACGCCAGCACCACCGAGATCGACGACGCGTTCTCGCTGAGCGTGCTTCCGGGAGGTCGCTTCCGCGTCGGCATTCACATCGCAGCGCCCGCACTGGGATTCGCTCCCGGATCGCCCGTCGACACGGTGGCACGCGAGCGGCTGTCGACGGTCTACATGCCCGGCCGCAAGATCACCATGCTGCCGCCCGAGGCGATCGAACGTTTCTCGCTGACCGAGGGCGCCGAGCGGGCCGCGTGCTCGCTTTACCTCGACGTGCGCGCCGAGGACATGGAGATCGAAAACCGCGAGACGCGGCTCGAACGCGTGCCGATCGCCCGCAACCTGCGCCACCACGAGGTCGAACCGCTTGACACCGCGCTCCCGGAGGGAGTTCCGCTGGAGGAGATTCCCTACGCGCGCGAGCTCGCCACGCTGTGGAAGTTCGCACTCGGCCTGGAGCGGGCGCGCGGGAAGCCCGCGAAGACGGCCGAGCGTCCCGACTACAATTTCCGCGTTGAGGGCAGCGGCGAGGACGCGCGCGTCACGATCACGGAGCGTCGGCGCGGCACACCGCTCGACAAGCTCGTCGCCGAGCTGATGATCGCCGTGAACGGCACCTGGGGGAAACTGCTCGACGATCGCGATGTCGCAGCTATCTACCGGGTGCAGTCGACCGGAAAAGTCAGGATGACCACGTCGGCCATGGCGCATCAGGGGCTGGGCATTACCCACTACGCTTGGGCGAGCTCGCCGCTGCGCCGCTACGTGGACCTGGTGAATCAGTGGCAGGTGGTGGCGTCGCTGCGGGGAGAGCCGCCGCCTTTCGCGCGGAACTCGGATCTCATGCTCTCGGCCGTGCACGATTTCGAAGCCACGTACGCGGCGTACGACGAATTCCAGCGGCACATGGAGCACTACTGGTGTCTCAGGTGGCTGCTCCAGGAGAAGGTGGAGATTGCGGGGGCCGAGGTCGTGCGCGAGAATCTGGTCAAGTTCGACGGCCTCCCGCTGTATGTGCGGGTGCCGTCCCTGCCGGAGCTCGACCCGGGCGCGGGAGTCGAGCTCGCGGTAACGGGAATCGACCTCGTCGAGGCCGATCTCAAGTGCGTGTTCCGCCACAGCAAGGCGGCGGCCGAAGGCGCGCCGGGTAGCACACATGAGACAAAGCTCTAAAAATATTCTAGAATCTTATGATTCTCAAAGCTTTTAGGGGCGTATGAGTCAAGGCGTTGCTCCTCTGCCTTGGGGTTCCTGGCCCGAGCCGCTCGCTCGGCTGGACCCCGATTCGCGAGCGCTCGCGATGGCGCTCTCGATCTCGGTCGTCTTCCACGCGATCGTGCTCTCGATCCATTTCAAGCTTCCCGAGGCCCTGCGGAGCGTCGCGCCCTCGCAGCTCGATGTCGTTCTGGTCAACGCGAAGACCCGCAATAGGCCGGACCGGCCCGACGTCCTGGCGCAGTCGAACGTGGACGGCGGCGGAGACACCGAGCTCGATCGCCGGGCGAAGTCGCCGCTCCCTGTTTTGCAGCCGCCCGAGCAGGGCGCGGACCTGAAGCAGG
>Ga0209811_10000291_pt1 | contig 23018 bp, 19 predicted proteins | sample Coa_R1_6_FD_187161 | JGI IMG/M metagenome (GOLD analysis project Ga0209811, IMG submission 187161) | Surface soil microbial communities from Centralia Pennsylvania, which are recovering from an underground coalmine fire. - Coalmine... | ecosystem: Environmental > Terrestrial > Soil >... | reverse complement strand
GTACTGTCCGAACAGGAAGCCGATTTCGCGGCCGCCCACGCCAATGTCGCCGGCCGGAACGTCAGTGTCCGGTCCGATGTGGCGCTGCAGTTCGGTCATGAAGCTCTGGCAGAAGCGCATGACTTCGTTATCGCTCTTGCCCTTGGGATCGAAATCCGATCCGCCCTTGCCGCCGCCCATGGGAAGCGTGGTCAGCGAATTCTTGAACACTTGTTCAAACGCCAGGAATTTCAGGATGCCGAGCGTCACCGAAGGATGGAAACGCAGCCCGCCCTTGTAAGGGCCGATTGCGCTGTTCATCTCGATGCGGAATCCGCGATTGACCTGGATCTTGTTCTGATCATCGAACCAGGGAACGCGGAACATCAAAACGCGCTCGGGTTCGACCACGCGCTCGAGGATGCGAGCGTCCCGGTATTCCGGATGGCGCTGCAACACGAGTCGGAGTGATTCAAAAACTTCCTGGACTGCCTGGTGGAACTCGGGCTCGGCCGGATTCTTGGCCTTCACCTGAGCCATTACTTGTTCAATGTAGTCGCCTGAAATCCTTGTTTCGGACGGCGTCAGCGTGCCTGCACTCATATCGAAAAACCTCCTTGATGTATAAGGGCTGCGGTCGGTAACTCTACACCTTCGGGCGCCGGCCGGCGAACGCAATTGCCAGAAGCGTCCAGAACTCCATCACTCCTTCGGACTCCTATTCCACATGGGAACGTGTGGATTCCAGTTGTGTACGTCTTTCTGAAAATCACGTTTCTCGCGGACGGTGGCTGCCACCAATTCGGGCTTCTCCGCGGGGGCGCCGACAACAGCCAGGTAACCGTCAACTTTGCTCTTAAGTTCGGGATCAGAAAAGAACTCGGCTAGCTGGGAACGGCGTACTTCTCCATGCCCCTCACACAGCGGGCACCTTACTCGGTCGCGATGATCACTCATGAGATGTCTACCTCGAAACAGGACTTTGGGGGTCCTTGGGCAGGCCAGCGGAACGCCAACCCATAGCCGATTAGACGATGCGGCGGAATTTGCGGCAGTGACTCTAGCCACATCGGCCAGTGAGCTACCTCACAACGCGGGCGGAGGAATGAAATCGAGGCCCGCCCAAGAAATGCTTGGACGAGCAAGCGAATGGCCCTGTTCGAATCCTATCCCCGCCGTGCAGGTCTTGCGGATTCGGAAGTGCATGAAGAGCACTTCCGGTACTCTCTCGGCTCTATTGACAGAGCCAGCCCCGTCCATTAATTTGAACGCCTGCGCGGCAGCGCCTGCCTGGCCCTTCTGCGCACGTGCGGGGCGGACACTCTTGTCCGCCAGAACTGAATCTTCAGAGGCATGCGGGGGTAGCATAGCTTCGGTAATGCGCCGGGATACCCTCCCGGAGATGGTGGTTCGAAACCGCCCTCCCGCCCCAACTTTCACTTCCTGAAACAACCTGTTCGAAAACTACAGCCTAAGCAGTTGGCCGTCAGCCGTTGGCACTTAGAAATCACCCTTAGTGGCCAAATGACAGCACAGGCGGAGCGTGGCTAAATGCAAAGTGCCAAATGCCAAATGCCAAATGCCAAATGCTTCTAGAGTTGCTCAGCGCGCTCGAGCGAGCACCAGGGTGATGTCGTCCGGCTGTTCCTTGTCGCCGATCCAGTCGTCGACCGCGGATGTAACGAGTCCAGTGATCTCATGCAGAGGCAGGTCGCGGTTCTGCCGGATCACGTCGATGAGACGCTGCTCACCGAATTCTCCGAAATCGTTCTCCGGCTCCGTGATGCCGTCGCTGTAGGCGATGAAGATGTCACCGGGCCTGAGCAACACGGTCGCCTCATCAAAGGCGAGGTTATCGAACAAGCCGACTACCATACCCCCTTGGTCGAGCCGGCGCAGCGCGCCGTCCTCCCCGATGATGATGGGCGGCAGGTGGCCCCCATTGCTGTAGACGAGTTTTCGCGAGCGGCCGTCGTAGCTGGCGAGAAATAGAGTCGCGTATTTCTCCTGCGGCGTGCTTTCGTAGAGTTGATGATTCAGCAGCGAGAGCAGCGCCGCCGGAGACGCTTCCGCTCCCTCTGTCCTCGACGCCATAATCATGGTAGGTCCCGCGCCCACCGCGATCGGTTCTCGGAGCAGCGGTGTGCCCTCGATGCTGTACGCCCGTACCGCCGAGTGAATCGTCGCCATCAGCAGCGCTGCAGAAATTCCTTTTCCGCTGACATCGCCCGCTGCCAGAATCATCCGGTCGCTGCTGATCGTGAGGAAATCGTAGTAGTCACCGCTCACCGTTCGTGCAGGGCGGCAGAAGCCATGGACCTCCAACGACTTCAATTGCGAGATTTCGCGCGGGAACAGTTGTGCTTGCACCTCCTGCGCAATGACCAATTCGTTCTCCATGCGCTGCTTCTCTTTCTGCTCGATGATGAGCTTCTCGATCGAGGCCGTCATGGAATTGAACGAGAGAGCCAGTTGCGCAAGCTGGTCAGTTGACTTGACCGGAATGCGGTGGCTGAAGTCGCCTTTATCAATGTGCTGAGTCGCGCGGTAGAGTTGTGCCACCGCGCCCGTGATCGAGCGGGTCAGGGTCGTGCCAATCACGAGCGCAAGCAGTTCGATGATGGCCAGTACGATGGCGATGACCAGCAGGATGGCTTCTACACCCTTGGCGAAGTCACCGAGCGTCGCGAACAGCCGGTCGTAAAGAATAGAGGGGCGCGTCGTCACCTTGACCAGTGGTGAGCTGAGTTCATGGTTGCCGGTTCGCCAGTCGAACGACGAAAGCGGCGTTCCAAATGTGATCTGGTGATCAAGCAGGGCGGTCTGCTCGGGAACCGAGCCCACGGTAAATGTCGCGTGCAGCGGTTCATTGCCGCTATGCTTGTCGCTGCCAACAGAGACTTGCGCGCCAGCCGGCGAATCTGACTTTGAGGACGTCGCCGTGCCTGGCCGCGCTTCTTCGGTCGCGCCGCGCTGGTTCAGGCCAACGCTATACAGCGTGATCTCGCCCAGGTTCTTCGAGATCTCCTGCATCAGCGCCTCGTCGAGAGCTTCACTGGAAACCACCGTCAGCTTATCGTTGCGGACGGGAATTACTCTGGCTGCCCGTAGGAACAGATTCCCGTGATCCCGCACGATCTCGCTAAACGGTCCTTTCAAGAACAGGGGCTGTGCGAACGGGGTCTCGGCCTGCGCGTTAGCGCACACTGGCAGAGGCTTGGTGCCATTCCAGGCACAGACGTCCCGGTGCTTCCAGATTTCATCCGTCTTTCGCAGGCTGTCGAGGAGCGCCACCGTGGGTGGTTCCCCGCGATCCATTCGTATTGCGAGTTCGTTAGCGATCGCCGCATTCACCGACTCGACATGCTGCATCTGCAGGCGAATTTCTGAGATCACGACGAAGTTGGCAAACTGCCCGGCCAGCAGGTAAAGGGTCACGACCGTCATGCCTACCAGCAGCAAGGTCGGCACGACCGCAATAAACATGTACGTGACAATCAGCCGGTTGCGGAGACGCCACAGAACCTTGGCCTTCAGAAAACGAAAGGCCAGGATCGTGAAGAACACGATCGAAAGGGAGCTCAGGAACGTGACCCAGCTGCCCAGCGTTTCTCCGGACGACATCCGGAACCCGGCTACGATTTTCTGCAGGAGGAAGAGCGCCAGCGCCAGTCCCAGCGTGTACCACGCGCCGTGTGCGACCCGCGAGTGAGGCCACAGGTGTCGCTGCTCCAATCGGTCGCGCAGAATGGCAAAGGTCACATTCATCAGTGTAAGAGGTCGATTATGACAGAAACTTGGGAACGAAGCGGCTAGTCGGAATTGTGTGGCGCGGACACCTCTGACCGCGTCTCGGTCGGGAGAAATGCTGTCCTACCCAGCACAGTACGATCGACAGGAAGCTTCTCAGGGCTTGAGCGCAGCCTGCGTTTCGGCCCGCCGAATCGCAGTGACACGAGGCTCGGCAAGCGTGCCCGTGACGGTCAGTCCGGCGGACCCTTCAGGAACCAGCTTCACATCAAGCTTCCGGCTTTCGGAGACGGTTCCTGTCACCGCATAGGTTGCGGTGGGCGATTCGAGCGTCGCCTGCTGTAGTACGAGATCGCCCTTGCGAAGAGTCAGCGTTCCCGTGAATCGGCGAACGTGCAGTGGAGAAGAAGAGACCAGGACCCGCGGAAAACTTCCATCCCGCATTGTGAAGTGCAGATCTCCTTTTGCGGAATCTAAGATTTCCTCGGCCGATAACCCGGCCATTTCAATCTGATACTTCGCACTCGCCGTGCCCGTCACCCAATTCTGGTGCATGGCATCGGCGAACTGCCCGAGGACGGCAGAATCCAAAGTCCCCGTCCCCAGATAAATCGGCGGTTTGACCATGAAATCGACTCGCCAATCTCCACGGTGCTTGCCGCCAAAAACATCCGCGCGCAAATCGGACACCCTCACCTGACCGCGCTCCAACTCCACTTTTGCGCTGGCGTGTTCCGCAGGCATATTTCGAATCACAACACGATCCACAGCCAGCGTACCGGAGGCTTTCACTTCCGCAAGAAACGATGGGCTCCGCGCTGGTGTGCTCGACGAGAACCGGTACCAGGGACGCTCTGGTGGATTCGGATTCAGCCACTCGTTCAGCCTGTCAGTCGAGATTTCATCCGCATGCAGGTTGAACTTCACAGGGCAGGGTGCACTGCATCGCCGCGGCACCGCGAGCGACCCGGACCACCGCGTCCCCGCGGCCAACGCCGTGATACCGTCTACACGCGTTTCTGAGTCGTTGAGCGCTATCTTGGCGCTCGAAATCTCCAGCGGCCGGTTGAGTCCACGAATCTCCGCCTCGACCGAGTGGAGCTCTGCCGTCCCCATAATCGCGGGAGCCGCGAACCCGGTCCACTGCCCCGCCAGCTGCAGATCAAGTTTTGCCGAGCCCGTTACCGTGGGATGGATCGCCCGAAGCCCGGCTACGCGCGCCAGTTGCAGTATCCGGCGAACGTCAGCATCACCCTTGACCGAGAGGCTGTAGCCGCTGCGCGCTATCCAGCCTTGAACCGTTGCCGGCACCGGGCGCGCCAGTTTCAGCGGAAACGGCCCCACCCACAAGTGCGCCTCGTTTGGTTGGTCTGCGACTGACTCGCTATGGCTGCGCGATTTCTTGTTCGCGTGTGTGCCGCCGGCGAGCGAGAACGGAACCGCGTCGACCGCGAAGTCCGCCTTCTCACTCTCAGAGTGCAGAAGAAGATCGGTCACCCGCCCCTCGCCCTCGAGCAGGGGGTTTTGCCCGCCCTCTCCGGACTGCAGGTCGAACCGTCCTTCCAATCTGCCATCCGCTTGCAGATCGTTGGGAAGGTCTTTCTTCGCGCGCCGGACCATGGCGACCACGCTTTGCACTGGAATACGATTAGCCGAAATGTGCAGGTTATAACGTGGCGCCCCCGGCGGACTCGAGGCGTCTCCAGTCAGAGAAACCGAGCCGTCTCCCACCGGGCTCAGACAGAAGATTTGCCGAAGGCTGCGATCCTCGACTCCATAGTGCGCCTCGCAATGGGTCTTCAGGTCGAGCGCGTTGCTGCTGGCGATGTCGTAGCGATGAAAATCCTGTACCAGTCCATCGCTCCGTACCAGCAGGTTCGCCGGAGTTCCAAGGAACTCCACTGACGTGTTCACGGTGCCGCGCCACCCACGATCCGCACCCGAGACAAACTTGCTCAGTTGTCCGAGCTGCCCACCATCCCATTCAGCGGAGAACTGGACGGGCGTGTCGTAGAGCCGCGCCGCGCGCTGCCACGATCCGCTGACCTTGATCTGTCCCGTGTCGCTCAGGTTCAGATCCGAGCGCACCGGTTGGCCGCGAAGTCGCATGCCCCATGTGTTCTCAGAGTCCTGCCAGAAGGCGTACTTGGCGTCCGTGATGGCATACGGCTTTTTTTCCGCGCCGAATTTGAAATTGATTCGCCCGCGGTCGGCTTCGATATAAGGAAATGCAGGTCGCGGCTCGGAAGCAGCTTTGCCCGTGGGCGCGACCGCAATCTGCGCCGTACGTTCCAGAAAGTTTTCGATGTTCCAGCGCCCGTCGTCGCGCCGCACCAGATTCAGGCTGGGCTCAGTCAGGCTGAGCCGGGAAATTTCCATTCGGCCGCGCACCAGGGAACTTAGGCGGAGGACCGCCGTGACTTCCTGCGCGCGCAAGACCGGTTCCGCCCCAAATGCCGGATCGTCATGCACGACGAAGCCATCGAGGTCGAAGCCCGGGGCCGGCAGCAGGTGAATATGCACGTAGCTGATCTCGACGCGGCGCTGCAGCGCCGTTCCAACGGAGTTCTCAATGCGCGTCCTCAGGTGCCCCGCGCCCGGCCGGATGACGAACAAGGCAAGGATCACGGCGCCGGCGGCAAAGATCCACCCGCGTTTGGATCGCAGCTTCACTTGACCAACCGGAAGGTGCGGCGCCAACGCGTCTCGTCGAAGAAATGAATGACCACGTGCACCAGAAACCCGACGCGCTCCCCAATTTCGGTATGCCGGTACTGATCGGGCGGAGTGTTGAACGACCAGTACACGAACATAGGCCGGCCGATGACGTTTTCTTTCGGGATGAATCCCCAGTAGCGACTGTCGAGACTCACATCCCGATTGTCGCCCATGCCGAAGTAGCTGTCGGGAGGCACCACGACATCGTCGCCTTCGATATGCGAGCGCATCTGCAATTGCCAGTCGGGCGAAACGTTATACGCATCCGACGGTGGCACAGCCGGGAAGTTGTCACGATAGGGGTCGTAGAAGAGCGGCCCCTTGTGCATCACGTAAGGCTCGGTCAGCTTTTCGCCATTGCGGTACACGGCTCCATCGCGCAAGTGAAGGCGATCGCCCGGAATCCCCATGATCCGCTTTACCACGTAGAGACCCGGTTCCGCGGGGGAAAGGAAGACCACGATGTCGCCGCGCTTGATATCGCGATAGGGAAGCAGCGGGCCCATCCAATTTGTCTTCGGCGCAAACTGTTCCCGGTTCACGAAGACGTGGTCGCCGATCAGCAGCGTGTCCTCCATGGAACTCGACGGAATCTCGAAGGCTTGCAGGATGAAGGTAATAATGAAAAGGCCTGTAACCAGAACCGCGGCCAGCGACGCCAGAAATTCGACCGTCGTCTCGCTCTGCTTCTCTACCGGAAGATTTTCTTTCTTTGCCATGTTCGGTTCGAATCCAAAAGTGACTTTGAAGTGCGTCAACTCACGACGCGAAAAGTGCGGTCCCAGCGGGTGATCTGGAAGAAATGGGTCACCGCGTACGCGAAGTGATAAAGTCTATCACCCACCGACGCCGGGATCGGCAAATCGCTGTTCAGGTCGCGGATGGACCAGTAGATCAGCAGCGGCCGCCCCACAATGTTCTCTCTCGGCACAAATCCCCAGTAGCGGCTGTCGGAACTGTCATCGCGATTGTCACCCATCGCGAAGTAGTGGCCCTCTGGAACGATCAGTTGCCCGTCTTCGACTAGCTTCGGCATCTGCACCCACCAGTCGGCATTGATGCCGGGATCCAGAACATCCAGTCGCGGAAAATCGTCGCGAAAGAAGTTTCTCTCCGGCTTGAAAACCCGAACGTACGGCTCCGGCAGCGGCACGCCGTTCACGAACACGCGCTTGTTCACCAGGTGAATGCGATCGCCCGGAACGCCAATCACGCGCTTCACAAAATGTTGCGACGGATTCACCGGGTAGTGAAACACGATGATGTCGCCGCGCCGGATCGGGCGGTAGGGAATCAGTAAGTTTCCGCTGCCCCCGTAACAAAGCTTGTCGACCAGCAGGTAATCGCCAATCAGCAGCGTGTTCTCCATCGACACGGAGGGAATCTGAAAGGCCTGCACGATGTAGGTGATGACGAACACGGCAATCACCACGGTCGCCAGCAGCGATTGCAGGGATGTCAGCCAGTCCGTCTGATCGCGCGCCGAGTTGGGGGGCGTTGTCATTGCGTGGGAGGAGTCGACTGCTTAGGAACGACCTTGCCTTCTGCGGCACCTGGAAATGCAGCCAGATATTCCAGCACCTGCCGGGCCGCATCCTGCTCGGCCTTCTTCTTGGTCGTGCCCTCCGCCCGCCCGACGAACTCGACCTTGCCCAATCCCGCCGACGAAAGCCTGACTTCTACTGTGAACGTCTTGCTGTGTTCCGGGCCGACTTCCTTCACCAATACGTAAGATGCCTGCCGCCCGCTAGCCTGCAGACTTTCTTGCAGGGCCGACTTGAAATCCATGACCGGCACGCCGCCGCTCGCCGGGTTCATCCGCTCTAATTCCGGAGCCACTACGGTTTGCACGATGAACTTGCGCGCGGTTTCCAGACCGCCGTCCAGATAGAGCGCTGCCAGCACGGCCTCGAAGGCGTCCACCAGCAGAGCCGTCTTGCTGCGGCCTCCGCTTTTTTCTTCGCCGCGGCCCAGCCGCAAGTATGTTCCCAGGTTCAACGCCTGCGCCACCTGGATCAGGTGTCGTTCACTCACCAGGTGCGCGCGCAATTTCGAAAGCTCGCCTTCCCGGAATGTAGGGAAACGCCGGAAGAGTTCTTCTCCGGTCACCAGCGCGAGCACCGCATCGCCCAGGAACTCCAACTGTTCGTTATCGCCCGGACGAACTCCCGTCTTCAGAGGCTGCGCTGCCTCGAGTTCCCGTGCCTGAGAACTGTGTGTGAGGGCCTGATCAAGGAGTTCCGGCTGCTGGAAGTGATACCCCAACAGATTCTCCAGCGCCGCGATTTCTTTCACTTTCATGCAGATGTGGGGCCGGGAAGTCTCTCCGAAAATTTCTCGGCCCCGTGAGTCGCGCGAGGCCGTCAGTTCTTGGGCTGCTCGGCAGTCGCCGGCTTGGGGGCAGCCGCGTTTCCGCCGACCAGTTGAGTGAGCCGGTCACGTTCCTGACGCGCCAGCTTGCCGGCGCTGGTATTTTCCTGTGTCAGCTCAACTGCGTGGTTCGCTTCCTTCAGGGCTTCCGGGTACTTGTTCTGCCTGTCCAGCGAGATTGCCAGCCGCAATACCACCACGGGATCGGGTTGCGAAGGAAAGGCGTCGATGGACTTGCGCAGGTCCGTTTCCGCCGCCGTAAAGTTATCCTTCTTGAACTCGAGCGTACCGATGATCGAGTACGCAAACGAACGCAGCTGTCCCTTGTAGCCGTCCACTTGCTCCTGCGGCGTGTTGGGCGGAATTGAGATGTCGGTGTCCACCGTCTGCAGAGACTTCTGCGCCATCTTCATGGCTTCGTCCAGGCGCTGGTCTTTGTCGAGATCGGTGTCGCGCGTCTTCTCGGCCAGTTCGCTGGAGACGGTGACGAGCAATTCAGGATCGTCGCCATCGATTGCCAGGCCCTTGCGCCCGACTTCCATGATCTTGTCGGAGTTGCCGGCTTTCTGATACGCGCGCATCGCCGACTTGAAAAGCATGATGCGCAGTTCGCTGTCAGGAAACTTCGCCGCAAAATCGTCGGCCGCTTTTTCGGCTGCAGCGGGATCCGTCAAGGCAGCCGCTGTCTTATAGGCGTCGTACTCAGGTTGAGTCTTGGCCTGCGGGGGACGCTTGCCCAACGCCGGGGCGGGGGTGGCTTGCGCTCCAGCTTGCGCAGCCGGTTGTTGCGCGTCGGGTTTGCTATTGGACTGCGCGAAGCTGAACGCCGCAACCGCTAGCACAGCGCCGATCATCGCTACTCGCTTCATGCTCTCTCCTTGGGTGGCGACTCTCACAGGGGAGAATCGAGGTGCTTATTTCTTGTCCTGCTGCTGACTGCTCGCTGGCGGCTCGTAGGGCTGCTTAATTCCTTTTTCCGCCGCTGCCTTCACTTCTGGCAGCGTGCCTCCGGCCGTCAGTGCTGCATGATATTCGTCCAGCGCGTTCTCGCGCCGTTCCTGTAAATCGAAAATCCGTCCGAGATATATGTGCGACCAGGCAATGACTTTCGGCTCCTGCGCGACCTTAAGCGCCTGCTCGAAATACCCGGTTGCGCCCGCCATGTCACGCTTCGCCGTCGCGATCTGCGCCAGGATGAACCACGCGCGGCCTGCGTCTTCATGCCCGTCGTGCAGCGCCTGTTCCGCGAGTTCCTGAGAAGTCTTCAGATCGCCCGTGAGCAGTCGCTTCTCGGCCAGCACCAGCAGATGCTGGTCCTTGGGCCGAGCGAAATGCAGAACGTCAGGAACGGACTCAGATGCAAAGTGCGTGTCCGCAGCCCGCTTCTGTTCCTTCTTCACGTCGACATTGTTTAACAAATCAATATATGCGTTGCGGATGCCTTCCGGGTCTTTTTCGAACTGAGCCAGCGAATCGTAAAAGTAACGCGTCAGGATGAACCCTTGCTCCGTCGACTTGTCGATCGCCTCGTTGCGCAGCGCTTCAGGAGTCTTGCTGTTACCCTGCATGCGGATTTCGACGGCGCGTACCAGGCATTCCGTGACCAGCAGCGAAGTGTCGATCTTGAACGACTCCTCCATCGGCGCGCCCTTCACCGATTCGAGCAATGGCTCCAGGCGCTTCATGGATGTTGGATATTTCAGCGACAGCGGATCCAGCAGGTAGTGCAGGTAGGTGTGCCGGATCTGGTCCATTTTTAATTCGGACCCAGAAGGAGAAATCACGACATAGTACTCACTGCCATAATTGCGGGCATTCACCTGGCTGGGTGCGCCCATGGGCTCCAGAAACACCGAGAAGCCGCGGCCCAGATATCCCGACGACGGCAGTTTCAGGTAGATCTCGGTATCGAACAGCGTCTTCTGCAGCGGTTCGTGATACCGCTCGGTCAGTCGCGCGTAGGCGTCGCGGTGCTTTTGCCAGATCGAGTGCCATCCCGCTCGTTCGTAGACGATTGCCGCCAGACGCGCAAAGCCCACAACGTTGGCCGCGTCGGGAGGCAGTTCAGCTTCTTTTACTTTGGGAAGGAAGTTCGGCGAATCGCCCAGGTACAGCGCCAGAGAGATGTACTGTGCCAGATCGCGCGCCGAATCCGGGCGCACGTGCTCGTGGTAGTACTGGCACATCAGGTTGGTCGCTTCGAGAGCGTCGTCAGACTCATGCGCCGCGCGCGAAATTTCGCCACGCACCTGCTTGCGGATCGGGTCCGACGTGCTCAACTCCTGGTCGTAGCCGCAGGTGTTCATCGCCGCCAGAATGGTGAACAGGGTTTCGCTCGTGTCGAGTGTGGCTTTGGGCGCGTTCTGCGCGAGACACAATGGCGAGAGCACAGCGAAAAGGGCGGCTAATGTCGAATGTCGCAACCGAAAACCCAGGAAAACCTCCAACCGGGCGGCAGGCTGTAAGGAGAATCAACGATAGTTTAAGGGGTTCGGCGCAGAGGGTCAAACGCGCTTGCTGCCCGCAAACACACAAACAGCCTAGCGAAATGTTATCTCGCCAGGCTGTGTTCTTATCCGCGTACGCTGATTTTCGAAAACGACAGTACCGCGCGCCCCGGGGTCGGCCTGCCCATCGACATGGCTGGCCGGAACGTGGTGAAGATCAGCATCCTCTTCACTTCCGGCAGCAGCTTCTGCGTCCCGTCTGGGTCCGAGATGATCCGGTAATCCTGGATCCGGCCGTTCGCGTCCACCATCGCCTCGATCACCAGCGAGTCTTCCGTCACCGAACTGAGCGTGGCGGCGAACGAGGACTCCTGCAGTTCCGGCCCGCTGTACAACATCAGGGGTACGTCGTTGGTGTTGCGCGCCTGCAGCTCCGGCAACGTCATTCCCATGACAAAGCCGAACATCGCCACCGCGGCCAGAGTTCCGGCAGTGGCGGGGACCATGAAGGCGTTCATCAGGTTTTCCAGTCGGACCAGCAGCCCCTGGAAGGGCTGCCGCCGGGCATTGGCAGCTTCGCGAGAAATGGCAACTCGCAGCTTCAATGCCAGGTCAGCAGGCGCCTTGCGGCGACCCACCTTCGTCATCAGTTCCTGTGTTTGACGGAGCAGCGCATACTCCCGGTGACAACTCGAACATTCCCCGAAGTGCAGGCACAGCGCCTGCATCTCCGCTCCAGATACAGCTCCGTCAAGGTACGGCGAGAACATTAACTTGGCCTCGGCGCACTTCATGACTTCACCTCAAGTCCTTCTCTCGCAATTGGCAAATCGCAAATAGACTGCAGTTCTTCTTCTTCGGGACTCAGCAATCCGAGTTCCGGACCTACCTCGCGCACGTAGCCGGCCAGCCGGCGCTTTAACGCCTCCCGTCCGCGAGTCAAGCGGGACTTCACCGTCCCGAGTGAGATTTCGAGCACTTCCGCGATCTCTTCGTACGACATGTCTTCCAGATCGCGCAGAATCACTGTGCTCCGATACGGCTCTGGAACCTTCCGCAGTTCCACCTCAACGCGCGCCCGAACTTCCTCATGCGCAGCGCTGTCGAATGGCGACTCCCTCTCATCGATGAGCGCCGCCCGCACGGAGCCCGACTCCGACGTATTGTCGAGCGGTTCCATGGATGTTTCCTTGGCCTTGTGCCGGAACCACCAGCGCCGCCGGTTGGAAGCCTCATGCACGGCGATCCGGTAGATCCAGGTCTTCAGGCTCGACTGCCCGTGGAAGTGTTTAATTCCGCGAAAGATTTTCAGGAACACTTCCTGCGTCGTGTCGGAGGCGTCGGCAGGATCAGTGAGAATCCGGTACACCAGCGAGTAGATGGGCTGGTGGAATTCGCCGATGAGCCAGGCGTACGCCTCCTCGGATCCAGCCTTCAATTCCGCGACCAGCGCCCCTTCCAGGTCCCGGGCCCCAATCGCACTCGCGTAATCACCCAAGGTGGCTACTCCCGCCATGACTCTCACGGCGCACCTCGTATTATAGGATTGTCGCGCCGCAAACCAGCAAAAAACTAGTTCGCCGCGCACCCCTCAGTCCCGAGTCGACAGCTGAAACGACACCCGAATACATAGACCCCACCCGGGTGTTGAGAGTTCCAGAGAACGTAAATACCTTGTTTTTAGTCTGATCGGCGTTGGAGCCACGGCCGTCCTCGCCCGTAAAACGGCAGTGAAGCCACGGACGTGAAGTCAAAACCATAGTGACCCAAGGGGACTTACCGGAACAAAAGGGAAGGGCACGGCTTCAGCCGTGCCGAAAAGCGAAAAGACAGGGAGGGCTTTAGCCCCTGAGGTTAGCTTCTACTGCGCCGGTGGCGTGCTCGGCTTTGCAGGCGCGGGCGTGGTAGCAGGCACAGGTGTAATCGACTTCGGCGGCCGCGGCACCTTCTTCTTAACCGGCTTCTTCGGTTCGTTCTCGTCGACCACGATCTTCTTGGGCGGTGCCGGAGGCGCAGCCTGCAGCGCCTTGATCTGATTTCTCAGCTGGCTAAGCTCGGTCTCTTTCGACGCGCTCAACGTCTCCAGTCGCTCGCCCAGCGACCGCCGGTTCCGTTCGATCGCGTTCAGATCGTTGGAGAGCGTTTGGAACTCATCCTTCGATCCGAAGGCGCCCGCCGACTCGGCGATGCTGCCCAACACATCGTACAGCGCATCCAGATTGCGATAAAGCTTGAAGGTCGCCGACAGGTCCTCGGGAGAATTGCGCAACTGCGTGACGATCTCGGGCAGCGCCGACTGCAGGTTCCGCTTCACCGACTCGGTGTTGCCGAGCACCTGCTTCTTGTAGTTGGAATCCATCTTCCACTTGTCGATGCGCAACTTGGCGAGGTCGGCTTGCGTGGCCTGCGACGCCTGCTCGAGCGGTCCCAGAATTCCATTCAGCTCGCTGACCGAAGCGTAGGGGACTGGAGCGGGAGTGATTTGCGCCGTCAGGCACGTCGCGGACAGCAGCAAGGCAAACACAGGAATGCGGATGATGGTTAGGGTCATTTTTGAAGTGCGGCTCTCGGTGCTGTTCAGAATACTAAGTTTCCACATATTCTCAAAATCCACCCGGGGCCTACAGCATGACTACCGTTAAGAGCCCGGCGAGTATAAAATGGATGGCACCAACCTGAGCGGCGTCAGCCGCCATTTGAAAGTGGGCCTGTGGCGCAGTTGGGAGCGCGCTTCCATGGCATGGAAGAGGTCGTCGGTTCGAACCCGACCAGGTCCACCAAAATTCTGATCACAAAGTCCTCACGGCCGGATCTCGATCGGCGTTCCATCCGCTATCGCTCTCCAGATTTCATCGATTTTTTCGTTCGTCACGGCGATGCATCCGTCTGTCCAATCACGCAGCCGATGGCGACCTCCGATCCACCCGTAGCCGTTGGGAAGCCCGTGCAGCATGATGTCGCCACCGGGCGCGGCGCCTGACTTCCTGGCCTGCTCGCGGTCTTCGGCGTTCGGATACGAGATGTGCAGCGAGCGATAGAACTGACTGTGCTCGTTGCGGGGATCGAGGATATACAAACCCTCCGGAGTCTTATGATCGCCCTGCTTCTCCTTTTTGCCTACCGGCGTGCCGCCCAGCGCCACCTTGTACTTCTTCAGAATCTTGCCGTGATCGAGTAGTTCGAGCGTGCGCTCGCTCTTCAGCACCAGGACCTTGTCAGCATGCGCATCTTTGACGAGGGCGTCGCTCGCCCCGCACGGCATCGTCGATGCAAGCAGGATAATGAACAAAAGAAAAAAGAAGAGCGAGGTTGCCCCACGCTTCGCGATTTTCGAAGGGTGGGAAGCACGGACCCGAACGAAACCACGACGCGGCGCCTTTGCCTTCAGCGATCGACCCGATGTGTTCGCCTTGAACAAGCCCACTAGAATCCCAGAGCGCGGACAGCAAGCTTGAGATAACGAGGACATAGTTCGGATCAGATCCTTAGGCCAATGCCTCCCACCCTTCGAACTCCGCGAAGGGTGGGGCCGCCATTCACATGTGTACAACTCGATCGCGGGCGATGCTTGTAAGTTACGTGTAGAACCGCCTTCCGGGGTGCTACGCTTTGAAAGATGTCACGGAATTCGCAAGCGTCAGCCATCATTTTAGCGATCTGCTGCGTCCTGCCATTGACTACGCAGGCACAGCGCCGTGCTGCAACTCCGCCCAAAGCCGCAGGCCAATGGTCCATCCAGTTCACCCCTTCGAAGCTGGTGAACGGCGTGCCTATTTTCCTGCAAGTCACGCCCATCACGCCCCTGCAGTCGATGACGGGCACATGGTTGAGTCACGAGCTCACGTTCGATCACGCCGGTGCACAGAACTGGTTCGTGCTCGCCGGCGTCAGCCTTGAGACCAAGCCCGGACGCTATCCGCTTAAAGTCGAAGCCGTGACCACTGCCGGCAAGCACGTCCACTTCGAGCAGGAACTGCTTGTGGGCCGCGAAAAATATCCGGCCATCGAACTCAAGGTCTCCAAGCAATACACCGAGCCGAATCCAGAGCAGCAAACCGAAATCAAGCAGGCCCAGGACATCAAGCACGAAGCCTTCAACAAGATCACCCCCGAACGCGAGTGGTCGGGAATGTTCGCCGCGCCCGTGAACGCTGCCAGTTCCGACATCTTCGGCACACGCCGCGTTTTTAACGGAGTCACCAAGAGCGTCCACCAGGGCCTCGACTACCGAGTCGGCCCCGGCACCCCGGTGATGGCGATCAACTCGGGAACCGTGCTGCTCGCGCGCTTCCTGTATTTCGAAGGCAACTGCGTGGTTATCGATCACGGTCAGGGATTGCTGAGCCTCTACCTCCATCTGTCGGAACTGAAAGTGAAAGAAGGACAGCACGTCGACCGCGGCGAAGAGGTGGGACTGAGCGGGGCCACCGGCCGCGCGACCGGGCCACACCTGCACCTCGCAGTCCGCTGGCAGGGCGTGTACGTCAATCCCGCGGTCCTGCTCCGTTTGCCGCTGCCCGAAGCGAAGATCAAAACAGCCGCCGAAATGAAACGAGATGTCCGACGGAACTAATAAATCCCGTGGCCCTGGATCCCAACGCCAAACGTAGCTCGGGATGCAAGGGCGCCCCGTCCAAGCTTCGCTTGGGCGGGGATTTTCGTTTTGTAATGTTGTTTCGTGAACAGCGCCAATCCGTCGCCCGCAAGAATCTCTGTCTTCAAGGCTGCTCGGCGAGGGCTTCGAGAATCTGCCCGGACTCGTGCATCGACGCGCCGTCCGAATCCGCGATGGGACGCAGATCAGGCTCAAGCCATGCCGTCGTCGCTGCATCCGACATCACCCGATCGCGCGAGTAATAAGCAAAGAGAACATCCTTGCTGGCGAATTGCTGCAGCGCTCCATTCACTTTGCCGGTCAATGTTTCCGATTGCGGACACTGATTCAAATAGTTCGCCAGCAACTCCATCCAGAAGCGGGTGATCGTCTCGTGGTAACCCTGTTTACCGTGATGCGCAATGAAGCCCTGCAGGCCGCGCCGCATGCGTTCCAGCGCATCCTCGCGCGAGAAAGAACACAAGTACCAGCAGGCCACTGTCAGGTGGCGTGCATGGGTAAGCTCCGCCAGCGTAAAATCACAGCGCTCGAACCTCTCCACCACATCGCGAATCTCACTTACATCTCGGTAAGTATCCGCCGTCATCGCAAACTCCTTGGGCAAAAAAATCGCCCGCGCGCAAGCTGCGCACGGGCGTTGTAATCTCGAAAATTCAGAGTACAGGGCGATTTGTCCCAAGTCCAGAGAATTTATTGGACGGGCCTCGCTAAGAGGCCAGTTCTCGCACCCATCTCATTCGCGCGCTTGGCGAGGGCAAGATGCCCTCGCGACTGCCGGCGAGGCGCCGGCGCTACGAAAGCCCAAAGCCTAAAGCCGAAAGCCTGAGGCCTAGAGCCCACGACGTCTGCCCGCCTTTCGTCGTCCCCCATCCCCATGTTCTAATGCCGACGCATGCAACCCAGACTTCTCCTGATCGCGCTCCCTCTTCTTTCCGTTCCCCTGTTCGCCGCCGACCCGTGGCGTTCTCCGTCTCCTCAGCAGATTGACGCCATCTATCCCGAGATGCGCGCGCTCTACGAAGACCTCCACCGTACTCCCGAACTCTCGCTGCATGAGGAGAAGACAGCCGCCAAGATTGCCGAACAACTCCGCAAACTCGGCTTCGAAGTCTCGACCGGCGTCGGCAAGACCGGAGTAGTCGGGGTGCTCAACAATGGGGTCGGTCCCACAGTGATGATCCGCGCCGAACTCGATGCGCTGCCCGTGCTCGAAAAGACCGAACTCCCCTACGCCAGCCACGCGACCACCCATAACGATCAAGGCATCGAAGTCCCAATCATGCATGCCTGCGGGCACGACCTGCACATGTCGGCGGGGATGGGTACCGCGGCTCTGCTTTCGCAGAACAAAGATCGCTGGCACGGCAAGTTTATCTATGTCGGCCAACCGGCCGAGGAGCGCATCCAGGGAGCGTCGGCCATGCTCAAGGACGGTCTCTTCACGCGCTTCCCGAAACCCGACTACGTGTTCGCGATTCACGATACGGCGTTCGCGCCCGCCGGTTCCGTCTACTACGTGAATGGCTTCGCGATGTCGAATGCCGACTCACTGGATGTCACGATTTTCGGGAGAGGCGGCCACGGCTCCGCGCCGGAAGTCACCATCGATCCCATCGTGATTGCCGCGCGCACCATACTCGCCTGGCAAACCATCATTTCGCGTGAGAAGAATCCGCAAGATCCGGGCGTGATCACCGTAGGTACAATTCACGGTGGGACCAAGAACAACATCATTCCCGACGACGTGAAACTCCAGCTCACCGTGCGCTCCTTCAATCAGGACGTCCGCCAACACATGCTCGCCGCCATCGAACGTGTGGCGGACGGGGAAGCGGCCGCCGCCGGCGCGGAAAAGAAGCCGGAGGTCACGCGCACCGAAGGCGTCAACGCCGTTTATAACGATCCGGCAATCACGCATCGCATTGTGACGAAACTGGAATCGGTTTTAGGGAAAGACCACGTGATCCAGGGACGCCCCATCATGGCTAGTGACGACTTCGCCGAGTTCGCAGCAGCCGGCGTGCCTTCCATGATGCTAAACCTCGGAGCCGTTCAACCAGCCAAGTTCCATGCCGCACAAAAAAGCGGAGAAGTTCTGCCGGGTCCGCACTCGTCGCTCTTCGCGCCCGACGAGGAATTGAGCCTGAAAACCGGAATCCTGGTTGAAACAACTGCGGTGTTGGAGTTGTTTTCGAAATAGTTCGGTTAGGAGGTGTTGGGTCTTAGGTCTTGGGTTCTTTGTGGCTAGCACTGGAAAAACACAAGTCGGCGCAAGATGAACCGTCGAATTCCTGAGAACTGAAAACTGAGAACTGAGAACTGAGGCCCAAGGCCCAAAGCCTGCCGGTCATTTCTTCCGATTCGCCCCAGCCACCCGAAACGCCTTCACCACCACATGATTCGGCTGCACGCCTACTGGAATCATAGTCAGCAGGGAATACTCGCTGGGCTCGAGCTTCCGCGGCTTGCGCTTTTGGATGACGGTTACGTCCCCGGACTGCGAATTCAGCACTAGTAGATAATTCTGGCTTTGCGACAGCGCGAGTCCGTCCGGGCCACTCCCCACCGGGATTGTCGCCACGATCCTGCCCACGTCAATGTCGTACACTGCGACGCTATTCGAACCGAAGTTGCTCACATACAAGCGCGCATTGTCAGCCGACACCACGCCCCGCGACGGCTTCGTCCCGATCAGGTAGCTGCTCGACACTTCATCCGTACCGGTCTCGATGATCGAGATGCTGTCGGCATTGAAGTCGGCGACCATCAACTCGCCACCGTCGGGCTTGAGAGCGAGGCTCACCGGGGTCGGCCCCACGTCGAGCAACGCAATTACTTTGTCGTTCCTCAAGTCGATGGACGCGACCTGCGCCGAACCGGTGCAGGCCACGAACGCTTTCGTCGAATCCGGCAGGATCGCAATGTCCTCCGGTTGCTGGCACACTGACAGTGTGGCGCGAACCGTCAGCTTCTGTGCATCCAGAATCGAAACGGTGTTGTCGCCGCGATTACTCACCACGACGGTCGTCCCCGACGGCGTGACCCGCGCCATCCCGGGCGCGGCGCCCACATGAACGGTTCCAATCACCGCGCGCTTGTCGAGGTCGAGCACCGACACATTGGCCGAGCCCGAGTTGGCCACATATCCGCGCTTGCCATCGGTGGAGATATCGATAAAGAACGGGCGCCCGTGAACTCCAATCGTCGTGACCACCTGATTTCTTTCGGCATCAATGACGGTGACGTTGTTCGACGTGCTGTTGACGATATAGACCTCGTTCTTCGTCGGATTCGCCGCCACGCCCGTGGGTTCGCTCCCGACCGGAATCGTCTTCGCAGGCTGAAACGTGCGCAGGTCAATCACCGTGACCGTATTGCTCTTGCCGTTGGTGACGTAGGCGTACTCGCGATAGGAAGGCCCGTAGTCAGGAAGCGGGCTCTCGCTGAAATACCACCAGCCCAGCCCGATCACGACGGGAAGTACGACTGCAATGAAGAGGATCTTTCTCAAAGGATGGCTTGGCCCCGGAGGAATGAGATTACGCTAGGAACGGGAGAGGGATCAATAAAGGTGAAAGTTGATGGTTACTGCGATCCTCACAGGGACTGGCTTCCCTTGTTTCGTACCTGGCTCGAACTTCCAATTTCTGATTGCGGCCACTGACTTCTCATCCAGTCCTTCGCCCACACTCTGCGAAACGCACACGTCTCTCACCCGGCCGTCCTCTGCGACCGTCAGACGGAGTTCAGCCTCACCTTGATACTTGTCCTGACGGGCCGATTCGGAAAACTCCGCGTCTGGCGAGCTTTGTACCCGAGGTGCCGTCACCTCTGAACTCACCTTGAATGTTCCGGGTGGTGACGACCCGCACACTGGACGTCCGTCAGCCTGAGGCAAGTTGTAATTAAAATGAAATCTGAGTTTCAGCGTCTTATCTTTCTGCAGTTCTGGCGGCAAAGGTCGGAAAGGTGCTGCCGCCCTGACTGCCTCCCAAGCGGCTTTGTCCTGCGCCGTGTTTCCTGTGGACGTGTGGCGACCCATGTGGCGGATGGTCCCATTTCCTCTGATATGAACGTCGATGATCGTTTCGCGTTGTCCAGCAGGTGGATCGGGCAAACTGAGGGTGCGCGGATACCAATTGGCGCGGATAGAAATCAGCATGCCGTCGGCGTATTCCGGCGTGTCCCACCCACCGACAGGAGACAGAATCTCGTAGCCGCTCGAATTCCCGCCACCGACGCGTAAAAGCGCTACGTTTGATAGCGCGTCAGTGTTCGGATTTGCACCACTGGAAACCTGTCCGTTGCCAAATCCAGAGGAGAGCAACAGGAACGCCGCTAGGAGAATCGAGTGCATCATTTCATCGGCTCTCAGATGGGCTGAACCTTGGCACCAAAAAGGTAAAGACTGGGCTAAGGGGGACTGCGGATCAATAAAGGCGGAAGGCTACCTCCATTTCAATATAGACAGCGACTGGTTCGCCCCCACGGTCTGCAGGTTTGAACTTCCAGCGACGCGCTGCCTCGATCGCTTTCTCGTCGAGGCCTTGGCCGGCTGCCTGCTTCACACACAGATCGCGGAATGAACCGTCCGTATCAACAACCCCACCAAGCACGACGATGCTTTGATACTTTGCCTTTCTCGCCTCGTTCCCGTAATCGGGATCAGGCGCAAACGTGGGAGATGGTGGATGGATCGGTCCGTGTCCGGGAGGCGGCGGGGAGACCTTCTGCGCGGTGAAAGGATGCTCGCTGCAAACCGGAGTGTCGGCAGCGGCGGGCTGAGCGTAACCGAAGTGAAAGCGCAGTTGAAGTTGTTTCTCGTGAAACTCAACCGGGAAGTGCGCGAAAGGCGCAGGTTCCGTTACGGCTTGCTGGGCGGCCTCGTCGAGTGAAGTATCACCCGAAGATTCGACCATCTTAACTTTCTCAAGCGATCCGTCTGTCCGCACCGTCGCTTCGACCAAGGTTACTCCCGGTTTCCGTCCAACCGTTTCCGCTGCCGCGATCGACCGATTCCACCGGGCACGCACCACCGTCAGAATCTGATCGGGATAGAGTCCCAGATCTTTTCCGCCGTGCGCGTTCATGACCTCGAAGCCGGTAAAATTCAGGGCGCGCACTTCGGGTGTGCTGGACGCATTTGTTGGCACTCCGTTCGCGGATTGCGTCGGAGTGGCCGCATTTTTACCGAACAAATGACAAGCGAACAGCAAAAGTGCTGAGACGATCGACGAGTGACGCATAACGCGAATCTACCTCGCGCGCACAGCCTCGGGCGCTGGCGCGCCAATCCCCACAATCTCGCGTCCCACCACCCCCGCGATCTGCCGCACCTGTGACATCAATTCCACGAACTGCTCCGGATACAGCGACTGCATCCCGTCTGATAGCGCCTTGTCCGGTTGATTGTGCACTTCGACGATCAGTCCATCGGCCCCCACCGCGACAGAAGCTCTCGACAGCGGCGTGACCTTGTTTCGTTTGCCGGTGCCGTGACTCGGATCGACCACGATTGGCAGATGGCTCAGTCTCTGCACCGCGGGCACGATGCTCAGATCGAGCGTGTTGCGGGTGTGATCGGCGAACGTGCGTACGCCGCGCTCACAGAGCACGACGTTGTAATTGCCTTCACTCATGATGTACTCGGCCGCCATGAAGAATTCTTCCAGCGTGGCCGACATCCCGCGCTTCAGCATGACCGGCTTCTTCGCCCGGCCTGCGCGCTTGAGCAACGAAAAATTCTGCATGTTGCGCGCGCCGATCTGGATCACATCCGCGTATTGATCGACCAGGTCGAGCGACTCGTTGTCGATGGCTTCGGTGATGATCTTCAAACCGAAACGGTCGCGGATCTCGGCCATGATCTGCAAGCCCGCCTCGCCCATCCCCTGAAAAGAATAAGGAGAAGTCCGCGGCTTGTACGCTCCCCCGCGAAAGAACTGTGCGCCCGCGCCGGCGACCGCCTCGGCAACGGCAAATGCCTGGTCGCGATTCTCGATCGCACACGGCCCCGCGATGATCGCTAGATTCTTCCCGCCAATTGTGGCTGGCGTGCCGGGAAATCGTATAACGGTGTTCTCTTCTTTAACGTCTCGACTGACCAGTTTGTAGGGCTTGCTGACCCGGATAACTTCCTGCACACCCGGCATGTCGTCGAGCGTGCCTTGCTCGACCTCGCCCTGGTTACCCGTGATGCCGATCGCCGTGCGCGTGGCGCCGGGCATGGCATGTGCCCGGTATCCGAGCGACTCGATCCTCTGACAAACGGCGCGTACCTGCTCTTCCGTGGCATGCGCCTGCATGACAACCAGCATGACCCCACCTCAAGTCCGAGAGTCTATCGCGGGAACGCACCCCGGGCAAACGAGGCCAGTCGCGCCCGGCCTGAAATATGTGGCGCGGGCGCCCCCGCCCCCGTCTCGGGGAAGAAGCAAGTGCTCAATTTCATCCTTCATGGATGGAGCGATAGGCGTTCCGCCCGTCTTGGTGTTCGCGCAATCATCGGTCCAAAGAAGACTCACCGCGCCCCTTCCGCCCAATAGCTGTTACGAGCCAGCACACTGCGCTTTTCCGGGCTCCGCAACTGCACTCGAATCGCATGCAGTCCGGGATGCGGATCCTTCGGCTCAAAGCTCAACAAATATCGACTGTGCAGATGATTGGTGAATTCCGTCATCAGGTGCTCGAAGCTCTTCCGCGAACTGAAAAGTTCGTACTCACCGCCCGTCATGCTGGCGATCGCCCGGGGAGTGTTTCTGCGCACCGATTGCGAAGCCATCATGAGAGGCGCCAGCAGATCTCCACTTGTGCGCCCTTCATCGCGATTACTCCCGCGTTCCGTATCCAGCACCTGCGACCACGAAGGCGAGAAGGGAAGTGCATACACAACCACGTTGCTGTTGCCCACATCCGCGACAACTTCCTCTATCTTCGCGCCGTGGCTTCCGTGGTCTCGCGTCTCGCTGATCAGCAGCAGAACGCGCCGGTGCCGTTGCGGAGATTCTTCGAGCAGACGCACGGAGAACTGAACCGCCTCCAGGATCGCCGCGCCTCCATCGCCCGGCTCCAGGTGCTGCAACGCGCTCGTGATGCCGGTGGGATCGTGGCTGAAATTCTGCGCCAGGTTCACGGTGCCG
>Ga0209811_10000286_pt1 | contig 23274 bp, 15 predicted proteins | sample Coa_R1_6_FD_187161 | JGI IMG/M metagenome (GOLD analysis project Ga0209811, IMG submission 187161) | Surface soil microbial communities from Centralia Pennsylvania, which are recovering from an underground coalmine fire. - Coalmine... | ecosystem: Environmental > Terrestrial > Soil >... | reverse complement strand
AGTGCGGCTGGCGCGGACGAGATCGTCCTTCTCGATATCTCTGCAACAGCCGAGCAAAGATCTACCCTTCTGGACACGGTGCGTCGAACTGCAACCAAACTCTTCATCCCCTTCACGGTGGGCGGTGGAATCCGATCGCTGGATGATGCCACTGCGGTCTTTGATGCTGGAGCCGACAAGGTCAGCATCAATTCCGCGGCCCTCGCTGATCCGAATCTCATCACTTTCATTGCCGATCGCTTTGGTTCGCAAGCTGTGATTGTTGCGATCGATGCCAAGCGCACGGCCACGAATCGTTATGAAGCGTTCTCCAAGGGTGGAAAAGTTGGAACCGGACGTGATGCCGCCGCGTGGGCCAATGAAGCTGAGCAGCACGGTGCCGGCGAGATTCTGCTCACCTCGATGGATCGCGACGGCACGGGCGACGGATTTGACTGCGAACTCACGAGGACGATTGCCGATCAGGTCCGCATTCCCGTCATCGCATCCGGCGGAGCAGGCTCTTCGGCACATTTCATCGAAGTATTCGACGAGGGGCACGCCGACGCCGCACTAGCGGCGTCTATTCTTCACTACGGAACCACCCAGATGGCGGATCTCAAGACTTCCCTCCTGAAAGCCGGCATCCCTGTGAGGTGGCCGTGCTAATTCCATCCATTGACCTCATGGGCGGCAAGATCGTCCAGTTGGTGCAAGGAGAAAAAAAGGCCCTGGAGTTTGACGACTTCGAGGAGTGGATTGCTCGCTTCAGCAAGTTTCCCTTGGTCCAGCTGATCGATTTGGACGCCGCTATCGGTACCGGAAACAATCGTGGGCTCCTGAGGAAATTGACCAGCCGTCTTCCCTGCCAGGTTGGCGGCGGTATCCGGTCTGTAAAAGATGGAGCGGAAGTTCTTGCCCGAGGAGCGAAACGCGTTATCCTGGGATCGGCTCTGGTAAAGGAAGGCCGGATCAACGCGGCAGCGGCTCAAGAGTTCTCTGAAGGACTTGGCATCGATCGACTGACATTTGCGATTGATTCGCGGGCCGGAAAAGTAGCCATCAAGGGCTGGCGTGAGGTCACGTCGATTCCCAGCTCAGAAATGCTGTCAACTCTCGAGCCCTTCTGCATAGCATTTCTTTACACACACATTGACACGGAAGGATTGCTCAAGGGAATCCCCCTGGATGCGGTTCGGCCTTTGCGCGCCATGACATCACGTCAACTAATCGTGGCCGGGGGGATTCGCAGTCAGGAAGAAGTTAACGAGCTCGATGCACTTGGGATTGACGCCGTGGTTGGAATGGCTATCTATACGGGGCAGATGAAACTGGATGGCGCCTAGACACTTCAATTGCGAGGCCGGTAGCGTCCCATGGCGAGCTCGACAATCTCTCCGATCAGTTGCGTATAAGAACGCCCCGATGCCTTTGCAGACATAGCGAACTCCTGCTTGCTCGAGAGCCACGGGTTCGGGTTGGCTTCCAATACGTAGACCTCTCCCTTTGCCGACAGCCGCATATCGATGCGCCCATAGTCCCGCAATTTCACGGCTCGGTGCGCCGCCAGCGCAGTCTGTGTAAGCCGTTCAATCGTGTCCTCATCGAGGTCTTCGGCAATGCTCGACTTGGTCAGCTTGTACGCCTCTGCGTCTTTCTCGAACTTCACATCATAGCTGGCGATCTTTGGGGTACCTTTTGGAAGTTTCGAAAAGTCGAGTTCGACCAGAGGCAGTGCTTGCGCATATTCGTAACTGCCCAAAATGGCCGCGTAGATTTCGCGTCCTTCGATATATTCCTCGATAATCGCCGGAGAATCGAACTCGTCCTGGATGTACTGCACCCGCTCCATTAACTCTTTCACGCTCGTGACGACGGCGTTGGAATTGATACCGATCGACCCATCCTCCGCGAGCGGCTTTACGATCAGCGGGAACGCAATATCGTGGGCATGTTCAATGGTGCCACGATAGGAAGTCGCGAAATACGGCGTGCGAATCCCATGAAATGCAAACATCTTTTTCGCGATCGCCTTGTCCTGGGCTAGGAAGCTGGCGTGCGGTCCTGCACCGGTGTAGCGCAAGCCAAGAAGATCGAGGTAGGCAGCGACGTGCATCTCTTTCGTGTCGTCACCGGCAAACGATTCGGTCAAATTGAAAATGAGATCGGCTTCGCACTTGGCCAGTGAGGTCAGACCCTGCGGACTCCCGTCAAGAATAAGATAAGAAGGCTCGTGCCCAAGCTTTTCGAGGGCCTCAAAGATCTCTTCTCGATCTTCTTTTTCACGCTTTTTCTTTTTTCGGGCTTTGCTCTTCCGCGCGGCAGGCTTGGGCTCGGGTGGTGGCTCGGGAGTCGCGCCCTCTTCTTCCCAGATGTCGTACAGAACGGCGATCTTCATTGCGGATTCCGTCTGTCTATAGATTGATCGAAGATATTCATAAACGTGAACGCATAGAACTCACGGCTGCACGAACTTTCCACGCGTCATGTAGTTGGTCGCCAACGTAGTGGCATACACCGTAAGTTCCGCGAGATGCTCCGCTTCCCTTCTGGTATCCGCGCGCAATCCCAGTTCGCCGATCCGCTTTTCAATGCCTTCCACCAATTGCTTGATCAGAGGACGCTGGACTCCGGTCCAATACGTAACCTTATCAACCACGGTCTTGCGGTGTTGCCGCAAAAATTCTTGCGCGGGGCGAACGGTCTTTTTCCGACGCTTAGATGCATTAAAAATATCTATCAGATCGCTGTCCAGCGCCAAGTCCACAACTGGGATCGCTTCTGGTACGGACTGTTGATAAAAATCCGCGACCGTGGATTCCATTTCGTCGACTGTGATATCAGGATAACCGCGCCGGCGCACCGGATCCACATTCCCTAGTTCATGGGCGATGCGATCCATGTAGCGCAGCTTCGTCATCGCTCCCCATCCGCGATAACGTTTGCGCCAACCGCTGCGCGGCGTCAACCAGACTGCGAAGGTTTCCGCGAAATCTTCATCGGGATGCTTCTGTGCGTACCAGCCTGCGAGATGACGAACGTAGTTTCGCGAGAACGGTACGGGGCGATAATTGTCGAGGTATCGCCGACGGAAAGGCCCGAACAGATTCTTCCATTCCGGATTTCGATAGAGCTTGTACGCGTAGTTGAACGCGTGCCCAGCCTCATGCCGCAGATACATCATGACCTCGCGCTGATCTTCGAGATCATTCATCTCTTTCTCCAGCGAAGCGAGTTCAGGATTCGCAAGGTAAAAAGGAATACCGATCACGGGCTCGCCCGAAGGGCATCCCCATTCGTCCGTGAGATAGCAGGCAGGCCGGAACTTCGCGAGTCCCTTGCGGCCCAACTCCGCATAGAGCTGGTGAACGAAGCGCTCGATCGGCGAGCCTTCTAGCTTCAGGCCCAACTCACGAATCGGCTTCCCCAGAATCTCCTGCAGGTTTGGCCTCGGTTTTTCGGTGGTGGGCTCCATGAACGGTGGTCTGAAGAAATTCGCTGATTCCGGGAGGAACAGCTAGCCCACCCAGGCAGAGCTAGTATAGTAGGACGTCACGTCAAAGCAGTGCAGCCGTATAGGAAAGATCCAAAGGCCGCCGTCTGGACCGGATTGCATTCATGCTATATGATTTATTTTTCAATAGTATACAAACGCTCTCTCTAGTATCACTGGAAAGTATTGCAGGATTCGATTGTCCCCCCATTCATCCCCCGCTGGAACCATTCCGTTCTCTGCGCCGAGGTTCCGTGAGTAAACGAATCGGGACTGACCCGGCCTCTCGACATGCGCTGAAGACGGTCGTCCCCTACCGCCGCGGCAGCGCCGAGCGCGCTCTCTACGTCGCCAGCTTCCAGTAGGTTTCTCTGTTGCGTTGATTTCGCCCAAACGCCGGCGAAACAGTCCGCTTGCAATTCCAGCCGTACCGAGAGCGAATTCTCTGATCCTGGGTTGCTGCCTTGCAGGCTCCGGACTTTTCTCTCAATACCTAGCAGGTTCTGGACATGGTGCCCGAGTTCGTGCGATAGGACGTAGGCCTGCGCGAACTGACCGGGAGCTCCAAACCTTCGCTGAAGCTCATCATAGAAGCCAAGGTCGATGTAGACCTTCTGGTCTTCAGGACAATAAAAGGGACCGGTAGCGGATTGCGCTGTTCCGCATCCTGATGACGTTACATCTCGAAAGAGTACGAGCTTGGCATGCTGGTAGGGGATGCCGCGCTGCTGAAAAATTCCCGCCCACGTCTTCTGTGTGTCATCGAGCACGAATGACACAAACTGAACCGTCGGTTCTTCGCGCGCATCTCGCTGCGGATCCGGTTGGCTCACGGCCGGCCCGGTAGAAACGCCCTGCCCTCCGATCAACGAGAAGAAGTCTTTCTTGAAGACCACACTGAGCACCAGCAGAATCAGAAAGCCGCCGATTCCGATATGCATCCCACCAAATCCGCCGCCACCGCCTTCGTCACGGCGATCCTCCAAATCATCGCTTCTTCCGCCCGCTGTCCAACGCATACTGCACCCCTCAAGAGCAATTTGAGGAACTGATTATAGTCGGTTGCGAGAATGAATTTGTGACTGAGGGGCATGCATCGGATTCGGAAATTTGTCTGACATTCGGCGCTCTCCGAATGCCTGCGGTACACTAGAAAACTTTGATAAACATTCAGGAGGACAGCTATGCCCGATGCCACTCTTAGTGGCGCAGACTTCAAGAAGCAGCTGCGCGAAGGCAAGCCAAAGATGGGCTTGTTCCTGAACGCGCACAGTCCCACCGTCGCGGAACAACTTGCGCACAGTGGATATGACTGGCTGCTGGTGGATACACAGCACGGCCCCATGGGCTACGAGAAACTTTCTGCGATGCTCTCGGGTATCGCGAATGGCGGCGCCAAATCCATGGTGCGTGTAGGCGGATACGACGACCGCCCTGGCATTCAGCAGGCTCTCGACCTGGGAGCCGATGGCGTTCTGGTCCCCTACATCAATACCGCGGAAGAAGCGCGCCAGGCCGTTAGTTGCACCAAGTATCCCCGTACCGGCACTCGCTCGGTCTATTTCCCGCAACGCAGCATGAATCGCGCGGGCCTGCTCGGATACGCCGGCAACTTCAATAACAATGGCATCGTGGCGTTACAGGTGGAAACCGCATCCTGCATCGACAACATTGCTGAGATTGCGGCTGTACCCGGAGTCGACATTCTCTTCCTCGGACAAAACGATTTGTGCATGTCGATGGGGCTTTACGAAAAATATGAATTCCCCCATATGTACACCTCACCGGAGCTCGGCGCGGCAACGCAGAAGCTCATCGAGCACGCGCGCAAGAACAATGTCATCCTGGGGCTCTTTCTGTTTGGCACATCGCGCGTGGGAGAATTCCTGGAGAAAGGCTTCACGTTCATCAGCATCGGCAACGACCTGCACCACGTGCTGACCCAGGCCGGTGCTTATGTAAAGGACATGGAAGGAATCGCCAAGGAGAAGGGGAAAGACTGGTCGCGTCGCCCTACGGCCCTTCTATAGACTGTGGCGGTTGTGCATTCAATAGCGCTCCGTGAAAATGGAGCGCTTTCTGTTTTTGTACTCGCCCTACGGATAAGGCAGCCGCGTCGCAAGCGCATTCGCATCGGCCAGGACTTGCTCGGGTGTAAGGCTCTTTTCCCGTAAGTGCCGGATGCTCGCCGAGTCATGCCGTTTTGCCATCCGCATACCCGACGTATCGCGAACCAGAGTGCAGTGATAGTAGTCAGGGGCGGCGTATCCTAACGCTTCAAACAGTAGAAGCTGCCGCGCGGTTGACTTGAGCAAGTCGGCTCCGCGCACAACCTCCGTGATCTTCATGTGTGCGTCATCCACCGTGACGGCGAGTTGGTAGGCAGGTACATCGTCACGCCGCCAGACCACGAAGTCCCCGAAATCATGACCTGCGACGAAGGATTGCGGTCCCAGATTCCGGTCCACAAACTCGATTGCCCGTCCGTCAGGTACGCGAAAGCGCCAGTTGACGCCTAGAGTCGAGTCAAAGCTTCCCGCATCCGTTCGGTTCCGGCACGTGCCTGGATAGAGCGGCTCATCATCTCCTTCATTGGGCGCTGCGGCGGCAGCGGCCAGGTCCTTGCGCGAGCATGTGCACGGATAAATCCATCCCCCCTGTTTCAACTCCTTCCATGCCTCCAAGTAAAAGTGTCGCCGTTCACTCTGAGAGTAGGGCCCAAGCGTCCCTCCGCAATCCGAGCCTTCAGTCCACTCGATCCCGAGCCACTTCAAGTCCTCGTACATTGCTGAGGTGAACTCCGGACGGCAGCGTTGGGGGTCAAGATCTTCATTCCTCATAATCAACGCGCCCTCATGTTTCCGCGCACGCTGTGCTGCTGTCCAGAAGGTCCGAGCGTGGCCAATGTGTAGCAAGCCCGTGGGCGACGGGGCCAAGCGTCCGCGATAGCCCCTCGTTGGCGAAGAAGTCACGATGACATTTTAAAGGGAGGTTTGGGACCCAGAATGCTCGGCAGCGGTCAATGCTGGGGCGGGAAACTCGCCTTCCCATTTCGCAACTACCACGGTCGCCAGGCAATTGCCGAGCACGTTTACGGACGTCCGCGCCATGTCCATCAACTGATCAATTCCAAGCAGGATGAAGACAGGCTCGACCGGCAACCCAAACGATCCCACCGTCCCCAGCAAGATAACGATGGATGCACGTGACACTCCCGCCACACCCTTGCTGGTCAAAAGCAGGGTCAGCATGATCAGCAACTGCCGCCCGATGCTCAGATGAATTCCGGCAGCCTGCGCAACAAAGATGGAGGCGAGCGATAGATAAAGAGTGCTGCCGTCCAAATTAAAGCTATATCCGGCAGGCATCACAAAAGCCACGACCTCGCGAGGAACCCCGAGTCCCTCCATAGCCTCCATGGCGCGAGGCAGGGCTGCCTCCGAATTCGCCGTCCCGAACGCGATCGTCACCGGCTCCGCTACCGCCGCGATGAATCGCCTCAGCGGGACACGCACCATGAGCGCAATCGGCAGCAGGACGCCGAATACGAAGACCAGGAGAGCCACGTAGAGCGTCACCAGCAATCTCGCCAGATTGAACAGAATCCCCATGCCGGTACTCGCGACCGTGTATGCAATCGCCGCACCCACTCCGACCGGAGCGAAGTACATCACGATGTTCGTGAACTTGAACATCGTTTCGGCAAGGCTCTCGGTAAAATTCAGCATTGGCCGTCGATAAGCTTCGCGCACCAGTGCGAGTGCGATGCCAAACAATATGCTGAAGACTACGACCTGAAGAATCTGCCCTTCGGCCACTGCCTTCGCAAGGTTCTCAGGAAAGATATGGAGAATTGTTTCGCTCGCGGTGAGTTTCTGAGTTTGAAGATTTTCAGTACTGGCAGCGGGCAGGTTCACGCCTACGCCTGCTTTACTGAGGTTGATAGCAACCAGCCCGATGACGAGAGCAAGCGTCGTAACCACTTCGAAATAGGCGATCGCCTTCACGCCCATGCGCCCGACCTTCTTGAGGTTGGAGTGTCCGGCGATGCCGCTCACGAGCGTCGCAAACAGCAGCGGAGCGACAATCGTCCGAATCATGCGTAAAAAGATCAGAGCAAGCACTCGCAGATTCACGGCCAGTTGCGGAAAATCATGCCCAAGAACACCGCCGGCAAGCATGCCGACGAAAATCCAGGTCGTCAAAGATCGCTTTTGAAACGCGTAGGGCACGAGTGCGGCGATCGCGAGCCAGCGCATGGCAAGCAGGGCTCGGGGCGGGATCGGCACACCGCTATGCGCCAATACCGAAAGAATCGCACTCGCAGTAATTGCAACTATCGCCAAGATGAGTGATTTCTTCATCGATCAACGAAAGACTTGCCTGCCAAGCGTCCCACGTCCTGCAAGCGCCCGATTGTAGACAACAATCGCCTGCGCTCAAACGAATTCCACGCGGCATTTGCAATTGCACCAAAACTGATGCACATCGAAAAATCGGGCGAACGACATCCCCTCCAGTTCCGCGAATGCGCTAGAATGCCACCGTCACTCAGGGATGGCACCTGATCCAGCTACGATCTTTTCCACCGCTCTGACGGTCGCGGCGGCAATTCTGTCGCGCTGAATTCCTGTTCTCTCAGAGGACTCCGTGGCGCCACACCAACGTCCAACAAATCGAGGAGGAAAGTCATGGTAACGGCTCTGCCGAACGTCCAATTGCAAAACAAAGTACAAGAGTTCATTTCAAAGCCGCGCAAGATGCTGATCGACGGCAAGTGGGTTGAGTCAGCCTCGGGCAAAACCTTTCCAACTTATGACCCTTCAACCGGCGAAGTCCTGGCCAAGGTTGCGGAGGGCGACCGCGAAGACATTGACCGCGCCGTCAAGGCCGCACGCGCGGCCTTCGAGACCGGTCCCTGGCCTCGTCTGACGTCATCAGAACGCGGTCGCATGGTGTGGAAGCTGGCCGACCTGATTGAACAACATCTGCAGGAGTTCGCCGAACTCGAAAGCCTCGACAACGGCAAGCCACTGAAAGTTGCACGCGCGGCCGACGTTCCGCTGGCGGTCGACCTGTTCCGCTACATGGCAGGATGGGCAACCAAGATCGAGGGCAACACCATTCCCATCTCGGTCCCCTACACACCAGGCGCGAAATACCTGGCTTACACATTGCGGGAACCTGTGGGAGTCGTTGGCCAGATAATCCCGTGGAACTTCCCTCTTCTAATGGCAGCATGGAAGCTAGGCCCAGCACTCGCTACTGGCTGCACGGTAGTCATCAAACCAGCGGAGCAAACGCCGCTCTCCTGCCTGTTGCTCGGAGAATTGGTGCAAGAAGCTGGCATTCCGGATGGCGTCGTCAACATCGTCCCGGGATATGGGGAAACTGCCGGCGCAGCCTTGGCCTCACATCCCGACGTCGATAAGGTCGCCTTCACCGGTTCCACGGAAGTCGGCAAGCTGATTCTGCAGGCAGCCGCGGGCAACTTGAAGAAAGTCTCGCTTGAGTTGGGCGGTAAATCTCCGAACGTAGTTTTTGGGGACGTCGACATTGATGTCGCTATCGCTGGCTCGTCCAGTGCGATCTTCTTCAATCACGGACAATGCTGCTGCGCCGGTTCCCGGCTGTACGTCGAGCATGACATCTTCGACAAAGTTGTCGAAGGCGTATCAGCTCGTGCCGATAAAATCCGCATTGGCCCGGGCATGGAATCGTCCACCGACATGGGGCCGCTCGTCTCGGAAGAGCAACTCAATCGCGTGTGCGGTTTCCTTGAATCGGGTTTCTCGGAAGGTGCAAAAGCCGTCACTGGCGGGAAACGCCATGGCGACAAGGGCTACTTCGTGAAACCGACCGTGCTGGTAGATACGAACGAAAAGATGAAGGTTGTACAGGAAGAAATCTTCGGGCCGGTGGTGACCGCGATTCCCTTCAAAGACCCGAATGAATTGGTCACGAAAGCCAATAACAGCGCTTATGGCTTGGCCGCGGGCATCTGGACGCGCGATATCCAGAAGGCTCATCGCCTCGCCGCTCAACTTCGAGCTGGCACCGTGTGGATCAACTGCTACAACATCTTCGACGCAGCGCTTCCCTTCGGCGGATACAAGCAATCCGGCTGGGGACGTGAAATGGGACACGACGCGTTGGAACTGTACACCGAGGTAAAAGCGGTGTGCGCCGCGTTGTGAGGTTGTAAAGAGAGAGCATCAGGGGAGCTGCGGCTCCCCTTTTTATTTCTTCCTTAACGTTACCCGCGGCAATCCTGCCGCGCCCGTTGGATGTCCTTGACGTCGCCCATCGCGATAATCACCCAATCGCTAGGGACAACGGCGTGATCGGGTGGATTGATCACGAGTTCGCTACCCACTGCCGGTGACGGATTCTTTAGGCCGAGCACCAGCAAGTTGTAGTTCCCTTTTAGGTTCAGATCGTGCAGCGCAGTTCCCGCCCACTTCGAGGTGGGATTGACTTCGATCTCCTCCACTCGCAGAGTGCTTCCCTGCTCCTTGAGCATCTGGTCAAGAAATCCAACTACATGTGGCCGGATGAGTTCGCTGGCCATTCGCAATCCGCCAATCGCACTCGGCGAAACGGTCGAATTCGCCCCCGCCCGCGTCATGCGGTCTGCAAACTTCTTGTCGGTTGAGCGTGCAACGATGCGCATCTTCGGAAATCGCTGCCTTACGATGACGGTGATCACGAGATTATCTTTATCGTTCGGAAGCGCGGAGATAATCCCGTTCGCCCGTTCCACGCCCGCGCGCTGCAACACCTCTTCCTCGGTTGCGTCGCCGACCGTATATAGTATCTGGCCCAGGACTTCTGGATGGAGCTCACGCATCTTTTTCAGGTTCTCTTCCGAGAGATCCACGACAACAAAAGGGGTAGCCGTCTTTTGAAGCTCGGCCACGGCGTGCCGGCCGGTGTCGCCCAATCCGCAAACAATAAAGTGTCCATTAAGCTCATCGATGCGCTTTTGCATCCTGCGCCTCCAGAAAGGAGTGGTCACCTCGACTTCCACCAGGAAGGCCGCGACCACGGAAAAAACGTAGACGGTAATTGCTACCCCAAACAGTACGATGCCAATGTTGAAGACGCGCAGAACAGGGTTGTGGCTAGTGTCGACGATCTCACCGTAGCCCACACCGGCAAGCGTGATCACGGCCATGTACAACGCCTGCAGAAAGGAAACCGATTCGCCGCCCAGCAGCCGGTATCCCGTTACGCTGACGACGATCAGCCCGAGCAGCAATCCAAGCGCGAACAGCAATCGCTTTCGCAGTGCCATCAGCTCACCGCCGCCACTCGTCGATCAGATTCGCTACCAGCCCGCTCCACCCCGTCTGGTGGCTCGCACCCAACCCCATGCCGGAATCGCCGTGGTAGTACTCGTTGAAGAGCAGGCAGTCTCGCCAGTGAGGGTCAGACTGAAATTTATCGTAGCGCCCGAAGCACGCCCGTCGGCCGTTTCCATCGCGACGAAAGATCGAGATCATCCGGTCCGCAGCTTCTCCCGCCATCGCGGTCGGCGTGATAGGTCGCCCCTGGCTTCCTCGAGTGGTTACCGAGGAATCCGGCCCCAGCGCCTGATCGAAACGCACGAAAGAATGAATCAGCAGGTACGACGTGGGGAACCATACCGGCCCGCGCCAATTGGAATTTCCACCCTTCAACTTCACTTCCGCTTCCCCGGGTTCGTAGCCCAAAGAGCGGTCACCAAATTGAAACGGGTGCTGGCGATGGTGTTGCGAAAGGCTACGGATTCCGTGGGGTGAAAGGAATTCATCCGGATCCCAGATTCGTTGCAGCAGTCGCTTGAACTGCGTCGGGTCCGCGATAGAAAGAACGTACCGCCGATCTCCGGTGCCGATTCCGTAACAGGCATCGCCCACCAGATCCGGGCGATTTTTGATAAACCATTCCACATCGCGCAGGAAATTCGGATGCGACTGCAGTTCCTCGTGCTCCAGCACTTCGACCGCATACAGCGGAATCAATCCCACCAGCGAGCGCAACCGGAACTTGTGGAACTCGCCATTTGGAAACCGCAGAACGTCATAGAAAAATCCGTCCGTCTCATCCCACAACTGGTAGTTGCGGCCACCCATCTTTTTCATGGCCGCGCCGATATACACAAAGTGCTCGAAGAACTTGGTGGCAACTCCCTCGTAGACAGGATTCTCCCCAGCCAGCTCCAGAGCGATACGCATCAGGTAGAGACAGAAAAATCCCATCCACCCGGTCGCATCCGACTGCTCGAGAATCGCGCCGTTCGGAAATTTCTCGCCGCGATCGACTACGGCAATGTTGTCGAGTCCGAGGAAGCCGCCTTCGAACACATTGTTGCCGGCGCTATCGACGCGGTTCACCCACCAAGCAAAGTTCATTAGCAGCTTGTGCAGGCATTTTTCCAGGAAGGCGTGATCGCCCTTTCCGGTCCGCTGCTTCTCGAGTTGATACACGCGCCAGCAGGCCCAGGCGTGTACAGGCGGATTCATGTCCGAGAATTCCCATTCGTACGCCGGAATCTGTCCATTGGGGTGTTGAAACTGCTCGAACAACAAAATCCAGAGATTCTCCTTTGCAAATTCCGGATCAACCAGCGCTAAGGTAATGCACTGAAACGCCAGATCCCACGCCGCGAACCACGGGAATTCCCATTTGTCGGGCATCGAAAGCACGCGCATGGAATTGAGGTGCCGCCAGTGGATATTGCGCATGCGCTTGCGGGACTCAGGTGGCGGAGCATTCGGATCGTCTCCCTCCAGCCAGAGGTTCACATCCCACAAATAAATCTGTTTGCTCCACAGCATTCCGGCAAGGGCTTGTCGCTGAATCAGCTTTTCATCGTTGGTCGCGCGCGGCGGATGAACTACTTCGTAAAACTCGTCGGCCTCAGCCTTGCGGGTAGCCACGATGCGATCCACGTCAGCGAGAGCATCGTCCATTTTCTTCGGGCTGAGACGCAAGCGCAGAACAACCGATCCCTTTGCGGGTACCTGATACTCGAACCGAACACAGGCCTTCGTCCCTCGCCGCTGCGGATTGACGCAGTCTTCTCGCTGAATGATGTGGCGATGGAAGGCATCTTTGACGAATGGCTTCCGATTCGAGGCGCATCCGTAAAGCTTCACAGCATTTGATTCGTTATCCGTAAACAGGGCATCGCCGCCCGCGGGCGCATAGAGGTACCTTTGGCCAAGCGAGTATGGAAACTGCAGGTTGTGCAGTTGTGGCCCGTTGAAGTCGTCAGCCACCAGCACAACGGAACTCCGCCCGGATGTCTCGAGCGTGATGATCGGCTCGCTGCCCGGAGGATTCGTCCACGCCCAGGTGTTGCGGAACCACAGATGCGGTATCAGGTGAAGTGGTGCGGCTTTGGAACCGCGATTGAAAGCCTCGATCCGGATGCAGATGTCTTCCGAGTCCGCCTTCGCGTACTCGACGAAGACGTCGAAATAACGATCGTCGTCAAAGATTCCCGTATCGAGCAACTCAAACTCGGGCGCCCCAACCTGCCCCCAACGCCGCCGGTTCTCCTCCAGCAACTGCGCGTAAGGAAACTCGCGCTGTGGATACTTGTAGAGAACTTTCTGGTAACTGTGAGTCGGCGTGTTGTCGAGATAAAACCAATACTCTTTTACGTCCTCCCCGTGATTTCCCTCGTTTCCGGTGAGGCCGAACATCCGCTCCTTCAGAATCGGATCTTTCCCGTTCCACAAAGCCAGCGCGAACACCAGAAGTTGATAGCGATCGCAGATGCCCGCAATTCCATCTTCCCCCCACCGATACGCTTTGCTGCGAGCCATGTCATGCGTAAGAAATTCCCACGCACATCCGTCCGGGCTGTAGTCTTCTCGAACACTCCCCCAGGAGCGCTCGCTAACGTAAGGCCCCCATTTGCGCCACGGAGAGATAAATCCTGAATATGACTCAGCTAGGCGCTCGTGTTCCCCGCTCAGGAGTTTGCCTCCGGCAGAACTCATGCTCAGTCGCTCGCTTTCTCGTCTCGGCCAACGCGAGAGAGAGCAGAGCTCACCTTTTGCATCTGGGCAGCAAAACGTGGTGCGTTGTAAGCGGAGGGATTGTCGACCTGCTGGAAAAGTCCGTTGATCGCCTCTTTGATCTCAGCATCGTTGGCGCTCTTGTTGTTCTGCTTGTAAGCGGTGTAAAGGGAATCGAGCGACATGGCAACTTGTTCGGCCGACCTCTGTCCCTGCGCCGAGATAGCATCGCCGTCTTGGGCGATCGACTTCATTACCGCGTACGAGAAGGCTTGATCGTACGACTTGGCATTCAACTGCTGCGCCAACTGTCCGGCTGTTGCGGCCGCTTGCGTCGCTGTGGTGGCGATTTCTTGCGGGTTTCCATTGCGCGCACCGAGCAACGCTGTGAGTTTCGCGATGTCCGCGTCAAGTTGCTGGGCCTTGTCGGCATTGATCCGTTTCGCGACATGTCGGAACACTATGTACCGAGACCGATTCCAAGCCGGAACGCCCGGTGTCCGTCCGGCATACCCTTGCTCTTGCCGCCAACTGTCTTCCGGCTTGGTCAGGCTGTGATGGCATGCGAAGCAATCCAGCTCGCCGTACTCCGGCCATGATGCACTCGACGCCCGCCGAGCTAACCGCTCCAGCCCTTTCTGCAACTGCACGGCCTCGCCCACGCTCCAAACCTGCACGCCACGCCAGGCGTTATCCTGCGACTCTTTCCAGTGCACTGGCATCACGGAACTGAAAAGATTCAGCTCAAACGTAAGATCCGGATGTCCGACCGCGATCATCTCGTGGTCAACAAACTTCTCAGGCGTGCCCAAGTGACAGCTCAAGCAGCGTTCGCTGCGCCTGATCAGATCACGAGTGTCGTACATCCCCAGCTGCACTGATTTCTCATGCAGCCAGTCTTTCGTCGTGTGCGGACCAAGCCATCCCGAGGCCGGACCATGGCAACTTTCGCAGCTGACTCCATCTACCAACTCAAATGTCTCAGCGCGCTGCTCGGCAGGCACCGACAAGGCGTGACACGCCAGGCACTTCTGCGACTGGTCCGGGCGACCGATGTTCAGGATTTTCCCAATGCGTAGCGACACTGCATTCGACAATACCTGGTAGGCACGTGCATGTTTGTCCTGCCCGGCCCAGATGCTGTACTCGTTCTGCGCAACGCGTGTGATCTGCCTCGGCTGAATGCTTCCGTGACAACTGCTGCTGGCGCATCCACCCGGGCCGTTGTATTTCCCTGCCGAAGTGTTTTGGGCCCAGGATGAAGAAAAGAAGAAGAATACGAGACACACGACTGCATGCCATGCCGAGTTGGCCTTATTGCGCATCGCGTCTGGCGTCGGTAAGAACCCGCGCACGATTTTCGCAGCGGATTCGCTTTGTATACCTATTCCATCCGACGGAATCAATTGACAGTTTGGTACGCGGGCCACACGTGGGTACAGGGCCTCTGGTCATTGCGGTGTCCCAAGATCGACATTCCCGCTGCTTATCTTTGACGATAAGATTTCTGCAAATCTTGCCATCCTAATCGGACCTCAAGGGGACACTAGCGCCTTGTTCGATCAACTCAGGGCGATCCAGCAGAAGTTTGGCTACCTGCCGGCGGATCAACTCCAGCAACTTGCTGCGCGCATCAACGTTCCCGTAAGCCAGATCCATACGGTCGCCAGCTTCTATCCGCACTTTCACCTCACCCCGGCACCACGAGCCGAGGTGAAGGTCTGCGCTGATATGACGTGCCACCTGCGCGGCGGCCCTGAACTAAAGGCGCATCTCGGACAGATGTTCCGGGGCAGCAACCCCGACGACATCTCCATACGCGACGTTTCCTGCCTTGGCCGCTGCGACAAAGCTGCCGCTCTTTCGGTGAACGACCGCATTTATTGCGGGATCGCCCCGCCCGAAGCCACCGCAATCGTGAAAGATGCTTTCGCGGGTCGCCCACTTCCACCCGAACCGCGCGACCAGCCCCAGATTCCCATCGTCTCTGATCCGTACGCAGGAACTCCGAACTACTCCGTCGTTCGACGCTTCGTGGAGACCCACGATTGGAACGGAGTTCTCGCGACCCTGAAAGCGAGTGGCCTACGCGGCATGGGAGGCGCCGGATTTCCCACCGGCAGCAAATGGGAAATCGTTCGCAACGCACCCGGCAAAGCCAAGTACATCGTCTGCAACGCCGACGAAAGCGAACCCGGAACCATCAAGGATCGCTTCATCATGGAGTCCGTTCCTCATCTGGTGATTGAAGGCATGATCGTCGCGGGCCTGGTGACGGGCGCACAGCAAGGCATTCTCTACATCCGGCACGAATACCAAGAGCCCAAGGAGGTCCTTCAGGAAGAAATCGAACGCTGTTACCACGCGGGCCTTCTCGGGAAGAGAATTCTAGGCAGCGATCTAAGCTTTGATCTCGAGATTTTCGTCAGTCCCGGCGGTTACATCTGCGGCGAGGAAAGTGCTCTTCTGGAAGCGATCGAGGGTAAGCGCTCCGAACCCCGTAACAAGCCGCCATTCCCCGGCACCAACGGTCTTTGGAACCAGCCCACCGTCATCAACAACGTCGAAACGTTCACGTTCGCTACTGCGATCCTTGCGCGTGGCGCCGACTGGTTCAAGGCCCAAGGCAAGAATGGCTCCGTTGGAATGAAGTTCGTCGGCATTAGCGGAGACGTAAATTCTCCTGGCATCTTCGAAGTCCCCATGGGTACCACCTACGCGGAACTGATCTACGAAAAAGCGGGCGGCATACTCGGACAACGCAACCTGCTCGCTTTCGCTCCTTCCGGCCCCTCTTCGGGATATCTGCCCGCCTCGATGTCCAATCTGCCGTTGGATTGGAACGCGGTCGCAGCAGCCGGTTCAATGGTTGGCTCGGGCGCCATTGTCGTCTGTGCCGAAGGGCGCTGCATGCTCGACATGGCACTCAATGCCGTGCGCTTCTATCGCAACGAGTCCTGTGGCAAATGCGTTCCCTGCCGGTTGGGTTCTCAAAAGATGGTCGAGATGCTGACGGGCTGGACCGAAGGCCGTTCGGCAAGTACCGACCGTCAGGTGCTCGACGAACTTTCTTCCGCCATGAAGCTGACGTCTATCTGCGGATTGGGTCAGGTCGTTCCCGTTCCGATCGCGTCGGTCTTGAAACACTTTCCCGATGTAGTCGAGGAGCATCTAGCGAATAGGGCCTGTCCAGCCGACGTCTGCTTCATCCGAAGAGGCTCGGCATGAGTTCGAAGCCAGCCCCTGACGTCCAACTGACCATAGATGGAACCAACATCTCCGTTCCCGCTGGCACCACTATCTTCGATGCCGCTCGCCTGAACGGAATCGCGATTCCAACTCTCTGCCACCAACAGAATGAAAATCCGGTGGGAGTCTGCCGCGTTTGTGTCGTCGATGTGGGCCAACGCGTGTACGCGGCGTCATGCATCCGGCAGGCCGAGCCGGGGATGAACGTGAAGACCTGTTCCGAGCCGGTGCTAGCCGCCCGCCACACGCTCATCGAATTGTTGATCTCAGACCATCCATCCCCGTGCGCCCGGCAACAGCACTCTGGTGACTGCGAACTCGAGAGTTTGGCAGCAGCTGCCGGTGTGACGGAAGCACGCTTCCCGAAGCGTTCTACCCCGCGTGGTAAAGACGACTCGTCCGCCGTAATCGCCGTCGATCATGAATCGTGCATCCTCTGCGATCGCTGCATACGAGGTTGCGACGATATCCGCCACAACTGGGTTCTCGCGCGACGTGGCAAGGGGTACCAGGCCGGCATCGCCTTCGACACAAATTTGCCGATGGCCGAGTCGTCTTGCGTTTCGTGCGGCGAGTGCATGGTCTCCTGCCCAACCGGGGCTCTCACAAATAAGCGGGTCGTTGGAACCGAATTGGGGCAGGGCGACGTTCTCGACCCTACAGAACTCTTGCATTTGCCCATCTTCCAAAACGTATCCGGCACCTTCCTCGAACTGAATCAGAAAGCTGTCGTAAAGCGCCACTATCGTGCCGGGGAGATTATCTGCCGCGAAGGCGAATTCGGCTCGACCGCGTTTTACATCCTCGAGGGCAAGGCAGAAGTTTTTCTTGCGAGCCCGATGGCTCACGTAGAGACGGCAGGGACAAGTCAGGGCTTCTTTCGCAAGTTGAAGAGCATGCTGAGTCCGCGTGAGCAGCACCGCCGAAGCGAGGAATCGGATCGGCCCTTTATCCCCATTGACGCTTCCGTCGATCTTCCCTACGACCGGCCGATCGCCGAACTAAGTCCGGGCGATTTATTCGGCGAGATGACTTGCATGAGCTACTACCCGCGATCTGCGACGGTCCGGGCCAAGACCGATTGTGTGATGCTCGAAATGCTCCGCAACGTTCTCGACATTCTGCAACGCAACAAAACCTTCCGCGCGCAACTGGAACGCAACTACCGCGCTCGTGCACTCGACTCGCATTTGCGAAGCGTACCTATCTTCGCCTCCTTGACCAAGGATTTCATCGACCACCTGCGCGATCGCGTCGAACTAGTGCGTTTCAGTCCCGGACAGGTCATCTGCCGCCAAGGCGATGTCGCCGACAGTTTCTATCTGGTACGCATTGGATTCGTGAAAGTATCCGAAGAGCGTCCAGGCGGCGAATTGATTCTCGCCTACCTTGCTCGCGGCGGTTACTTCGGCGAGATAGCCCTGCTCAGCGGAAGCCCTCGGACTGCCACTTGTACGGCCCTTGATCACGTAGAAGTCGTCCGTATTGCGCGCACGGATTTTGAACTTATGCTCGACCGCTTTCCTGACGTGCGGGCGAAACTCGAGTCCATCGCGCACGAGCGTGTCGCAGAAAATCGCCGGCGCACGACCCAACTGCAGACGCTGCCCGTCGATCAATTCCTCGCCAACGGCCTCATGGAGGCCCAGAGCCTGCTCGTCCTCGACCTGGAGCGCTGCACCCGCTGCGATCAGTGCGTGCACGCCTGCGCCGACGCTCACGACGGAGTCAGCCGCCTGGTGCGCGAGGGCCTGCGCTTTGACAAATATCTCGTGGCGACTTCCTGCCGCCAGTGCCGCGATCCGCTGTGCATGGTCGGATGCCCCGTCGGCTCCATCCGCCGCCGGAACTCCCTCGAAGTAATCATCGAGGATTGGTGCATTGGATGCGGCCTCTGCGCCAACAACTGTCCTTACGGCAACATCAACCTGCATCCGTTCCCGGTCGAACTCGACGATCCTGCACACCCGGGCAGAAAAATCGCCAGCACCCGCGTCAAGGCCACGTCCTGCGACCTCTGCCACGATCATGCGGAGCCGAGTTGCGTCTACGCCTGTCCGCACGACGCTGCCCACCGCGTGAATCCACCCGAGTTCTTTGCCGGGCTGCTCAAGCAGTCCAGCGTGGCGAAGGGATAGTTCGTTGCTCATTGATCGCACACATCGCGGATGGTTTTTCGGCAGCATGGCAATTTTGGCAGTGGCCGTCGCATCGTATATTCCCTACAGTCTTCGATCACCCCAAGGGCCCCGCGGAGGAAGCTTTCCCGGCCTGATCTATGGCAGCGTTGGTTTCGCCTTCATGCTGTTTGCAGGACTACTTGGTCTTCGCAAGAAGTTTCCCATCTGGCGAATCGGCCGGGCTCAAACTTGGATGCGCGGCCACCTCTGGCTTGGATTTGTCGCGTTCCCTCTGATCTTGTTGCACGGCGGTTTTCATTTCGGTGGACTGCTGACGCGGGTTCTGCTGTGGATGTTCATTCTCGTGTTTACCAGCGGCTTACTCGGGGCGGCCCTGCAACACTTCATGCCTCGGCTGCACACCGCCCAACTCCCCATGGAAACCATTTACGAGCAGATCGATCGCGTGCGCGGTCAGCTCGTAGAAGAAGCCCAACAAGTCGTCGATGAATGCTGCGCGGCGCTTGAAGGCGAAGTCTCCAGCGCCACCGAGCGACAGCGTGCCGCGGCGGCGTCAGCTGGTGCCAGTTGGGACGTCACCGTCGCTTCTGGTATGCAGGTGGACGAGCAGGCGAGCACGGAGTTGCGGCGTGTTCTGTCCTCCGAGATTCGGCCTTATCTCGAAAAGACAGGACGCCATGGCGTCCGTATTGCAGACGCTCCCGTAGCTGCAGCCTTGTTCCGCCAGCTCCGAGTCCTGCTGCCCTCGACCATTCACTCGAACGTCGATGACCTGGAAAATATTTGTGAAGAAAAGCGGCAGCTCGACAATCAAAGTCGCCTTCACAAGATCCTGCATGGATGGCTTTTGGTGCATGTGCCTCTCTCCTATGCGTTGCTTTTGTTAGGAGCGTGGCATGCCGTAGTTGCCTTGAGATTCTGAGTGCAAAGCAATGCTGCGACGCATACGCACAACCAAGAAGCTCGCCAAACGCATTGACCTGCAGTACTTCAAGCGCCCCCATCCGCTGCGACGATGGCGCTTCTGGCTCTCGCTTTCGGTCCCGATCGTGGCGCTTGGTTGGCTCGTTGCTCAACGGACTCAAGGTGGACAGAAGGCCTACTCCAGCGGCCCGCTCTCGGCATCGCACGCGGTCTTCACCCAACAATGCAGTCTTTGCCATGTAACACGAGCGGGAGCATTCTTCAGGGATGTCAGCGACGACGCCTGCCTCGCTTGCCATGATGCCCCGGTTCATCATGCGAAACAGGCCTTCACTCCGACCTGCTCCTCGTGTCATCTGGAGCACAAAGGATCGATACATCTCGCCAGCACATCAACTGCGAGCTGCACGCAGTGCCATGAAAATCTGCGCGCACGGGACGGGAAACCGCATTTCGCTGAATCGATCGCAAGCTTCGACCGGGCACATCCAGATTTCTCGCCTGCGGCGAAGAAGTTGACCGACCCGGGCCAGCTTCGGCTGAACCACTATCTGCACATGCAGCCCAACCTTATGGGCCCGAATAGCAAGCGGGTACAGATGACTTGCGAAGACTGCCACCATCTCTCCGGCGAACACGGGCCGGTCGCTTACGCAGAAGAGTTGGTGACTACGGGGTCTCTCGATCAAGCAAACATCCTTCACACTCGCTCGCGCCCGTCACCGATGTTGCCCGTCAAATTCGCCACCGAATGCGCGGGTTGCCATACCCTCCAATTCGACACGCGCTTTGGACCCGAGCAGGTCCCGCATGACAAGCCTGAGGCTGTCCACGCGTTTCTCGTGAAACGCTTTCAGGAATACATAGGACGCAATCCCGCCTCGGTGCATTTGCCGGAACCGCCCACCCGCCAGTTTCCAGGCCGGATCCGGCCTGTTCGCACCGCGGGCGATGCAAGTGAGTGGGTACAGTTTCGGGTAGACGATGCCGAATGGCTCCTATGGAGTAAGACCTGCAAGCAATGCCACGCTCTCAAGAAAAACGCTGGCACACTTCCGGAAATTATTCCATCCGCAATTCGCACTCGCTGGCTCGACCACGCCACCTTCGACCACAAAGCGCATCGCATGATGAACTGCACCGCCTGTCACACAAAGGCACTCGACAGTCATGACACGGCTGATGTCTTGCTCCCGGGTATTCAGACCTGCAGGGAGTGCCACCGAGACGAAGCACGGTCAAAGGAAGTGGCGGAAGGTCGCTGTTTTGAGTGCCACCAGTATCACGACTGGAGCAAAGCGGGGTTACCAAAGCATCGCTTCACGATTCCCGAACTACGCGGCACCGCCGAACTGCACGTTCCTCAGCCTTAGGTAGGCCTACAGCCATCTCGTTTTACTGAGTACCAACTGAGCGCTCGGTCTTCGCTGGGGGCTCGTCTGTCACTGTGAATACTTTCCCGTCTCGCAAATACATCCGATCCATTTCCTCGCGATTGAACGGACGCGCTCCACGCCGGCCGAACACCGCGAGTTGATTGCCGTTCTCATCCACGGCGCGATCGCGGTCGATACCTTTGGACACAGCCAGCGCAGGTCCGTGCGTCCGGTAGCCGGCAATCCACTTCGGCGTTGGTCTCGGACTGAATCCACTGAACGCAGGATTGTCGACCGGGGAGAACAGCTGCACGACTTGCAACCCATTCTTTCCATCAGCGACGTAGGCGAACAGACTGGACGAGACCATCCCCAGCTTTACATCATTCGAGTCATTCAGCCGGCCATTCGCGGTGAACATCTGATCCAGCTTCGGCTTCTCCGGATGCTCCACGTCAATGACCGCCAACCCCTGGCGACCGGCAGCCACATAAGCGTACGTGCGCGCCACGTAGAGATTTCGCGCGTCTTCCAGCGTGACTTTCGCATCCGGTACAACCTTGGGCTGATCCAGCGCCGTCACATCGAATACCTTCAGCCCTTCGCGGTCGACAACAAATCCATACCGGAACTGAATAGCGATCCCTCGGGGCTCGACCAGAAAGGGGGCCCCTATCTCAGCCGTCACCTTCGGCTGCAACGGATTGTCGATGTTGACCACGACCAGGCCGCGATCACAAAGAACGTACGCATATGTACCGGCAATCGCGATGCGGCGCGCCCCGTTCAGCACTCCATCCGGATTAAATGCGAGCGCGCGCTTAAGAAAATTGTTCGCCGGATTTCCATCCAGAAGAGTGCCGACACCGGGACTTTTGCTTTTCAAATCTGGATTCCCGACGATCACAAGTCCCTCGTATTTATCCGCAACGTAGAGAAAACCATACATCAGGTGAACGGCTTGTTCTTCGTTCTCTTTCTGATGGGTTCGCAACGGATCCACGCCCAAGGTGGTTGGAGTGGCAACCGCGATCGCATACTTTGTAGGCAGGTAGAAGCGCTGTCCCAGCGGAGATACCGGTGCCGTCACCAGGCGCTCCGAAATGTCTTTGTTGTCGATATTCGCAATATCGAAGACTCGCAACCCACCCTTCCCCATCGCGGCATACAGATATTCGCCACGCGCCTGCACATCCAGAACCTCAGCTCCGGCGTGCCGGTAGGCTTCTTTCAGTTCAGCTTTGGCGTCCAGATGCTTCTTGAAGCCATCCGGGTACGCGATCTTATGGAAATCGCTGCCCACAACGGCCGGCGGTTCGTCATGCTCTGTAACGGCAACTGCCTCAAACCCGCCCTTGCCGGAAGCGACAAACACGTACCGCCCGATGAAATTCATGAAGTTCGTGCCCTGCAAGAGCAACTGTGCCATCCACGCATTGTTGTCGTTCTCGCGCGACACGTGGCAGTCCGTGCACCCCTTGGTTTCTTTCCCTCGCACCGTGTGTGGCACGAACGTCGAGAAGGCCTGTCCGCTAAAGCCCTCGGACGAAACCGTCTGCTGCTGATAATAGAGCCAGTCGCGATCACTGTTTTGTGAACTCACTACTACCGCACACGCCGAGCGCACCGGCGCGACGCGGTGACCAGTCACGGTGCCATCGATCCCGAGCGTATAAATGTCATCGCGCAGTACTTGAAAGTTGTAAGAAGTCCAGTTCCGCGTAGTCAGCCCTTCGTTGTGCAGCATGGGCGTGCGTTCGTTCGCTGTCATCGAGAGATGGCATCCGTAACACGTCGGCGCCCACGACGAATGGCACGCATAGCAGGTCATCCGACTGTTTGCATGAGCCAGCTTCGATTGATCGGCCGTGCCTTCACCCCAAGTCTCGCCGTCGCGTTGGATCGTTTTCGCCAGGCGCGACTTCTCACTGTAGTGCTCGTTGCCAGGGCTGATGGTGTCGGCCACCTGCACCACCTCCCACTCCGTGTGTTCATCGAGCATGGACCGCTGATAGAGTCGGCCCTCCTTCCAATAGAAACGACGCTCCTTCCATGGCGTCCGCAGGCCAGCCAGATTTGTCCCCTGCGCCGGCGCCGCA
>Ga0209811_10000285_pt1 | contig 23365 bp, 24 predicted proteins | sample Coa_R1_6_FD_187161 | JGI IMG/M metagenome (GOLD analysis project Ga0209811, IMG submission 187161) | Surface soil microbial communities from Centralia Pennsylvania, which are recovering from an underground coalmine fire. - Coalmine... | ecosystem: Environmental > Terrestrial > Soil >... | reverse complement strand
GGCCGGTCTGGGTACGCGTCACGAATTCCGCGACTCCGCCGAATCCCGTGATGGGTGCGCGCGTGACGTTTCAGAGCATGATGTTTCTGCCGAGTTCGCCCCCCCGTTGAGGGCAGCGGTGACGCTGGCGTCGGAGAGCATCCCATGAAGGTGCTGCTGGGATCGGATCGTCGCAGGCGACACCGGCCAGCGATGCGAATGGCTTGGCCTCGCTCACGCCATCGACTGGCGGACTGGCGCGCCCGCTCGACATCGAGATTATGGCGACTGCGGGCACGGCGACGCCGTTGCAGTATGAGCTATCGGTGATTCCGGCGCTGTCACCGCCGACCGGTGCGAGCACGGGAATGGCGCGACGGAGAGTGCAGACGGACCCGCGCGAGAGGGTATACAGCGTATACGAGGACAGGGAGCGTGAAGGGAAGGGCACGACTTCAGTCGTGCCCTATTAGGCGCAGCAAGGAGCGGCTTTAGCCGCTGAGGTCTGCTTTTGAAGCCGATTTGTCAGTTCTCGCCTCGTGGGACTTACTTCGTAACATTCTCCACCTGGCAGCGCAGAGAACTGTTCGTTGTGGAAGCCTACGTCCGTTTATTCCTGAAAACTCTTTATGGTTACAAACGCGAAGGGCGTTTCCAATCGCACGCCTTCGTCCTGATGCCAGAGCATGTACATCTGCTGATCACGCCCGCCCCGACGATCACGCTAGAGCGTGCTTTGCAGTTGATCAAGGGTGGATATTCTCACGCGTTTGGCATTGCATTTCGAAGAGGGGAGGTTTGGCAGCGCGGATTTACCGATCACCGTATTCGCGATGCCGAGGATTTTGCCCACCATCGCAATTACATCCACAGGAACCCCGTGGAGCGGCACTTGGTGGGGACGCCCGCGGACTATCGTTTTTGCTCGGCGTTTCCGGGATACAAGCTGGATCCGTGGCCCCCAGCGGCTGAAGCCGTGTCTTCTCCCGTGCTGGTTCGGCACGAGTAAACTCGTGCCCTTCCCTCCTGAAGTCGCGCGCGTCCAGCCGAACAGGTAGCCGGGTGCCGAACGGGGTCTTGGCTGACCTCGCAAATATTCGGTAGAGGGGAAGGGCACGACGTCAGTCGTGCCACTCCAGTCGAAAATAAGGAGCGGCTTTAGCCGCTGAGGTTTGCTTTTGAAACCGATTCGTCAGGTCGCGGAGTGAGCTATCTATCCAAACCCATTAACTTTCGATGCTAGTCGCGACGCGGACAGGAGTGTCCGCGCCACATGATTATTTCTTCGTCCACTGATCGACCCACTCGTTGACCGTCTTGTACCAGAGCTGGCTGTTTTGCGGCTTCAGCACCCAGTGGCCTTCGTCGGGGAAATAGAGCATCTTTGACGGGATGTTCTGGCGCTGCAACGTTGTGAACAGTTGGAAGCCCTCGCTGACGTCGAGGCGGTAGTCGAGCTGGCCGTGCACGACCAGTGTCGGCGTCTTGAAATTCGTGGCGTACATGTGCGGCGACCACTTGTCGTACATGGCGCGGTTCGTGTAAGGCGTGCCTTTGAACTCCCACTCGTTGAACCAGAGTTCTTCGGTGGTGCCCCAGGCCGAGGTCGAGTTGAACATGCCATCGTGCGTCACGATGCACTTGAAACGCGTGGTGTGCCCGAGAATCCAGTTGGTCGCGTAACCGCCATAGCTCGCGCCCATCGCGCATTCACGATCTTTGTCGATGAACGGATACGTCTTCTCGGCGTAGTCGAGGCCCTTCATCAAATCTTCATACGGAGCACCGCCCCAGTCGCCGTTGATCGCGTCGATGAACTTCTGACCGTACCCGGTCGAGCCGTGGAAGTTGATCATGATGACGACATAGCCGTTTGCGGCGAAGAGTTCCGGATTCCAGCGGTAGGACCAATCGTCTCCCCAAGCGCCTTGCGGGCCGCCGTGGATGAGGAATTTCACTGGATATTTCTGGCTGGCGTCGAAGTCGGGGGGCTTGACGAGGAAGGCTTGGACTTTGTCGCCCTTGGCGCCTTCGAACCAGAACGTTTCGAGGGGGGACATGGCAACTTGGGAGAGAACCTTCGTATTGGCATGAGTGAGTGGCTCAGGTCTGAGAACCTCGAATTTCGCTTCGGGATGACTGATCGGCCCGTCCTTCCCCAATAAGGGTTCAATTCTCGTGGGTGTTGTCATCCAGTAAATCTCGTTCGGTGCCTGCACACCCATACGCGTGAACAAGAACGTCTTCCCATCCGCCGCTAGGCTGAAGTCGTCGTTGAAGCCACGAATGACTTCGGCGATCTTTGCACGAGCATTAAGGTTCTCCCCGGTCACTTCGAACCAAAGAGCGTAAATTGGAGCCTCACCTTTGTCTTCCGCGGAAAAATAAAGACGCTGCGAATCTGGCGCCCACACAACCGTCCCGACCCAGCGGTCGAAGTCGTCTGTCGCGTTCGCTGTCGTTCCTCTCTTCCTGTCGTAGAGCATCAGCCGAAATCGATCGCTCTCATATCCCGGCCTTTGCTGCGCGCGATACGCGATGTACTTTCCATCCGGCGAATACAGCGGCGTCGAATCGCTGGCGGGATTTTCGGCGGTGATGTTCTTCGCCGTTCCGCCTGTCACGGGCACGAGCCACAAGTCGTTGTTGGTCGACGCAGCTTCAACCTTGTCGTGGTTCGAGGCATAGCAGACTTCCCGGCCGTCGGGCGAGAACGCGTAGTTGTCCTGGCCGCCGAGCGAGAAGACCGGAGAGTCGTAGTCACCGGGAGTGAGATCGCGCGGTGGAGGCGGGGCGATTCCGGATCCGGGCTCGCCGGAACGCGCAGAAGCGAGAACATCGGGCACAATGAAAATGTGGCTACGCTTCCCTTCTTTGTAAGCGTTCCAGTGGCGATACAGCAGGCGATCGAAGATCAGCGCTTTGACCTTCGATCTCTCATGCTCTTCGAGTTTCTTCGCGTTGCAGGCTTGCTCGTCGGCCGGAGCCCCGTCGCATTCCGGATAGACGTCGGAGGTAAAGAGAATATTCTTCCCGTCAGGCGACCAGAGCTCGCCACTGGCTTCCGTAGCAAGCGCAGTCAGCTTGTGCACGCCGCTGACGCTTCCTGCTGTGCTGTCGAAGTCCGCGATCCACACTTGCGATCCGCCTTCTTTGGCGGAGATGAACGCGAAGCGTTTGCCATCCGGCGCCCAGCGCGGTCGGTCGCCGTCCTGATCCGCAATGAGGATCCGCTCAGCGGACGCCGGAGAAGAGCCCGCCGAGCTTTGCTCGGCCTTGACGGGCGGGACGCCCGTCGCTCCATTGGCAGCATTGGGCGCCGCAAGTGGCACGATCCAGATGTGGGGAGTTTTCTTGTTCGCGGCGAGATCCACGTCGACGGCGCTAAACAGCACCCACTTGCCATCGGGCGATGAGACCGGCTCGGCGACGCGCTTGAGCGACATCATGTCTTCGAAGGTGAAGGGATGCTTGGCTTGCGAGAAGGCGGGGACTACAGAAAACACAGTAAGGAGCAGGATGAGAACACGACGCATACGTCCCTCCGCGGACAAACGGAGTAGTGTAGAACAGCGGGAGTATTTGAGACAGTGATGAAGCTAGCTTTTAGCTCTTGACTGCTAGCTCTTAGCTCCATCCACTCATACATACCAGCCAGTAGCTGATTGAAGATTTTGAAGTTGCTCTCCACGAAGCCTTCGCACATCTCGACTGGCGACTGAAAGCGATTTGACGCGGGATTCGGCTAAAAGCTAACGGCTAAAAGCCAAAAGCTGCTTCTCCCCTGCAACCTCTTGCGCCCTGTTGTCGTCTAAGAAAACAGGCAGAAACTGCAGTCTTCCTTTCCTCCGGGCTCCCTGAGCGGAGAGGGCTCGGGGGTAGGAAGGCAGCAGTTCGCCCACTTTCCGGAAGTAATTTCTTCTAAACTAGATCCATGAAACATTCGCTCCGCACGTTCGGCCTTATTTCGTTTTCCATCGGGCTGCTGACTCTACTGGCGGCCGCCGATGAGGGTGCGCTCGACAAGTCCGAACCCAAGGGCATCACTCCCGAAGAAATCATCAAGCGCTTCTCAGCCAAGGAAAAGGAATTCAAGGAAGCTCGGGATCTGTACACGTATCGCCAGGATGTCATAGTCCGCACCATGGACGGAGATACCAAAGATGGCGAATATCACCAGGTATTCGACATCACGTTCGACGACCAGGGTCATAAATTGAAGAACGTCGTCTTCGCTCCCCAGTCCTCTCTGACACGCATCAGCATGAGCCAGGAAGACGTTGACGACATCGAGAACCGACTCCCGTTCGTGCTCACCAGCGATGAGATTCCTGAGTACGACATTCTCTACGTCGGAATGCAGCAGGAGGACGACCTGCACTGTTACGTGTTTGATATTGCACCCAAGCAGATCACCGGCAAGAAGCGCTATTTTCAAGGCCGGATATGGGTCGACGATACCGATTTCCAAGTCGTCAAAACTCACGGCAAGACTGTGCCCGACATCCGCAAGAAAAAAGGAAATGAAAACCTGTTCCCGAGCTTTACCACCTGGAGACAAAGGATTGACGGCAAGTACTGGTTTCCGGCCTACACGAAAGCAGATGACACCTTGCACTTCTCAGGTGGGTTTGGTGGAGATGTTCACATCATCGAGATCGTAAAGTATCAGAATTACAAACGATTCGGCTCGAAGACGCGGATCACCTTCGAAGGCAAAGAACTTCCGCCGGGCGAGCAAAAACAGCCAGACACGGCGCAGCAACAACAGCAGCCGCAGAAATAGTTTCAGGTTTCGAGTAAAGACAAAGGCCGCGAAATTGATCGCGGCCTTTGCTCATGCAACTTGAAACTGGAAACTAGTAGAAAAGATACTTTCTCCACTTGTCATCCGACCGTCCCATCAATCGCATGATGTGGCGACTGGTGTGGAGATTGAAGGCGCGGGGTTCGCGCGTGAGTTTCATGCCGGCCTCGATTGGCGTTTGGTTGCCTTTGCGGCGATTGCAGGGGTGGCAGCAGGCGACCAGGTTCTCCCATGTAGACGATCCTCCGCGGGAGCGCGGGACCACGTGATCAAGCGTGAGTTCTCCCGAGGCCAGCGCAACCAAGCAGTACTGGCAGGTATTGCGGTCGCGCAGCAAGATGTTCTTCCGCGAGAGCGCGCGTGTCTGATGCGGAATGCGGCGATACTCCAACAGCCGAATCACCGACGGAACTCGCATGGCCACGCGAGCTGCATGCAGGAAGTGACCGTTCTCTTCCTCTGCCATGGCGACGCCCTTCAAGACCAGCACAATCGCGCGGCGCGCCGCGCACACGTTGATAGGCTCGTAGGAAGCATTCAGCACGAGCACCGGTGCGTGCAGCGCCTGGAGATTGTTGTAGGTCCCGGTCGCCACCGCGAGCACGCCGGCCGCGGATCTGCCGATCATGCCTCGCATCGAGTTGTCGATCTTTCCTGACATAAACATCAATCCCAAAAACTATCCGTGCGCCGCCATGCTTAACGATGCGTCGTCCTGCGGCTCGAAATGAACGGCCTGCACTTCCGCTTTCAACGTGCGTGCGACGGTCGCAACCCAAACCCGAGTAGCTCCGGCGCGACGCAAAACCCTTGCACATTCGGAGACCGTGGTCCCGGTCGTGAACACATCGTCAACCAATAAGATTTCTCGTCCGGCAACTTTCTCACGATTCGCAACACGAAACGCACCGCGCAGGTTCTCGCGCCGCTGGTGACGCGTCAGCCCGATTTGCGATTGAGTTTCGCGTGACCGCTCGAGCACATCGGCCGCGAGCGAATACTTTTCCCGCTCAGAATTCACCTTGAGCGCCATGCGCGCGATCATTTCCGCCTGGTTGAATCCTCGCTGACGCAGCTTCGCCGAAAACAGCGGTACCGGCACCACCAGAACCGTCGCTGGTTTCCAGCCGACCTCAAGCTCAGCGATCACCTCGGCCAGCATGCGGCCAAGCACGTTTGCCGCAGGGCGCACCTGCTGATACTTCAGCATGTGGATCAGATCGCGTAACCCGCTCTCGTAGCTGCCATAAGCCGCAGCCTTCGCGAAAGGCTGGTCGATCCGGCGGCAGATGCCGCAGCGGATGTCTTCGCCTTCCAAAGCATAGGCGGAAACAATACGCTCCCCACAAATCGAGCACAGTCCGCCCGCGATGGGGTGCACGGACTCCAGGCAAACTTCACATACAGGAAGGCGGGAGATCCGGATCAGAGGTTCGCCGCAGATGCGGCAATCGGCGGGAAACAACGTGGCGAAGAGGCTTTCAGCGACATCCGCTGCCCACGAAACAACAGCAGGCCTTGTCCGTGCAGCCGTGGCCTGCATAGCCCGAGTTCGGTCCCAGCTACTGCTGAAGACGACCTCCTGGTCATCCGGGGATGGCGGGAGCGGTGCGCGCCCTGGATGAAATCCCTTTCAGTATAGCGGCCTTCAACAGCCTCATGCAATCCGCTGGTGGTCTTTCCGTTCGAGACGAGTTTCCTTCCGGGCTTCCCCACTATCGGCCGCACGCGCCGACGCAACCATCGCTTCCGGGTCAAAGTTCATAGGTTCCTTGCGGGGCAGCAACCGGACTGACGCCCGGCGCCAAGAGCGCTGGTAGCAGTCTCCGCAGCGGGCGGGCTGCAAGCCTAAGGAAGGCAAGACAAACTTCTCGAGCCAATTGCGCGGGCGGGAGGCATATCCCTCGCTGCTGCCGCAGTTCCGGCAACGATATTCCTGGAGAAAGGGGGCCGAAAAACGAGGACCGGAAAGCGCGCACATCGCTGTAGTTCCTCTGGGGCTCGCGACCGGGGAAACTCTGACAACCTTACCGACTGATTTGATTCTAACCCCTTTTGGTTCAGAAAGTTTTGCCGAAAAGTTTGTACGGGTGGGTAGTCAGATGTGTGACCGGCACGGCGTGGATGCCTGACCCGTGTACTTGTAAAGGTCTGCCACAGCGTGCTAACGTGCGCGGTCGCGAGCAATTGCTGGATATATCTCGTCCCACGAACCACTTGCGAGGGTCTTCATGAGCACTCAAACCGCCGCGCCTCCTGAAAAACGCTACCGCCCTTACGTGCCCGAGAACATGGAGATGAAAGAGTTCACGTTCCGGGCCGTGCTGATCGGACTGTTCCTGACGGTAATCCTGGGGGCGGCCAATGCTTACCTGGGTTTACGGGCCGGCATGACCATTGCCGCCACCTATCCGGCGGCCGTCATCGGCATGGCACTTTTGCGTTTGATGAAGGGTTCTCTGCTTGAGGAGAACATCGCTCGAACCGTGGGTTCGATCGGCGAATCGGTAGCGGCGGGTGCGGTGTTCACGATTCCCGCATTCTTGATTTCCGGTGCGTGGAGTTCGTTCGGATTTCACGATGCGTACTGGAAGTCCGTTGCGTTGATGGCGGTCGGCGGATCGCTTGGCATTTTGTTCGTCACTCTGCTTCGACGCGTCATGGTGGAAGACCCAGAGCTTCCCTTCCCGGAGTCGGTGGCCGCATCGGAAATTCATAAGGCAGGTCAGCAGGGCGCGGGCGCCGCGAAGCTGCTCTTCGCCAACATGGGTTTGGGCGGATTGATCTATCTGCTGGGCGCATTTCAGCTGTTCAACGCCAGCAAAGCTTTCGTCATCCACATCGGGCAGATCGGAACCACCATGCTGAAGCTGGGACGAACCAGCACGGCGCCCGTCGTCAGCGTGGGTGGAGTCACAACGTTCCAAGCGCCTGCTATTAGTCCTGCTTATTTGGGCGTGGGCTACATTATCGGACCGCGACTGGCAGCGCTGAACTTCGCGGGCGGCGTGGTTGCCTGGGGACTGCTGGTTCCTCTGATCATCTACTTCCTTGGCCCGACTTTGCAGGCCACAATGGCGCCGGGCACCGAAGGCAATCTGGCGGGAGCGGTCTGGTACAACATCGTGCGACCGGTTGCTGTTGGCGGGATGATGGTGGGGGCGGCCTGGACCCTGTTTCGGATGCGCAAGAGCCTCGCGATTGGCATGAAGCGCGCGGTTTCTGACTTGAAGAAGTCGGCGGCTGTCCACGCCGCCACCAACCGCACCGAGCGTGACCTGAATGGCAAGGTTGTGTTCGGGGGACTCGGGGCGGCTTTCCTCTGCATGATTGTGTTGTACTTTCATTTTTCAGGCACGTTGAGTGGGGCGATCACCGCCGCGATAGTCATGATCGTGGTCGGCTTCTTCTTCGCAGCCGTATCGGGCAACCTTGTGGGAATGATCGGTTCTTCCAACAATCCAGTGTCGGGATTGACGCTTTGCACGCTGATCATTGCTGCTCTGTTGATGGTAGCGATTGGCGTTTCGGGCATGAGCGGTGTGGCTGCCGTGTTGGGTGTTGCTGCTGTGGTCTGCGTATCGTCGGCGGTCGCAGGCGAGATGCTGCAAGACCTGAAGGTCGGCCACATTCTGGGAGGCACTCCGGCCAAGATGCAGCTGGGAGATTTCCTGGGCATTCTGGTGGCCAGCCTTGCATTGTATTTTCCGTTGCTCGTGCTGCATCAGGGGAACATCAATCGCGGCGGGATCGGTTTTGGTGATCCGCAGCTCTCCGCGCCGCAAGCGGGCTTGATGGCATCTCTGGCCCAAGGCATTGTCGGACACAACATGCCGTGGCCACTGGTTGGAGCCGGCGTGCTCATGGGCCTTGCCATGATCATGCTGGAAGTGAAGAGCGTGATGCTCTTCGCCGTAGGCATGTACTTGCCGCTGGAGACAACCTTCGCCATCTTCCTGGGCGGCGTCATCCGCTGGATCACCGACCGGATGCGCGACAAGCGCGGCTTCAACGATGCGCAGAAGGCTCGCGTGGAAAATGCCGGAGTCTTGACTGCCTCGGGCATGATCGCTGGAGAGGCAATCCTGGGGCTTGTAGTGGCAGCCTTCTATTTCTTCAATAAGCCGTTGCCTGTGATCTTCGCCCAGCCGGCGACGTATTCCGGATTCATCGTGTTGGTCATCATCGCGTTCGTGATGGTGCGACTCCCGCTTGCGAACGCGGGCAGTCCGGATGAACCGGCGCCGCCGACGGCGATCATGTAAGTACTGGGTAAGCAGGTGTAGCGCGGGCGCCTCGCCCGCGCTTTTTGTCCGTAGTACATTTTTGTGGCTCTCGGATCGCATTCATGTCCATAGCCGAAAATGTCGCACGGGTTCGCGAGCGGATTCGTTTGGCTGCAGCCAGCGCTGGGCGCGACCCCGATGCGATCACGCTGATGGGCGTCAGCAAGACGTTTCCGCAAGAAGCGATCCGCGAAGCTTATGATGCCGGGATTCGGGTGTTCGGAGAGAATCGGGTGCAGGAATTCGCCGGGAAGGCGGATGCCTTGCGCAATCTGGTTGATGCCCGCTGGCATCTGATCGGCCACCTGCAGAGCAACAAGGCGGCAAAAGCGGCGGATCTGTTTCACACAGTCGATTCGGTGGACTCACTGAAGCTGGCGCAAAAACTGAACGACGCTGCTCACGCCGCCAGCAAGACCCTTCGTGTGCTCATCGAGATCAACGTCGGCGGCGAAACGGCCAAGACTGGGATCGCTCCTGAGGCTGCGGAACTGGATCGACTCCTCGCCGAGGCTCCGCGGTTGGCGAGCCTCGAGTTCCGTGGCCTGATGACGGTGCCACCCTATACGGAAGACCCTCAAGGAGCGAGGCCGTATTTCCGGAAGCTGCGCGAGTTGCGCGACCAGATCGCGGGCCGGAGTCTTCCCATTGTCAGCATGGACGAACTCTCAATGGGCATGTCGCATGATTTCGAGGTCGCTATTGAAGAAGGATCGACCTGCGTGCGGGTGGGGACAGCGATTTTCGGGGGAAGGGCAAAACCTTAACCACAGAGGACACGGAGAGGCACAGAGGAAGCTCGAGCCAGGGGATATTGCTGCAATCAAAAGAAGCGGCAACCTCCGGACCACACCCATGATTCCTGTTCATGAAACTCCTCTCGGCGTGACTTTCGCGGTCAAAGCGCATCCGCGAGCCCGAAAGAGTGCCATCACGGGCGAGTTGGGTGATGCTTTGAAGGTCTCGCTTACGGCGCCGCCGATCGACGGGAAGGCCAACGAGGCCTGCATCGAATTCTTCGCAAATCTTTTGAAGGTGCCGCGCGCCTCCGTTAGTATTGCTGCCGGTCAGAGCAGCCGGAGCAAGATCGTTCGTGTCGCCGGAGTGACCGCACAACAGGTTCGAGATCGATTGACTCGGTAATAACGCGGACTCGATTGCCCGCGCCACATCGACATCTCAGGGAGCCTTCTTGACTCTTTCCGAACGACTGCAAGAGATTCGTACCGGCTTCGAACGGCCCTTCTGGGTTGCCAACATCAGCGAGATTTTCGAGCGGCTCTCGTATTACGCGGTCTTCGCAGCGCTCGCCCGTTATCTTCACGAAGCCCTGCAATTCCCTACCGATCAGGCCTCCAGCCTTAGCGGGCTCTTCGGCGGTGCGGTCTGGGTAATGGCGATCTTCGGGGGTGCCCTGGCGGACCGCATTGGCTTCCGCCGCGCGCTCTCACTGGCTTACTTCATTTTGAGCTGTTCGTACTTTCTGGTGGGTTCCGTGGCAGCACCTTGGCTGGCACCCGTGCGGGCGGCACTTCCGCTCGGAGTGATGGTGGGGATCATCTTGTTTCTGCCTGCCCTCGGCGTGGCGCTGGTAAAGCCCAGCGTCGTAGGAACCACCGCCCGTGCGTCCAAGGAGAACGTTCGGTCGATCGGGTACTCGATCTATTACACCCTCGTCAATATTGGCAGTTTTCTGGGTCCGTTCCTAGCGGGATGGATCCACTCACGAATGCAAGTTGAAAATGTGTTCCGCCTGGCGGCCGGCAGCGTATTTCTGATGTTCATCGGCGTTCTTATCTTCTTCACAGAACCCCGACGCGCGGCCGGTGAACAACAGACCACATCGCTCGGACAAGTTGTGCGAAACCTGCTGACCGTACTCCGCAATGGTAAGTTCGTTTTATTCCTCTTGATTTTTACGGGCTATTGGATTGTCTTCTGGCAACAGTACCTGATTCTGCCGATCTACATTCACGACTATGTTGATCCCGATGCCAACACGGAGATGATTTTGATTGCGGACCCGATCGTGGTGATCACGCTGACAGTCGCGGTCAATGCGCTCCTGCGGAAGATCTCGTCATTCGGAGCTGTGACCCTCGGTACCCTTATTACCGGAGTGGGATGGCTGGTTTTCGGTGCGCATGCGGCGGTGTGGACAGCCGTGGTTTCGTTGGTGATTGTCGCGCTCGGAGAGATCACGCAACAACCACGCTATTACGAATACATCTCCCGACTGGCGCCGCCGGGGCAGCAAGGAACTTACTTGGGATTCGCGTTTTTGCCGATCGGCCTCGGCTCGCTGATCGGCGGACGCTTTGGCGGATTTCTGCTCCATCACTTCGGCGAAGTGCAGCATCGCCCAGAGCGGATCTGGTGGACCGTGACGGCGGTCGGATTAGTAACGACCGCAGCACTGTGGATTTATGACAAGGTGCTGAACATTTCTGGCACGTCAAGCGACGGCAGAGACCAGAGCGTTTAACCACACATAACGCCCAGCTGGCGCGAAGGACGCGAAGGCTGCTTCGACGTCACAGCCCGCGGGGTGGCACTTGGTTTATGCTTCTGCGCCGGTACCGCTATGGCGAAGCGCAAAATCACTCCTGCTTATATTGCCGCCCACATCCGCCGCGTTTTGAAGGACGGCGGCTCCGCGCCGCACGCGAAAGGAGTGCAGTGGTTCTTCAAAGAAGAAATCAAGTCCCGCGGATGGTACACAGCGGAGTTGCGGAAGGTCGCTGTGCGCTTTCGCCGTACCATCGTCCGGGAACAAGATATGGGATTTCTAGTGAAGGTCGCCGATCACCTTTTCCGAGGACGGGTTCTCGAGGAAAAGGTTTTTGCTGTTTTCCTACTCGAGAAGATCGTTGTCGACTTTAGCGATGCCGAGTTTCTCCTGTTCGAATCGTGGTTGGACCGGATCGGTAGTTGGGCGGATCACGATGGACTCGTGCACTACCTGATCGCGCCCATGATGGTCAGCAAGACTTCACGGGCACAGCGTGTTTTTGTGTGGGCACGGTCGCGTAACCGGTGGCATCGGAGGGCGGCGTGCGTGGCTCTGATTCAGGGCACTCGCCGGAAAATGTTTCTTCCACAAATCATTCGGCTTTCCAATATGCTGCTCGCGGACGAGAATGACATGGTGCAGAAGGGATTAGGATGGCTGCTGCGTGAAACCGCAAAGTACGCACCTAAGAATGCAATCTCCTATCTGCGGCAGATTCGAGGACGTGCACCCCGTCTCGTCCTTCGAACCGCATGCGAAACCCTGCCTCCCTCCGCCCGCAGGAAGATTTTGGCAGCATGAGCGTCCTAAGTGCGTTCGGCCTGTTTTCGGTCGGGGCCATGCTGGTTTGCTATGCCCTCGAGGATCGTAGTCCGTGGTTCATTCTGGCATTCGCATTCGCCTGTGGGCTCGGATCGACCTACGGATTCCTGCAAGCAGCGTGGCCTTTCGGAATTGTCGAGGCCCTCTGGGCTCTAGTGGCGCTGCGCCGCTGGCGACGGGTTTCCCAAGGCGAACGCTGAAGGTTCGCGCAAAGACGGCCGCTTGATTACAATAGTTGTTTGCCCATGAACCTGCCAGCCATTCAATCTGCCCTGCGCGAACGCAATATCGATGCGTGGTTGTTTTACGACCATCATCATCGCGACCCGATTGCTTACCGCGTACTCGACCTGCCCCGTTCCCTTATGGTCACCCGGCGCTGGTTTTACCTGATTCCCGCGCACGGCGAGCCTTCGAAACTGGTGCACAAGATCGAGGCCGGACACCTCGATTCCCTGCCCGGCGCCAAGAGCGTGTACTCCGGATGGCAGGAGTTGTTCGCTCAACTCAAGACCTTTCTCGACAACCACAAAACGATTGCCATGCAGTATTCGCCCAACAACCTGGTGTTTACGGTGTCATTGGTGGATGCGGGAACGATCGAACTGGTCCGCAGCATGGGAAAGACGGTGGTCAGTGCGGCTGACCTGATCGCGCAATTCGAGTCGACCTGGACCGACGAGCAGATTCAAACGCACTTCGCGGCGCGCGACGCGGTCGACAGCATCACAGCCGCGGCCTTCCCGGAGATCGGTCGGCGAGTCCGCAATGGCGGAACAACCGAACACGCGATGCAGCAGTGGTTCATGGAAGCCTTCCAGCGCGAAAATCTGGTCACCGACGATCCTCCAGTGGTGGCGGTCAATGCCAACAGCGGCAATCCGCACTACGAACCACATGCCGAGGGCTCCGCTCCCATTCGTGAGGGCGACTTCGTTCTGCTGGATGTGTGGGCGAAGAAGAACACTCCCGGTGCGGTCTACTACGACATCACCTGGACCGGATATGTCGGCAAGGCACCCTCCAACAAGCAGCGCGAGATTTTCCAGATCGTCCGCGACGCACGCGACGTGGGCGTGAAGACAGTGCTGGACGCTATAGGCGCGGGCCAACATATCGCCGGGTGGCAAGTCGATCGGGCGACGCGCGATCATATCCAGAAATCCGGTTACGGAGATTACTTCATTCACCGCACCGGGCATTCCATTGGCACCGACGTGCACTCCAACGGCGCCAACATGGACGATCTGGAAATTCACGACGAACGGCAGATCCTGCCGAATTCCTGCTTCTCCATTGAACCGGGAATCTATCTTCCCGACTTCGGCGTGCGCAGCGAAGTGAACGTGCTAGTGCGGTCGAACCGCGCTGAAGTGACAGGCAAAATCCAACGCGAGATCGTGATCATCTGAATGGCAAATTCCACCACTGCGAAAACCAAGCCATCGGAACCTTTGGTTGAACCAACACCGATGACCCTCATGACAGTAGCTGCGCCCGCCATCGCGTGGCTGATTCCCGGGGCCGGGCACCTGATCCAGAAGCGCTGGATACGCGGCGGCCTGCTGATGGCGTCGATTGTCGCGATGTTTCTCCTTGGCTTGACCATGCAGGGACGCGTCTACAAGCCGAATGGCGGCGACATTCTCGACATGCTGGGCTTCGTCGGAAATCTCGGGGGTGGCGGGCTGTACATTCTGACACGCACGCTCGATTGGGGACACGGCGCGATCGCGCACGCCACCGCCGACTATGGCACGAAGTTTCTGATCGTCGCCGGCCTGCTGAACTTCATCGCAGTGGCCGACGCCTATCACATCGCCATCGGGAAGAAACCATGACGATCCAACTCTCGCACTTCAGTAGCGCAATCCTGTTCGCGATGTTCGCCTCGGTGGTGTTCGGCATCACCCAGCGCACCACGCCACGCGAGATGATCCGCTATGGCCTATACTGCTTCGCGATGTTTACCGGCGGAGTGCTGGTGGCAGGCTGGGCGATGTGGCTGATCCGTAGATAGCCGCTGGTCATCAGTCGCTAGTCACTAGCAAAGAGAAATGGCTGATTGCTGATAGTCGATGGCGCTTCGCTGAAGACGAGTGACCGACTGGCCTACCGCTCTTCCCAGACGAACGCATCGAAGACCCGACGCAAATCAAATCCTAAGCGCCGGTAAAGATCAACAGCGCGCGTATTCGCCTCAGTCACAGTGAGTGACAGCAAGGAGAACTTGCGTTTGCGCAGCGCGTTTGCTGTGCAGGCCAAGAGCGCCTCACCTACTCCTCGCGAACGGTATTCGGGCAGAATGCAGACTTGGGTAACGTGTCCTACGTCGTGACGTACACGTGAGCACAGGATCAATCCCGCCATGTGACGGGTGACTTTGTGGTTCACCACAAAAGAAGCGTCGGGATCGAACTGGCCACATCCCGGAAAGCGAACTATGTTGTTAAGGAAGCGCAGCGACCCGCTCAAGGTGCGGTACTGATCGTTAATTTCAGCATCCACGTGACCGCGATAGGCTGCAGTAATGACGGCCGCAGCGGACTGGTAGTCGCTGTCGAGCCAGGGACGAATTTCGAAGTCCGGATAGATCGAGGGCGCCGGCTGCGACGGGCGGCTCAGCGGCATCGCCATGAACAAACGCGGCTGGCGCCGAAAGCCCTGCTCCAAAAATGGCCGAGCGAGCACTCCGGCATCGTGCACTAAAAGCTGTGCCTCTACGCGGTGGATGCCGGGCGACTGCTGCAGCGTCTCAATCACGTGAGTAAGCAACCGTCCTTCAACCTCGCGAGATGCAGGCAAGCGCTCTCCGTCCGTGACAAAGAGATCGCCGATGACGCCCTTGCTCCCTTCGTACACGAAGAAGGCGTAGCCGAAAATCCGGCCGCGTTCGACGGCAGCGTAACCCGGCAATATCTTGGCATCGACGTAACGCAAGATCATGTCCGAGGAACTGGTGTAGTCCCACGACAGCAGGCGCGACCACACCTGCGTTTCATCGTCCAGCAGGGGGCGCAGATCGACGGAAGAAAAGTGCCTGAGGTCGAGAATCTCCAAGGGACTCCGAGAAGCGCGCCCTGGCCCGACCGAGCATCGTGAGGGCGTGAACCAAGCAGTCTAGTGCTTCAAACTGTGTGAGGCAAACGGGGGAAGGCTGGAGTGGTTGGCGAGACAGGTTCGGATTTGCGCACGGGCTTTACCCGGCGATCAACGCATCGGTTCCATGGGTTGAGCACCAGAGTTCGTGTTTGCCCCCGCGACCCAATAAAACTCAAGATGTTGCGGCGGGAAGTCTCCCAGATACGAAACCCGGCGGCTCCCGACGAACTGCGGAATCGCCACGCGCGCTCCCTGCGGAATAAGAAGCAGATGTTGTTCAGCCGGCACTTGCTTGAGTTCGTAACGGCTAATGGGTTGATTCCGATAGAACGTCAAGCCGTACTCGGTTTCGCGCGCCACGCTCAGCGCCGCAACCGTGAGAGGCTTGAGTTCCATGCTTGCCAGCTGCCGGGCAACTGGCCTCGCAGAGAGCGTCTCATCTACAACCGGAGCCCCGATTTTGAGCAACGCCGCAACGGCCAGGACAACCGGAATCAACGTGACGAAGTAGAGCCCATGCAGGCCGAGCTTACCGGTGAGCGTGACAGTGATGCCAATGGCGACAACCAATGCAATCGCGCCTGCAACCATTGTCAGCGTCGACCACGGCAGGCGGTGCTCGACCACGATGTATCCGATGGCCACGGCTGGAACGATGAGCGCAGCGGAAATCAGCGCGTGCGCCATCAAAAGCCACAGAGGACGGCGATCTTCATCAATGTGTCGGCGGACATATTCTGCAACCAGCAAGGGCCCCGCCGGAACCGCCGGCAAGATATATCCCGGCAACTTCGATCTGGAGAGTGAGAAAAACACCACTGGAATCACAAGCCACAGAATCAGGAACACATTGAGCGCGTCACCCGTCTCCAACAGAGCCCTGCGCTCAGCCCACCAGGCTCGAACGACCTCGGCCATGCCCGCTGTCACAAACGCGACCCACGGTACCAGCGCGAGAGCCACTACCGGAAGGTAGAACCAGAAGGGTTGCGTGTGATGATAGAGATCACTCCCAAAGCGCGCGAGATTGTGTTCGAGGATGAAGACGCGGAAGAACTCGGGATTGCGCAGCTGTACCGCGATGTACCACGGCGCAGCCACCGCCAAAAATACAAGCACGCCGGGCAACCACAACGTCTTGAGGATGGACTGCGCCTTGCCAACGGCCAACGCAAACAGAACGATGACCACTCCGGCGAGAAGCACGCCTATTGGGCCTTTCGCCAAGACAGCGAGGGCGAGGAAAAAGTAGAAGCCGTAAAGTAGCTTCTGGGTCGAAGTCTCCCACCACGCATACCAGCACAGCATGGCCAGCGAGAACATGGCGGCCAAAGGCATGTCGGTCGAGGCGGAATGCGCGAACCCTACCAAGCCCGCGGCCGATGCCGTCATCAGGGCGCCATCCAGATGAAATCCGGGGCGCAATTTCTTCAGGAAGCAGTAAACCGCAAGCACGACGAGTGAGGCGTCGATGGCTGAGGGGATACGAGCGACCCAGTCGCGCACTCCGAAGATTGCAAATGCGATCATGGCCTGCCAGTAGTACAAGGGCGGCTTTTCAAGCCACGGCGTGCCATTCAACGTGGGCGTGATCCAGTCATGACGCGCGAGCATCTCGCGCGCCACCTGCGCGTAGCGTGGCTCGTCCGCGCCTACCAGGCCGAACTGGCCGAGCCCATAGAAAAACAGAAAGACGCAGAATCCGACCAGCAGCAGCCACTCGCGAACGCGCAGCTTCACCGGCGGATCCCCACGCATGTGAGTTTGAGCACTGCAAACGGACGGGCTTCGATTTCGTCAGCGACGTATTCAATCCAGAAAGCGCTCGACTCGCCAGCCGTCACGATTGCACCTGCTGACGAAACAGAGCGTAAATGCTGATGAGCGTCCACGTAACTTCGAGGACAACGAATCCAACTTGAAAAGGGTGGAACGCGATGTATCCGAGGATCGCTGAACCGATGGCGTTGAGAATGTTGTAGGCGGCCTGGCGCGGATTCATCCAGCCCATCTGGTGGCCGGCATACGCGACGAGGATCAACATCGCGCCCAGAAAGGACGCAGATTGTCGCCACATCGAAATTTCCATAGGGGGCTATTCTACCGGGAAACTGGAACTGTCTTGTGCTGCGGCGAGGGCAAGGGCGCCGGCGCTACGCGCGAATCTTCTCGAGGATGCGGGCAACGGCGATGGAGAGCGGGCCGTCCATGGAGCAACCGCTGGCGCACTCGTGTCCGCCGCCGCCGAAGCCTTCGGCAATTTGAGCCACATTCAGCGCACCTTTGCTGCGCAGGCTCACGCGATAGCGGCCGTCCGCCATCTCGCGAAAGAACACTGCGACTTCCACGTCGCCAATCGAAAGTGCGTAATTGACTAGACCTTCGCAATCTTCCTCCTTCGCCTGGCTGCGTTCCATCTGCTCGCGGGTAATCCAAATCCATGCAAGAGGGCCCTCGCGGTGAAGGTTGGAAAGGGCCGCGCCCAGCAGCCGCATCTTCGCAGTGGAGTGAGCGAAGTAGATATTGCGGGCGCAGTGTGCCGGATCAGCCCCTGCCAGCACCAGTTCTCGCGCCAAGGTAAACGTATGTTCGTTGGTACCCCGAAACATGAACGACCCGGTGTCGGTCATGAGTGCCGTGTAGAGGCATGTCGCAATTTCAGGTGTGATTTTTACGCCGGCTTCTCGGGCCAGTCGGAAGACGAGTTCCGCGGTTGCCGTGGCTTCGGGCTCGATCCAGTTTACATGCGCGAACGGGCGGCCACTGACGTGATGATCGATGCTGATGAGAAACCGGTTCTCGAGGCCTTCGAGGCGGGTACGCTGGATGCTATCGCACTCGAGAATGATTGCAGCGTCGTAGTTGCCATTCACGCGATCGGCTTGCACAACTCGCTCGGCAAACGGTAAAGGCTGATAGATGCGTGGAACGGCATCATGGAGCACCACATCGGCGTCCTTGCCCATGCACCGGAGAATCTCGCAACAGGCTAGTGCGGAGCCGATTGCGTCACCGTCGGGACGCGCGTGCGAGGTCAGCACGAAACGGTTCCGGCGCTCGATGCTCTCCAGGACTTCCCTCAACATAGGGCCTACGCCCGACGGGCACGTGCCGAGCCGGACTTCTTCTTGGAACGGCCCAACAGCTCGTCGATCCTCGATACGTATTCCTGCGACCGGTCGTGAATGAAAATCAGCTCCGGTGCGCGCCGCAAGTGCAACCGCTCCACGAGTTCGCGGCGAACAAAGCCCGAAGCCGCCTGCAGGCCTTCCATGGTGGCTGCTGCCGCAGTTTCGTCTCCTTGAACCACCACCATCACACGCGCGGAGCGGGAGTCAGGGGCAAGAAGGACTTCGCTCACGTTGGCGAGACCAATGCGAGGATCGCCGAGTTCTCCCTCGAGAATCGTTTCGATTTCCTCGCGCAGAGCCTCGCTGAGCCGCTCCCGGTGATATTTCTGGCCGCGCCGTTCCAACGAATCACTCCCAAGTAAAACGGATGAGAATATCAGAAGTTGCGCTGCCCGGGGGAGAGATGACAGGGACAGCGAAAATGCGAGCAATTACAAGAATTCCACGAACGAGTCGGTCAGGTCCGCGCCGCCATTATTCGCGATGCGCGTTGCGGAACGCTCCACGTGCTTCATCAGCCCGTCGAGATAGTCGCGTGAATCAGAGACGCTGACTACCCCCACGGTCGCCCGGTTCCAAAGCCCACTGGCGTCGAGTTCCGCGACCGCCACGTTGAATTGGGAACGCAGCCGGTCTTTCAGGCTGCGCACCACTTGTCGCTTGTCTTTCAGCGATTGCGCGGCTTCAATGCTGAGCTCGAGCGTTAGAAAAGCGATTGGCATTGGTTCTCAGTTCTCAGTTCCCAGTTCTCAGAACAGCGTAGCGCACACACCTTCCTGAGAACTGATAACCGAGAACTGAGAACTGCCTCTAAGCAATCACTTCCGCGGCAATGCGTTCGGTAACAAACGCCTCAATCACGTCGCCCACCTTGATATCGGAATAGTTGGCGATCGAGATGCCGCATTCCATGCCATTGCGCACTTCGCTGGCGTCATCTTTGAAGCGCTTCAGCGAGCCGATCTTGCCTTTGAAGATCACCACGTTGTCGCGCAGCAAGCGGACTTCGGAGTCGCGTTTGATGAGGCCATCGCTGACCTGGCATCCCGCGATCGTGCCGACCTTCGGAATCCGGAACGTGTCTTTGACGTCCGCCCGGCCCTGATAAGTTTCCTTGATCGTGGGCTCAAGCAGTCCGGTCATGGCGCGCTTGATCTCGTCCTGCAGTTCGTAAATGATCGAGTGCAGGCGGATGTCGACCTTGTCCTGATCAGCGAGTTCCTGCGCCTTACGTTCCGGCCGCACGTTGAAGCCGATGATGATAGCGTTCGACGCCGAAGCCAACAGGACATCGGACTCGGTGATGGCTCCCACCCCGGCGCGCAGAACCTTGAGGCGAACCTTGTCGTTCGAGAGCTTCGCCAGCAAGTCGGACAGCACTTCAATCGATCCGCCCACGTCGCCTTTGAGGATAATGTTGAGTTCTTTCGTGCCCGCGGTCTTGAGCTGTTCGGCCAGCCCTTCCAGCGAGACGCGTGAACTCTTGGCCAGTTGAGCTTCACGAGCTTTCTGCTCGCGGTACTCGGAAATCCCGCGTGCCTTGTCGCGGTCGGCAACCACGACGAATTGGTCACCGGCTTGCGGCAAGGCCTCCATGCCGAGAATCTCGACTGGCGTTGAAGGCGGAGCTTCTTCCAACTGGGCACCGCGATCGTCGAACATGGCGCGGATTTTCCCGTACACGTTGCCGACGACGAAATTGTCGCTGGTGTGCAGGGTACCGTCCTGTACGAGGACGGTGGCCACGGGACCGCGGCCGCGATCGAGTTTGGCTTCGAGCACGACGCCGCTGGCCGATCGTGCAGGATTGGCACGGAGTTCTTGCAGGTCCGCTACCAGGCAGATCATTTCCATCAGCAGATTGAGGTTGGTCTTCTTTTTCGCCGATACATCGACGAACACCGTGGTACCGCCCCAATCTTCCGGCATCAGGCCGCGATCCGCGAGTTGCTTCTTCACGCGATCGGGCATGGCTTCCGGTTTGTCGATTTTGTTGACGGCGACGATGATCGGGACTTCGGCGGCGTGCGCGTGATCGATCGCTTCGAGAGTCTGCGGCATCACGCCGTCGTCAGCTGCAACGACCAGCACGACGATGTCGGTGGACTTGGCACCGCGCGCGCGCATGCGCGTGAACGCTTCGTGGCCCGGCGTATCGAGGAACACGATCTCGCGCCCGTAGGCGGGAGATTCCTTATCCATCACGCGGACCTTGTAAGCGCCGATGTGTTGCGTAATTCCGCCGGCCTCCCCTTCCGCCACAGAAGTAGAGCGGATCGAGTCGAGCAAGGTCGTCTTGCCATGGTCGACGTGGCCCATAATGGTGACCACGGGCGGACGCGGCACAGCTTCAGCGCCGCCTTCTTCACCGGTCGCGGCGGCGTCGGCGATTTCCTTTTGCGCCTGCTCTTCGAATGTGATCACGTTGGTGTCAGCACCGAAGAAGCGTGCCATCTCGCTGGCGAGTTCGGCATCCAGTGTCTGGTTAATGGTGGCAAAGACGCCGCGCGAAAGCAGGCGAGCGATCAAATCCTTGGCGCGGATGTCGAGCTTCTCCGCGAGATCCTTCACACTGATGCCTTCGGTGATGGTGATGTTCCGCGTGATGGGTTGCGGCTCGTTCGAGAGCGATAACCGCGGCGGCGGAACATAGCCCTTCATCGGGCCTTCCTTCACCCCGCGCGGAACATAGCGCTGTCCCGGACGACGCGACGGACCACCCGGACGGCTGCCTGGACGGGACGGCCCTGGAGGGGCACCCAAAGGCGCTCCCGGGCCCACACCCAGCGGACGCGCGCCCGTGGGTGATGACCGCGTTGGATGCATCGGGCGACGCTCGCCCGGGCGCAGCGGCGGACGCGGGCCGCCTGGAACTTGCGGCCGCGGACGCTGAAAAATAGGTTGACCGGGAACGGGACGGCCGGGGATCGGACGCGAAGCGATGGGCACGCCGGGCTGAACGGGCTTCGGCGGTGGCGCCTTGTAAACCGGCCGCGGTCCAGTCTGCGGAACAATCATGCGCGGCGGCGGAGTTGTGGGCGCAGCCGGCTTGCTGGCTACGGGCGCGCTAGGCGGCGCAACTGACGCTGCCGGGGGTGGAGCGGCTTGCGCCATGATCTCGGTTGGGGCACTGGGCGGCGCGGCCGGAGGTGGCACCGCTGGCCGAGGTGGAGCGCTGACGGAAGGACTCGCTGCTACCGGTGCAGGCGGTCTTGCCGCGGGCGGAGCGGGAGGCGTTGCCGGCGCCACCGGAACCTTCGCCACCGGGCGGGCTACGCTCTGCGGCGTAATGAAACGCGGCGCGGGCGGCGGTGGTGCGGCAGACTTCGCGGCTGCCGGAGGTGTGGCCGGGGGCGCGGGCGGCGTGGCTGCCTTGACTTCGGCTGGGGGCGCGGGTGGACGTGCCACCGGAGCTGCGGGCGGTGCCGGCGACGGAGTCGCAGCCTGCTGCTGCTTGGTGATCAGCTTGAGCACATCTCCAGGCTTGGAAATGTGCGAGAGATCAATCTTGGTCTTGATTTCGTCAGCTTCGCGACCGGTACGCGACCTTGAGGGCGCGGCTTGAGCTTCGGCGGCGGCGCGGAAATGAGCGCGAACCTTTTCCGCTTCGTGCTCCTCGACAGAACTCGAGTGCGTCTTCTTCTCTGTGACTCCGACTGCGACCAGGACATCAAGAATCGCCTTGCTCTTGACTTCCAGCTCCCTGGCCAGATCGTTGATTCGAATCTTACTCATCCGCCCTTTCTTGGCCCCGCCACCGCTCCCTAAGTCTTCATAGCATCCTCACGGAGTCAGCGTTGCACACCGCTCCGCCGCCGATGCGACGGGCGCGGAAAATCCTGATCATTCTTTTGGTTCGGCAGAGACGTCTTTCTCTCCGCCCTCGGTCTGCGCAGCCGCTTCTTCAGCGCTCGCTTCGTTCTCGTCGGCCGCCGCGGCAACTTCCTGAATCTCGCCTTCGACGGGCGTTTCTTCCGCTGCGGCTTCGCTCACCGCTTCTTCCGAAGGAACTTCCTCAGTCTCGCCTTCGGCCAGCGCGACGGCGCCTTCTCCACCTTCCAAGGTGGCGAAATAATTATTCACCGCCAAGCTGATTTTTTCCACCGTTTTAGGGCCAATGCCCTCGATGGCTTCCAACTGCTCCGGCGTCATGTCGGCCAGGGCCTCGACGGTTGCGATGCCGGCTGCGCCCAGCTTCTCAATCAAGCCTTCACCCAGGCCGGGGACGACGTCCAGCGGCGTGGCGGTCTGCGACGTCAGCGCCGACATCTGCTGCTCGACTTCCTGGCGCTTCTCTTCCTCACTCTTGATGTCGATCTTCCATCCCAGCAGCTTCGCAGCCAGGCGGACGTTCTGCCCCTTCTTGCCGATGGCCAGCGACAACTGCGTGTCGTCGACCACGACCTCCAGGTGCTTCTCCATCGCGTCCACCACTGTGACCCGACTGACCTTGGCAGGCTGCAGAGCCTTCTCCGCAAACGTGACCGGATCCTCGTGGTATTCGATGATGTCGATCTTCTCGCCGCGCAGTTCGCGGATAATCGATTGCACGCGCATGCCCTTCATGCCCACGCACGCGCCGACCGCATCCACGTCCTTGTCTTTCGACATGACCGCGATCTTGGTGCGCTCGCCGGCTTCGCGCGCGATCGCGCGGATCACAACCGTGCCGTCGTAAATTTCAGGAACTTCCGTCTGGAACAGGTTCTGCACAAGTTCCGGCGCC
>Ga0209811_10000284_pt1 | contig 23481 bp, 22 predicted proteins | sample Coa_R1_6_FD_187161 | JGI IMG/M metagenome (GOLD analysis project Ga0209811, IMG submission 187161) | Surface soil microbial communities from Centralia Pennsylvania, which are recovering from an underground coalmine fire. - Coalmine... | ecosystem: Environmental > Terrestrial > Soil >... | reverse complement strand
GAGCCGGTGAGCGTGAGCCCATAGCGCAGCGCCTCGAGCAGCGTGGTGTGCGGCGTGACGCCGCACGACCGCTCGTCGCCGTTCACGCGCAACCGACAGATCTGCGAGGGGCTGGGCTCCAAGGACACTCCCGGCGAGAGCGGGCCACGGAACGCGGTCGGTCTCGAATCAAGATTGAAGCCGCTGGCGCGAGGGGTGTCAAAGCCGCGACGCGCGCGCTCGCGGCGCATCCATCACTCCGGCGCGCTTGCCCGACCGCTCGCGCGACCGCACAATGCCGGCATGGCGGACACTCTCCCGGAAGTTCCCTCGACCTGGTGGACGCAGGCCGGGCCGGCCTATCCGCCGCTCGCTGCTGACCTCGAGGCGGACGTCGTGATCGTGGGCGGCGGCATCGCGGGCGTGACGCTCGCCTGGACGCTGGTCGAGCAGGGCACCACCGTGGCGCTGCTCGAAGCCGGGCGCCTGGCGTGCGAAGCGAGCGGCCGGAACGCGGGCTTCCTGCTCGCGATCCCGGCGGAGCCCTACGCCGAGCGCATCGCCATCTGGGGACGCGAGGGCGCGCGCGCCTACCTCCAGCTCGGCCGGCGCACGCAGCAGCGGATCGCGCACCTCACCCAGGCGCTGCGCATCGAGTGCGACCATCGCATCACCGGGAGCATCCGGCTCACGCGCTCGGAGGAGGAGACCGAGGACCTGCGCGGCTCGCTGCCCGAGCTCCGCCACGACGGCTTCCCCATGCGCGAGGTGGCGCTCGCCGACGTGCTGCCGGCACCGTCGCGCGGCCGGTTCCACGCCGCGTTCGAGGTGCCGGAGGACGGCGTCGTCCACCCCGTGCGCTTCATCCACGGGCTCGCCGCCGAGGCGGTGAAGCGCGGTGCCCGCGTGCACGAAGGCTCGCGCGTGACCGGCGCGCGCTGGCACGACGGCTCGTGGGAGGTGGTCGCCAATGACCACCGCGTGCGCGTGCGCACGCTGGTGCTGACGACGAACGCCTATGCGCCGTTCCTGGTGCCGGCCCTGAAGCCCCTGATCATGCCGCGGCGCGGCCAGATGCTGTCCACGGCGCCGGTTGAGCTGAAGCTCGACCCACGGCCCCACTACTGCAACTACGGGTACCAGTATTGGCGGCAGCTCACGGACGGCCGGCTCGTCATCGGCGGCTGGCGCAACACCGCGTTCGACGCCGAGACCGGATACGAGAGCCACACCACGCCGGGGATCCAGCAGGCGATCGAACAGGGTCTCGCCGACCTGGGTGTGACCGGGGTGAAGATCGAGCATCGCTGGGCGGGCACGATGGGGTACGCGCGCGATGGCCGTCCGCTCGTGGGCTGGCTCGACGCCGCGCACCACCTGGCGATCTGCGCCGGCTTCACCGGCCACGGCATGGGCATGGCCACCGCGTGCACCGAGGACCTGGCCGAGATCCTCGCGTTCAAGCGCGCGCCCGCGATCGCCACGCTCGACCCGCAGCGCTTCGCCGAGGTGCGCGAGGCGCGCGACGGCATCGTGTCGCTGGGCGTGGCCGCGAGCTGACGGAAGCGGCGGCCGGGCTGTTCGTATGGGCCGCCCGATCGCCGTGGCTGCGGGCTTCGCACTCGGCCCCTGCGCGCGAAAGGGCGCGCGAATGGGCGTTTACCCGGCTCGCGCGCGCGGGCTATACTTGTCGAAAGTCCTTCTCCGTACCCTCCCCCCACTCCCCTCCGCGTGCTCCGGGCCGCCGGCACCGGGCCGGACCTGCGCGCGGGCGAGGAAGGATCCTCCCCCATGTCGACCGGATTGAAGACGCTCGACGAAGTGAAACAGGCCGTCGCGGTGCTCGCGATGGGCAACGGCGACGCCTTGGATCGCCTGGTGTGGGCCGGGGTCTTCGGTCCTCCGGGGGTGCGCGAAGCCGCCCGGCAGGGCGTCATCGACCAGTGCCGCTCGGTCGGCCTCTACCCCGCCTCGATCCACGACCTCTACCTGGCGCGCGGCCGCGGCGAGGTGCCAGCCACGTTCACCGTGCCGGCGATCAACATCCGCGGCATGGCGTACGACACCGCGCGCGCGCTGTTCCGGGCGCGGAAGAAGCTCGATGCCGGCGCCGTGATCTGCGAGATCGCGCGCTCCGAGATCTCCTACACCGGCCAGCGGCCCGCCGAGTACACGTTCGTGGTCATGGCCGCGGCGCTGCGCGAAGGCTGGACGGGGCCGCTGTTCATCCAGGGCGACCACTTCCAGGTGAACGCCAAGAAGTACGCGACCGGCCCCGCCGCCGAGGTGCAGGCGGTGCTGGAGCTGGCGGGCGAGGCGCTGAAGGCCGGCTTCTACAACATCGACGTCGACACCTCGACGCTCGTCGACCTGTCGAAGCCCACCCACGCGGAGCAGCAGGCTCTCAATAGCCGCATCTGCGCCGAGATCACCGCCTACATCCGCAAGCACGAGCCCACGGGCGTCACCGTGTCGGTGGGCGGTGAGATCGGCGAGGTCGGCGGCAAGAACTCCACCGCCGAGGAGCTGTCCGCGTTCGTCGAGGGCTATGGGAAAGAGCTGTCGAAGCTCGCGCCCGGCAAGCCCGGCATGAGCAAGATCTCGATCCAGACCGGCACCAGCCACGGCGGCGTGCCGCTCGCCGACGGCACCATCGCCAAGGTGAAGCTGGACTTGGACACGCTGCAGTCGCTCTCCAAGCTCTCGCGCGAGGCGTATGGCTTCGCCGGCGCCGTCCAGCACGGCGCCTCGACGCTGCCGGCGGAGCTGTTCGGCGAGTTCGCGAAGCGCGGCGCCTGCGAGATCCACCTCGCGACCGAGTTCCAGAACATGATCTTCGACTTCCCGCAGTTCCCCGCCGAGCTGAAGCGCGCGATCTACGACGAGCTGCGCGTGAGCGAGGCGGGCGACCGGAAGCCTACCGACACCGACGAGCAGTTCTTCTACAAGGTGCGGAAGAAGGCGCTCGGCGGGCGGAAGCTGGAGCTGTGGTCGCTGCCCGCGGAGACGCGGCGCGCCCTGGGCGAGAAGCTCGAGGAGCGCTTCACGTTCCTCCTCACGCAGCTCGCGGTGCAGGGCACGCGGGCTCTCGCCGAGAAGCACGCGCCGTTCGTGCCCGGCTCCTACCCGGTATTCGACGAGGCGCTCGGGGCCGCCAAGGGTCCCGAGGACGTGAGCGGGTTGTCGGATTGATCTCGGAGACCGCCATGAGCGACCGCGGCGTCACGCTGGCGCAGTTCGTCCTGCAGCAGGAGCGGCTGCACCCCGAGGCGAGCGGCCAGTTCACGAGCCTGCTCCTCGATATCGCGCTCGCCGCCAAGATGATCAACAAGGCCGTCATCCGCGCCGGGCTCGTGGACGTGCTCGGCGAAACCGGCGACACGAACGTGCAGGGCGAGCGCGTGCAGAAGCTGGACAAGTTCGCGCACGAGACGATCATGAAGGTGCTCGGCTCCACCGGGCAGCTGGCCGTGATCGCATCGGAGGAGGACGAGGACATCGTCCAGGTGCGTGACGGCGCGCCGATCGGCCGCTATGTGGTCAACTTCGACCCGCTCGACGGCTCGTCCAACATCGACGCCAACGTCAACATCGGCACGATCTTTTCGATCCTGCCACGGCTGACCCGCACGGGACGGGGGACCCACGAGGACGTTCTCCAGTCCGGCCGCCGGCAGCTCTGCGCCGGCTACGTGCTCTACGGCTCGTCCACGATGCTCGTCTACACCACCGGCGACGGCGTGCACGGGTTCACGTACGAGCCCAGCATCGGCGAGTTCCTGCTCTCGCACCCGAACATCCAGACGCCGAAGCGCGGCCATATCTACAGCGTCAACGAGGGCAACTACGCGAGCTGGTCCGAAGGCGTGAAGCGTTACGTCGACTGGCTGAAGTGCGATGACAAGGCCACCGGGCGGCCCTATAGCGCCCGCTACGTGGGCTCGCTGGTCGCCGACTTCCACCGCAACCTGCTCTACGGTGGCATCTACATCTACCCCGGCGACAAGAAGAACCCGAATGGCAAGCTGCGGTTGCTCTACGAAGCGGCCCCGCTCGCGTTCATCGCCGAGCAGGCCGGCGGCGCCGCGAGCAACGGCTGCCAGCGCATCATGGAGATGGCCCCATCGGCGCTCCACCAGCGCACGCCGCTGTTCCTCGGCAGCTCGATCGACGTCTCCGAGGCGGAGACGTTCGTGCAGGAGAAGCACTCGCACGTGACGAGCGAGCGCCGGGTGCGGTGACCGCACGGCCGGCGTCCCGCGCCGGGCAGCGCCGCGGCCGCACATGACCCGGCGTTGACACCTGTCGCGGTAGAGGCGCCGATGATGTCGCTCATGCGCATCGGCTCGACGATCGCTCGCCGCTTCGCCTCCGCCGTGGTCCCGCTCGCGTTCGCGGCCGCGCTGCCGCTCGTCCAGTGGTGCCCGCTCGCCTCCGCGGTGACGCTGCGCGACTGCCTGCCCGGCGACGCGTGGCCGGTTTCCTCAGCGGCCCCGGTACGAACCGCATGCGGTGGCGGTTCCATGGCCTGCCCCGCGCGCGCGGCCACGTGTGCACATTGTCCGCTCCAGCGCTCCAGCCCCACGCGTTGCATCGGCGCGCCCATGGGTGGCCTGGGGCTCCGGCCGCTCTCGCCGGAACTCCATCCGCCGGTCGTGGCGGTGGCGCTGGAGGAAGTGGTGGCGCCGGTCCTCGAAGCGCCCCGTGCGCTCGGGCACGCTGTCGAGCAGGCGGATGCCCGGCCGCCGACCCGGTACTGGGCCAGACGACCGCCGGTCCGCGGTCCGCCCCTGGGCTGATCCACGCGCGTTCACGCCGCGGGGGACGTTCCCTCGCGGTCGGATGCAGTCGATCCACCCATGGAGACAGCCATGAAGCGCATCCTCTGGTTGATGACGCTCGCCGCCGCAGTGGCGCTGGCGACGGGCTCGACGGCGCTCGCGAAGCGCCATGCCACGAAGTCGGCCACGGCGCAGCCGGCGGCGACAGCCCAGTGCCCGGATCCGGCGCACTGTCCGTTCGGCTCGTGCGCGTTGGGCTCGAAGTCGGCGGCGACCGCGACGGTCGCCTCCGCTCCCGCAGCAGTGAAGGGAGCGGCGTGCTCGGATCCGTCGAAGTGCACGACCGCGTGCCGGCCCGGTAGCTCGGGCGCGACCGCGGCCGTGGTGGCGAAGAAGTAGTCCCTGAAACAGGCACGGCGCGGGGGCGATGCGCTCCCGCGCCGTGGCTTCTTGGCCGGCGGCCGGGTCACGAACGCCGAGCGCCGCGGCGTGCCGGCCGGCTGCTTCACTATCTCGGCGACATCAGGCTCTTGTAGATGCGGGCCGCCGCCGCGCCGCCCGCCATCGGGGCGACCCAGTAGAGCCAGTGGTCGGTCCACACGCCCGAGGCGCACGCGGCGCCGAACGCGCGCGCCGGGTTCATGGCCGCACCGGTCAGCGGTCCGCCGAAGAGGATGTCCATGCACACCGTGAGCCCGATGCCGAAGCCGCCGATCTTGGGCCCGCGCTCGTCCACGGCCGTGCCCCACACCGCGGTGACGAGGAAGAACGTCATCACGAACTCGAGCAGGAAGCCCTGCCCCACGGACACCCCCGCGGACAGCATGGGCACGCCGAAGTGCACCGCCGCTCCGGGCTCGCCCGGCACCACCGCGCGCAGCAGGAAGCTCGCGGCGATGGCCCCGAGGAGTTGCGACACCCAGTAGGTGATCGCCGACGTCAGCGACATCCGCCGCGTCACCCAGAAGCCGAACGTCACCGCCGGGTTGAAGTGGCCACCGGACCACGTGCCGAGCGCCGAGATCATCACCGCCAGCGCCAGCCCGTGCGCCACCGCGATCACGAGCAGGTTGTTCGTGCCCGCGGCCTGCTGCATGACGATGGCGCCCTGTCCTGCGAAGCACAGCGTGAACGTGCCGAGGAACTCGGCCCAGTACGACTTCGGTCCCTGGTCCATGCGGCCTCCGGTGGGTGACGTGGTGACACCGCCGACGGCAGGCTAACGGCCGGGCGCGGCGAGCGTCAACGCGATGCCCATCAGAGAAGGGGGTTCGCTCGCCGGAGCAATTCCTCCATCAACTTCGCGTTCCTCGCTGCCTGACCCGCGTGGCAATTGTTGAAGAACAGGTAGGTCTGCTTGGCCTGCTTCGCCAGCTCGTTGATCTTCGTCACCCACTCCATCAGCTCGCGCTCGGAGTAGTTGTAGTCGTATCGAAGCTGGTCTCCCCGCCCGCGCGCGGGCGCAGGCGGCGCCGGCGCGGCGGTCTCGCGAACGACGCCCGCCGAGGCGCGGCTCCCGGACCCGCGCGCGGGTGCCCGCCACCAGTGCGTGGCATTGCGCCCGTGGAAGCGCACGTAGGCGATGCCGTTGGTGACGTGGGACACAGGCGGCACGAGCCCCGGGAGCGCGGGTTCGTCCACGACGCAGTAGCCGAGCGAGCGCTCGCCGAGCCAGGACGGGAGCTTCGGGTGCATCCACGAGTCGTGCCGGAACTCCACCCACAGCGGCTCTTCGGGTAACAGCTCGCGGAGTCGCTCCAAGTGCGCCTTGGAACGCTCGTCGCGGCGGAATGCCCACGGGAACTGCGCCAGCAGCCCGTGGTACTTCCCCGCATCCTTGAGCGGTTCGAGGACGGCGAGGAACTGGTCGTAGAGAGCGCGATCGGTCGAGTACTCGTGCGTCATCGCCTGGTTCAGCTTGACGATGAAGCGGAAGCCGTCGGGCGTCTTCCGCTCCATGTTCTCGAGCACGCGCGGTGCGGGGATGCCGTAGTAGGTGGAGTTCACCTCGACGCAGTCGAACTGCGTCGCGTAGTGGCCCAGGAAATCGCCGCTCTTCATCCCCGGCGGGTAGAACGGGCCCACCCAGTCCGCGAACGAGTAGCCCGACGTGCCGATCCAGATTCCGGGGGTGGCGGCCATCAGTCCTGCCGCGGCAGCCTGGGCTTCAACTGCGTGGGATCGGGCACGGAGGGATCGGCGCCGTCGCCGTAGCCTTCCTTCGCGCGCCGGTCGAGCGCGGTGCGGCCGCTCACCGCGCCGAACGGCACGTGGCCGAGCGCCCGACGATGCGCGAGCGAGCCCGCGGGCACGATCGAAGCCTCGCCCAGTTTGTCACGCACCTTGTCCACTGCCTCCTGCAGCGCCTTCGTGCGCTCGCGCTCGGCGAACAGCTCGGTTTGCGCCTCGCTCGTGTGCTCGAGCGCCGAGACCGAGACGCCCATAAGCCTTACCGGCTCGCCCTTCCAGTTCTCGCGCCACAGCGCGCGCGCCACCTCGAAGATGCCGCCGTGGTCGTCGATCGCGATCCCGATCGCACGCTGGCGGGTGATGGTCCTGAACCGGAAGTCACGCAGCTTCACCGTGACCGTGCGGCCGCGGAAACCGTCGGTGCGGAGCCGGCGCGCGACCTGGTCCGAAAGCCGGAGCAGCGTGCCCTCCAGGAACTCGGGATCGCGGCAGTCTTCGGGGAGCGTCACCTCGTGCCCCATCGACTTGGGATCGACGCCCTCGTGGTACGGGATCACGGCGGTACGGTCGCGGCCCCACGCGGCCTCGATCAGGTGCTCGCCCACGACGCCGAAGCGCTCCTCCATCAGCGGTCGCGGCGCGTGCGCGAGCGCGCCCACGGTGGCGATGCCCAGCGCCTTCAAGTGCTCGCTCATCTTGGGGCCCACGCCCCAGAGCGCCTGCACGTCCTGCGGCCAGAACACGCCGCGGAACTTCTCCTCGTCGAGCGTGGTGATACCGCGCGGCTTCTGCACACCGCTCGCCATCTTGGCGATCAGCTTGTTGGTGCCGACGCCGATCGAGGCGCCGAGGCTGTGCCTGTCCCAGATCCGCTGCTGCAGCTCGCGAGCGATCTCGGTCGCCGACTCGAGCGTCTGCCCGCGGCCAGGAAGGTGCTTCAGGTCCAGGAACGCCTCGTCGACGCTGAACGGCTCCACGTCGGGCGTGACTCCCAAGAACATCTCCAGCAGCTCGAGCGACTTCTCCACGTACTTGCGGGGATTGCCCTCGACATACTCGGCGTTCGGGCACAGGCGCTTCGCCTCCGCGAGCGGCATCCCCGCGCGCACGCCGAACGGCCGCGCCTCGTACGAGGCGGCGGTGACCACACCGCGGCGGCTCGGGTCGCCGCACACGATCACCGCCCTGCCACGCAGGTGCGGGTGGTGCGCCTGCTCGACCGAGGCGAAGAACGCGTCCATGTCGACGAGCAGGATCATGACGGAAGCCTCAGGAGGGTCCGGTCCACGCCCGGCTCAGCACCCAGGACGGCCCTCGGGCGTCGTAGCAAAGCTCGTAGCTGTCGTCTCGCGAGCCCTGGACCGCGAAGTAGCGGAGCACCGCCTGGCCCTCGCGCCGGGCCCACTGGCCGGTCACCCGGCGCACGCGCACGATCCGCCCCTGCCAGCGGAACCGGATGGGGCGCATGGAGCCATCCACGAACGCGGTGAGCACGTCCACGGGGTCGTTGTGGGATTCGAACATGGTCGCGGCTCATGTGCTGGCACCAGGGCCAGTCTACTGCACAAATGAGCAGCAACGCAATCGCCGCACCAGCCGGGCCCACGACCGCCCTCAGACCGTCTGCAGGTAGCGGTGCACCGAGTAGATCGCCGCCGAGCCCTCTCCGACCGCGGCCGCGATGCGGCGGTTGGCCCCCGAGCGCACGTCGCCGGCTGCGAACACGCCGGGCACGCTGGTCTCGAACATGAGCGGATCGCGCTCCAGCGGCCACGGCACCTTTCCGCGCGGCAGGTCGGGGCCGGTGAGGATGAAACCCTTCGCATCCAGCTCCACGAAGCCGGAGAAGTTCTCCGTATGCGGCGCCACGCCGATGAAGATGAACAGAGCCGTCGCGTCGAGCGCCTGTTGCACACCCGTGTTCGCGTCGCAGAGCGTGAGCCGGGTGAGGTGGTCCTCTCCGCACGCCTCGAGCAGCGTCGTGCCGGTGAGCACGCGGATGTTGCTCACCTGCCCGATCCGGTCGACGAGGTACTGCGACATGCGCGGGCTCAGCGACGGCGAGCGCACCAGCATGGTCACCGTGCGCGCGTAGCGCGAGAAGAACAGCGCGCCCTGGCCGGCCGAGTTGGCGCCGCCCACGATCGCCACGTCCTGGTCGCGATGGTAGACCGCCTCCGAGAGCGCGGCGCCGTAATAGATGCCGGCGCCGATCAGCGGCTTCACCCCCGGCAGCTCCAGCTCGCGCACGGACATCCCCGGCGCGAGCACGAGCGCGTGACACGACACCTCGTGGCCGTTCGCGAGCGTCACGATCCGGTACGGGTCCTCGCGTCGCAGGCCGGTGACGGGATGGCCGACCAGCATCTCGGCCCCGAACCGTCGCGCCTGTGCGACCGCGCGCTGCGCCAGGTCCGCGCCGGTGAGTCCGCCCGGGAAACCGAGGTAGTTCTCGATGAACGAGCTGCTCCCCGCCTGGCCGCCCGGCGCGTGCTGTTCGATCAGGAGCACCTTCAGGCCCTCGGACGCTCCGTAGACGGCGTTCGCGAGCCCCGCCGGTCCGCCACCGACGATCACCAGGTCGTAGAACGGACGCGTCGCCCTGGTCTGCAGCCCGACTTTCGCCGCCAGCTCCCCGGTGGTGGGCGCGATCAGTTGACTGCCATCCGCACACAGCACCACCGGCAGCCGCGCGGGCTCGCCCGCGGCCGCGCCGATGAGCTCGCGCGCTGCAGCATCCTGTTCGATGTCGAGCCATTGGTAGGGCACCTGGTTGCGGGCCAGGAACTCGCGCACGACGTGGCTCTGCGGCGACCATTTCGAGCCGATGATGCGGATGCCTTCGAACACGGGGCGCGCGCGTCGCGACCAGGCTGAGAGCAGGTCGTCCAGGACCGGGTAGAGCTTCTCCTCCGGTGGATCCCAGGGCTTCATCAGGTAGTGGTTCAGCCCCACCTCGTTGATGGCGGCGATGGCGGCGCCGGTGTCGGCGTAGGCGGTGAGCAGCACGCGCACGGACTCCGGGTAGAGCTTGCGCGCCTCGGCCAGGAACGCGATCCCGGTCATCGCCGGCATGCGCTGGTCGACGAGGAACAGCGCCACCGCGCTACCGCGGCGCCGGAGCTGGTTCAGCGCCTCGAGCGCCTCGGCGCCGGACGACGCCGTGAGCACGCGGTACTCGCCGCTGAAGTGCCGGCGGAGGTCGCGCTCGATGGCTCCCAGCACCTCGCGATCGTCGTCGACCGCGAGCAGGACGGGCTTAGCCACGCCGGGCCCGCTCCTCGAGTTTGCGCAGCGCCGGCTCGATCTCGGCCAGCGTGAAATGGGTGACGCCCACGATCTTCGCGGCGCTGCGGAACGCCGGCGGCACGATCCCGCGCGCCTCCGACTCGCTGTCCACGTCGACCATGATCCACGCCTTGTGCACGCCGCTCTTGCAGCCCCACTCGGCGTTGGTGAGGAAGTGGGACCCGGTGGAGAGGAAGATGTGCACGACGCGCGTGCACTCGAGCGTGTCGGCCTCGTGCGGGACCTCGATCAGGAACCTCGGCACCTCAAGCCTCCTTGGGTCGTTGATACGGCAGCATGACGCGGAACTCCGTGCGGCCGGGCCGCGATTCCACCTCGAGCTGCCCCTCGTGCTCGCGCACGATGCGGCGGGCGATGTCCAGCCCGAGCCCCGTGCCCGAGCCCATGGGCTTGGTGGTGAAGAAGGGATCGAAGATCCGCGCCATGATCTTGTCCGGGATCCCGGGCCCGTCGTCGACGACGGTCACCACGACCCCTCTCGGCTGGCCCACGGCGGTCACCTCGATGTGGCCCGACTCGGGCACGGCGTCGATGGCGTTGGAGATCAGGTTCTGCCACACCTCGTTCAACTCGCCCCCGAGCCCCTCCACCAACGGCAGGTCCGCGGGCACGTGCAGGTCCACCGTGACGGACTTCGCCCGCGCCTTGGCTCCGAGCATGGTCAGCGTGTCGGAGAGCCCCTGCCCGATCTTCACCGGCTTGGGGACACGGGATTGGTCCATGTAGGTGAAGCCCTTGATCGCCGCCACCAGATTGTGGATGCGCTTGGCGGCGCTCTCCACCTCGGAGGCGAGCGTGCGCGTGCGGTATCCCGCCACGAGCGTGCGGAGCGCGAACCCCAGCGCCTCGTCGCCCAGCGTGCGCGCGAGCTGCTCGAGCTGGTCCACGGTGAGCGGCGTCTCGGCGAGCTCGTCCGCGGTGACGCCGCAGCCGCCGTGGTGCCGGACCCAGTCGGCGACCTCGTCCTCGCGATCGGCGCGCTCGAGCGGCGACAGGGTCGCGCGCGCGCCGGGCTTGTCGCAGCGGGCGCGCGCCGCGGCGACCACCGCGAGCTGCTCCGCCGAGAGGTGGACCGCGCCGAGCGCGAGCGCGCTCGCCTCCAGCTCGAACACGCGCGCGGCCAGCTCGCCGGCAGTACGCGCCAGCGCCGAGGCGGGGTTGTTGAGCTCGTGCGCAAGCCCGGCGGCGAGACGGCCGAGCGACACCATCTTCTCCACCTGGAAGCCGCTGGAGGTGAACCGGCGCGCGCGGTCGACCATGATGTGGACCAGTGCGGCGGTGATCTGCTGGCAGGTCGCGATCATCTCCGGGAAGCAGCTGCCGCTCACCATGAGCAGCTCGCCGTCCTCGTCGACCGTGGTCATGCCCGGCGACGTCTGCATGCGCGAGAACGGCAGCAACCCGCCGACGTCGCCCGCGGTCCACTCCAGCACCTTCCGCGGGCCGTCGCCCAGGTCGACGCGGATGGAGAAGTGGCCCGCGAGCACGACGTAGAGGTCGCGGATCGGATCGCCCGCGCGCGCGACCACCTCTCCCTTGGTGATCTTCCGGAGCTTTCCGCGCGCGGCCAGCCACTCGAGCTGCTCGCGGGGGACCGTCCCGAGGGTGCGATGTGCGGCGAGACGTTCCACCAAGGCTGCTTCGGTCACCGGGATGCTCCCAGCCGCGAGTCGCTCAGAACGGGAATGCCCGCGCGGCGGGATGCCGGCACGGCCAAACCGTCATTCTCGGGCTTCCGCACAAACCTGACAACACGGCCCGGACCCTGCAGAGCGCACTTTCGGAACTCCCGGGCCCGAGCCGCCGCAGTGGGGCGCTGGCAGGCATTGTTCGACCGCGCGAAACACCCGACGCCGCTACAGGTGAATCCGCCGGCTCGCATTGCATGTCGCTTGTACCGAAGTCTGTGTTCCTGCTGGTATCGTTGTATGGGTCTCCGCTCCACGAAGCCTGAGGAACTCCCCATGCGCGCGATCCCCGCGCATCGACGGCGCCCGCTCCCGTTCCCCGCAGCTGTCCTTCTGCTGCAGTCCGTGGCCCTGAGCACCTTGTCTTTCTTCGCTGCGTGCCCAGCCACTGCGGGAATTGCATTCCGTGGGCCTTCCATGTACTTCCCGACCGGTTCAACTCCGTCCTCCGTCGCGATCGGCGACCTCGATCGGGACGGGCACGCCGACCTCGTCGTTACGAACAGCGCCGTGTATTCCGAATCGCGTATCTCCTCGATCTCGATCCTGCGGGGGAACGGGGACGGCACGTTCGCGCCAGGTCGCGTGATCCCTGTCGGTAACGTTCCTCAGGCGGTCGTGATCGAGGACCTGGATGGGGATGGCTTCCCGGACCTCGCCATCGCCAACTTCGGCGAGAGCCCAGCTTACGTTGGCTCCGTCTCGGTGATGATGGGTTACGGCGACGGGACGTTCCGCTCGGCTGTCGACTACACCGCCGGGAACATGGTCCGAAGCTTGAGTGCGGCGGACCTCGATGGGGACGGGGACCTGGACCTCGTGACCGAGGACGCGGTGCTCCTCAACAACGGCGATGGCACGTTCGGCGCTGCCGCGGCGTACGGGTACGACTACGCGGACTGGCTCGTGGCCGTCGGCGACCTCAACCGGGACGGTCACCCGGATCTCGTGACCTCCGACATCGATGCCGAGCCGGGCTATGACGACGAACCCGGAATGTGGGCGTACACGGTCCGACTCGGCAACGGAGACGGGACGTTCCGGGCGCCGATGCGGCAGGGCCAGGGCTTTCGATGCTGGGGCCTTGGGCTCGCGGACCTCGACGGGGACGGTCTGCTGGATCTCGCGATCTGCAACCACGGAGACGACCGCGGCTACTCCAGCGGCGTCCTCGTGCACCTGGGAAGAGGGGACGGCACCTTTGGCCCAGCGCGGCTCTTTCAAACCGCGTGGAATCCCGTGTCGTTGGCGATCGCCGACCTGAACGGAGATGGAAAACTCGACCTGATCACCTCGAACGACGGCGACGATCCCGACTTCGACGTGAACTCCATGACGATCCTGCTCGGGAACGGTGATGGGACGTTCGCAAGGGGTCCGGAGCTCCAGACCGGCGAACATCCCGCCTTTGTGGCCGCGGGCCACGTCGACTCCGGTGCCACGTGGGATCTCGTCGCAGTCAATCAGACCGACTTTTCGCTATCCGTTTTCCTCGGGAACGGCGACGGCTCGTTCGGGACTCGGGATCGGACGTTGGTGGGCAGGCATCCCTTCGGCCTGGCCGCGGCGGATCTCGACCACGATGGCCGGACCGACCTCGTGTCGGCCAATGGGGGACCCTACTCGGGTCCCGGTGGCGTGAGCCTGATTCGGAGCCGGGGTGACGGCACATTCGACGATCCGGTGGACTCCGGCACGGGAAAGCGCTTCTTCGTCGGTGCAGCTGATCTGAACGCTGACACGGCGACGGATCTGGTGGTCACGTCGGCGAGCGGAGTCACCTCCATGCTCGGAGGTGGGGGTGCGACGTTCCGTGAGCTCTCGGAGACGCGCCTCGATCCAAACTTTCCCGGTCCGCCGGTGCTCGCGGACCTCAACCACGATGGACTACTGGATGTGGCCGTTCCGCTGAGCGGCGCCGGTGGAGTCTCAGTCCTGATCGGTCGCGGCGACGGCTCGTTCGGCCCTGGCACACGTTTCGCGGTCGTGGGGGCGTATGCCGATCACGCCGCCGCCGGGGATCTCGACAGGGACGGATTGCCCGACCTTGTCGTCGGACTGGGCGGCTACAGCGTTTCGGTGTTGCTCGGGCATGGTGATGGGACTCTCGCTCCCGCGGTGACGTACGACTCGCACCAGTATTTTGCCAACAACGCGCCCGTCGGCCTCGCGGACATCGACGAAGACGGACAGCTCGATGTCGTGTGCGGGAACGTCGTCTGGCTCGGCAACGGTGACGGAACCTTGCGCGCGGGAACCAGGATCGTCCGGTACGGCGACAACGGCATCGTGCTCGAGGACTTCGACGGTGATCATCACGTGGACGCTGCCTTCCTCTCCGAGAGCCGCATGGTTTCGGTCCTTCCCGGCCGTGGAGACGGGACGTTCGGACCCCCTCTGCAATACGGCACCGGCGCTGGGCCACGCTCGATGACGGCCGGCGATTTCGATGGGGATGGCCGCATCGATCTCGCTGTGTCGAACTACTCCGAATCGATCTCGATCCTGCTCAACCGCTCGCAAGCCCCTGCCGTTGCCGTAAGATTCGAACTGGCGCCTGGGACCCTGAGTCCTTCTTCACAGGCGCGGTGGGTCATCGGAACGATCGAAACGCCGTCCCCCTATTCGGCCGGCGACTTCGACGTCGGCTCCATCCGGTTGAACGGCGTGGTGTCGGTGGATCGCTCGGCGCCCAGTCCTGAGCGTCACGGGTCACGCGGGCTGGTCGTTCGCTTCGACCGCGCGGCACTCGTGGCCGTCCTGCCCGCCGGGGAGCAGGTGCCGGTGACGATCACCGGCAACTTCGGCGTCAGGCCGTTCCAGGCCACGACGACCGTCCGCGTGCTCGGCCATGGGGTGCCCGAACCGCCGGCTCGTGTGGCGTTTCATCCGCTTGGAGTCCGCGTTCTCGGGCCCGCCCGCGCCGGCGCCAACAGCCTTCGCTTCGGCATCGAGCTCGCGGAGGAAAGCCCGGCAAGATTGGACGTCATCGACGTCGCCGGTCGCGTCGTGACGTCACGATCTCTGGAGTCGCTCGGTCGTGGATCGCACGAGATCGGGATCGCGAGCACCCTTCAGCCGGGCATCTACTTTCTGCGACTGCGGCAGGGATCGCTGGTCGCTTACTCGAGAGCGGCGATCCTCAGGTGACACCGCGGGCGGCTGCGGCCACTCGCCCGCGCAGCAGACTCAGGCCGCGCTCTCGGCCTTCTCCACCCGCAACGGCTCGCGCTTCAGGTCCAGCACGCGCCGGATCATCGACAGGAACGCGCTCGCCAGCATCACCACGGCGCCCAGCCACACCAGGTTGATGAACGGCTTGGTGCTCACCTCGACCGCCAGCGTCTGGCTCTCGCGCCCGCGCTCGATGCCCGGGAGCGCCAGCATCACGCGGCCGCCGTTGTTGGGATCGGCGGTGACGATCGACACCGTGCCGCCGCTCGGCAGGTAGGCCGAAGTCATCATCGGTCGCCCGCCCCCCATCGTCACCTCCATCGTCGGCTTGAGCGGCACGGTGCGGCCGCCGATGTCGGCGATGACGTTCGCGGTGAGCTTCATCTTCCCGTCGCCCGGCTCGGGCAGGAAGCTCTCGAACGTGTACTTCACGTTCCCCACCTGCTTCGTCTCGCCGACCGAGAACCACGTGCCGCCGGCGCCGTCGGCACCCACCATCTCCAGCGGCGAGATGTAGATGTCGTGGGTGAGGAAGCGCTCGATGTGCGGCTTCTTCATGTAGCCCTGGTTGTACTCGCTCCAGTAGAACTTGGCGTTCGCGGTGAACGTGCGCCCGTCGCCGTTGACCGCGATGATGGCGTGGTCCTTGCCTTCACGATCGCGCTGCATGCCCTGGAACACGAGGTCGTAGCCGAGCGCGTGCCGGCGCTGGCCCTGCGGCAGCTGCACCTGCGTGGCGAGGCCGTAGCCGCTCGAGGCGATGACGCCGATCAGCAGCACCGAGGCGCCCATGTGGCCGAGGAACGCGATGCCGTGCTTCCAGCTCGCCTTGAAGCCGCGCAGCGTCACCATCAGGTTCGAGGCCAGCGCGAACGACATGGCGAACACGATCGCGGCGGGGATGAACTGCCGCACGCCGGCGACGATGGCGACGATCGCGCTCAAGCCCGCGAACCCGGCCGCGGGGAGCGCCGCGCGGACGAACGACTCGGGCTCGTGCTGGCGCCAGCGCAGGAGCGGTGCGATGCCGAGCAGCAGGCCCATGGCGATCGCCAGCGGGCCGTTGACGAGATTGTAGTAGCTGGTCTGCACGTTGCTCGGCGGCCCGAACAGCCGGGTGATCAGGGGCGCGCTCATGCCCACCGCCACCAGCGCGCACATGAGCATGAACACGAGCTGACCGAGCCACATGAACGACTCGCGCGAGAACGCCCCCAGCTGCTCCTTGGCCCTGGGGATCTCGCGCAGCCGCGACAGCAGCAGGCCGTAGCCCGCGATCGCGGCCATGGCGATCATCGACAGCAGGAAGCCGCCGAGGCCGCCGGGGATCCGCCACTCGTCGCTCGCGGCGAAGCTGTGCACGCTGAAGTCGGCGAGCACGCCGCTGCGGGTCAGGAACGAGGCGTAGAGCACGAGCACGTAGCTCGTCACCGCGAGGAAGAAGTTCGTGCGCCGCAGCGACCCGGTCGCGCGCTGGACCAGCAGGCCGTGGAGCAGGCCGATGTTGCAGAGCCAGGGGATCAGCGAGCCGTTCTCGACCGGGTCCCAGCCCCAGTAGCCGCCCCAGCCGAGCACCTTGTAGGCCCAGACGCCGCCCATGATGAAGCCGGTGGCCTGGACCGCGGTGGAGAGAACCACCCACGGCAGCACGGGCTTCACCCAGCCGTCGTAGTCGCGTCTCACGAGCGCGGCGCAGGCGATCGCGAACGGCACCACGAACGACGAGAAGCCGGTGAACAGCACCGGCGGGTGGATCGTCATCCACCAGTCCTGGAGCAGCGGGTTCAGCCCCGCGCCATCCGTGTACACGGCGCGGCTGGCGAGGAACGGACCGCGCACCACGCCCACGAACGTGAGCATGATGATCGGGAGGTTGAGGAAGAACATCGCCGGCTTGGTCAGGGGGTTCTTGAGCCTCAGGAGCACGAGCCCGAGCGTGGTCGTGAGCAGCGACCACAACAGGAACGTGCCCTCCTGCCCGCCCCAGAACGCCGCGTAGACGTAGCGCGCCGGCATGTCCCGCGACGAGTAGTCGTGGACGTACTGGTACTGGAACTGGTGGTTGAAGAGGATCCACCACAGGAACACCGCGCCGCCGAGGAGCGCCCCCCACTGCACGCGGAACGCGGTGCGAGCGATCGTGCCCGCGCGGTCGTGGCCGAGCAGCGCCGCGAACCAGCCGAACCCGGCGGTGAGCGCGCTCAAGAACGCGAGCCAGCACGCGACCTGTCCCCAGTTGAGCGCTCCGCCTCCCACGAGCGCACCGCCCACGAGCAGCGTGGGCAGCACGAGCGCCAGGGCAGTGGTCAGGGAGGTGCGGCTCAAGATGTCTTGCCTTTCGCGGCCTTGTCGGCCTCGGCCTGGTACTTGGACGGGCACTTGACCAGCAGCTGCTGGGCCTCGAAGTGATCGCCCTGGTACTTCCCGATCGCCACCACGCTCACCGCCTGGTCGAAGTTGCCGGGGATGACGCCGCGGTATTCGACCGGCATCACCGTGCCCTGCTCGTCGCGCAGGTTGAAGCGCAGGAACTGCTCCTGCGCCTTGAGGACGTAGTCCTTGTCCGCGAGCTTGCCGTTCACCTGGACCAGGCCGCTTGCCGTGCGCGCCTCGGCGAAGCCGATGTACGGCGTCATGGTCTTCTTGAAGCTCGTCACGCCCACGGCCGCCGCGGCGGCGAGCAGCACCACGGCGAGGATGATCTTCAGGTTCATTGCTTCTCCACGTCGCGGACCCGGCGTTCCACGCGCAGGATCCAGAAGAACAGCAGCCCCCATAGCATCAGGGAGACGCCGAGCACTACCCAGTTGCGGTCCATTTCAGTCCTTGGGTGTCAGGTGGCCAGGCGCCGCTCGAGCCGGGACACGCGCACGCGCAGCGACTGGAGCCATGTGTATAGGAACGTGAACCCCAGCAGCATGGAGAAGAAGCACCAGCGGATCATGGGGTCCATGTCGATCTTGCCACTGCCATTGATGATCGGGTCCGGGTGCAGCGTCGAGTAGATGCGGGGCACGACGAAGATGAGCGGCGGCACGGCGACGAAGGCGAGGATGGAATAGATCGCCGAGAGCCGCGCGCGCTTCTCCTCGCCCTCGATGCTCGCCCGGAGCGCGAGATAGGCGCCGTAGATCAGGAGCACGAAGAAGATGCTGGTCTCGCGCGGGTCCCAGTTCCACCACGAGCCCCACATCGATTTGGCCCAGATGGAACCGGTGACCGTGGCGACGACGCAGAACACGAGCCCCAGCTCGGCGGCCGCGGCGGCGTGGTCGTCGTTCCGGAGGTCGCGGTGGATCAGGTAGAGCATGCTGTTGATCATCGACCAGCCGAGCGCCAGCACGGTGACCCAGGCGGAGGGGATGTGGAAGTAGAGCACCCGGGTGGTCTCCTGGAGCATGGGGACCAGCGGGGCGCTGAGCAGGGCCACGACCATGGTGGCCGCGATCCACACGAAGATCAGCCAACGCCAGAGCATGTGGTTGCGGGGCGCCGCGGGAGCCCGTCCCCCAGGGACGAGTCGGACCGCACCCCGGACTAGTCCTCCCAGAGATGGTCGTAGAGTAGCAGGCTGACGCCGAACAGGGCCACCGCGTAGGCTGCGAGCAGACGCGCATCCGCGGCAATGGGCATTCCGTCCCATTGCGCTCGGGTGCCCGACACGCCCGAGGCGAGAACGGGCAGGAGGAGCGGCAGCGACACGGCCGCGAACAGCGCCCCGCGGCTGCGCGTCTGCGCGATGACCGCCCCCACCAGCGTGCTGGAGGCGGCGAGCGACAGCGTGCCGAGGCCGAGGATGGTCAGGAACTGCGGCAAGCGGAGCGGCGGGGCGCCGGTCAGTACCATGAAAAGTGGGACCGTGATCGCCTCCACCACGCACAGGAACAGCAGGTTGAAGAGCAGCTTGCCGACCGCGATCTGGGTCGGGCTCGCGACCAGGCGCAGCATGAGCAGCGTGCGGCTCTCCATCTCGCGCACGAAGGCGTGGCTCATGGACGACAGCGCGGCGAAGAGCAGCGTGATCCACAGCAGCGCCGAGAGCATCTCCGGCTGGTCGGGCATGCGGCCGGCCGCGAACGTGACCGCGGTCAGGCTGGTGACCGCGAACAACACCGCCGCGTTCAGGCCGTAGCGCGTGCGCCACTCGCTGCGGCACTCCTTACGCAGGATCGCCCAGACCGTGGCCATGGAGCTCGAGGTGCCGTTCGGCAAGCTGGATCTCCTCAGGGTCGTTGGTGGCGAGCAACACGAGACCGCGCGCCGCGTGGCGCGCGACCACGTCGCGGACGGCTTCCCGGCCGCTCTCGTCCAGGTGGCTCCCGGGCTCGTCCAGGAGCAGGATCGCTGGTTCGTGAAGCAAGGCGAACGCCAGCCGGAGCCGCTGCTTCATGCCGCTGGAGAACGAAGCGACGCGGTCAGCAGCGCGGGTGCCGAGCCCGACGCGATCCAGCGCCGCCGCGGCCGCGCGCACGGGCGATCCGAGGCCGTGCGCCTCGGCGGCGAAGACAAGGTTCTCTTCGGCGGTGAATTCCTCGTAAAACGACAGTTCGGGGCTCGCGAGCCCGAGCACATGGCGGCGATCCGCGGGCCCGTGGTCGCGTCCACCCACCTGCACGGTACTGGTGCCACTACTCGGGCGCAGGAGCCCGGCGACGATGCGCAACAGCGTGCTCTTGCCGCAGCCGTTGGGGCCGGTCACCGCCACGGCGCCGGGTGCCGTGAACTCGAAGTCCAGGCCGCACACGCCCGTCGCGCGCCGGCCGTAGCGATGCGTGAGCTTCGAGGCGACGACGCGGGCGGCCGGGGCGTCGGTCACGCTCCGGCCCCGCGCACGGGGGCCGTTCCTCGCAGGGATGCGCCCGCAGCTGGGGGCAGCTCGGCGAGCAGGCGCTCGAGCTCGGGCAGCACGCGAGCGCGCGCCTGCTCGCGCGTGCCGCGCAGCATCACGCCCGCCGCGTGCGGATGGCCGCCGCCACCCAGGCGCGCACACACGCCGTCGATGTTCACGCGACCCGTCGAGCGCAGGCTCACCTTCACGCGCCCGGGCTCCACCTCGCTGAACAATGCCACCGCCTCCACGCCCTCGATCGCGCGCGGCAGGTCCACGAGCCCCTCGGTGTCGGCGCCCGAGAGCCCGTGGCGCTGGAACTGCTCGGGCGTCGCCTCGATCACCACGAGCTGGCCGCCGTGGCGCATCTCCAGAGCCGAGAGCGCCTCGCCGAAGAAGCGCAGCCGGCCCGGCGGTGCGCTCTGGTGGACACGCGACATCACCTCGGAGACGTCCACGCCCAGCTCCACGAGATCCGCCGCCATGCGCAGCGCGCGCGCGTCGGTGTTCGAGTAGCGGAAGTTGCCGGTGTCGGTGGCGAGCCCCACGTAGAGCGCCATCGCGGACACGGCATCGATCGGTGCGCCGGCCTCGCGCATCAGCTCGTAGACCAGCACCGCGGCCGCGGCGCACTCCGGCTCGATCACGTTCACCTGGCCAAAGCCGTCGTGCGTGACGTGGTGGTCGACGATCGCGACCGCGATCACATGTCGCGCGATATGCTCGGCGAGCCGTCCGATCCGCTGCTTGTTGCCGGTGTCGATGACCACGAGCGCCTCGGCCTCGGCGAAGCGCGTGTCCGCGAGCGGCTCGCTGTAGACCTCGATCGGGCCCTCGTCGGCGAGCCAGGCGAATGCCTTCGGCGTCGGCGAGTCGTTCAAGATGCGCACCTGCTTGCCCGCGGCGCGCAGCCAGCGCGCGAGCGCCACCTCGCTGCCGATGGCGTCGCCGTCGGGGTTCACGTGCGTGGTGAGGAGGAAGCGCTGGTGCCGGGCGATGAACGCGTGGAGCGCGGCGCGCTCCGGACTGGCGGGCGCCTGGCTCACGAGGTCGCGGCCCGGACGACCTCGCTCAGGAACCACGCGTGCACGCGACGGTCGGCGGTCAGCTCGGGGTGGAACGTGAGCGCCACGGCGTTCCCCTGGCGCACGCCCACCGGCTCGCCGTGGTAGCTCGCGAGCACCTCGACGTCCTTCCCCACCCTGGTGATGCGCGGGGCGCGGATGAACACGCCCGGGATCGTGCCGCCCAGCGCCGGGGCATCGACCTCGTCGGTGAACGAGTGCACCTGGCGGCCCCAGGCGTTCCGCGCCGTGGTCACGTCCAGCACGCCGAACGTGGGCGCCGGCAGCTTGTCGGCGTCGCGCGAGAGGAGGATCAGCCCTGCGCAGGTGCCGAGCACGGGCCGCTCGCGCACGAACGCTTCGAGCGGCGCGCGCAGCCCGGTCGACGCCAGCAGCCGCAACATCGTGGTGGATTCTCCGCCAGGCAGCACGAGCGCAGCCAGTGCAGGTGACAGGTGCTCGGGCAGCGACACGCGCACCGGCTCGCAGCCCAGCTCGGAGAGCGCGGCCGCGTGCAGCGCGAAATCGCCCTGCAGGCTCAGCACGCCGACGCGCGGGCGCGCGTCCGCTTTCGGCGCCCCGGGCGCCCGTGCTTGGCGAGCGGCCCTCGCGACCGGGCGACGGGACGAGCCGGCGCGCGCGCCGCCGGCCGCGTGACGCTTGGGCCTACCAGCCACGCTTCGCAAGCAGCTCGCCTTCCGAGAGCGTCTCCAGCGAGATGCCCCGCATCGCCTGCGGCAGCCCGGAGCTGATCTCCGCCAGGAGCTCCGGGCGATCCCAGTTCGCCACCGCCTGCACGATCGCCTTGGCCATCCGTTCCTGTGATTCGCGCGCATCCCGCGCCCCGGGCTCCCCCACCTCGAAGATGCCCGAGCCCACGAACACGGCCTCGGCGCCGAGCTTCATCATCAGCGCCGCGTCCGCGGGCGTGGCCACACCGCCGGCGGCGAAGTTCGGCACCGGCAGCTTGCCCGTCGCCGCCACCTCGCGCACCAGCTCGAACGGCGCGCCCAGCGTCTTCGCTTCCGCCATCAGCTCGTCGGCGGTGAGCGTGGTGAGGCGCTTCATCTGCGAGACGACGGCGCGCATGTGGCGCACCGCCTCGACCACGTTGCCCGTGCCCGCCTCGCCCTTGGTGCGGATCATCGCCGCACCCTCGCCGATCCGGCGCAGCGCCTCGCCGAGGTCGCGGCAGCCACACACGAACGGCACCTTGAAGTCGTGCTTCCAGACGTGGTTCGCCTCGTCCGCGGGCGTCAGCACCTCGGACTCGTCGACGAAGTCGACCTCGAGCGCCTCGAGGATCTGCGCCTCGACGATGTGGCCGATCCGGCACTTGGCCATGACCGGGATGTCGACCGACTGCTGGATCTTCTTGATCATCGACGGGTCGCTCATGCGCGCCACGCCGCCGTGCTTGCGGATCTGCGACGGGATGCGCTCGAGCGCCATGACCGCGGCCGCGCCCGCCTCCTGCGCGATCTCGGCCTGCTCGGCGTTCATCACGTCCATGATCACGCCGCCCTTGAGCATCTCGGCGAGTCCCACCTTCAACCGGAACGCCTCGCTCATCGACCCGGGGCCCGCGGCCGCCGATGACTTCACGCCATCGCCATGGCCATTGCCCCGGCCGACTGCACCCGCCTGCTTCGTACGCTTCAGGTCCACGTGCTCCTCCTCTACTCGCGCCGGTCGGTGGCCGGCGTTCACGATTCCTTCACACGGCTCGCTGCCCGGCGAGCGCGCGCAGGCGCTCCACGATCGGCGGCGTCACCTCGCCGATCCGGGCCACCTCCTCCTCCGTCGTCGACTCGCCGAGCGAGAAGCGCACGCTGGCGTGCGCGTCCTCGGCGTCCAACCCCATCGCCAGCAGCACGTGGCTCGGTCCCGTCTCGGCGCTGCTGCAGGCGCTGCCGGTCGAGACCTGGATGCCGGCATGGTCGAGCTCGTGCAGCACCGCCTCGCCGTCGACGCCGGTGAAGCACACGTTCACGATGCCGCCCACGCGGCGGTTCAAGTCGCCGTTCAATCGCGTGTCGGGCACGCCCGCGAGCAGGTCCGCGAGCAGCCGCTCGCCGAGTGCGGCCACGCGCTGCGGCACGCCGCCCGCCACGGCCTCGCGCGCCCGGCGTGCCGCAACGCCGAGCCCCACGATCGCGGGCAGGTTCTCGGTGCCCGCGCGCCGGCCGCGCTCGTGCTGGCCGCCCAGTATCTGCGGCTCGAGCCGCGTGCGGCGGCGCACGAACAGCGCCGCGGCGCCCGGCGCGCCGTGGAACTTGTGCGCCGCGATGCTCAGGAGGTCCGCCTGCCAGCCGTCCACGGCGATCGCGATCTTGCCCGGCGCCTGCATGGCGTCGACGTGGAACAGCGCGCCGCACTCCTTCACCAGCGGCCCCAGCTCCTCGAGCGGCTGGATCACGCCGGTCTCGTTGTTGACCGCCATCACGCTCACCAGCGCGACATCGGGA
>Ga0209811_10000279_pt1 | contig 23640 bp, 17 predicted proteins | sample Coa_R1_6_FD_187161 | JGI IMG/M metagenome (GOLD analysis project Ga0209811, IMG submission 187161) | Surface soil microbial communities from Centralia Pennsylvania, which are recovering from an underground coalmine fire. - Coalmine... | ecosystem: Environmental > Terrestrial > Soil >... | reverse complement strand
GAGAAGGGGCCGAGGTTTCTTCTGACTCGGCAACGGAGAATTCTGGAGTTGTCCCGGACGACATCGGCCAGGGCGCGATCGGAATCTCCGCTTCGTCAGTAAGCGGTGCGGAAGTGCGCCCGGGAACGGCTGAGGCGTGCTCCTCACAGCGCTGCGCGAGATCTTCGTAGCGCGATCCTTCTTCCGAGAGGCCAGCTTCGTTGTAGACCGATGCCAGCGTACGGCAGCTGGCGGCGGCATCGGCAAAACGCTCGGAGCGGACGTAGAGGGCGGCCAAACGCTGATTCAAGCGCACGTCGCTGGGCGCGATAGGCAACACGGCCATCAAGGGGCCGAGCGCCTTGTCGGGCATGTTGTACGATACGAACAACTCGGTGTCAGTGATAGCAGCCCGCAACGCATTCGCGATTTCCGGAGAGTACTCCTGGTCGATCGGAGGTGCGGTCGCCTCCAGTTCTTCGACGAGAACGATGCCTTCTTCCACCGAGAGCAGCTTCGATCCGGTGCTTCCGCCCATCATGCCAACCACCTGCTGGTAGTTCTGCATGTGGATGGGATTTTGCGGTTCCTCTTCGGTGAGGCCCTGATACAGCTCGCGTGCACGAGCGAGATCGCCCGATTGGACGCTCGCGTGCGCGAGCAGTTCGTGAACTTCCGTATCGTGTGACTGGTCGCCCGCCTTGTGGAACAGAGCGAGCACTTTTTCGAGCGCAGGCGGGTTGCTGCCCAGCGGCCCGATCACGGCGCGCAGAGTTTCCAAAATTTTTGCCGAGTTCTCAGCCAGCAGGCGGTCGGCGTGCTCTTCCATCACATATATGGCGTCTTCCTGCGCATTGTTCTGCAGAAGAGCATCAACGTAAGAGAACATCGACCCCGCGTCGTTGTGAGTGGTGAGAAGCTTCGCAGCCAACGGGCCGGCTTCGCTGACGCGCCCAGTTTGCAGGTACGCCTTGAGCAGATCCCGCATGCCGTCGGGATGACTGTCTAGATCGTGAACTTTCTGAAAGAGCGGGATGGCACCGGCAGCATCGCCCGATTCGATGGCGTTGCGGGCGCGCAGCAGCAGCGCGTAACTGTTGCCCGGGTCGAGCGTGAGCATGCGCTGCAGGATTTCTTCAGCGCCGCCGCGTGACCCGCGATTGCGCAAAGTTTCGGCGGCTGCGGAGAAAATCTGCCAGGCGTCGTTCTTCTTGCCCAGCCGGATATAGACCTCGGCCAAACGCACGCGCATGGCGACGTTCTCCGGGTCCATCTCTAGAATCTTCTGGAAGATGCGAACTGACTGCTCGAGTTCCCCGGCACGCAGGAATTCTTCGGCAACCTGCAGGTACTGTGCGCGGGCATCGTTGAACAGGCCCTGCTGGGTGTAGAGTTCGGCGAGCTTCAGGACGCTTTCGAGCGAGGGCTTGAGCTTGCCGATCTTCTTGTACATCGCGATGCCCTTGACCGTGAAGCCCTGTGCGGCGTAGGCATCGCCAACTTTTTTGAAGCAGTCGGTCGCTTTGTCGACTTCCCCATTGCGAGAGTAGAGATCTCCCACGGTGTTCAGCACCGTCAGGTCCTTGGGGTCAGCCTTGAGGATCTTTTCGTACTCGGCAATGGCGTTCTGGAGCTTGCCCTGCTGGACGTACTTCTCCGCAGCGCTCAGAACTTTCTGTTTGTTAAAGCCGAAACCAAATGCCATAAGAGTGCGGACTCCAGCTTCTTCCCCGCCGAAGATCTGCTCACCTGGGAGCCTCGACAGACGGGCCGGAACGAACTGCCCCGGGTTCAGCTCGCCCAAGGGACAGTCTGACTAACAACCGCAATTGTAAGGCGGGTAACCCGGATTCGTATGGTTACTAAGGGTTACCGAAAGGGAGTGTACGACCGGGTTACGGAAGGAACCTGTTAAATGGAACCTGTTTGGGAAAAAGGTTCGGAAGGCAGGGCAAATGGGGGCAATTTGCGCTTCCACCGATTCACACAACCGGTTAGGCGCGAGCCAGTGCCGTCAGAGTGAAGATCAGAATTCCAAGCAGGGCGGGCCTGGGCAGGCGGCGAATGACATGCCAAACCATAAAGCTCATCGAGTGGATCCTCCGCGCGGGGGAAACCGCGAATGAATCTTCGAAAATAAGCCTCAGAGAGAGGCTACCTCACCAAATGTGAATCTGTGGTGGCGGAATTGTAAGCAGAGGGCAGGGGATTTCGCAAGCAAGTAGTAGTACAGGTTACCCTGGCAGTCGTCGGTCGTCAGCAAATTCGGATGGAACCCTTTCGCGGCGGGGGAGCTCGCTCTTCATGAGCTGTTTAGTCTGGAGGCAGACCTTCGAAGGCGCGCGTAATCTTGTCGATATCGTCGGCCTGAAGGCGGCAGGCACTCCCCAGTTTGTCGGTGAGAATCTTGTTGATGGCGGGCAGAGGCTGTCCCTTCGTCTGGGTCACGAAGCGGTGCCATTCACTGGAAACCGTCTTTCGCTCGTCGGTATCGGCGTCTTCACGGAACTGGCGGACGGCCTCATCAAGCGTGCCGTATTCGTCGGCCATATCCTCGTGAAAATAGCCCCGCATGAAACTCCGCAGGGCGGGGAAGGTTTCGGCAGTGATATCGCTGTGTTTGTGAGACGCATTCGAACTCATCAGCGGCACTCCGGGTAAGAAGTCAGAACGTAGTAGTTGTCGGGTGGAACCCAGCGCAGAACGATGGTGGCGTGCGCGCAGGATCCGGGTTGGTCGGCGTCGCGGCGCAGAGATCGTCCGATGGGGTGGGACGAATCTCCGTCGTAATCGATGACGAGATTGGGATGACCGCCTTCGCGCCTTAACCAGCGATCGATCTTCTCGTGATTTCGTTCAAGGGCGGTTCCGACCGCCCGTTCTGCGGTATCGCGATCGGTCCAGGTCGAGGCGGCGGAGATGTTTCGTTCATGCCGCAAACGCCCGCGAAGCTGATCGTCAGTGCGGCCAACGTGCTTGCGCAGCGTGTGGCCACCGGCAGACTCGTCCTGGGAGAGATCACGCGACGATCCCGAGTTAGCAGACCCTGCGGGCGCGGGTCGAGGAAAATCGGGCTTGGCAGATGTCTGAGCTGGCTGGTTGCAGGCAATGGCGGTGAACAGAATCGCCAGCCCTGCAACGAGTGCGCGCCCGGAAATGACGGCTCTTCCTGCGGAATACATTAATTTGTTGGAACTTGGTGTTGCGTCCTGAGGGCCCGAACGCCAGCACTTCGCCAGGCGACGCGGGGGATGGCGGCGCCACAGCGTTAGCAGCCTACCTCCGCGCGGTACTCTCTGGCAAATGGGGCGGTCTGACGTTGGCGGACGGGGCCAGGCACGGCAGGCGCCGCTTCGCGTAAATTGATGAGCATGTCGCGCACTTCCGTCGGCGAATGGCTGGACCGTTTTCTAGTCCATGGCAAGGAATGCGCCTACGTGCAAAGGCGCGGTTATCGCACCGAGAGATGGTCGTACGCGCAGGTGGCGGGCTTGGCGTTTCAGTTCTCCCGCGAGCTTGAGGCGCGGGGAATTGTGAAGGGCGAGCGAGTCTTGCTCCGGGGAGAGGACTGTGCGGAGTGGGTGGCTGCATTCCTGGGATGCGCGTTGCTAGGCGTAATTGCCGTCCCCATGGACGATGCAGCGACCGACGACTTCGCGCTGCGGGTGATGCGCGAGGTCGGAGCGCGGCTGATGGTGTGCTCGCTCGAACACGCGCAGTCTGCGGTTGGGACTTCGTCGTTGATTCTGGAAGAGTTGCGTGCCTCCCTGAAGGCGCGTGAAGCTTCGCCTCGCGAGGGTGTCCTCGTTGTGGCAAGCGATCCGCTGGAAATTATTTTCACGTCGGGAACGACAGCCGAGCCGAAGGGAGTCGTGATCACTCACGGTAACGTGCTGTCAAATACGACACCGCTTGAGACTGAGATTCGGAAGTATCTGAAGTATGAGCGGTGGGTGCATCCGGTGCGCTTTTTGAACTTGCTGCCGCTGAGCCATGTCTTCGGACAATTTCTTGGGATATTTCTTCCTCCGCTCATGGCGGGAACTGTGATTTTTCAAGGCTCCTTGGGACCTGCGGAAGTGTTGCAGACGATTCGGCGGGAGAGGGCTTCCGTGCTGGTGGCGGTGCCGCGCATGTTGCAATCGCTGAAAGAGAAAGTCGAAAGGGACGAGGAGGACTCCGGGCGATCGAGTGCCTTTCGAGCAAAGTTCAAGAAGGCGGAAGATGAAAAGTTTCTGCGCCGAGGGTGGATCTTCCGCCGTTTGCATCGTCGGTTCGGGTGGAAATTTTGGGCTTTCATTTCCGGCGGAGCGGCCCTCGATCAGGAAACGGAGGAGTTCTGGAACCGAATGGGATTTGCGGTGATTCAAGGCTACGGTCTTACGGAAACGACCTCACTGGTTAGTGTGAATCATCCGTTCAAGTTGGGAAAGGGATCGATCGGCAAGGTTCTGCCCGGACGCGAAGTCAAACTAGCCGAGGACGGAGAGATTCTGGTTCGAGGTGGAGGGGTGGCGGCTGGGTATTGGAATAAGGCCATTGGAGGCGGTGTAGACGCTCGCGAAAGTGACGGTGGTCCGGCGCCATTACACGTGGCTGGCGAGGACGGGTGGTATCGCACTGGCGATCTTGGCGCGCTCGATGCGGAAGGGAATCTCTATTTCAAAGGGCGCAAGAAGGATGTGCTAGTCACGCCGGCGGGGATGAATGTGTATCCGGAGGATTTGGAAGCGGCGTTGCGTACGCAGCCTGAAGTGCAAGACTGCGTCATTGTGGGGATGGTGCGCGGTGGAAACGAAGAGCCTTGCGCGGTCGTGATTCTGCGGGAGGAGGCAGCGGACCCTGCGGCGGTTGTGCAGAGTGCAAATCAGAGGCTTGCTGAATATCAACGGATGCGTGAATGGTTTGTCTGGCCGGAAGCGGATTTTCCCCGAACAACCACTGGCAAGCCGCGCCTCAACGTGATTCGTGATACGGTGCAGACCCGGCATGTTCCAGAGGCGCCGAAGGTCGCGGGCTCGAGCCCTCTGGCGGACTTGATCGGGAAAATCTCTAGACGGGCGGTGCCTGCTCTACGCCAGGAAGCAAACCTCGAAAGCGATTTGCACTTGACTTCGCTGGAGCGCGTGGAATTGATGAGTGCGCTCGAAGACCGCTACCAGGTGGACTTGAGTGAGACCAGTTTCAGTGCGGCGCGCACCGTGGGCGACCTTGAGCAGATACTCAGCGGGAAGGGTGGGGAGCGCGTTGAGTATCACTATCCAAGGTGGACTTTGACGTGGCCGTTGCGTTGGGTGCGCACTCTTACGTACTACGCGTTGATGCGTCCGGCGATCATGCTGCTGGGTTGGCCGAAGATCGAAGGACGCACGAACTTAAAGGATGTGCATGGCCCAGTGCTAGTCGTCTGCAATCACATTGACGATGTGGATGTGGGATTCGTCCAGACTGCACTGCCGCCGCGGTTGCGGCATCGCCTGGCGACCGCTACCGGTGGCGAAGCGCTCGAAGTTTTGCGGACTCCCAATGCCGATCGCGGATTTTTGTTGCGTGCTTACGACCGTTTGCAGTGGGTTTCGGGCGTGGCGTTGCTGAATCTCTTTCCGTTGCCGAGAGCCGCGGCGTTTCTCAAGAGCTTTGCCTATGCGGGAGAGTGCGTCGATCGGGGCTACAGCGTGCTTGTTTTTCCAGAGGGGCATCACACGACCGACGGCGAATTGCTTCCCTTTCGCGCTGGAGTGGGTTTGTTGGCAACGCGCCTGAACGTTCCTGTGGTTCCGATGCGGATTGACGGACTATTTAATGTGAAGCGGGCGGGGCGAAGACTTGCGCGACCAAGAGAAATTCGAGTGCGGATTGGGCAGCCGGTGATTTTCGCGGCGACGGACGAAGCCCCGTCTATCGCGGCTGAACTGCAGAAGAGAGTGGTGGAACTTCGGGAAACATGAAAAATGTGTAGAGGGTGTCGATACGGCAAAGGCTGTATTTTCTTCAATGACCGGACGCCCTTCCAGAATTGATTTCCGCGTACTTGCGGAATCCGGAAGGGCAGCGAGCTGCCGGATCTCTCGCTGGCGCCGTCTATAATTTTCGATATGAAAATTAAAACCGTTCTCCCCCTCTGTTTACTGTTCGGTGCATCGTTGTTGCACGCGGCTGACAAGAAAACTGTTGAACTGAAGAATGCGAAGGGCGAAAGTGTCGGGACTGCTACGTTAGAGGAATCCAAGGGCAACGGCGTGACGCTGAACCTCGACCTGAAGAACCTGCCTCCGGGCGACCACGCCATCCACGTACATCAAACCGCGAAATGCGACGGGCCGGATTTCAAGTCGGCCGGCGGGCATTTCAATCCAGATAGCAAAAAGCATGGGTTAGAGAATCCCGAGGGCCATCACGCTGGAGACATGCAGAACTTCACCGTGGGTGCCGATGGAACTGCCAAGACCTCAGTGACGAACAAGGACGTCACCATGGGCGACGACAACCACTCGGTGTTCAGCAATGGCGGCACCGCGCTGGTGATTCACGCAAAGGCCGATGACATGAAGTCGGATCCGGCGGGCAATGCGGGCGACCGGATCGCTTGCGGCACGATCACGAAATAGAAACGAATGAAAATTATGAGAAGGGCGTCCCCATCCCCTGGCACGCCCTTCTCGGTGCTGACCGGTCCGACGAGCGGATCTCTCCGCTGGCCCGTTCTGCACTTCTTTCACACCCTCGCGGGCGCAATCTGCGGCGCTGCGAGAACTGGTGCGATTTCTCGGGGCCTAGTCCTTCGCGCCCCGTTTTGATCAAACACGGGCACTCTACGAAAGTTGTGGCGAGGCAATTTTTTCAGGCTTCCAATGCCCCTCGGGAGTTTCCCGTAGAAGGGAACATGGTCCGCTCGCGCAACGATGCCAATCATGCGACACCCCATTGCGGTGGCGCGGCAGCGGCCAACAGCGTACAGGCCCGGTTTGCCGCCTGCTAAGTCCTTGCCCACGACAGCCATAGGGCTTTGCAAATCTTGTGGTTGACGAACCGAGGCGCTCGAACTATGAACGAGCTTTCCCTTGCAAATCGAGCAACCGCCCCATCCCTGCTGAACCCTTAACCAGGTGTCTCTTTGGAGGAGTTTCATGACAGAAGAAAAGTCGAAGCAGGTGGTTAGACCCCTGCGTGTTTTTGTCGGGCATGGAACCAAGGCCGAGATGGGTTTCCGCGCGTGCATGTCGATGCCGAGCCCGGAGGTGATCGCACCCGGAATTCCGCCAACACCAGCCCATGATTTGATTTTCCACGGAGGGCACACGATCGCCGACCTTGTCTTCACGAACTTCTACGTGGGTGGGGCGGGAGCCTGGAAGGCCAGCGACATTCAGAACATCGACAGAGCGCTGGCGGCAGCGATGTCGGATGAGGACCTGAACAACGTGATGTCGCAGTACTATCCCTTGGGAAAGATTACGAGCACGTTCGAACCATCGCAGACGCTGGCCGGGCCGCCTCCAAAAGTGTATTCGCAGGGAGATGTTGGGGTTCTTGTTCAGCAGTTGTTCACAGCTGGTACTTTGAACGGATTCGACTTCAAGTCAACTGTGTTCAATTTCATGCTGCCGAGCGGGACGATCTTGAACACCGATACAACGCCTACTGGCGCTGAAGTCTCGGTAAGAGCCGAAAAGGTGAAGACACGCCTGCCCGCTGAAGAGGATGAAGATTCAACGCAGGGTCTGGGCGGGTATCACGGCTCGGTACATGTGGGCACCGGTGCTGCCGCGAAGATCATTTACTACGCCATCGGAGTGTATTCGGAGAATTTGCCGGACGGAACGACGAACGGCATCCCAGTTTTCGATCAAGCATGGAAGAACGTCGTCGCGACTTTCTATCACGAACTGAATGAAGCCCGGACGGATGCTGACGTGGAAGACGCCATTCGCGCGGGGAACGATCCCTCGGGGGTGAAGTTTCTCGGCTGGACCTCGAAACAGGGAGAGGAATGTGGTGACTTCCCGGTCTTTGAAGCGAATCCCCTTACGCAGGTCTTCCAGGAAGTAAAGCTGACCAATAGCAGCGAAACCGTTCCTGTGCAGTTCCAGTACTCCGATCACGCGCACGGGCCGGAGGGTCCGCTCAAGACGCCTGCCCCATTTGCTGGACAGCTGCAGGCGAAGGGAGCGGGGCATTCCCATGGTGGAGGGAAAAAGAAGAAGGGTTGATTCTTCGCGGAGACCACCTAGTACATAGCGCGATTGGTCGTGGGCGGCCGGGTGAGTCCGGCCGCTTTCTTTTTGAGCCGAAGAGTACTGATTCGCCTCCTGCGCGTTCGCGCAAAGCGGTCGACGCGGCGAAACGCTTTATAATCGGCCAGACATTCATCGTTCATCGAAGGCAATCCTCTACATGGGACATCCTCTTCTCGATCTCAAGGACAAAACTGCGGTGGTGGTCGGCGGGACCAGCGGAATTGGGCTGGCGCTGGCGAAGGGACTCGCGGAAGCGGGCGCAAACGTGGTTCCCACCGGACGTCGTGAGGCGGAAGCGCGGGCTGCGGCTTCGGCGGTGGAAGCGCTTGGCCGAAAATCACTTTCCGTGACTTGTGATGTCACCCAGAACGCCAGCCTCGAAGGGTTGCTGAAAGAGGCGTGCGCGGCGTTCGGTAAAGTCGAAATCCTGGTGAACTGCGCCGGTCGCACGAAGCGTAGTCCGACGCTTGAGGTGCCGGAGGAGGAATGGAACGCGATCATGGAAACGAACCTCAACGGCACGATGCGTGCGTGCCGTGTGTTCGGCGAGCACATGATCGAGCGCGGTTACGGACGGATTATCAACATTGCCTCGCTTGCGTCATTTGTCGGACTTTATGAAGTGGCGGCGTACTGCGCCAGCAAAGGGGCGGTGGCTTCTCTCACGAAATCGTTGGCTGTGGAATGGGCGAAGCACGGTGTGTGCGTGAATGCAATCGCACCCGGAGTTTTTCGGACCGAGTTGAACTCAGCTCTTCTTGATGGAACCGAACGCGGGCGGGAATTTCTGCTGCGTACGCCGATGCGAAGATTCGGGAAGGTCGAAGAGTTGGTTGGGGCCGCGGTATTTCTAGCGTCGGACGCTGCCACCTACGTTTCCGGTCACCTGCTGGTGGTCGATGGAGGATTTCTGGCGAGCGGTGTGAATCAGTAGCGAAGTCATCAGCTGGCGACGCGGACTTTCGGAGCCGCATTGCGTTCGCGGGCCTGCTTCACGATTGCGACAAACTTTCGAGCGTTTTCGACAATCACGTCGGCCTTCCCGGATTTCAAAGCGTCGGCTTGGACGAGCTCTCCGCCGATCCCGAGGGCGGCTGCTCCGGCTTCGATGAATTCGGCGGCGGTGTTCAGATTGACTCCGCCGGTTGGAACCAGAGGAATCTGAGGCAGGGGGCCTTTCAGGGCCTTGATGTACTTCGCTCCTCCCACTTGGCCGCAGGGAAAGACTTTCACGAAATCGGAACCGGCATTCCAGGCCGTGATGACTTCCGTGGGCGTGAGCGCTCCTGCCAACATCAAGATTCCGGAACGAACAGCAAACTCGATGGTGGGAACATTCAGTCCCGGGCTAACCAGAAACTGGGCCCCGGCGTCCAGACATCGGCGCGCGGCTTCAGCGTCGAGCACGGTGCCGGCGCCAATCAGGACCGAGGCAGGCGCTCTCTTACGAAGTTCGCGGATGACATCGATCGCGCCGGGAACCGTCATCGTGATTTCAACGATAGGAATCCCGCCGTCGCATACAGCCTCCGCAGCGAGCCGAGCTTCGGCCGCAGACGCGGCACGCACCACGGGAACAACGCCGATTGCCAGAATCTGATCGCGTACCTGCTGTTTGTCCATCGAGCTGACTCCCAAAAATAAATTGTTAGCGTGCGATGCGAGCGCCCTTGTTTTCCATGACCCGCAACACTTCCGGCAAGGTGACCATGCTTGTGTCCCCTGGCGTGGTCATGGCGAGCGCGCCGTGCGCGGCGCCGCATTCCACGGCGAACTGCGCGCCTTTGCCGGCGAGGAAGCCATAAATCAGGCCTGAAGCGAACGAGTCTCCGCCGCCGACCCGATCGTAAATTTCGAGATCCTTGCGGTCTTTGGCTTGGTAGAAATTGCCATCGCTATAACAGATGGCGCCCCAATCGTTTCGCGTGGCCGTTTTTGCTTTGCGAAGGGTGGTGGCTACCACCTGGAAGGGATAATCCCTCACCACCTTCTCAATCATCTGCCTGAAGCTCGCGACTTCGAAGTCGGAAAGACTCGCATCGACTCCGGCGACCTCGTAGCCGAGGGCTGCTGAAAAGTCTTCTTCGTTGCCCAGCATTACGTCGACCAGAGGGGCGATGCGGCGATTTACGTCTTGCGCCTGCTTCTTGCCGCCGATCGACTTCCAGAGAGACGGACGATAGTTCAAGTCGTAAGAAACAATTGTGCCGTGACGCTTGGCGGCCTGCATGGCCTCGATCACTACTTCGGGCGTGGTAGAAGAAAGTGCGCTGAAAATTCCGCCGGTGTGCAGCCAGCGGGCGCCGAGTTTGCCGAATATCTCTTCCCAATCGATGTCGCCGGGTTTCAGTTGAGAGACTGCGGTGTGGCCGCGATCGTAGGAGCCGAGCGCAGCGCGGACTCCGAAACCGCGCTCTGTGAAGTTAAGTCCATTGCGGGCGCCACGCCCAACGCCATCATGCGGCACCCAGCGGACCAGGGACTGATCGACGCCGCCTTGAAAGACGAAATCCTGCAACAGACGGCCTACTGGATCATCGGCGAATGCGGTGACCACCGCGGTTTCAAGACCGAAGCATCGCTTCAAACCACGGGCGACGTTGTATTCGCCCCCGCCCTCGCAGACTTCGAAGGCCCGGGTGGTGGCAATGCGCCGATCGCCGGGATCGAGGCGCAGCATGATTTCGCCGAGGCTCACCAGGTCCCATCGGCAGTCTTTTTTATCTTTGATGTTCAGTGGCATCGCGAATTCATCAGACTTACAAAATTTTGTTTGGCTTGGTCCCGCATGCGCTGGGCCCGACGAGATTCTGTATTGTTATACACAAGTTGACCGCTGGAGTCTGCGGCGTGTCGCGTTTCCCGCGGCCCCATGCCAGGATCAGGTATAAATTTAGAAGGGACCAAATGGCGAAAGCGGCGCTGAAACTGCACCCGGAAGACAATGTGCTGATTGCGTTGCGCGATTTGCGCAAGGGCGAATCCGTGGAAGCCGATGGCCACTCCTTTAAGCTGACGTCCGACGTTTCCGCCAAACACAAGTTCGTGGTGAAGGTGATGGCTCCGGGTGATCCGGTGTTCATGTACGGCGTGCTTGTGGGCAAGGCGACGCAAGCGATTCCGCAGGGATCGGCTCTGAATGTTTTGAATATTCGGCACGATGCGCTTTCTTTCCAGGAGAAGACGAAAGAGCAGAGTTGGAATCCTCCGGATATTTCTCGCTGGAAAGAGCGTCGATTCCTCGGACACCAGCGAGCGGACGGGCAGGTCGGCACGCGCAACTACTGGTTGGTGGTGCCGCTGGTGTTTTGCGAGAACCGGAATATCGAGACGCTTAAGCAGGCGTTTGAAGAGGAACTCGGTTTCGCTCCGCCGAAGGTTTACCGCCGTCAGGTGGCGGAGATGGCGGAACTTTACAAGCAGGGAAAGTTGGAAGAGATCGAGCATCGCCGCAACGAGGAAGGCGCGCGTCCGGCTGCGAAGCCTGCGCTCTTCAAGAACGTCGACGGCATCAAGTTCCTGATGCACCAGAGCGGTTGCGGCGGCACGCGCGAAGATTCCCATAACCTGTGCGGGCTGATTGCTGGGTACCTGCATCATCCGAATGTCGCGGGCGCGACCGTTCTCAGTCTTGGTTGCCAGAATTCACAGGTGAGCATTCTGCGCGAGCAGGTGGCCGCGCGCGATCCGCATTTCCAAAAGCCGCTGCTGGTGTTCGAGCAGCAGAAAAGCAGTTCGGAATTTTCGATGCTCTCGGACGCGATCCGCGAGACGTTTCTGGGAGTGGCCGCGGTAAACGAGAGCAGCCGAACTCCCGCGCCGCTGTCTCAGCTTTGCATCGGTTTGAAATGCGGTGGATCGGATGGGTTCTCTGGAATTTCTGCCAACCCTGCGGTTGGACATGTTTCCGACTTGGTCGCTGCGCTGGGCGGCCGCACGATTCTTTCCGAGTTCCCTGAACTGTGTGGCGTGGAACAGGCGCTGATCGATCGGACGGTGGATCGCCAGACCGCCGATCGATTTATTCAACTGATGCGCGACTACGCCGCGCGTGCGAAAGCGGTGCGCTCGGGATTTGAGATGAACCCTTCGCCGGGCAACATAAAAGACGGCTTGCTGACGGATGCCATGAAGTCGGCGGGGGCAGCCCGAAAGGGCGGCAACTCTCCGGTCACGGCCGTGCTGGACTATCCGGAATATTCCGCGAAGTCTGGCTTGAACTTGCAATGCACTCCAGGCAATGACGTGGAGTGCGTGACGGCGCAAGTCGGCGCGGGTGCGAATGTCGTGCTGTTCACGACTGGATTAGGCACGCCGACAGGAAATCCCGTTGCGCCCGTAATTAAGATCGCGACCAATTCCGATCTGGCGAAACGCATGCCCGACATCATCGATGTGGATGCTGGGCCGATCATCTCCGGCGAGAAGTCGATCGAGGAAATGGGCGAGACGATTCTCGAAGCGCTTATTCAGGTGGCGAGCGGGGAGATGCGTACCAAGGCTGAAGTGCTCGGGCAGGACGACTTCATCCCGTGGAAGCGCGGCATTTCGCTTTAAAGTTAATTCTGCTTGGCTGGAAAGTCATGAAAAAGTCATTCCTTGTTTTAGTGCTGCTGGGCGCTAGCTTATCTACGTTCGGTGCGGATGGGCCTCCACCGGACGCCTTTCGCGTTCTACCACCTGTCACGGCCGAGGGACCAACCATCACTCCGTACTTGAAGTACCAGACAGAGATGGCATGGAATCAGGACGATGAGCGGCGCAAGGAGTGGGCGCAGATCCGGACGGAGGCGGACTTAATCCGCATACAGCACAAAATGCAGGAGAGCCTGCTCGCCATGCTCGGCGGGTTGCCGTCAGAGCGCACTCCGCTGCATGCGCGCATTACCGGCAAGATCGCGATGGAGGGTTTCCACATCGAGAAGTTGATTTACGAAAGTTTGCCGGGCGTGTACGTTACGGCGCTGGTTTTCGTGCCAGATGATGGCAATAAGACGCATCCTGGGATTCTTGTGCCGGCGGGGCACTCGACGAATGGAAAAAATCATTATCAAGTGCTGTGCCAGCGGTTGGTTCATCACGGATATGTCGTGATTGCGTGGGACCCCGTGGGGCAGGGAGAACGCAGCCAGTTCTGGGATGCGAAGGCCGGCAAAAGTCGATACAACCTGATCTGTGCTGAGCACGCGGTGATGGGGAATCTGGCCTATCTGGCGGGAACAAATCTTGCGCGCTGGGAAATTTGGGACGGTATTCGTGCCGTCGACTATTTGCTGACGCGTCCGGATGTCGATCCGCAGCGGATCAACATCACGGGTACGAGCGGCGGAGGATTTCAAGCCGCGCATATCGCGGCGCTCGACCGTCGCATCAAGACGGCTGCGCCTTCCTGCTACATCACGGCACTGCCGATGCGCGTGTACAACCGCATCTTCAAAGATCCAGACAGCGATCCCGAACAGGATTTGTACGGAATGGTCTCCAATCACATCGATAACCCGGGCTTGCTGCTCATGATGTATCCGCGGCCCGTGTTTGTGTCCGCGGCCGTGCTGGACTTCTTTCCGATTGAAGGCGCTCACCGGAGCGTGCGTGAGGTTACGGAAATCTACGGCAAGTTCAATCACGCGGACCGCATTGCGATGGCCGAGGGCTATCACGATCACCAGTACTCACCGCAGAATCAGGAGGCCGCGGTCGCCTTCCTTGACCACTTCAACGGACTGAAACCGCCGAAACAAAAGTTCGAAGCCAAGGAACTTGATGACAAGGCCGTGCAGGTGACGCGCACTGGGCAGGTGATGCTTGACTTCGAGGATGCGCGCTCGATGATGGATGTCATCCGCGAATACTACGAGAACCACAAGAAGGAACCCGCGAAGACCATCAAGCAGCTTTATTACTCTCATCTCCGGCCCAGCATGGACAAGTGGAAGGTTGCCGAATTTGATGGCGGCGTGACCGGAGTGAATGAGATTCGGTGGGAGTCGGTGGGAGAATCTCAGTTTGGTGGCGCGACGATCAGCAAGTACGTGCTGCGTCACAGCCGATATCTGCAGATGCCAGTCGTGCGGATGCGAAAAACGGGAAGCGATCACGGGCCATTGCTGCTTTGGTTGGGAGAGAACGGAAAAGCTACCGCCGAAGACTGGCCGGCGATCGCGAAGTATGTTGAAGACGGGTACACGGTTGTGTCCTTCGATCCGCGTGGGCTCGGGGAAACTCGCATGCCGTTCAAGGCCGTGTCGCCGGACGACCCGGCTCTTGCGCACTTGGACTTCGATCAGGCGTACGTGAGTCCGCTGTCGAGCGTGCTCGGCGGATACGAATACAATGCGCTGCTGGTGGGGCGTCCTTATTTGTTGCAGACCATTGAGGACGCCGAGATCGCTTTGCGTTTCGTGCGGGCTATCTCCCCTGGGAGTGCGGGCATATTTGTTGCTGGTTCTGGGACGGGAGGAAACGTCGCTAGTTTGATTGCTGAAACGCTGCCCGATGTCAAAATCGTGCTAGGCGCAACGAGCGAGCCGTTTCGGTGGTCGCAAGTTGTCGAGCAAAAAACCGAGATGTGGCCGATTGAGTTTTTGTTGCCTGGTGGAGCTTATATCCACTGAGCCGCGTGCTTCCCCAAGGGCTCGTCCCGATCAGATTGAAGAGTTTTTGCATCCCACCCTTCGAAAACCGCGAAGGGTGGGGCAGCCATCCTTTCCGTAGTGCTTCACGAACGTCGCAAGTCCCAAGTGTGCCACGAGACATCAGAAGAAGGGGCGGTTCTATTGAGCGCCCACCACCGGCAGGATCACTGCCGACGGATGATCTGCGTCGTGGTAGATCGTGTTGGTCGCGCTGACTGGTTTGCGTCCGGTTGCGTTGTCCTCTCCTGTATTCAGATTGCGATCAAAACGCGGGAAGTTGCTGCTGCTGACTTCCAGGCGGATGCGGTGTCCCTTCTTGAATACGTTGCTTGTCGACCAGAGATCGAGCGAGATCTTGTACGTCTGGCCTGGGTTTAGTAGTTGAGGCTGTTCGCGGGAATCGCGGTAGCGGCCGCGGACAATTCCCTCCGTCAAGTTCTGCGCAAAGCCATCAGGCCAGACATCTACCAGCTTGGCGGTGAAATCGGTATCGACGGCAGAGGAACTGGCAAACAGTTCCATCGTAATCGGACCGGTGACTTCGACATCTTGCGTGAGCGCCGGTGTCGAGTAGACAAGCACATCGGGACGAGCCTCGACGCTGCGCTGGTCGCGAGGCCCAGGTTTCAAATGGTTGGAGTCGCAGCACAGCGGGCCTCCAACCGTGGGTGCCGGATTCGCCGGATCGTAAGCGTAATGGTCGGTATTTTCTGCGCGCGGAGCGACGGTTGAGAGCGCACCGTCTCCGCCGAGCGTGTTTGCCTTGCCTGTTGAGTGAAGGAAATATTTGGTCTCGTGCGCACGCGCTAGCGGCCAGTCATCTTCATCACGCCACTGATTCAGGCCCAGCACGAAAATCTGAACTGGCTTGGCCTTGGTAAAGTCGTTGCTCTCGCCCTTCAGAAGGCCGTCGTACCAGGCGAGAGTTACGTCGTCTTCATCGCGCTCGGCGGCCTGGCCGAAGTCGACGTCTCCGATCTTGCGTCCGGAGCCTGCGTGACCTCCAATGGTAACGACCAGTCGCTGGCCTTTACGCGCGGCGTCGCTGGCGCCATGTTGCTTGATACCGATGTAATTGCGCAGCGAGCCTCCCTGAAAGATGTCGTACCAGGCAGCGATGGTGAGCACGGGAACGTTGATGTCGGCAAAATGTTCTTCGATGGACAAGCGCTTCCAATAGTCGTCGTAGTTGGGATGAGCAAGCCAGTCGAGGAAGTAGGGCGCGAGCGAACGGGTTAGGTCGGTATCGCCTTGCGGGACTTCAAACAGCGGGTACTGGGTGAGCGGAAGCTTCCACATTCCGTTCTGCGCGTTCGTGTTTTTCTGGACCAGGCGGTTGAGCGTGTCTTGCGCGAGGCCAGACGTCCAGGATTCATTGAACCATTGCTCGAAAGCACCGCCCTGGTAGGTCCATCCTTCGTGATAGTTGCTGGCGGTCACAACCGGGCAGATGCCGGCAAGGTGCGGTGGGTGCGCGATGGCGGTCAGCATCTGGGTCGCGCCCACGTACGAACCGCCGATCATTCCGACTTTCCCGTTGGAATAAGGCAGCGCGGCTGCCCACTCAACTGTGTCGAAGCCGTCGTTCGACTCATTCTTGAAGGGATACCATTCGCCTTCGGAGCTATAGCGACCGCGCACGTCCTGGATGATCACGACGTAGCCCTTAGCTGCAGCCCGTACTGCGAAGGCAGCGGAGTCTCGCTTGTCATACGGCGTGCGTTCGAGCAGGACGGGGAATTTTTCGTCGGCGACTTTGGGGCGATACACGTCAGCGCGCAGCACAGTGCCGTCACGCATCTTGGCTTCGACGCCGAACTCGGTGGCGATCGCGTAGGAATCTGCCGCGTTTGCGAGGAGCGTCGCGGCAGGTATGAGCGCCACAAGAATCACAAGATACTTTGTAAGAGTGCGCATTTGGGAGCTCCGAAGTGTTGCAGGTTAGTGAAGCTACTCGAAAAGGTGAACGAGACTTTTGCGATAGGCCTCGTAGAAGTTTTCCAATTGCTGGGCTGCGCTGGCACTTCCGACAAACTGGTGGCTCGGCAGAATCGCAGGAGTGATGCCTCGCTGCAGCAGACCCTCGGCCGTGGCGCACCGGATCATGTTGATGATCATTGCTCCGGTCACGGTGGACGCCGGGCCCGTCGGCCACCCGAGGCCTGGCAACTGCAGCACGCAATCGCCGGTGGGGCATTGGTTGTCGATGACGATGTCGGCGCAGTCGATCAGTTTCTTGCCGGAGGAGTGCGCCGCTTTCGCCTGCTCGCAGTGGGCTTTCGAGACGATCGCTACGACCGGCAAACCGCGCTGCTGCGCGCCCATGGCCATCTCGACAATCACGGGACGGATACCGCTGGTGGAAATCACGAAAAAGGCGTCGTGCTTGCCAAAATGAAATCCGCGAAGGATCTGTTCCGCATAGCCTTCGTAGTTTTCCAGATAGAGCGGGGCGCGCAGGCCGTTGGCCCCAACGATGTTTGCATGATTTGAAAGTGCGAGTTCGACCAGGGCAACAAAGCCGGGGAAGCATCCCTGGCGCGGGGTCATTTCCTCGCACAACATGCGCGAGTGGCCGTTGCCAAAAAGAAAAATCAGGCCCCCTTGCGAGATGCGGTCAATGCACAGATCAGCTACCTGCTGGATAACGCTGGCTTGAGTCTGCTTGAGTTTTTCCAGCAATGCCAGCGTTCGATCAAAATATTGCGATGCTGCCTTGGGTCCTTCGTGGGAAGGCGTGCCCGAGGAGGCGCGCTTCTCCATGGAATCTTCTCCTTCGCCGGAGGAGCGCACGGTGCCCATGCGTGTGTCCGGCTGCCAGCGCAAAGTAGAATTGCACACGATGCGTATAATGCACAATCGCGATGAGTGAAATCGGATCGCACATAGGCGCAATCTCGCAGGCGCTGGGAATCGATATCGGCGGTACTGCCATCAAAGCGGCGGTGGTCAACACCGCTGGCGAATTGGCAGAGAAGTTTCAGGCTCCGTCCCCACGCAGCATTCTAGAGTTGCGCGATTTTTTCCATTCCACTATCGAGAAAGCCAGCGTGCCGCTTAGCGGTGTGGGCATTGCCTGCAAGGGGATCATTGATGCCGAGTCGTCGCGCATCAATCGCCTGCCGGGCGATCTGAATTTCCTGGAAGGAAATGTTCTTGGCGATCTCGTCGGTGCGAATCTTCCTGTGCGCGCCGACAACGATGCGCGAGCTGCGCTGGTGGCCGAGGTGCTCTGGGGAGCGGCGCGGGGGCGGAGAAACGTCGTGTTGCTGACGCTCGGAACCGGTGTGGGCGGAGCCGCAATGGTCGATGGAGTGATTCTGCACGGTGCCGCGGGGATTGCTGGCCACTTCGGGCACATGACCGTGGACGTGCATGGGCCGCTCTGCATGTGCGGAAATCACGGCTGCCTTGAGACGCGTTTTTCCTCGCGAGCGATTGAGGCAGATTACTTCGCGCACCAACACCGTGCCGCTTCCACGACTCTGCCGAGGGAAGGCGGACAGTTCCCGGACGCCGAAGCGATCTTCCGGGCCGCCGCCAGTGGGGACCTGAGCGCGCAGTCTGTGCTTGACCGAGCGTTCGAGTATCTGGGAGCGCTGGTGGTGAGTTTGTTGCATGCATTCGATCCGGAAGTTTTGATTTTGGGCGGCAACATTGCGCAGGCTGCGGATCAGGTGCTCGTTCCCGTGCGGGCTGCCATCGCCAAAAATGGTTGCGGGATGCTGGGACGGGAAGTCCCCGTCGTCCTGCAAAGTGCTGTTGGGTATGGCGGTGTCCTGGGTGCGGCTGGGCTCGTTTTTCTTCATCAGCAAATCTTGAAGGTCTAAAAACTCCTGCCCGCACTCGCGGAAGCGCGGGCAGGATGCATGTCTCTAGTGAACCGTGACCGTGACAGTCGCCGTCGTTCTTCCAAATTGATTGGTGGACGAGAGCGTGTAGGTAGTCGTGGCCGACGGTGTGAGAACAACACTCGTGCCGCGCACCGGGCCAGCTTGCGGATCGATGATGTTGTAAGTGCTGTTGGTCGTGCTCCAACTCAGGGTGACGGGCGAGCCCGCGGTCACGCTGGTTGGGTTCGCCGTAAAGCTGCTGATGGTCGGCGAAGGACCGGTGGGCACGTTCGCTGGCGTGTAGATGGTTCCCATCTGCACAACTTCAAAGTTCGAAGCTGTGATCGTCTTGAGCATGTTGAGATTCGTATTGTTCCATCGGTCATCGGGCACCCCGCTCACGAAGATTGCGCTGCCGTTGTCGGCGAGGATCATCCCGTATTTCTTGAGCGCAGTGAGGATGACCTGGTCGTCAGCAGGAAAGCCGGAGATGTTGAAAATCGCCTTCAGCCGCAGCCGCGTCCCCATTGGTGGCGCACTCGTATTAGTTGTTGTGGACGCCCAGTGCGTCGCAGGCAGCACGAAGGCCTTTTGCGAAGTGGGCACCGTGAAGCGTAATGCGTGATTGATCGCGCCGGCCGCGACTTCGTCATAGCGAGCCAGGCCTACGAACACCGGCAGTCCCGCCGCATCGGCAGAGGTCCAGGTATACGGACGCGTTTCATTGATTGTCATATCCCAGATGGCGGTTGCGTCGGCGCTCCACTTCCCGCTCTTCAGGGACGCGTTGTAAAGCTCGTAGAGCCAGCACCCGTCCTTTTCAAGCACAAGCACGTGGCGGTCGCCATTGCCGGGTTTCGGGTAGCCCTCGATCAGCGCGTTGGCAGGGATGGGTTCCGGGCCGGGATCGCTCTCGTCGAAGAAGGCGCCCAGCGTGACTGGAACTTTCGCCTGGGTCCCGGCAACGACCTGGTAGGGAATTCCCAGCGTCTGGTTGTGAAAGGTGCCCGCTCCGAAGTCAGGGTGCAGCGTCACGGTCGAGCCGATGAAGTTGATGATGTTCGCCGAGTTGGCGTCCACTTGCGCCGTGGAGATGTCCGTGTTCCACAAACTCGTGGATTGGAACGGTATGAAGCCGTTCAGGCTGGCGCCTTGGCCCAGGCTCATACCGCTACAAGTGCCGGACTGTGCCGAGGCGAGGCCGCAGGCGAGGACGATAAAGCCCAGTGTGAAGACGAGAACTCTTCGATGCGATTGCATACAGTTTCCTTTCTTTGAGCTGCTGAGGAGCAGCGGTTGGGGGTTTGCAACGGTGCGTTCCCAACACGGGGGCGCGACGTACGGGCGGAGACGAGATGGCGCTCCCTCAAACTTGCGACCTGCCTGTATGGCAATTCGATTTGCAGTTGTTACTTACCCTCCTCAACCAATTTGATCAGGCCGAACTTCTCAGGCACATGGAACGTTTTGCTCATGGTGGGCTGCCATGCAATGCCGTAGGGACGCGTGGGCGGCCCGCCGCTGCGAAACAGATTGATGCGCAGCGTGTTGCCCGCAGCCGCGGGGCGCGTGTCCATGGCGCTGTACGGAATTCGCATGGCGGCGTACCAGATGTGTTTTTCGGAATCGATCCTGGCGAGGACTTCAAAGCCCGAGTTCCATGTCCAGCCATCTTCGTGATGGGGCTTCTTCAAGTCGATGTCGAGATCGACCCATTCACCCTGGGGGGAGACTTCGAACTCCTTGTATCGCTGAATGTCAGAAAAATCTGAGCCGATGAATGCTTCCGCGACTTCCCAGTTCCAGAGTTGATTGGTCTCCTCGTGAGTGTTCGGATTGGATTTGAGGCTCAGTTCCTTGTAAGGGCAGATGAAAAGAAAGTACAAGTTGTCTTTCGTCCAGCGGGTGCGAACTTCGGTGCGATAGGCGTGCACCGGGTTGCCGAACCGGTCTTTGTCGACGAATACGGCCTTTGCGCTTTTCCAGAAAGGAGCGGAGGGATCGAGGGTGAGGTGCGCGTCTGCGTTGGCGCGCGTGCTTTCGATCGTCGGAGTGTCGGCGGCGAGAGCCGGGATCACGCTGAGTAGCACGACGAATACAGCTTTAGCGAAGCCAGTCATCCAGATGCTCCTTTACGAACGCATCATCCTGAAGATGCGGATATGCCTTGCAGACGCGGTCGATTTCTTCCATCTGCCCGGGCGACAGTTCTTCCTTTGGATCGAGGCACCAGCGCCCCTCGATCAGTCCCTGGCGCCGGAGGATTTCGTGAATGCCGGGAATGCACCCGTGAAAGTGGTGTGCGGGATCGAAGATCGCTGCATTGGAGTCGGTGACCTGCGCTGCCAAAGACTGCAACTCGGCCGGCATGTCTCTCGCGGCCTTTGCCTTCGCCAAGTGAGAGACCGCGACGTGCGTCCAGACCGCCCAGTGCCCAAGCAGGCCGCCCGCAAAACGGATGCGTTGACCGCTGAAGTCGAAGACCGCGCACAGGTCATTGAGGATGTTGTCGTCGTTGCCGGTGTACAGCGCAACCTCATTTGCGCGACCAGACTCCGCCAGGGCGCGGACTACATCGATGGTTTGGTAGCGATTGAAGGGCGCGATTTTGATGGCCACGACGTTTTGAATCTCGAGGAATTGCCGCCAGAATTCGTACGGGAGAGAGCGACCTCCGACCGAGGGCTGCAGGTAGAAACCCATCACGGGAATGATGGACGCGATTGCGCGCGCGTGCTCGAGCAGGTCGGCAATCGATTCCTCTCGCAACGCGGCAAGGCTCAGGAGGGTCGCGTCGTATCCGAGGCGTGAAGCTAGCTGCGCTTCGGCGATTGCCTGGGCGCGCTTTCCGCAAACACCTGCGATTTTCACTAGGTCGCGCCGGTGGCATTCTTCCTGGGCCAGTTGCAGAACGGGCTCAAGCAGTCCGTGCTCCCGGATGGTGAACTGGGTGGTGTGGACAGCGACGGCCACGCCTCCCGCTCCGGCGGCCAGGTAGTAGCGGGTCAGCGCACGCTGGCGGCGCTCATCGAGCTTTCGCTCGGCATTCAGCGCAAGCGGGTGCGCCGGAATCACCAGGCCAGAGCGAAGCTTGTCTCTCAGCTGCATCAGAATTCTCCGTCCCGGGTCTGAAAGTGCGTGGGTTTGTTCAGCATCTTTCCTCCTTGCCGGATCCAGTCGGCGATCCAGGCAATCATTTCCGACGGCGTTACCCCGGGCTTTCCGAAAAGCGAGTTCGCTCGGCTCGCGTCGTTGAGTAGAGAGGTAGGCTCGCTGGCCTCGGGAACGAACATCGGCTCAACGCCGAAGTGTTTGCCGAATTCTGCTGCGATATCGCGCACTGAAAGCGTCTCCGGCCCCGTGATGTTCAGGACGAAAGGCGGAGACTGGCAGTGTGCGAACGAGCGCAGGCACCAGGAGTTGGCATCTGCCTGCCAGATGACATTGACGTGCGGCATGCTCAGCAAGACAGGGCGGCGTTCATAGACGGCGCGTCCGATGTCGACGAGGACGCCGTAACGCAGTTCGACTGCGTAGTTGAGGCGCAGAATTGTGACTCGTGTTCCGTAGCGAGATGAGCCGTATTCGAACATACGCTCTCGTCCGAGCGCCGACTGCGCGTATTCGCCGATGGGGCCAACGGGTGTGGACTCGGTGGCGCCGCCTTCGGCAGCCGAGCGCAGCGGATATACGTTGCCGGTCGAGAACGCGACGATGCGCGAGTTGCGATACCGCTCAGCAACCAGCGCGGGAAGAAAAGTATTCATCGCCCAAGTTAAGTGCTCCGCGCCCGAACTGCCGAACTTGCGCGCCGCCATGAAGATGACGTTGGGAGCGTCGGGGAGACGATCGAGTGCGCCTGGTTCCAGCAGATCGCAGGCGATGGTTTCGATGCCTTGCGCTGAGAGTTCCTTCGGTAGGTCGGAGTTGCTGAAGCGCGCTACCGCAATCACCCGCCGTTTCACTGCCGCCCTGTCGGATGCGCGCCGCGCCAACGCTGCGAGGCTTGGCCCCATTTTCCCGCCAACGCCCAAGAGCAGCAGGTCGCCTTTCATATCGGCCATCGCGGACCTATCGGCTTCGCGCGGGCGGGAAAGCAATTCTTCCAGTTCGGTCACGTTCTGAATCTTCATCCTCACCCCAGTTCGAATCCCGCGAGCGCGTACACCGCACCCTCATTTCCGCGGATGTCTTTGCCGCTCACCATGCGAAGCAGATGCCTTTTCGGCGCAAAACCCAAATCTCGTGCGAGCGAGACGGCTGGTTTGTTATCGACCATCAGGTCCCAGAACCAGCCTCCTGGGCTCGGATTCTGGAGGGCGCGCTCCATCAGCTTCCGCGCAATCAGGGGACTCTCGCAAATCGACGGCCCAAGATACGAAATCTCACGCCCCGCTCGCGTCAGCAGATACGAGTTGTTGGACGTGATCGGAGCGTTGCGCCGGGCCAATTTCTCAAGCAGCGCTGCGCGATCAACGCCGAAGGCCTTCTGGTCCGCCGACTGCCAGTTGGTTGTCACCGGTTCGGGCGTGGACTTTACAGTTGCGTCATGCCCGTCGCGCCACCAGCGTTCGACTGGTTGCTCGGCGCGAAATCCGAGCTTTTCGTAGAGGGGTTGGCCCAGGTCCGTGGCGTCGAGTTTCACGCTGTCGATCCCCAGTTCGTCGGCCACTTGCAGGGTCTCTTTTAACAAGCGCATCGCGTAACCCCGGCCCCGGTGCTTGCTTCTGGTGAGGACCATGCCGACCCAAGCCAGCCTAGTCCCATAGCAGGTGAGCGTGGCGGTCGATGCAATTTCTCCGCCGATCTCGATGGCCAAGCAGCCTTGCGGAGACAATTCGATCAGCATCCGCCAATCGTCGGGGGTCTGATTCCAGCCTGCTTCGGTCGACAACGCCATCGCGCCCGGGACGTCGGCGAGTGTGAGCTTCCGCAGGATTGGGTTGTCGCTCATCG
>Ga0209811_10000277_pt1 | contig 23661 bp, 22 predicted proteins | sample Coa_R1_6_FD_187161 | JGI IMG/M metagenome (GOLD analysis project Ga0209811, IMG submission 187161) | Surface soil microbial communities from Centralia Pennsylvania, which are recovering from an underground coalmine fire. - Coalmine... | ecosystem: Environmental > Terrestrial > Soil >... | reverse complement strand
ACCTCAGAGCGCAACTGCGCATTGGTGGCCGAGATCAGCCTCACCGACGCGCGCCGCGTGCGCGACGACCCGACGCGCTCGAACTCGCCGGTCTGGAGCACGCGCAGCAGCTTGGCCTGCTGGGCCAGCGGGACGTTGGCGATCTCGTCGAGAAACAGCGTGCCGCCGTCCGCCAGCTCGAAACGGCCGGCGCGCTCGGCGCGCGCGCCGGTGAAGGCGCCGCGCTCGTGGCCGAACAGCTCGCTCTCGAACACGCCTTCCGACAGGCCGCCGACGTTCACCGTGACCATGGCCCGCGGCGCACGCGGCGAGGAGGCGTGAAGAATGCGCGCCACCAGCTCCTTGCCGGTGCCGTGCTCGCCCGTCACGAGGACGTTCGCCTCGCTCGGCCCCACGCGGGCGATCAACTCGAGCACCGGCCGCATCATCGGCGATTCGGCGATCATGCGCGGCACGTCGCGCCGCAGGATGCGGTTCTCCAGCTCCAGGCGGCGTCCCCGGCGCAGCGCGCGCGACAGCTCGAGCTGACTCTGGAGCGTGGCGAGCAGCCGCGTGTTGTTCCACGGCTTCTCGATGTAGTCCCGTGCGCCGCTGCGGACGGCGGCCACCGCGCCTTCCACGCTGCTCCAGGCGGTCATCACGATCACCGGCAACGTGGGATCGAGCGCGCGGAGTCGCGCCACCAGCTCGATGCCTTCGTGCCCCGAGGTGGTGTCGCGGGCGTAGTTGAGGTCGAGGAGCGCGGCGTCGAAGTCCTCGGACTCGACACGCTGAATGACGCCCGCGGGTGAGGTGGCCGTCTCCACCTGGTAGTCCTCGCCACGCAGCAAGAGACGCAGCGCATGGAGGACGTCGGCGTCGTCGTCGGCGACCAGAATGCGGGTGGCGGTGGATTCGGGCACGTTCGTGGACTCGGCGGCGGGACGGCGGGCGGGTTTGCCCCCGGATTCCCGCGCGCTCACGCGAGGCTCAGGAGAGTGCGGCCGGCGCCCGCGCGGGTCAAGGCGCGTCCAGCACGCGGCGCACGGCGCGGTTCGCGCGGCTCGCCCAGCCCTCGCCGCCGATCTCACCGCTGTTCGCAAGCACCACGACAACCTCGCCATCCGGCGTCCAGTGGAGCACCGAGCTCTGACCCAGCCAGTCGTCGGAGCCGGCATGTCCATAGGAAAGATCGCGGCCATCCTTCACCTTCACGCCCCATCCGTAGCCCGTCCAGCTCTCGCCGCTCTCGCTCCGCCGGACGAGTACGTGTCGTCCGATCAGCTTCGGCAGCTCCTCCGGTCCGAGAACGTCCCCCCGCTGCAGCGCTCGCACCCACGTGTGAAGATCCTCGGCGGTCGAATAGACCCCGGCGCAGCCGCGAAACCCCCAGTTGGCGACGCTGTGGCCGTCCCGATAGATCGTGGATTTCTGCCGCGCCACGCGGCGCGGATCCGCGGGGGGCGCGAGTGTGAGCCCAGGTGGCTCGCGGCCCCAGAGGCCGGTCTTCTCGGTCTCGATCGCATCGGTGATCATCCGACGCACGGTCGCGACCTGCGACTCCGGCAGCAGCAGCGCGAACAGGTCCTTCGGATCCTCGAGATCCGGCACCAGGTCGATCTGCGGCTGCGCCCCCCGCTCCTCGTTATGGATGCGCATCAGGTAGCGCAGCGAGGAGAAGTCCTCGAGGGCAAAACCCACCGAATCGAACACCGTGACCTCGGCGGCACTGGTGCGACCCGGGTGTGCGCCGGTGATGACGCGGGTGAGTTCGGTGACCGGAAAGTCAGCCGGCATCTGCTGGATCTCACCCTCGATGCGCGACTGCGGCTCAAACTCGACGAACACGCGCGTATCCGGGCGCTCCAGGATCTGCCGGTGCAGCTCGGTCTTGCCCGGGCAATCGCCCCCCACCGCGTTCACATGCATCCCCGGCCTGATCATCTCCGGGGTGAGGATCGTGGCGTTGCACTTATCGGCGGTCACGGTCGTGACGATGTCGGCGCCGGCCGCCGCGGCGGCGGTCGAGTCGCAGCGCACCACCTTCAGGTCGGCGAGCTTCAGGCGCGCGAGGTTGCGCTCCAGCTTCAGTGTGGCCTCGGCATCAACGTCAAAGAGGCGCACCTCGCGGATACCGAGCATGTGGTGAAAGGCAATGACCTGGAATTCGCTTTGCGCGCCGTTACCGATGAGCGCGAGCACCCGGCTCTGCCGCCGCGCGAGGTAGCGCGCCGCGAGTGCCGAGGTGGCGGCGGTACGCAGGGCGGTCGTGAGGGTCAGTTCCGAGAGCAGCAGCGGGTAGCCGGTCTTGACGTCCGCCAGCACCCCGAAGGCGGTGACCGTCAGCAGGCCGACGGCGGTGTTCTTCGGATGTCCGTTGACGTATTTGAAGGCATACAGCTCCCCGTCGCTGGCCGGCATCAGCTCGATGACGCCGACGCTCGAGTGCGTGGCGTGCCGGGGTGACTTCTCGAAGGCTTCCCAGCGGCGGAAGTCCGCCTCGATTTCCCGCGCCAGCTCCTCCACGAAGCGCGCCGTACCCCGCCGTGCGACGAGTTCTTGAATCCGCTCGATCCCGATGAAATCAACCATTGCAGTTCCCCTCGACGCTTGCCAGGAACAACAGTCACGCTGGCGCACACGTATGGTCGCCTGCCCGGAGAACCAAAATAAAGACAGAAACCTGCTCAGATCTCGTAGCTATTTGATCAAAACGACAGCAAGTTCTATCATTCCGTAGTGCTGTAACGCACCAAATTGGAGCAGGCATGGACGACACCGACCGCCAGCTGATCGGACTGCTGCGCACCGACGCGCGGGCCTCCGTCGCCTCGCTCGCCAAGGCGCTCGGCGTCGCCCGCGGCACGGTGCAGAACCGCATGGCGCGCCTGGGGGCCAACGGCACGATCGTCGGCTACACGGTGCGCCTGAAGCCGGACGTCGAGGAGCAGCGCATGCGCGCCTTCATGACGGTCGCGGTCGAGGGAAACCAGGTCGACGCGGTCATCAAGGCGCTGCGCGGGGAGCCGGCGGTCACGGCGCTCTACAGCACCAACGGCCGCTGGGACATCGTGGCGGAATTGCGGGCGGACAGCCTCGAGGGTTTTGATCGGGCGCTGGCGCGCATCCGCCTGGTGGAAGGGATCTCGCAGACCGAAACGAGCCTGCTGCTCTCGACCTTCAAGTTCTGAAGTGTGTGCGTGCCGGGCCGGCGGTCAGTCCGAAAGCAGCCGCGTCTCCGTCCAGTCCAGGATCAGGAAGCGGTGCTCGAAGCGCCATTGCCCCTGCTCGCGCCGCCAGCGATCCTGGTAGCGGATCGCCCAGGTGAGCAAGCTGCGGCCGCCGGCCGTGACGCTCAGATGGTCTGCCGTGGAGTAGGTCTCACCCGCGGCGCGATCCCCGTCGATGCTCGCGAGCTGATTGTGCACACGGTGCTGGGTCGACACGTAGAGCTGCGCCATGAAATCCAGAGCAGCCACGATCTCGCGCTGGCCGCGCAGAATGATCCCGGGAGCCTCGATGACACAGTCCTCGGTCGTGATCGCGGCCCAGGTGACCTTGTCGCGCCGGTCGGCCCCCTGTGCATAGAGCTCCGCGGTGCGCCGCAGGGCGGCCTCATCAAGCAGTCGGGTCAGCGGCGTCTCGTGCATGCGTGCACTCCGGTGATGTTGGGGATTGCAGCTTAGGCGCGCAGCCAGCGCACCTCGGCGCCCGCGCCGAGGCGCGTCAGGCCGCCGCGCAGCTGCAGGTAGCGGATGTGTGCCAGCGTCTCCCCGTAGGCGAGCATGCTGTTCCAGCCCTCGAGGTTGCGCGCGCCGAAGAGCGCGCCGACGATTTCCGCGGTACCGCGCGGCTGGGCGGCAAAGTCGCGCAGCGTACGCAGCCGCAGCTCATGTCCCGCGCGCAGCTGCGCCGCGCGCGCCGCGGGGCCGCGAAAGGGGCGGCCGTGCGCCGGCAGCACCACCGTCGTGTCCGGCAGGCCGGCAAGCCGCTCCAGGGAGTCCAGGAAGTCTGCCAGGGGATCCTCCGAACCGGCGCCTGGATACAGGCTGACATTGCTCGAGATTGCCGGCAGCAGCTGATCGCCGCTGATCAGCAGGTTCGACTGCCGCCAGTACAGGCACACGTGACCCTCTGCGTGGCCGTGGTGCAGCGAGGCGTGCCACGGATCGCGCAGTTCGGCAATGCGCTCACCCTCGCTTATGAAGGAGGCCGGCGCAGGCATGCCGCTCACGAGCCTGTCATAAACCCCGGCGGCGCGGGCCCGCGTGAGGAGCACTTCGAAATCCACGCCCCAGGTATCCCGATACTGCGCGAGCGCCTCTGCGCCCGCCGCCAGCGCGCCCGCGGTGGCGAGCTGTGCCGCGGCACGTGCGGGCTCGCTCATGCGTACCGGAACGTCGAACCGGGCGGCCAGATTGGCCGCCATGCCAAAATGATCCGGGTGATGGTGGGTGACCAGGATCGCCTCAAGTTCCTCGCCCAGGCGCTCGCTGAGGGCCAACGCATCCCAGGCGGCATGGGTTTCCGGCTGATTCATGCCGGTATCGATGAGCACGCGCCGCCGCCGCCCGGGCGCAAGCCACACGTTGATGTGCTGCAGGGGGCCGGGGACCGGCAGACGAATCCAGCGCAGGTCGCCGGCGATATCCACGGCCGCACCGACGGCCGGGGCCTCCCAGGGGAGTGGTTCGACACTCACCGCATGGCGCCCGCACCCCGGACCGGGCGCGATCGCGGTGCAATCAGTTCGGCCAGGGTGACCGCCGCGGCGTCCAGCCGCCGCCGCAGCGGATAGCGGCGTCCCACGCGCCACGCGTGCAGGATGCCCGCGTAGCTGCCCCCGATGATCTCCGCGAGCACTTCGGTTGGCACGTCGGCACGCACGTTGCCCGCGCGTCGCCCGGCATCCAGCACCCGCATGAACGCGCGGTGCGTGCGCGCGGTGCGCGCGCCGGAATCCGCAGCGGCGCCGAAGGTCGTCTCGGAAGCCCCGATCAGCACGCGCGAGAGTTCCGGCGTCTCCTCGACCTTGGTGGCCGTCCAGCTGAACAGTGCCGCGAGACGCTCGGCCGCCGTGGCCGGCTGGTCAAACTGGGTGTCGATGATGTGCAGGAAGCGCGCCTCCATCTCGCGCACCAGGGCCGCGAGCAGCAGGTGCTTGGACGGGAAGTAGTTGAACGCGGTGGCCCGCGACACGGCCGCCAGCCGCGCCACATCGTCCATGGTGGTGGCGGCCACGCCCTGACGAGCAAACAGGGCGCGCGCCGCGCCCAGTAGCCCGGCGCGCACGCGCGCCTTGCCATCGGCACGGCGCGACGCCGGTCGCGACCCGGAGAGCTCGAACGCTGTGGCCACGGAGCTCACGTGCTAGCCGCTGCGCGGTTCGCGCGGCAACCCGAGGGCGCGTTCGGCAATGATGTTGCGCTGAATCTGGCTCGTGCCGCCGTAGATGGTGTCGGCGCGCGACGCGAGGAAGATATGCGGCAGCGTGTCCCACTCATAGGCACTGCCGGCGGCAATCTCCCCGCGCGGCCCGAGCACGTCGAGCGCCAGTTCGCCGAGCTTCTTGCGCCAGGCCGCCCAGAAGATCTTATAGGTATAGGCCTCGTTGGAGAGCCGGCCCGCTTCGGCGCCGGAGAGCATGCGCAGGGCGCTGTAGCGCATGAGCTTCAGGCCGATGTGCGCGTGCGCGAGCCGCTGGCGGATGCCCGGATCTGCGAGCATGCCGCTCACCTTTGCGGCCTCGACGATCGCGCGCAGCTCGCTGCGGAAACTCATCTGCTGACCGAGTGTCGAGACGCCGCGCTCAAAGGCGAGCGTTCCCATGGCGACGCGCCAGCCATCGCCCACCGCGCCCACCACGTTGTCGACCGCCGTGCGCGCGTCCGCGAAGAAGGTCTCATTGAATTCCGCCTCGCCGGTCATCTGCCGGATCGGGCGCACCGTGATGCCCGGCTGATGCATGGGCACGAGCAGGTACGACAGCCCGCGGTGCGCGCGCGAGCCCTCCTCCGTGCGGCACACGACGAACGCCCAGTCGGCGAACTGCGCGAACGAGGTCCAGATCTTCTGGCCATTCAGCACCCACTCGGTGCCGCTCTCGCTCAGCGCGGCGCGCGTGCGTACGTTGGCCAGATCCGAGCCGGCGTTGGGCTCGCTGTAACCCTGACACCACAACTCCTCTCCGCGCGCAATGGGCGGCAGGAAGCGCGCCTGCTGCGCGGGGGTGCCAAAGGTGAGTATGGTCGGTCCGGCGAGCTCGATGCCCATGTGGCCGAGGCGCCCGGGAGCGCCGGCACGCGCGTATTCCTCCGCGAAGATCACCTGCTCGGCGAGTGTGGCGTTGCGGCCCCCGAACTGCTCCGGCCAGCCGATGCAGCTGAAGCGCGCGGCGCCCAGCGCACGCTCCCAGTCCCGGCGCCGCTCGAATCTGCCGCTCATGCTGCCCTCGCCGCGCAGATCCTTGAACGGACCGCGCAGCTGCCCCTCGAGCCAGGCAGCAGCCTCGCTCCTGAAGCGCTCTTCGGCCGGGGTGAATCCGAGTTTCATAGGCGCTCCTTCAAAACACCGGGGTCGCGGCTGCGCCGAGGTTCAGCACCTGCAGCATCCGTTCGCGGTGCCACGCCGGGCTGCCCAGCAGTGTCGCGCTCGCGCGCGCGCGCTTGAAGTACAGGTGGGCATCGTGCTCCCACGTGAATCCGATGCCCCCGTGCAGCTGGATCGCGTTCGCGGCGCAGTCATAGAAGGCGTCGCAGCAATAGCTCTTGGCGATGGCGGCCGCCTCGGCTAGCTCCTCACCACCCTCATCCGCCACGCAGGCGGCGTACCACGCGGCCGACTTGGCCGCCTCGACCTCGACCATCATGTCGGCCAGGCGATGCTTGAGCGCCTGAAAACTGCCGATCGGACGGCCGAATTGCACGCGCTGCTTCACGTACTCGGTCGTCATCTCGAGCAGCTGCTGCGCGCCGCCGAGCGCTTCGGACGCCAGTGCGATGCGCGCCAGGTCCAGCCCGCGCGCGAGTGCCGGCGCGCTGGCGCCCGGCATGCCCAGCCGTTCCTCAGCCCTCAGACCCACATTCTCAAAGGTCACCCGCGACATCGGTCGGGTGAGATCGAGCATCACGTGCGGCCTGATCGTGATCCCGGCGGTCGTTGCCGGCAGGACGGCCAGGGCAAGATCACCGGGGTCGCCGACGCGCGCGAGCACCAGCAGCAGATCGGCGCTGTCGGCGTGAATCACGAAGTCGCTGACGCCAGTGAGGCTCATGCGGCCGGCCCGCGACTCGAGTCGGACCGAGACACCCTCCGGGGGCGGCCGGCCGTCACTGCCGGCCAGGGCACAGGCGATGCGCACGCTGCCGGCCGCGATGGGCCGCAGCAGTGCCTCGCGCTGCGCTTCACTGCCGGCCTCGCGCACCAGGCTCGCCGCCAGGACAACGGTCGCAAAGAACGGCGACGCTACCAGCCGCCGACCCAGCTCCTCCTGCAGGATGCACAGTTCCACCCAGCCGAGCCCGCCACCCCCGTACTGCTCCGGGAGCGCAAGTCCGCTCCAACCCAGCTCGCCGGACATTTGCCGCCACAGGGGCGCATCGTAGGCCCCGGGAGCCCGCATCGCGGCCCGCATGCGCTCGGAGCTATAGCCCCGCAGCAGCTCGCGGGCGCTGGCGCGGATCATCTGCTGTTCTTCGCTGTGGACAAATTGCATGCTAGCTGCTCGTGTGCGCGCGGCCTTCTCAGGCGCGCGACTTGCGTTCCATGCGCTGCGCGGCCACCACCGCCGGGCCGCCTTCACGGTGCCATTCGGCGTAGAACTGGCTGAAGAACTGGCGGAACGCCGGGATCGGGCCGTCACTGTCGCACAGCAGCGGCCGCGCGACGTGGCGCTGGCGGTCCCAGATGACCTTGTCCTGGTCCAGCTGCCGGCAGATATCCTTGATGATCGCCCGCGCCACGCCGGCGCGCGGCCCCTCGCGGTCGGCGCGCTGCTGCGTAAACGCGAATCGCAGGTGCACGGCGTCCTTCTCGATGGGCGTGCAGCCGGTGACGAGCAACGTCTCACAGATGCCGGTGAAGCGCGTCCAGGGCTGCCCCGGGCCGACCACGCCTGCGGTGATGGCGCCGTCGACGGTGCCGCGGGGTGTCTGCATCTTCGCCTGCACGGAGGTCTCGCGCCGGTGGCCCTCCATCCTCACCTGCCAGTCCGGGTAGGACGCAGTCCCATGGATGTAGCGGAAGTGCGCCACATCAACCCCGTTCTCCGCCATGGTCTGCAGTGGGCAGTACACCAGCCACTCGTGCTTCTCGTACTCGGTCCACTCGGGGCTGTGCGTCTCGGGGAAGTCCTCCACCTGCCACAACGGCGCCACCGCGTCCGGGTGATACCAGGCCCACACGAAGCGGTTCTTCTCCACCATGGGCCAGTGGCGCACGCACTCGCGCCGCGCCTGCGGCGGAATGACCTTCGCGTAGGGAATCTCGCGCACCGCGCCCGAGCCGTCGTAACGCCAGGCATGGAACGGGCACTCGAGGTAGTCCCCGTGCACGCGGCCGCCGAAGGCCATGTTGGCGCCCAGGTGACGGCAGTAGGCGTCGAGCATGCGCGGCACCCCGTCCGCTCCGCGCCACAGCGCCAGGTCGCGTCCGAAGTAGCGCACCGCCCGCACCTGCCCGACGGCCAGTTCCTCGCTGTAGCAGATGGCGAACCAGCCAAACGGCAGCGGCAGATCGATGCCGCGCGCGGCGGCGTCCGGCCTGCCGGAAAACGGCGCGGTGCGCCAGCGCAGCAGTTCCTCGCCCCGCAGACCCGCCAGGTATTCGCGCGTAGCGACCGGCCCGGTACCATCGCTCACCCCGCTGTCCTCGCTCATCCGGAACGCTCCTGTCACGGTGTCAGCCGCCGATCGCGAACACGCGGCGCGCGTTGTGGGAAAGAAAGGCCGGCCACACTTCGTCCCGCAACGGCACCGCCGGCAATTCAGCGAAGATACGCTCCAGCGACAGCCCCATCGGGTAATAGCCGGCGTACATGACCTTGTGCATGCCGCGTGTATTGGCGAAGTCGATGATCGCCCGGGGATAGTGCTTGGGCGCGAAGGCGCTGGTCGAGTAGTACAGGTTCGGGTACTTCAGCATCAGCTTCACCGCCAGCTCCTCCCAGGGTTCACCGCCGTGGCGCATCACGAACTTCAGCTCCGGGAAGAACCAGCAGACCTCGTCGACATGCTCGAGCTTCTGCGGGTACAGCGGCACCCGCGGACCCGGGACGCCAACATTGATCAGGATCGGCAGGTCGAGCTCCACGCAGGTGGCGTACAGCGGGTACATCTTCTTGTCATTGATCGGCACCTGCGGGTTCAAGCCACACGGAAAGACGCTCACTGACTTGATGCCAAACTCGGCGTGGATGCGCCGCACGCGACGGATCTCGTCCATGCCGAGGTTGGGATTGGCCGGGTAGTCAAAAATGAAGCGCCGCGGGTAGTCGCGCTTGGCGGCCGCGGCGGCCTCGGAGCCCTCGAAGTAGCCCACCAGTCCGACATCGATGCCATGGCGATCCATCTGCTCGATGAGGAAACGTACGTAGTCACCGCTCGACTCGAGCCGTGGGATGTCCTTGAACAGGTACTGCGCCGGCATCCGGAAGTGGCTGCGGCTCTCCTCGTCCATGAGCAGGGGCTTGAACTGCTGGTACCACTCCTCGTTGGTTTCGCTCACCGGAATGGCCATCATCAGGTCGACGATCTTGACATCGCGCGGGAAGGGCATCGGTCAGGCTCCGTACAGGCGCTCGCGCACCTGTGCCTTCAGCACCTTCCCGGTGGCGGTGCGTTCAAGCGGGCCCGCATCGAAGTGCCACTCGCGCGGCACCTTGTAGCGTGCGAGGCGCGCGCTGCAGAAGTCCGTGAGTTCGGCGGCACCGATGGCAGCGTTCCCACGCGCGACGATCACGGCGAGCAGCTTCTCCCCGAGCCGCGTATCGGGTATGCCGAAGGTCGCCGCTTCCAGCACCTGTGGATGCTGGGTGAGCACGCGCTCCACCTCGGCGCAGTAGATGTTCTCCCCGCCGCTGATGATCATGTCGGTCTTGCGGGAAATGATGTGCAGGAAGCCCTCCGCGTCGATCAACCCGACATCCCCGGTGTGCAACCAGCCGCCGCGGAAGATGCGCGCGTCCTCCTGCGGACGGTCCCAGTAGCCGATCATGTTCTGAGCGCTGCGGATGCACACCTCCCCGGCCACGCCCGGCGGCAGCTCCTGATCTGCAGCGTCAACGATGCGAATCTCGGCGGTGGCGAGCGGCTTGCCGGCACTGTCCGGGTGCCGCACGTACTCCTCCCCGAGTGTGAGCGACACCATACCGTTGGTCTCGGTCATCCCGTACCCGGTCCCGAGCAGCGCGCGCGGAAAGCGTGCCTGGATCGCCTGCAGCAGGTTGCGTGGCAAGGCCTGGCCGCCCGAACCAAGACTCGTCAATGAAGCAGTGTCAAAGCGCTCGAGGTCCGGGTGCTGCAACAGATCCCAAAGCATGGTGGGCACGGCCGGCAGCGCGGTGACCCGTTCCTGCTGCACCAGTTCCAGCGCCCGCGTCACGTTCCAGCGCGGCAAGAAGACGATCTTGCCGCCACGCGCCAGGCTGGTGAGGAACACCGACAGGCAGCCGCTGGTGTGGAACAGCGGAAACACCAGCAGCGTGCACGGGCGTGGCGCACTGCGCGCCAGCGTCACGGTGTCGATGCCGAGGCCCGCCGCCAGGCGCGCGCCCAGCAGCGCGCCGCTTAGCTGGTTCGCCATCAGCGCCGTCAGCACGCCCACGTGATTGAGCACGGCGCCCTTGGGCTCCCCGGTGGTACCGGAGGTAAACATGATGAGGGCGGGACCCTCCGGGTCGCACGGCATCACCGGCAGCAGCGCCCCCCGGCCCTGCGCGAGGCTGCGGGCGTAAGAGCGCCAGCGCGGCCGCCCGGGAGGCACCTCGCCCACCACTGTGACGTCGAGCCCCGTGGCCACATCCCCCGAGGCCAGCAGCGCCGCGCACGCCTCGTCCGTCAGCAGGTGCCGGCAGCGGCTGTAGTCAAGACCATAGGCGAGCTCAGCCGCCGCGCTGCGGCTGTTGAGCAGTACCGGCACCGCCCCGAGCGCGGTGATGGCGATGAACGCAACCAACCACTCCGGGCAATTGCGCATCGCGATGCCCACATGCGTGCCGCTGCCAACGTCGCGCGCCGCCAGCTGCGAGGCGAGCGCCGCTGCATCGGCGAACGCTTCAGCGTAGGTGAGGCGCGCGCCCTCCATCACCGCCAGCACCTGCGGCCCGTGCACGCGCGCCGCCGGATACAACTGTGCGAGGCAACGCGGAGAATGCCGGAAGGTACGGCAATGTACGCCGCGCACCGCACTGTCGATGAGTTCAAACGGCTGTCCCGCGGCGGTAAATGCGGCCACGCTCAGCGGCTCGGGCTTTCCGGGGGAGGGGATCATCAAGCGCCGCCAGCGGCAAAAGTGGACTCCAGTATAAATATTTCACAGGACTGGGCACAATAGCGTGCGGCAGCACGGCAGCAGGCAGCGGCGCACGCCGAGCTTGCGGCTCGCTGCCCGGGGAAGGCCACGAGCCGGAAGCTGCACCAGATTCACGAACCCTGCGGAGGTCCTCATGCGCTTCACCCTGCAGCTGGGCTTTGCTCGGTACCCCGATTACGCCGCGATCGCCCGCACATCCGAGGAAGCAGGCTTCAGCTCCATCGGCATGCCCGACAGCTTCTTCTTCCCGCAGCACACCGATTCGCAGTACCCCTACGCCGACACCTCGATGATCCGCGGCTACATCGAGGCCATGCCCTTCATCGAGCCGCTGGTCGCCATGAGCTGGATGGCGGCAGCCACCAAGAAAATCCGCTTCTACCCGAGCGTCATGAAGGTCCCGACGCGCCAGCCGCTGGTGCTCGCCAAGGCGCTCTCCTCGCTCGCCGTGCTGTGCGGTGAGCGTATCCTGCTGGGTGCGGGCCTGAGCCCGTGGAAGGAGGACTACACCTACAATGGTGTCGCCTTCGAGAAGCGCGGCCAGCTCATGGATGAGTGCATCGCCATCCTGCGCGGCGCCATGAGCGGTGAGTATTTCGAATTCCACAGCGAGAATTACGATTTTGGGCCCATGAAGATGCTGCCCGTACCCAGCCGCCCGGTGCCGATCATCATCGGCGGGCACTCCAGGCCCGCGCTGCAGCGGGCAGCAAGGCTCGGGGACGGCTGGGTGTCGGCCAACACGGATTTCGACACCCTGAGCCAGCTGCTGGGTGAATTAAACCGTTGCCGCGAGGCCGCCGGCACGCGTGCGCGCGCGGACTTCGAGGTCCACGGCTTTGACATGGCGGCGCGACAGGTCGCTGATTTCCGGCGGCTCGCCGAGCTGGGGATTTCCGATGCCTGCGTCGCCCCCTGGGGCTTTGATCCTGCAACCCCGCTGGCCACGCAGCTTGCGGCCATCCAGCGCTTCGGCGATGAGATCATCGGCCGCCTCTAGTCCTGCGCTGCAGGCGGGTGCGGCTGCAGGAGCTTCGGCTATGCGTCTACGCGGCAAGGTCGCTCTCATCACCGGCGCGAGCCAGGGAATCGGTGCTGCCATTGCCGAGCGTTTCGCGCGCGAGGGAGCACACCTGGCGTTGTGCGCACGGCGCGCGGAACCGCTCGCGACCCTGGCCGCGACGCTGCGGGAGTTCGGGGGCAGCGTCACGACCAGCACCCTGGATGTTGCCGATCACCAACGCCTGGAAGAATTTGTCAGCGCCGCCGCGGCCACGTACCAGCAGCTGGATGTGCTCGTCAACAATGCCCCCTCCGTCACCTATGCCGCGATAGCGGACATGGAGCTCGCCGCCTTCCAGGGCGATTTTCGCGTCAACGTCGATGCCGCCTTCGTGGCGACGCGTGCGGCCCTGAAAGTGATGAGCGCGCAAGGTCGCGGCTCGATCATCAACATCGCCTCGGTCAGCGGCCTCCTGGCGCTGAAGGGGCTCAGCGCCTACGGCGCCGCCAAGGCTGCGCTCATACATTTCACCCGCCAAACGGCCATCGAGGGCGGTCCGCACAACGTGCGCGCCAACGCCATTGCGCCGGGCGTCATCAACACCCCCGCGACCGCCGCAGGCTTTGCCGGGCCTAACGCCGAGTGGGGTCGCCGCATCGCCGCGCAGGTGCCGCTGGGGCGCTTTGGCGAAGCAGCCGAGGTGGCCGCGCTCGCGCTGTACCTGGCCTCGGACGAATCCGCCTATGTCAGCGGCACCTGCATTTGCATTGACGGCGGCAAGTCGGCGGAACTGAACGTGCCTGCACCGTGAGCGTACCCGCGCCATGAAGAAAAAGACCCACCCGGCCGGCAAGGCCGGTCCCATCGCCGTCTCCCGCGCGCGCCGCCCTGTAAGCGGCGCGCTGGCCGCGCGTATCGAGCGCCTGGAGGCGCTCGAGGAAATCCGCATGCTGGCGGCGAAATATTCCCTGTCGCTGGACATGCGCGACCTCGATGCGCATGTGAATCTGTTTGCGCCGGACGTCCGCGTCGGCCGCGAGCGCGTCGGCCGCGGACATCTGAAGACCTGGGTCGATGCCACGCTGCGCCACGAGTTTACCGGCACCGCCCATCACCTGGGCGGCCACATCATCGAATTCACCGATGCGACGCATGCTCACGGAGTGGTCTATTCCAAGAACGAGCACGAAACCGGCAGCGACTGGGTCATCATGCAGATGCTCTACTGGGATGACTACGAACGCATCCGCGGCCGCTGGTATTTTCGGCGTCGGCTGCCGTGCTACTGGTACGCCACCGATCTCAACAAGCCCCCGCTGGGCGCCAACAAGATGCGCTGGCCCGGACGCGAGCCGTACGAAGGCACGTGGCACGAGCTGTGGCCGTCGTGGAAACAATTCTGGGCCGCAGCCGCGGCGCACGGCGAGGCCGAGGTGGCAGCGCCAGCCCCGCTCGGGGAGTTCCTGAAGAGGATGCGACGCGGCGCGCCGGACCCGAGGATCCGGGTGCGCTGAGGATGACCGCGCTGGAGGCACTGCTGCAGCCCCTGCAGCTCGGGGGCCTGAGCCTGCGCAACCGCATCCTCATGGCTCCCATGACACGTAGCCGTGCGCTCCCGGGCGACGTCCCGGGCGATCTTGCGGTCGCCTACTACGGCGCGCGCGCGGCGGCCGGCATGATCGTAACCGAGGGCACCCAGCCGAGCAGGGACGGCAAGGGCTACGCCCGCACCCCCGGAATTCATACCGAGGAGCAGATCCTGGGCTGGCGCCGCGTGACCGAGGCCGTGCACGCCGCCGGCGGCTGCATCGTGCTGCAGCTGATGCACTGCGGTCGCATTGCGAGCCACCACAACAAGGAGCCCGGGGCCCGCACCGTCGCCCCCTCGGCGCTGCGCGCGGCGGGGAAGATCTTCACCGACCAGGCGGGACTGGTTGAGTTTGATGTCCCCGAGGCGCTCACGCTGGCCGAGGTGGCGCAGGTAATCGCTCAGTACGCGGCCGCCGCGCGCGCCGCGCGCCGCGCCGGCTTCGACGGCATCGAGCTGCACGCCGCCTCAGGCTACCTGCCCATGCAGTTCCTCTCGACCGGCACCAACCAACGGCGCGATGCCTACGGCGGTGACCTCGCGGGGCGGCTGCGCTTTGTGATCGAAACCATCGAGGCGCTCTCCGCCGTCGCGGGCGCCGAGCGCGTCGGCATCCGCATCTGTCCCGGCAATCCCTTCAACGACCTGCAGGACGAGCGGCCACAGGAGACCTACGCGGCGCTGCTAAAGCAGCTGACATCGATGCGGCTCGCCTACCTGCACGTGATCCGTTCACCGGATGCGTCGCTGGATGCCTTCGCACTCGCGCGCGAGTGCTTCCACGGGGCGAAGATCTTCAACGACGGCTTCGACCTTGCGTCAGGCAGTCAGGCGATACGCGCCGCCGGGGCGGCGGCGGTCTCCTACGCGCGCGCCTTCATCGCCAATCCGGATCTCGTTGCGCGCTGGTGCCACGGCTGGCCGCTGGCCGCATTTGACCGCAAGACGCTCTACACCCCGGGAGCCGCCGGCTACACCAGCTACCCCGCCTATCAGGGGCAGCCGCGGGGTTGATCAGAACCAGCCGTCGTTCGCTCCGTCCCAGACGTCGATCTTCGGCAGCCCGCGGTCGGCACTGTAAGTACCGAAGTGACCGGCGTGAAACGCCAGTGGCCGGCCCGCTGCACGGCGCAGGGCCAGTACTTCGCCCACCACGATGAGGTGGTCGCCACCGGGATGCACGGCGTGCACGCGGCAGTCGAAGCGGCACAGCGCGCCCTCCAGGTGCGGCGGTTGCGGGTCGGCGCGCCAGTGCTGGTCGACCTCAAACTTATCCGCCGTGCGGCGGGCAAAGTGCACCGCGAGTTCGCGCTGCTCGTGCGACAGCACGTGCACGGCGAAATGGGCGCCCGGTGCGAACGCGACTGCACCGCTGCTGTGGTTCGACAGACACCACAGCAGCAGCGGCGGTTCGAGCGATACGGAGCTGAACGAGTTCGCGGTGATGCCTACCGGTTCACCGTCAGGGCGCACCGCGGTCACGACCGTAACTCCGGTCGCGAACTCGCCGAAGGCATCACGCAACTGCCGTTGCGTAAACGAAGTGTTCAAGCCGACCTCACGTGCGTGGGCACCTACATCACCTTGGCCGGGTGCGGGACCCGCGGCGACCCGAGCAGCTCCCGGTACGACGGCGGCTCGCGGCCGCCCTCCTCAGTGATGCCGTAGCGGCGCGCTACTTCCGCGGAGATCAGCGTCTGCCCGCTCAGGCTCTGGAGCGCCGGGTCGCGCGCCAGGGCGTAGATAATGCGCCCGTTGAACTGCGGCGTCTCGCCCTGGCGCAGAAACTCCGCATACTGCTCCGGTCGGCTGCGAGCTGCGGCCGCCGTGCGTTCGGTGAGCTGCGGCCCGAGCCATAGCGAGACGGCCGCGACACCGTGCGGCGCCAGCTCCACGGCCATGTCGGCCGCGAATTTGTCGACGCCCACCTTCTGCGCGCCATAGGCCGGCCCGTGCATGTAGCAGCTCGCACCGAACGAGGAGGTGAAGGCGATGAGTCCGCGCTGCGCCCGCACCATGAGCGGCGCGGCAAAATAGCTTGCGACGTACGCGGAGCGCAGGCCGACGTCCAGGATATCGGCGAGCTCGAGGGGCTTCTCCCAAAAGGCCCCCGGCTCGATCAGCGCATCGTGGATGCTGGCGGCATTGTTGACCAGGATATCCAATCGTCCCGACTCGCTGGCAACGCGCTCGAAAGCCGCCTGCACCGCCGCATCGTCCCGATGGTCGCACGCCACCGCGACCCCCCGACCCCCGAGTGCGGTGATTTGCGCCGCCGTCTCCAAGATGGTGCCCGGGAGCACCGTGTCGCGCAGGCGCCCGAGGCTGACGCTGGTCGAGCGGCCGGTCACGTACACCGTCATGCCACTCGCACCGAGCGCGAGCGCGATCCCCTTCCCGGCCCCGCGACTGGCTCCGGTGACGACTGCGACCTTCGGTTCAGTCCCGCTCACGGGTGGCGGCCTCGCGGGCGCCTCATGCGGGCGGCACTTTTGCCAGATGCAGGAACAGCGGCCACTCGCCGCCGCCGTGCACCGCCAGCAGCGCACCGCTCACGTAGGCGGCGAGCGGCGAGGCCAGATATAGGCAGGCATCGGCCACGTCCGCCGGCTCCGCCAGGCGCTTCAGGGGAAACATCGCCCCCAGGCGGGCGATCCCGGTGGCACCGCCGTAGTGTTCGGCAGCGTTCTCGGTCGCGACGAAGCCGGCGATGATGCCGTTGACCCTTACCTTGGGCCCCCATTCCATGGCGAGGCTCTGCGTGGCGTGCAGCAGGCCCGCCTTGGCGGCACCGTACGCGACGGTCCCCGGGGAGGGCCGGTCGCCGGCGACGCTGCCAATGTTGATGATGCAGCCGCCCTGGGCCTGCCCCTGCATCAGGCGGTTGGCGCCCTGGGCACACAGCAGCGGGGCCGTCAGGTTCAGTTCGATGATGCGCTCGATGAGTCGCGCGGGTGCGCTGGCGAGTTCGCCGGGAGGTCCGCCGCCGGCGTTGTTCACCAGCACGTCAAGACGCCCGTGCCGCGCGCTGATTTCCGCGTACAGGCGCTCGAGCGCCTCGGCGTCCCGTACATCGCAGGTGCTGAAGGAGGCGCTGCGACCATGGGCCTCTGGCAGCACGCTCGGCGTCGTGCGACCGCACACCACCACCTCCGCCCCGGCCTGCAGGAAGGCGCGCGCGATGCCGGCGCCGATACCGCGCGCGCCGCCCGTCACCAGGACCACGGCCCCTGGCAAACGGATTTCCGCCGTGGGCTTGAGCATGGGTCGCATCGTACGGTGTGGTTTGCTATTTTCAAAGTATGCACGCCGACCGCCCTGCGACGCTGCCCCGTGTGTTGGCTCGCGCCGCACAAGTGTTCGGCGATGCGCCGGCGATCATCGAGGGTGCGCAGCAGCTGAGTTTCCGCGAGCTGGAGTGCCAGGCGCTCGCTGCCAGCGCCGCCTTCATCAGTGCGGGAATCACCCCGGGCGACCGGGTCGCGCTCTGGGCTCCCAATCGCACCGAGTGGGTGGTCTGCGCGCTGGGGGCCCTGGGTGTGGGCGCCGTGATCGTACCGCTCAACACGCGCCTGAAGGGCAAGGAGGCCGGCTTCATCCTGCGCCGCAGCCGCGCGCGCCTGCTGGTGACCGTCGGTGAATTTCTCGGCACCGACTACCCGGGCCTGGTTGCCGCCGAAGCGCTGCCACAGCTGGAGCGCATGGTGATCCTGGGCGACTACGCCGGCGCGGCGGGCGCGGTGCCCACCCAGGCGTGGACGCAATTCCTGGCCGGCGGCGCGATGCTGGCGCAGGCGGACGTCCGGGCGGTGCACGAGCGGGTGGCACCCCAGGACATCGCCGACATCCTGTTCACCTCCGGCACCACCGGGGAGCCCAAGGGCGTGCTGAGCAGCCATCAACAGAACGTACGGGTGTTTCGCACCTGGAGCGAGGTCGTGGGGCTCACGCGCGGCGACCGCTACCTGGCGGTGAACCCCTTCTTCCACAGCTTCGGTTACAAGGCCGGCTGGCTCGCCTGCCTGTTGCAGGGCGCCACGCTCTACCCCCTCGCCGTCTTCGATCCCGGCCGCGTCCTCGATCATATCGAGCGCGATCGCATCAGCGTGCTGCCGGGTCCACCGACGCTCTACCAGGGCCTGCTCGCCCACGAGAGCCTGCCGCGCCGTGACCTCAGCTCGCTGCGGCTGGCGGTCACGGGCGCGGCCAGCGTGCCGCCGGTGCTCATCACCCGCATGCGCACGGAACTGAAGTTCCGCAGCGTACTCACCGCCTACGGACTCACCGAATCCACCGGCGTGGTGACGGTCTGCCCGCATGATGCCGACGATGAGACCGTGGCGACGCGCTGCGGGGTGGCGATTCCCGGTGTCGAACTGCGCTGCGTCGATGCCGACTGCCACGACGTGCCGCGCGGCACGCCCGGGGAGGTGCTGGTGCGCGGCTACAACGTCATGCGCGGCTACTTCGAGGATCCGCAGGCGACCGCGCAAGCCATCGATGCGGACGGCTGGCTGCACACCGGCGACGTGGGCGTCCTCGATGAACGCGGTTACCTGCGCATCACCGACCGGATGAAAGATGTGTACATCGTCGGTGGCTTCAACTGCTACCCGGCGGAAATCGAACGACTCCTGTCCGAACATCCGGCGATCGCGCAGGTCGCGGTGGTGGGCGTGCCGGACGCGCGCCTCGGCGAGGTCGGCAAGGCCTACGTGGTGCTGCGCCCCGGGGCGCAGGTCAGCACCGCGGCGTTGCTGGCCTGGTCACGCGAGAACATGGCGAACTACAAGGTGCCGCGCGCGGTGGAGATCGTGTCGCAGCTGCCGGTGAACGCCGCCGGCAAGGTGCAGAAGTTCGCGCTACGCAAAGGCGACGCGGGCTGAACCGACGCCCCCGAGCTCGAGGCGGAACTCATCCCCCGGGGCCGCAGGTTCCAGCGGCACGAGCGACCCGGAGAGGATCACATCGCCCTCCTTGAGCGCAACGCCGTAACTGCCGAGGGTATTGGCGAGCCAGGCCACGGCAGCCAGCGGCGAGCCCTGGACGGCCGAGCCGAGTCCCTCCGAGAGCGGCTGCCCGTTCTTCCACACCTGCACCCGCAGCGCCGCCAGATCCAGCGGACGCGGGTCGGCGCGCTCCTCCCCGAGCACGAACACCCCGCAGGAGGCGTTATCAGCCACGGTGTCGATGATGCGGATATTCCAGTCGGCGATACGCGAGTCGACCACCTCGAAGCACGGCGCGATGCTCCCGGTAGCCTCCAGCACCTGCTGCGGCGTAACGCCCGGGCCGTGCAGGGCATGGCGCATGATGAACGCGATCTCCGCTTCGGCGCGCGGCTGGATGAGGCGCTCGCGGATGTTGACCGTGGCCCCGTTTGCGACCCGCATGCGGTCGGTCAGGAATCCAAAGTCCGGCTGGTGCACGCCGAGCATGTTCTGCACCGCGGCGCTGGTCACGCCGATCTTCTTGCCGATGACCCGCTCACCGGCACGCTCGCGCCGTGCCAGGATGCCGAGCGAGATCGCGTAGGCGTCATCGAGCGTAAGCTCCGGATGACGCTCGCGCAGCGGCCGCACCGTGCGCCGCTGCAGCAGCGCCTCGTACAGCTGCGCGGCCAGCTGCTCGTGCAGCGCGCCGCGCGACTCAGGTTCTGAGAAATTCGAGGACATTGCGATTGAAGTCTTCCGCGCGTTCGATCATCGCCCAGTGCCCGCAGCGCGAGTACATGATGAAGCGGCTATCGGGCACCGCACGCAGGATCTTCTCATAGCCGCTCGCCGGGCAGAACTGATCCTCGACGCCCCAGAAACCGAGCAGCGGACCACGCAGCTTGCCCAGCTGCGGCGTGAGGTCCGGAATCACCATGCGCGACAGCACTTCCTTGGGCTGCGTCTGCAGCACATTGAAGCGCTCCTCCACCAAGGCATCGGTAACGATCTTCGCATCGTAGGCCAGCAGCGCGAGCAGCTCCTTCAACCCTGCGCGGTCGAACCCGCTGCCGACGAACTGCGACACCATTCTCTGGATGCCCGGCATCTTGAAGTAGGTCTCGCGCGACTCAATGCCCCCGGGGCCCATGACGATGAGCTTCTCGACGCGCTCGGGGCTGTCGATCGCGAGCTTCATCGAGATCGCCCCCCCGAGGGAGTTGCCGACCAGCACGCAGCGCTGAATCTCCAGCTGATCAAGAAACTCGCGCAGCGTGGCGACGAACAGCTCGAGCGTGTAGTCGATCCCCGTGGGCTTGGAGGACCAGCCGAAGCCGAGCATGTCCGGCAGCAGCGCACGGTAGCCGGCGGCCGCGAGCACCTTGTAGTTGGGAAAGAAGTTGCTGTGGGCATTCACGCCCGGACCGCTGCCGTGCACGAATACCACGGGCGGCCCGCTGCCGTGTTCGAGATAGTGCATCTCGTAACCCTGCTGCAGTTTCACGGTGCGGCCGAAGGGCGGGGTCGGGGGGCGGGCCTGGGACATGGGCGCTCCTTTTGAGCCGGAGGCGAAATACGCAGCTGGCGTGCCGCAATCCGCCGCAATCTTTAACTATACGGCATCTTACGCCACAGGATGCGTAGTCACATAGCCTAAAAAGTACGAATATGATTGAACCCCTCGCGGGGGACGCGTATATTTCATTTTCGTCCGGAATCCGTTCTGATCCTAGTCCTTCGAGAGTGCCGGAGGTCCCCATGGCCACCCCTGCCGCGGTCGCGACTGCGATCCCGTCCCGCGAAACCCTGGTCGAGCGCGCGCGGGCGCTGATTCCCGCCCTCAAGGCGCGCTCGGAGGCCGCGATCGCCGCCCGCTGCCTGCCGCCAGAGACCATCCGGGACCTGCAGGATGCGGGGTTCTTCCGCGTGCTGCAGCCGCGGCGCTACGGCGGCTACGAGCATGATCCGCAGGTGTTCTACGACATTCAGATGACACTCGCGGAAGGGTGCATGTCGACCGCGTGGGTGTACGGGGTCATCGCGGTGCACCCCTTCCAGCTCGGACTGTTCGACGCCAAGGCGCAGCAGGACGTGTGGGGCGAGGATGACTCCACGATCATCTCCTCCTCTTACCAGCCCGTCGGCAAGGTTGAGCGGGTGGACGGGGGATTCAGGCTCTCGGGGCGCTGGGGCTTCTCCAGCGGCTGCGATCACTGCGCCTGGACGTTCCTCGGCGCCCTCATCCCGCCCTTGGAGCCGGGCGGTCCGCCCGAGATGCGCACTTTCCTGCTGCCGCGCAGCGACTATCAGATCGTGCACGACTGGACGGTGTTTGGCCTGCAGGCGACCGGCAGCCACGGCATCATCGTCGATCGCGCCTTCGTGCCCGAACACCGCACGCACCGCGCGATCGACGGCTTCCTGTGCAAGAACCCCGGGCACGCTGTGAATACCGCCCCGCTCTTTCGCCTGCCCTGGGCACAGGTGTTCGTGCGCGCCGTGTCGAGCGCCGCCATCGGCTCGCTGCAGGGCGCGCTCAACGCCTTCGTCGGCATCGCCGCCAAGCGCGTCTCCACCGTCACCGGTAAGTCCACCAAGCTTGACCCGTTCGCGCTCAACGCTGCGGCCCGCACCCAGTCGGCCATCCTCGAGATGAAGGCAGTGCTGATGCGCAGCTTCGAGGACATGATGGCGATGGTCCGCGCCGGCCAGGAAATCCCCATGCCCGACCGCCTCCGCTATCGCTTCGAATCCTCCCAGGTGGTACGCCGCTGCGCGGCCCTGTGTGATGAACTGATGCCACTCCTGGGTGGCCGGGCGATCTACATGGATAGCCCGGTCGTGCGCTACTGGCTGGACATCAACGCAGCCCGCGCACACGTGGCCAACGATCCTGCCATCATCGGCACCGCGCTCGGGGCGTTGTACGTCGGGGAGAACGTGCAGGAGTTCTTCATCTAACGCAGCGCGCCGGCAGCCAGGCTCATGGAAAAGATCAAAGCGGCACTCATCGGTTCGGGCAACATCGGCACCGACCTCATGTACAAGGCGCTGCGCAGCCGCTGGCTGAGGCCGGTATGGATGGTCGGCATCGATGCCGCCTCCGATGGGCTCGCCCGTGCGCGCGAGCAGGGGCTGTCGACCACCGCGGAGGGAGTGGATGGCCTGCTGCCGCACCTGGAACGCGACGGCATCCGCATCGCCTTTGATGCCACCAGCGCCTATGTGCACCCCGAGAATGCACGCAAGCTTGCCGCCCGTGGGGTGGTGGTGATTGATCTCACGCCGGCGGCGATCGGCCCGTACTGCGTGCCGCCGGTGAACCTCGCGGCGCAGGTGGGTAAGGGCGCGATGAACGTCAACATGGTCAGCTGCGGCGGACAGGCGACCATCCCGATCGTGGCGGCCGTGGCGCGGGTGCAGCCGGTCAGCTATGCGGAGATCGTCGCCACGGTGGCCTCGCGCTCCGCCGGCCCCGGCACCCGCAAGAACATCGATGAATTCACACGTACCACCGCGAGCGGCATCGAGAAGGTCGGCGGCGCCCGGCGCGGCAAGGCCATCATCATCCTCAATCCCGCCGAGCCGCCGCTCATCATGCGCGACACGGTGCACTGCATTACCGAGGAGGCCCCGGACGAGGCACGCATCCGCGCCTCGATCGAGGCGATGATCGCCGAGGTGCAGAAGTACGTCCCCGGCTACACCCTCAAGAACGGCCCGGTGTTCGATGGCAAGCGGGTCTCGACCTATCTTGAGGTCGCAGGCTTAGGGGACTATCTGCCCAAGTACGCCGGCAACCTCGACATCATGACCGCGGCGGCGCTGCGCACCGCCGAGTTGATCGCCGAAGAGATGGGCGCCGGTGCCTTTACCCCCGCAACGAGGGCCTCATGAACCTCACCGGAACTAAGATCACGCTGCACGACATGTGCCTGCGCGATGGCATGCATCCGAAGCAGCACCAGATCAGCCTGGCGCAGATGGTGGCCGTCGCCAGCGCCCTGGACGCGGCCGGCGTGCCGCTCATCGAGGTGACGCACGGGGATGGCCTGGGCGGCGCCTCGGTCAACTACGGCTTTCCGGCGCACAGTGACGAGGAATACCTGCGCGCGGTGATCCCGAAGCTCAAGCGCGCCCGGGTGTCCGCCCTGCTGTTGCCGGGGATCGGCACCGTCGAGCACCTGAAGCTTGCCTACGAGTGCGGCGTGGCGACCGTGCGGGTCGCAACCCACTGCACCGAGGCGGACGTCTCCGAGCAGCACATCGCAGGCTCGCGCCAGCTCGGCCTCGACACCGTAGGCTTTCTCATGATGGCGCACATGGTCACGCCCGAGGAACTGGCGCGTCAGGGTAAGCTCATGGAGAGCTACGGCGCCAACTGCATCTACTGCACCGACTCGGCCGGCTACATGCTCCCGGAGGACGTGACGGCGCGCATCAGTGCCTTGCGCAGCAGCCTCAGGCCCGACACCGAGATCGGCTTCCACGGCCACCACAACATGGCGATGGGCATCGCGAACTCGCTGGCCGCCATCGAGGCGGGCGCCAGGCGCATTGACGGCTCGGCGGCGGGACTGGGTGCCGGCGCGGGCAACACGCCGCTCGAGGTGTTCAATGCGGTCGCG